>Ga0193725_1000103_pt1 | contig 28611 bp, 27 predicted proteins | sample H2a2metaG_FD_143058 | JGI IMG/M metagenome (GOLD analysis project Ga0193725, IMG submission 143058) | Soil microbial communities from a riparian zone of the East river system, Colorado, United States - H2a2 | ecosystem: Environmental > Terrestrial > Soil > Riparian zone | place: USA: East River... | reverse complement strand
AACAGGCGGGGGGTTGTGATTCTGGCGTCGGGGTCGCCTCGGCGGCGCGAGTTGCTGGGGCGGCTGGGTGTGACGTTTGCCGTGGTGCCGAGCGACATCGAGGAAGTTTTGGACGGGCCGCCTTCCAGAGAGACGGTGGCGGGCCTCGCGCTCGCGAAGGCTCGGGCGGTGGCGGCGCGGGTCGGCGCTGGGGTGGTGTTGGGAGCGGATACGGTCGTGGTGCTCGAGGGAGTTGCGCTGGGGAAGCCGGTCGATGCTGAAGACGCCCGGGCGATGTTGAGGCGGCTGCGGGGGCGGGCGCACGACGTGATCACCGGGGTGGCGGTGGTGGACGCGGGGACGGGGCGGTGCGAGACGACGTCGGTGGTGACGCGGGTGGTGATGGCCGAGGTGGGGGACGACGCGATCGCGGCGTATGTCGCCAGTGGCGAGCCGCTCGACAAGGCGGGCGCGTACGCGATCCAGGAACGAGGCGCGGCGCTGGTGACCGAGTTCGTGGGGTCCTACAGCAACGTGGTCGGGCTGCCGCTGGCGGCGACGGCGCGGCTGCTCCGGAGTTTTGGCGTCGAGGTCAGCGCGCCCGGCGAGGACTGAGCAGCTCCTCCGGCCGCGGGATGCGAAGACCGGGAGAGAACGGCATGTGCGCGCGCACGACTGCGATGCTGTCGCGGAGCTGGGTGACCGTCACCGCGCCGTCGAGCAAGTAGAGGGCGCGCGCGGTCTCCAGACGGCGCGCGAACTCGTCTCCGGTCCCGGTGACGGACCTCGGGAGTCGGGAGGCCAGCGTCTCGGCATCCGCGGTGGCGATCAAGCGCTCGGCGTCGACGAGCGCGCGGACGAGGGCGGCCAGGTCGCGCTCGGCCGGCCGTCGGTCCGCCCGCATGAATACACCGGCGTTCAGGGTGCTCTGACCGAGGGCGCGCTCGACGGCCGCCGGCGTGCGCAGGTCGGCGAGCAGCACGGCATGGCCCTCGGTGACCAGACGGCTGGCCGCGGGCTCCGCCACGATGCCGGCCTGGACCTCGCCGGTCTCCATCGCGGTGACGAGTCCCCGCTCGCCGAGGCTCACGGTTTCGACCTGGGCGATACTGAGCCGCGAGCGCGCGAGGAGCGCCATGAGCCAGGTGTGCGCGGGATCGCCGGGCGCGGCGATCCCGACGCGGAGCCCGGCGAGCTGATCGACCGAGCGCACGCCGGCCTCGAGGGGCGCGGCGAGCAACAGGGCCACCGGCGGCGCCGCGGTGAGACCGAAGACCAGGCGTGGCCCCTGGGTGGCCGCGCGGGTGGCGAAGCGCAGCACCGCTTCGAGCGACGTCGCCGCGAGGTCGGCTTGCCCTTGAGCGAGCGCCTCGGCGGCCCCGACCTCGGCGCGCGTGGTCTTGAGGGTGACGTCGAGTCCCTCGCGCACGAAGAAGCCCTGAGCCTCGGCCACGCGAAGCGGAAGATACTCGGCCGACGTCGGCGGCCCGCTCACCGCGATCGTCAGCGCCTGGAGCAGGAGGATCAGTCCGATCATGGGTCGATCACCGAACGCACGCGTCCTTCGCTGGCGCAAGATCCCGGGGCCGCCTGCCGATCCAACGAAGGCGCGGCTGCTGCGGCTCTACGTGGCACTCGGGCGGCGCTTCGGACCGCAGCACTGGTGGCCGGCGCGCACGCCGTACGAGGTGGCCGTGGGAGCCATCCTGACCCAGCACACCGCGTGGACGAGCGCCGCCCGCGCGGTGGCGGCGCTGCGCGCGCGCCGGCTGCTCCGTCCCGAGCCCGTCGCCGCGCTCCCCGAAGCCGAGCTGGCCGAGGTGATCCGCGCCGCCGGAACGTATCGGCTCAAGGCGCGGCGGCTTCAGGCGTTCACCCGCTGGCTGCTCGAGCGGTTCGGCGGGCGCTTCGCCGGCATGCGGCGCGCGCCGCTCCTGGCCCTGCGCCGGGAGATGCTGGCGATCGTCGGGCTCGGGCCCGAGACCGTGGACGCGATCCTGTTGTACGCCGCCGGCCGCCCGGTGTTCGTCGCCGACGCCTATGCGCGCCGCCTGCTCGCGCGTCACGGCTTCGTCCCCGAGCGCGCCGGCTACGAGACCGCGCGCGGCTTCCTCGAGGCTCATCTGCCCTCGGACCCGGCGTTGTTCAACGAGTTCCATGCGCTGATGGTGGCGGCGGGCAAGGAGCACTCTCGGACAGCAGGGCGACAATCCGCTCGGCCGCGTCCGGGATCGCCACCGAGCGCGCCCGCTCGCCCATCTCCTTCAAGCGGGTCGGGTCGGCGAGCAAGCCGAGCACCCGTTCGCCCAGAGCGTCGGCGGTGAGCGCGGCCTGGGGAAGGATGTCGCACCCGCCGGCCCGCTCCACGGCCCGCGCGTTGGCGGTTTGCTCGTCGCCGCTCGTTCCCGGCAGCGGCACGTAGAGCGCGGGCACGCCGAGCTGGCAGCACTCGTTCACGGTCCCGGCCCCGGCCCTGCCGATCACCAGTGACGCGGTGGCGTAGATCGCGGCGAGCTCGGCCCCCACGTACGGCACCACCGTGTAGCGCGACGCCAGCCCGGCCGGCAGCGCCCCTCGACGGATCGCGAGCCACGCGCGATCGCCGGTCGTCGGGTGATCGCCGCACTGGTGGATCACCTGGGCGTGCTCGAGGAACCTGGGGAGGACTTCGCCGAGGGCGCGATTGATCCGATGGGCGCCCTGGGCCCCGCCGGTGACGTAGATCAGCGGCAGCGCGGGGTCGAGCCCGAAGCGGGCGACCGCGTCAGCCCGCGAGCCGTCGCGCAGCTCGGGGCGCAGCGGGTTGCCGGTGAGCACGCCCTTGCCGCGCGGAACTCTCGCCTCCGACCCCGGGAAGCTCAGCGCCACCCGGCGCGCGAAGCGGATGGCCACGCGGTTGGCGAGCCCGGGCACGGCCGTCTGCTCATGGGCGACGACGGGGACGCCGCGCATCGCGGCGGCGATCACGGTCGGCAGCGCCACGAATCCACCGGTGGCGAACACCACCCGCGGCCGGAGACGTCGGAGGTGGCCCGCCGCCTGAACGACGCCGGCGGGGGCCGCCACCGTCAGGTCGCTCACGTTTCGCCAGGACCAATAGCGGCGAAGCTTGCCGGTGGCTATGGCGAAGTAGGGGATGCCGCGCTCGGGAACGAGCCGGGCCTCGACCCCGTCGCGGCTGCCGATCCACGCGCACGGCACGCCGCGTTCGCCGAGCAGCGACGCCACCGCGAGCCCCGGGCTGGTGTGACCGCCCGTGCCGCCGCCGGCGATCAGGATCAGGAAGACTTCTCCCGGTGACGCTCGACGGCCAGGTGGATCAGGCGGTCGACCAGGGTGACGTAGTCGAGCCCGGAGGCTTCCCACATGCGGGCGTAGCCGCTGGTGGCCGTGAAGCCGGGAATGGTGTTGATCTCGTTCACGAACAGGCGATCGCCCTCGAGGAAGAAGTCGACGCGCGCCATGCCCGCGCAGTCGATGGCCCGGAAGGCGGCGATGGCCAGCTCGCGGACCTGACGCGCGACGTCGGCGGGGATGGGCGCCGGGATCAACAGGCGCGCCTGGCCGTCGGCGTACTTGGTCGCGTAGTCGTACCACTCGGACTCGTAGACGATCTCGCACGGCTCGGAGGCCGTCGGGTCGTCGTTGCCGAGCACGCTGATCTCGACCTCGCGGGCCTTCACCGCGTGCTCGACGACGATCCGCCGATCGTGGCGCGCCGCCTCGTCGAGGGCCGCCGGCAGCTCGGTCGCGATCGCCACCTTGCTGATGCCCACGCTGGAGCCGAGGTTGGACGGCTTGACGAAGCACGGAAAGCCGATCTCGTCGGCGACGCGCCGGGCCACCGCGTCCGGGTCTTCGCGCCACTGCCGCCGCTCGACGACCACGAAGTCGACGATGGGCAGGCCGTGGGCGCGGAAGAGCGTCTTCATGGTGATCTTGTCCATGCCCACGGCGGACGCCAGCACCCCGGCTCCCGTGTAGGGAACGTCGGCCAGCTCGAGCAAGCCCTGGATGGTGCCGTCCTCGCCGTACGGCCCGTGCAGCATCACCACGACCACGTCGACGTCGCGCCGGATCTGCGGAGGCAATCCGGACGACGAATCCACGCGGGCCAGCGCGGCGTCAGGGGCGGCGTCCATCGTGAGCCCGGTCGCTGGAGGACTCGGCTCGGCGGCCCGGATTTCGGTCATTGAAGGGCTCGTCTCGCCGCCTGCGGGCGGCTCACCTCGCAATGCCACGAGCGCCTTCTTGACCGCGCCGGTGGGATCAGCCGACGGGAGGGAAATGCGGGCCTCGGCGGCGAGCGCGCGGAGTGGGTCGGCGCCGACGACCCAGTGACCGTCGCGGGCGATCCCGATCGGTACGACCGTGTGGCCGCCCCGCTCGAGCGCTGACATGACGGAGGCCGCGGAAGCCAGCGACACTTCGTGCTCTCCCGAACGCCCACCGAACACGACCCCGACGCGCAGTCGCGTCATGGACAAATTCTACTGGCTCGGCTTTCGATCACTGGCGGCTTTCTGCTCGGAGCGCCAGCGGCGCCAGTCGGCGAGGCGGCGGGCCACGTCGGCTTCGAGGCCGCGATCGGTCGGCCGGTAGTACTGACGATCGCGCAGCGAGTCCGGCAGGTGCTGCTGGGCGACCCGCGCGTCGGGGGCGTCGTGAGCGTACTGGTAGCCGGCGCCGTACCCGAGGTCCTTCATGAGCCCCGTCGGCGCGTTGCGGATACCCAGCGGCACCGGCTCGCTGGGGCGCTCGGCCACGTCTTCCTTGGCCTCGTTGAAGGCCACGTAGGCTGCGTTCGACTTGGGCGCCATGGCGAGATAGAGCGTGGCCTGGGCCAGCGCCAGCTCGCCCTCGGGCGACCCGAGGAAGTCGTACGCGTCCTTGGCGGCCAGCGTGATCGTGAGGGCCATCGGGTCGGCGTTGCCGACGTCCTCCGAGGCGAAGCGGACGAGCCGGCGCGCCACGTAGAGCGGCTCCTCGCCCGACTCCAGCATCCGCGTCATCCAGTAGAGCGCTCCGTCGGGATCGGAGTCGCGCAGCGATTTGTGGAGCGCGGAGATCAGGTTGTAGTGCTCCTCGCCCCCCTTGTCGTAGAGCAGCGACTTTCGCTGGGCCGCCTCGCGAATGGCCGTCTCGGTCACGCGCGGGCGCTCCCCATTGAGGGGGGCCAGGGTGACCGCCAGCTCGAGGATGTTGAGGGCCGAGCGCGCGTCGCCGTTGGCGAGGGCCGCGATGCGGCCGAGCGCGGCGTCGTCGACGAGCGGCCGCCGGGACGCGAGTCCTCGCTCGGCGTCGGCGAGGGCACGGCGGAGGATCTCGACGAGGTCGCTCTCGGCCAGGCCGTGGAGCACGTAGACGCGGCAGCGCGAGAGCAGCGCCGAGTTCACCTCGAACGACGGGTTCTCGGTGGTGGCGCCGATGAGGATGAGCGTGCCGTCCTCGACGTGCGGGAGGAACGCGTCCTGCTGGCCGCGGTTGAACCGGTGGATCTCGTCGACGAAGAGCACGGTGGAGCGCCCGTGACGCTGGCGGTCGACCTCGGCCTCGGCGATCACCGCGCGGATCTCCTTGACTCCGGAGAGCACGGCGGAGAACGCCACGAAGCGCGCGCCGGTCTTGTCGGCCATCAGCGAGGCGAGCGTGGTCTTGCCGGTGCCCGGCGGCCCCCAGAGGATCATCGAGTGCAGCTCGCCGCGCTCGATCGCCGCGCGCAGCACGCGCCCGGGCCCGAGCAGGTGTTCCTGGCCGACGACTTCGTCCAGCATCCGCGGCCGCATGCGATCCGCCAGGGGACTCGGCGTGGCAGCCTGCCCCGCTCCCGACGATCGTCGCTCGCCAACCGGCTCGCTCCGTCCTGCCTCCCCCCAGAATCCCGATTGCGCTGGCGAAGCCGGCGCTCGAACAGAGGCGCGATCGTCTCTTCCCTTCATTGGCCCGCAAGAAAATCGGGGAGCGTGGCCAGGTCGGTCAACGTCGCGACGGCGTCGATCTTCCAGCGATGGAGGTCGGCGGCGGTCATGCGGTAGGCGATGAAGGGGACGCCGGCGGCGGTGGCGGCCACGCCGTCGACCCAGGAGTCACCGACCATGAACGCCTGGTGCGTCTCGGAGCCATTCGCGAGGGCGGCGATCACGCGCCAGCCGTCGGGGTCGGGCTTCAGCGCTCGCATCTCGTCGCGCGTCACCACCACGTCGAAGTGTCGGGCGAGGCCGAGGCGCGCGAGGGCGGAACGGGTCACCGCGCCCGCGTTGTTGGTCCACAGCGCGGCCACGAAACCGAGCCGGCGCGCGCCCGCCACCGCGTCGAGGGCGCCGGACTCGAGCGTGGCCTCATCCATCGCGCGCTGCTCGCGGTCGAGGGCCAGCGTCCACAGCGCCGTCTCGTGAGCGGGCATCTCGCGCTTGCAGAATTGCAGCAGCTCGCCCACGCGGTATCGCTCCTCACGCGCGGGAAGGCAGGCGCCCGCGCGCTCGAGGTGGTCGCGCATGTCGGCGGCCATCGCGGCCAGGTCGAGGGGCGTCGTGACCAGCGTGTGATCGAGGTCGAAGGCACAGACGCGCACGGTGGACGTAGGATAACGTGCTACGATGATCGCGTCATCATGAAGCGCCGATTGCGTTTCTTCTCGGCGTTCCTCGTACTCCTCCCGGCCGTGTTCTCGGCACCGCCCGCCGGCGCCATCGATGAGATCGAGCGGCAGTGGCTGGTGGGCTCGAGCGCGTTCGCCGACGGTCTGCACCCGCTCGCTCGCCGCGTCCTCGAGCGCTTCGTGGCCGAGCATCCCGACGACCGCCGCGCCGCCGAGGCGTTCTTGATGCTCGGCAAGGCGCGGCTGAGCGCCGGCGAAGCCGAGGGCGCGCTGGAGGCCTTTCGTCTGGCCCAGACCTTCACTCCGCGGCCGGGAGCGCCGATGGAGGTGAAGCTCTGGGAAGCCGAGGCGCTTCTGCGGCTCAAGCGTTTCGCCGAGGCCCGCGCCGCTTACGACGAGGTCTTCCGCACCGACGCGACCTCTCCGCTCGCCGTCGACGCTCTCTATGGATTCGGCCTGGCCGAGCTCGAGATGAAGCGTCCCGAGTCCGCGGTCTCCGCCTTCCGTGACCTCCTGGAAGCGTGGCCCGAGCATCGGCTCGCCCCCGCGGCGACGCTGTCGATGGCGACCGCGCTCGCCGACCTCAAGCGCTTCAGCGAGGCGCTGCCGCTGCTCGAGGGCTTCACCAGGAAGTATCCCGGGCACAAGCTCGCGCCGAACGCGCAGTACCTCCTCGGCCTGACCCACATCCAGACCGGGGACCGCCGGACCGGCGTGGCCGATCTGAAGGCGTTCCTCGACAAGAACCCGACGCACGACCTGGCGCCCGACGCTCGCCGCCTCGTCACCGACACGCTGGCGCGCTACGGCGACCGCGAGGACCTGGAGGAGAGCTACAAGACGCTGACGACTCAGAAGCCGCCGACGGCCGAGGCGCTGTACGACGCCGCCGGCTTGGCCAAGCGCCTGGGACGCCCGAAGGACCAGGAGGCGATGTGGCGCCGGCTCGTCGACGAATTCCCCGGCCACATGCTGGCCCGCCGCGCGGCCCTGGAGCTGGCCGGCCTGACCTTCAAGCGCAACCAGTGGAAGGACAGCGCCGCGTTCGCCCGCGCCGCCGCCGAGAGCGAGGAGGACACGGTCAAGGCGGAAGGATGGCTCCAGACCGGGGAGGCCGAGCTGAAGCTCAAGCACTTCCCGGCGGCGGCCAAGGCCTTCGAGTCCGTGGTGACGATCAGGAACGCCGAGGCCGCGGTGCGCTACCGGGCGTTCGCGGGACTCGGGCTCGCACGCGAGGAGCAGAAAGACTGGAAGGCGGCGCTGGCCGCGTACGAATCCGCGGCGCGGACGCCGGACGCCACGCTCCGCGACTGGGCGACCAAGCGCGTGGCCGCGATGAAGAGCCACCTGGGCAACGCCTCGCCGAAGTCGAAGACGGGATCAGGCTCGTGAACCGCCCCGTCGCGGTCGGATTCGCGCTCGCGATCTGGACGCTCGTCACCGCCGCGACGCCGCTGCCGCTGGCGCCGCCGCCGCCCGACCTCGCGCCGCTGGTGCCGTTCGTCTCGGCGCCGCTCGACAAGCCTCCGGTCAAGCTGCCGGTCATCGCGATGCCGCCGCCGCCGATCGAGGTTCCGCCGATTCCGCCCGCGGCCCCCCTGCGGCCCGCCACCGACAAGCCGACGGCGACGATGCCGCCACGACGCACGCTGCCGTGCGTGGGCGCCTGGACCGGCCAGGCCGGCGAAGCGCTCGAGTGCGGGCGCGCCCAGCTCCTGCGCGGCGACCTCACCGACGCCATCCAGAACTTCGAGCGGGCGATCCGCAACGCGGACGATCGCGCCGTCGCCGTCGAGTCCCGGTACTGGCTGGGCGAAACGCTCTACCGTCTCGGTCGCCTCGAGCTGGCCGACACGCAGTTCCGGCGGGTCGTCGAGGACCGATCGCCGGCGGTCTCGCCGTTCGCGCTGCACGGCAGCGGGTGGACCGCGCTCGTGCTCGGCGACGCCGCGCGCGCTCACGACGCGTTCGCTCAGCTCCTGGTCTCGACGCATCCGATGGCGGTCGACGCGTGGGCCCGTCACGGCCTCGGGCTGGCGCTCTCGGCGCTCGGGCGTCATGCCGAGGCCCAGCGCACGTGGGCGGATCTGCTGGCGCGTCGTCCCGGGCCCGCGCTGGAACGCGACGCGCTCTTCTGGAACGGCGACGCGCTCGGGCGCATCGGTCAGCCGGACAAGGCCGCAGCCGAGCTGGCGCGGTTCGTTCAAGGCGGGCCGCATCCGCTTCTCTCCGCCGGACTCGCGCGTCAGGCCTGGTGGAACCTCGTCGCCGGCCAGCCGAAGGAAAGCCTCGCGGCTCTGCGCGCGTACCCGGGCCCGCCCATGCCCGAGCCGAAACCGGAAGGGGGAAAGCCGGCGCCTCCGCGCGCCGCCGGTCCCAATCCCCAGGACACCGCCGACCGCGACTGGATCGACGCCACGCAGGCCCTGGCCTCGCTGGCCGTCGATGATTGGAACGGTTCTCGTGTCGCGGCGCAGGCGCTGGACGGGCGGAAATCGCCGCTCGCGTTGCCCGTTCAGCTTCGCGTCGCCGCGGCCGCGCTGGCCCGCCGCGAGAACGCGACCGTCGACGCGATGGTCGCCGAGCTGATCAAGGGCACCCTGACCCCGCCGGTCCGCGCCTGGGTCCTGACCCTCAAAGGTGAGGCGGCCCGCGCCGAGGGCAAGGGCGACGACGCGCGCACCCAGTACGACCTGGCCCGCGGGATCGACGCCGGCAGCGACGTGGGCCGCTACGCGACGATTCGCGTGGCCCAGATCAACCTCGAGATGCGCGAGTTCGCCCAGGCCGTGACCGACCTGGCCCCGCTCGTGGGGGCGCCCGGCGACCCCGCCCGCCGCGCCGCCGTGCTCTTGCTCCAGGGCGAAGCGGCGTACCGCGCGGGCGACCACAAGACCGCCACGGCGGCCTTCGAGCGCGCGGTCACCGACGTGCCCGACCGTCCGGAGGTGCGCGCCGCGCGTCTGGGCCTGGCCTGGACGGCGCTGCGCGCGGGGCGCGGGGACGACGCGGGCCGCCGCTTCGCGGAATTCGCCCAGCTCTATCCCGACGACGAGCACACCACCGACGCGCTCGTGCTCGCCTCCGAGATGGCCCTCGCCCGGAACGATTCGAAAGGCGCGCGCGAGCTGCTCGATCGCGTGCTGTCGCGCTATCCCGGCGCGCCGCGCGCGGAATTCGCACGGCTGAACCGCGCCATCCTCATGCTGCGCTCGGGAGAAGCCGCGGCCGCGGTGGCGCCGCTGCGCGACTGGGCGGGCCGCGCGCCGTTCCCGCCGCTGCTCGGGCGCGCGCGGATCGCGCTCGGGGTGGCGCTGCTCGGCGCGGGCCGGCCGGGCGAGGCGCGCGCGGAATTCCTCGCCGCCCGGCGCGAGGGAGAGGGAGCGCTGGCCAGCCTCGGCCTCGCGACCGCGGCGCTCGCCGAGGACAAGCTCCCCGACGCCTCGCGCGAGTTCACCGAGGCCCGCAACGACGGCACGGCCGCGATCGCCGCCACCGCCGACTACGGGCTCGCCGCGATCGGCTTTCGTGGCGGCGCCACCGGCGCGTTCAAGACGGCGGCGACGTCGCTGCTCGCCGCAGCGCCCAAATCTCCGGAAGCGCCGGCGCTGCTCTACGCGCTCACCGGCCTGGCCGCCGACGCCAAGGACTGGCCCGCGGCACTCACCACGGCCAAGCGACTGGTGACCGAGTTCCCGAACGACGCGCGCGCCGACGACGGGCTCGAGCGCGTCGGGGCCGCCGCCGCCGCCAACGAGCACGCCTGGCCCGTCGCCTACGAGTCCTACGCGCTGCTCCGCCAGAAGTATCCGAAGAGTCCCTTCGTCGAGGATTCGCGGGTGGCCTTTGCGGAATCGCAGGTGGAGACCGGGCGCGCCGCCGAAGGCCGAAGTGCGCTCGAGCAGTACGTCGCGTCGGTGCCGCTTACCGCGACGGACACGCGGGGGGCGCGTGCGCGGATCGCGCTCGGCCGCGCCCGCGAGCTCACCGGCGATCACGCGGGCGCTCTCCAGGCGTACACGGAGGCGGCGCGGGTGGCGCCGCCGGACCGGTGGACCAAGGACACCCAGCTCGGCTATGCGCGGCTGCTCACGCAAGGCCGTCGGTACGACGAGGCCAAAGGACTGCTCGAGCCCCTGATCAAGACCGGGCCCGCGCCGGCGGCCGCGGAAGGCGCGCTCGCGCTGGGCGAGGCGTTCCACGGCAAGGGCGACGAGGCGGCGGCGATCGAGTACTTCATGACCGCGGCCTACGTCGCGCCCGACACCGCCGCCGGGCGTCGCGGATTGCTCGCCGCCGGACGCGCGTTCGCCGCGCTCAAGCAGCCCGACGCCGCGGCCACCGTCTATCGCAAGCTCCTCGCCCAGCCGAACGTCCCCGCCGACCTCGCCGACGCCGCCCGCAAGGGACTGGCGGAGGTGGGGCGATAGCCCGCCGATGAAGGGATACGGGGGACGGATTCTCTCGGTCGACCTCAGCGACGGGAGCTCGCGCGTCGACGCGCTGGACGAAGCGACGGCGCGCGCGCTGCTGGGGGGCAACGGGTTGGCGGCGCGGCTGCTGCTCGATCGTGTCCCCGCCGGCGTCGACGCGTTCGATCCGGCCAACGCGGTCGTCTTCTCGGTGGGGCCGATCACCGACACCACGATTCCCGGCAACAGCCGCGCGCTGGTCGCGACCAAGTCGCCGCTGACCGGGCTCTTCTTCGACTCGACCTTCGGCGGGCGCTTCCCCGCCACGCTCAAGCGCACCGGGTTCGACGCCCTGTTCGTCACCGGCCGCGCGTCCACGCCGTCGTACCTGGTCGTCGACGAGCACGGCGCGCGGGTCGAGCCCGCGCAGGACCTGTGGGGACGCACGACCCGCGACGCCGTCGGCGCGATCGTGGCCAGGGAGGGCGCCGACGCCGACGCGATCGCCATCGGCCCCGCCGGAGAGCACCGCGTGCGGTTCGCGGCGATGGCCCACTACTGGAAGAACCGCGAGGGCGTGTCGGGCCGCGGCGGCATCGGCGCGGTGCTGGGCGCGAAGAACTTGAAGGCCGTCGTGGTCAAGGGCGCGCGCAAGACCGAGGTCGCGGACGCGGCCGCGCTCAAGGCGCTCGTCGACCAGACGCGCGAGCTGGTCAAGACCGGGACGCAGGCGCTCTCGACGTTCGGCACGCCGTTCCTCGTCGGTCCCATCAACGCGCTCGGCGGGCTCGGCGCCTTTAATCTGAAATCGGAGACGTTCGCCGAGGCGCGCGCGGTCGGCGGCGAGCAGATGAAGGCGCACTATCACGATCGCGACACCACGTGTCTGAAGTGTCCGGTGGCCTGTGGCAAGCAGTACGCGATCACCGAGGGCGAGTTCGCCGGCACCAGGGCGAAGATGCCCGAGTACGAGACGATCTTCGCCCTCGGTCCGATGCTCGGGATCTCGAATCCTGAGGCCCTCATCCTGGCCAACGACCTCTGCGATCTGCTCGGGATGGATACGATCTCGATGGGAGTGACGCTGGCCTTCGTCGCCGAGGCGCTCGAGCGCGGCTGGCTCAGCGCGGCCGAGGTCGGCGTGCCGTTCGGCTGGGGCGATTGGCGAGGCATGCTCACGCTCGTCGAGCAGACCGCGCGCCGCGAGGGCTTCGGCGCGCGCCTGGCCGAGGGCGCGTGGCGATTGGCCGAATCGGTCCATCCCGAGGGCACGCGCCTGGTCTACGCGGTCAAGCGCCTGGAGCTGCCCGCTCACTCCGCGCGGGCACTGAAGGGACTCTCGATCGGCTACGCGACGGCCACGCGCGGCGGCAGTCACCACGACACGCGGCCGACGCCCCAGTACGCGGCGGGCTTCGATCGACGAGGCACCGCGGACAAGCCGGCCTTCGCGGTGCGGAGCCAGCACTTCACCGCGGTGGGCGATTCGCTGGTGATGTGTCGCTTCACGTCAGAGCGCGGCTTCGGCCTCTTCCTCGGTGAGCCGTACGCCGCGATGGTGCGCGCGGTGACGGGGTGGGACGTGACCGTCGACGAGCTGGAGCGCGTGGGCGAGCGCATCGTCAACCTCGAGCGGCTCTTCAACGTGCGCGAAGGCGTGCGCCGCACCGCCGACGTGCTGCCGTGGAAGGTCATGCACGAGCCCATTCCCGACGGCCCGTCCGCCGGAATGTTCTGCCCGCCCGACGAGCTCGACGCGATGCTCGACGAGTATTACCGCCTGCGCGGCTGGACGCGCGACGGCGTCCCCGACGCATCCCGGCTCTCCGCGCTTCAGATCTAGCCCCCGACCTCGTTGGTACTCTAAAAGCAAGAGACGCCGGAGGTGTCTTATGCAAACGTTTGCGCAGCTCGCTCTTCCCGGCACCATCCTGGCCAGCGCGCTCGGCGCCGTCGTGCTCTGCGTCGTCGTGCTCCTGTACGGCTTCAAGAGCGAGCCGGACGACGACGCGGCTCCCGTGCGGCGGCTCCTGTTCATCCGTCTCGGTTACGCGCTCGCGGCGGCCTGCTTTGCCGTCGCGCTGATGCTGAGCACGGTGGCGCTTCTCGATCAGCGGCGAGTCGCCGCGGCCGCGACGATTGCCGCGCCGACCGACGACGTGCAGCACGTGGCGGCCCGGGTCCGGGACCTCGAGCAGCGGCTGGCCGCGACCGAGTCGCGAGCGGCCGACGGCGCAGTCGTCGCGTCGGTGCCCGCAACCGTGGAGGTGCCTGTCAGCGCGGAGTCGCGCCGTCCCGCCGCATCGTTGCCCGCGCGCTCGCGGAAGGTGGCCCGTGCGTCCACGGCGCCGGCCTCCGACAATTTCGGGGCGACCGTTCGTGAGGGCTGGGACGCGGTCAAGCGTGGCTTCCGCGAGACGGGCCGAGATATTCAGGCGAGCTTCTCCAGTCGATGACGGAGGGCGGTCGCGCTCGCTGGCAGATGGCTTGCTCCTTTTCTGCCTCCTGAAGTCGCAGTCACTCTTCAAGGAGGTGCCCTTATGCGATCTCGGATCGCACTCTTTGCAATCGCGCTCGTGCTGAGCACGGCCGCGCTGGTCTCGGCGCAGACCGTCGAGTCCGGAACGGTCGTCCGCGTGGACCCGCAGTCGAGCGTGGTCGTGCTCGACGACGGCCGCATCTATCGCGTCACGACTAACACGGTGTTCATGATCGACAACCGTCCGACCGCGTTCAACGTCCTTCGCTCCGGTGACCGGGTCGTCATCCAGTCGGGCGAGCCGGTGGCCTTCCGCGAAGGCCGCTACGTCGCGATGGCGCCGACCGGAGTGGTAGCCCAGGCTCCGCCGCCCACGATCGTGCAGGCGCCGCCTCCGCCCGCGCCGGCCGCGCGCACCGCGGTCCCGCTCGGCGTGCGGCAGACCGTCTACGGCACCGTCACCGACGTCGACCGTGACGGCAAGATCAAGATCAAGACCGACCGGGATTCGTTCGAGGCGCGCGTCTCTCCGGAGGCGCTCCGCCAGATCAAGAAGGGCGACAACGTCGTCATCGAGCTGACGATCAGCCCGCCCGGCGCCGCGTCGCCGCGGTAACCGTGCGCGGAGGGATGGGCCGACCCATCCCTCCGCCTCACATTCGCCGGCAGCCGGTTTGCACGATCGTCGTCAGGAGGCCTGAACCCATGAGGTCATTCCGAATCAGCGCACTGATCCTGATCATGATCCTGATCGTCATCGTCGCCGCGGTCGCCATGGTCGCGTCCGCGCAGCAACGCTCGGTGGGGCAGGTGATCGACGACACGACCCTCACCACCGAGATCAAGGCCAAGCTCACCGCCGACACCCTGTCGAACCTGACCAAGATCGGCGTCAACACCCGTGACGGCGTGGTCACCCTGACCGGCGACGTGGACTCGCTCGAGCGCAAAACCCGCGCCGTCCAGGTCGCCAGCTCGGTCCGGGGCGTGCGGCAGGTCGTCGACAACGTCCAAGTCCTGGGCCCGACCACGCCACCGCCGCCGGCAGCATCGGCGCCCGGTCAGCCGACGTTCGAGGTGATCGGCGTCGTCTCGCAGGTCGATCCGTCGACCGGAACCATCATTCTCCAGGACGGCCGGGTGCTCAGGATGACGGGCAACACGCTCGTGTGGCAACCGGCGACCATTCAGTCGCTCCGCCCGGGGACCCAGGTGCTCGTCCGCGGCGCCGAGCGTCTCACCCTCGGGCAGGGCGCACCCGGCCCGTCGAATGTCGCGTGGCCTTCGGCCTCGCCGCGATGAAACCTCCCGCCGCGTGAATGAGCCCCACACTGGGATGTACCGGGGATGAACCGCTCGCTTGAAGGAGGACTCGTGATGATGAATCGCTGGACTCGAGGTATGGCCGCGCTGTCGCTGCTCACGCTCGTCGCCACCGGCTGCGGGACCGCCACCGGCGCCGCGGTCGGCGCGGGTTCGGGCGCGGCGATCGGTGCGGGTACCGGCTACGGCGCGGGCAAAGGCGCGCTGATCGGTGTGGGCGTGGGCGCCGCCGCCGGCGCCATCTACGACATCACCCGCCACAACCGCTGATCGTCTTCGGGCGCCCCGGTCTCGCCGGGGCGCCCGCGTCGAATCGTTAGCGTGGCGGGCCGCTCGGATCGCGCTAGCGGCTCGCCGCCCACAGCAACGTGAGACCCGAGCACAGCAGAAGCGCATCCAGCAGCAATCGATAGAACGCCGGGCTGAGCCTGAGCACGATGCGCTTGGCCACGAAGGCGCCGATCATGAGAGACGATCCGGTGATCAATCCCTTCACGATCGCGTCGGCGGGCAACGCTCCCAGTCCCCGGAACGTCACGACCTTGCTGATGTACACGGTGAGCGAGCTGGCCGCCTCCGTGGCGATGAATCCGCCCTTCACGAGCCCGTACGCGGTGAACGCCGGCACGCTGAGCGGTCCCGTCGACGCGACCACCCCCGTGAGAAACCCGATGACCGCCCCCGCGATCGCGAGATGCCACAGCTTCAGACGGAGCTGATGCGCGCTGAGCCAGCGACCGAGCGGAATCATCGCGAGGAAGAACACGCCCAGCGCGAGGTCGACGGTGCGCGAGGGCAGCGCCAGCAACGTGCGAGCACCCAGCGCGGCCGCGGGAATTCCCGTGACCGAGTACACGAGACACGCCCGCCAGTCGATCTCGCGCCACCACACGGCCATCTTCGCGATGTTCCCCATCACCGCCGCGATGGCCATGATCGGCACCGCCTGCTTGGGCCCGAAGGCGAGCACGAGCACGGGCACCAGCATGATCGACGCGCCGGTCCCGATGATCCCGCTGATCGTCCCCGCGGCCAGTCCAACCGCCAGCACCAGCACGTACGCCATGGCCGCTCACCATACCGTACCGCTCGCGTTTATCCGACTGACTATCCTGGCGACATCGCTGGAAGACCGCTGAGACGTCCGTAAACGGCCGCTGCGCGCTCATCGTCAATCATTGTGGTACTCGCGCTGAGTGCCGATCTCCCATCGGGGGCATGCGACGTGATGCCGAATCGTGCCGCGTTGATCACCGCGCTGATCCTGAACCACCCGCTCTGCACCGAGTGCCTGGCGACGAAGTCCGGTCTCAGTCTCGCCGACCTGGACGCGAACATCGCGACCATCGAACCGTCGCTGGTCCTCCGCCACGCCGCCGACCGTTGCCGCGCCTGCGGCTGCACCGACACCACCCTCTCTCTCGAACAATCGACGTAGTCGTCGCCCCCGCTTCCCACGGGTCGCGCCGCATCCGTCGGTCGCCATCACAGACTCAGCGACCGCCGAACACATTGACCGTCGTGCGCGAGTCCGCCAGAATGCACTCACGGGCGGATAGCTCAGTTGGGAGAGCGCAGCCCTTACAAGGCTGAAGTCGCAGGTTCGAGCCCTGCTCCGCCCACCACATCACCCAGGGGGGCCGATTGCGCATTCTCATCGTTGACGATGACCCCGACGTCGGGGACACGTTCGTCCGCCTCATCGAGCCGCTCGGCCACGACGTGGTCCGTGTCACGGATGGTCCCGCGGCGCTCGATCGCCTCCGGCGTGACCGCTACGATCTCATCATCGTCGATGTGGTCATGCCGGGGATGAACGGCCTGGAGGTGATGCGCAAGATCCGCGCGATGGACCCGACGGCTCGTCTGGTGGCGCTGACCGGCACCGGGCTCGATTTCAGTGACATCCTGCCCGGGATCGGCATTCGCGTCGTGCACAAGCCGATCGGCGCGCCCGCGTCGATCTCGGATCTCCTCGCGGCGCGCTGAACGTCTTCGCCCGCGCGTCGACTCTGCCGCGGTAAGATCACGGGAGGAGGACTCGAACACGTGGCGAAACGGCGAACGAAGAAGCAGGTGAGCAGCGAGCGTGCGGTCCCTCATGTCCGCGCCTTCCTCGGGCAGCGTGTCCGCGACCTCCGCGCACAGCGCGGTTTCAGTCAAGAGAGACTGGGCCACGGCGCGTCCCTCAGCGGCAAGTTCATCGGCGAGGTCGAGCGTGGCGAGAAGTCGATCTCCATCGACAGCCTCTATCGCGTCTCCGTTGCGCTCGCGGTCCCACTCCGGCAGCTCGTCGACGTGCCCACGAGGTCTCGACGGCCGCGCAGGGCCTGAGCGTCCGGCGGAGGAATTCTGTGGAGATGCGATAGCCTGATCGCGGAGCCCCATTCGCGTAACGCACCGGGGGTGACCGCGAACTTTGTATAGTGGTGGCCCGATGGCGACGTTGGCCGCGGCCCTCGACCGGGAGGACGCCGCTCCTGGCGACCGGCATCATCGCCGGCTGATCCAGGAGCTGGCCGTGCGCGCGTCCGTGTCGCTGGCCGTCCTCGTCTTCGACATCATCTTCGACGTGACCACCGTCGGCGGCGGCAACCGGATCGTCCGGAGCGCCGCGCTGCTCGGGGTCCTCGTCAACGTCGTCTACTACGCGGCCGCACGGGCGGCGCCCGGCGCTCGGATCCAGGCCTACCTGCGGATGCTCATCGACGTCGAGCTGATCACGCTCGGGCTCTACGGCGCCGGGGGGTTGGCGGCGGCGCCCTATCTCGGCGTCTACGCGGTGGTGCCGGTCTACGCGGGGCTCGTGTTCTCGAGCCGCGCGTGCCTGCTCGCCACCGCGCTCGCCGCGGTCAGCTACCTCGCGGTGGCGCTGATCACCTCGCGCGGGCCGGTGGCGCCCGTGGGAAGCGCGTGGGTGATCGCCGCCTTCAACCTGCTCGTCGTCTCCATCGTCGGCGTGGTCACCGCGATCCTCGCCGAGGCCTATCGCCGGAGCCGGCTGCGTCTGGCCGCGCTCAATCAGGAGCTGGAACAGGCCCACGATGAATCGCTCCGGCTCAACGCGGAGATCCAGCGGTCGGCGCGGCTGAGCATGCTCGGCGAGGGCGTGGCGGGCGTCGCCCACGAGCTGAACAACGTGATGAACATCGTGCTCGGCCACGTCGGGCTCGCCCACAACCGGCGGGCCGAGCTGAGCGCGGAGGTGGCCCGGCATCTCGACCGGGCGCTGGAAGGATGCGAGAACGCCACCCGCATCCTCCGCAACACGATGGGCGCGGTCCGCGAGGGGTCGGCGGAGAAGCGTCGCGTCTCCCTGGCCGACGTCGCGCGGCGGACCGTCGAGCTGAAGGCCTACGACCTCCGTCGCGACGGCATCACCATCCGCGTGCGCTTCGCCGAGAACGTTCCCGCCGTCCACGGCGTGGCCTTCCAGCTCCAGCAGGTCTTGCTGAACCTGATCACCAACGCCCAGCAGGCGCTGCGCGAGAAGCGCGCCGCGCCGCGGACCATCGAGATCGTGGGAACGGTCGACGACGGGCGCGTGGTGATCGAGGTCCGCGACAGCGGTCCCGGCATCGCGCCCGAGGCGTTGCCCCGCCTCTTCACGCCGTTCTTCACCACCAAGGCGGACGGCACGGGGCTCGGGCTGACCGTCTCGACCGCGATCGTCCGCGACCACGGCGGCACGCTCACGGGCGACAATCGCCCGGTGGGCGGCGCCGTGTTCCGGATCGAGCTGCCGGCCTCGCCTCCGGAGTGAGACGACCGAGCTACGGCTCGGGCGGCGAGGTGATGGGACCGCCGACGGGCGTGGTGTTGCCGACCCGCTCGCTCCGGCTCGTGGCGATTCGCTCGCGGAGTTCCTTCGCGGGACTCAGCTCGTCCTCGTGCTGCGCCGTCAGCGAGGCGCGCGCGGGGGATTCGTCACCGGCGAGACGGTCCGGGGAGTCGTCACTCACTGGCTCGCGTTCCATGGCCGCCCTCCTCGAGAACGAGGAAGGAAGCGAGCAAGCGCGGGGCCAGCGACTTCAGATCGGTCGCAAATTTCCGAACTTCTGAACGATCGCGGCGAGGGGCAAGCCGGTGCCGCCACGCATGAGATCGTGACCGCCGCCCTCCACGGTGATCAGCGCGGTTCGACCTGGGATCGAACGCCTCGCCTCGTTCAGCTCGGCCACGCTGCCGAACGGATCGCGCGAGCCGTGGACGAAGAGGGCGGGAGTTCGCAACGATGCGAAGTGCTGGATCCGCCACGCGTTCGTCCGGCGGGGCGGATGCAGCGGGTAAGACAGCAAGAGCAGAGCCTCGACCAGCCCCGCGTCGTCGGCGGCCAGCATGCTGGCCTGCCGTCCGCCATAGGAATGTCCACCGAGCGAGATCGCTCCCGGCACGAACGGACGAAGCGCGGTCACCGCGCGCCGCAGCCCCTCGCGATCGCGCGCCGCCGTCGCGGGCGAGGGGGGACCGCTGGCGCGCACCTGTCGGAAGGGAAGATCGCAGCGCAGCACCGTGAACCCGGCCCGGGCGAACGCCTCGGCCACCGCGACCAGCACCGGCGCGTCGCAGTCCGAGCCCGCCCCGTGCGTGAGCACGAGCCCACGTCCCGGCGGTCCCGCGGGCCGGTGAAGGAATCCGTGCACCGCGGGTCCAACCAAGTCGTCGTCGAACGGCTCGATGGAGGACAGGAATGGCCGCATGGACACGCCATTGTCCCACGCGGGTTCGGTGCGTTGACCGCCTCGGACCCGCGTGATAGCTTGATGTTCGCGTGTCGCGCCGTTCCTGGCGCGGCGTTCCCGTTGGCGCGGGCTCGTGGTGCAGCCTGGTTAGCACACTGGACTGTCAATCCAGAGGTCGCGGGTTCGAGTCCCGTCGAGCCCGCCAACGAAAAGGGCGGCCGATCCCGAGAACCATGGGATTGGCCGCCCTCGTCGTTTCAGCGACGGATCAGACCGTGCCCATCACGAGGCGATCGCGGCCGGCGCCTTTCGCGCGGTAGAGCGCGGCGTCGGCGATGCGGATGAGCTCGTCGCCCGCGGCGCCGTGCTCGGGGAACGTGGCGATGCCGGCCGACACGGTCACGCCGGGAATGGATTGGCCGCGATACGTGACGTGCAGACGTTTGACGGCGTCGCGGATCTCGTCGAAGCGGCGTTCCGCGTCGTGGGCCGCGAGCTCCGGCATGATCAAGAAGAATTCCTCGCCACCGTAGCGGCACGCCACGTCGCCGCTGCGGATCGCGGTACGGAGGAAGCGGCCCAGCTCGGTCAGCAGCACGTCGCCCGCCTCGTGGCCGAACGTGTCGTTGAATTCCTTGAAGTGGTCGAGGTCGAGCATGGCCACGCACAGCGGGCGCTGAGCGCGCTCGGCTCGCCGCAGCTCGCGCTCGAGCGTCTCTTCCATGTACCGGCGGTTGAAGAGTCCCGTGAGCGGATCGCGGATGGACTGGTTGCGCAGCATCTCGCGGAGCTTGAGGTTGCCCATGGCGAGGCCGAGCTGTTCGGCCACGGTCTGGGCGAGCTGGCGCCGCTCGTCGTCGATCGTCGCCGCGCCGTCGGCCGCGGTGTGCCGGCCGAGATACAGGACGCCGAGCAACTCGCCCTGCGCGGCCAGCGGCACGCAGAGCGAGGCGGCGGGCACGGGGCGCGGCAGGTGCTCGCAGGGCACGCTGGTCGCGGTGAGGCCGGCGCCGTGAATCCGCCCGCGCCGCAACGCCCAGCAATCGTCGGGCTTGAACAGTCCGCACTCGGTCGTCGGGAAGCCGCCCCAGCTCGACCGCGCCTCCACGAGGTTGCGGGAGGCGCTGGTCACGAAGATGGCGCCCTGGTCTTCGGCGAAGAGCTGGCCCGACACCTTGGCGATCAGCGCGTACGCCTCGTCCTCGGTCATGCAGGCTTGCAGCACCTCGGCCATCTGCGTGAGGTGATCGAGGTCGCGGGCGCGCCGCTCCTGCCGCTGATGGGCGGCGCGGACCTGCTCGTAGAGCCGCGCGTTTCGGATGGCCACGGCGGCCTGCGCCACGAACCCGTCGAGCAGGTCGCGGGCATCGTCGTCACGCGGCTGGGCGTCGGGGGCGAACAACGCGAGCACGCCCAGCACGGTGTCCTGAAAGATGACGGGCAGGAAGGTGCCGCTCCGGAGCCCGTGGTGTCGCACCCAGTCCGCGGTGCCCACGCGCCCGTCGGCGGCGAGATCGGGAACGTCCAGCACACGGCGATGGGCGGCGGCCCATCCCGCGACACCGTCGCCGAAGCCGATCTCGGTCACCGGATGATCGGCGGCCAGGGCGGGGTCGGAGAAGGCCCGCGCGGTCAGGGTCCGCTGGGTCTCGTCGGCGACCCACACCACGACCGCGGGGACGGCCATGAGATCCGCGGCGGCGCGGGCGACGGCGGCCAGGACCTGATCGGTGTCGAGCGACGACGAGACGGTCTGGCTGAGGCGCGCGAGGGCCTGCAGGTGCGCCGCGCGGTCCTGGGCCTTCCGCAACAATCGGTCCTTGCTGATGGCGAGGGAGGCGTGATCGGCCAGGGCCGAGGCCAGCCGGACGTCGTCCTCGCTGAATTGACGCCGCGCTTTCGAGTAGAGGTTCAGGACGCCGATGATCGCGGTGTCGGTGCGCAGGGGGACGGCCAGGAAACCGTGGAACCCATGCGCGGTGGCGGCCTGCCGGTGCGCGGGATCGTAGCGCGTGTCTTCGACGAGATCGGCGACCATCACCGGCTCGCCCCGCGCGAGCACGAGCCCGCTCAGACTCTCGCCGATCTTCAGGCGCGTCCGCGACATGAGGTCCGCCGCCGATTCCGTGCAGGCGCGGACGACCAGCTCGTCGCCCTCGATCAGACGGAGCCCCGAGGCCTCGACGTCGAGGAGCCGCGCCGCTTCGTTGATGATCAGCGTCAGCATCGCGTCGGTCTCGTCGACCGTCGCGAGGCGTCGCGTGACTTCGTAGAGCACGTCGAGACGGTGTCGCTCACGCGCGGCGTTGCGCCGTCGCGAATCCGTCACCTTGGGGTTCGTTTTCATGGCTGGCCTCCCGCCGCGGGCATTTTATCGTGGGCGAATCGCGCTCCCACCAATTTGGATTTTCTTACCCCCGAGGTTCCCGCGTCGGGCGCAATCGCTGAATTTCTCGGCGGTCTCGTCCGCCGACGGTTCGGCACGTGCCGTGCAGCCTCTCGGCGGGATGACCGATGCCCCTCGCAACCGCAGGCCGGGACGACTCGCCTCGCTCCTGCTCGCCCTGGGCACCGTGCTGGCGACCTTCCTGGTCCTCGAGGTCGCGGTGCGGGTGGCCATGCCGCAGGATCTCGCGTTCTTCGACGGGTCGGCGATCAAGCGGCGGTCGGAGCGGCCGGGCCTGCGGTACGAGCTGATTCCCGGCGGGTACGCCCCGAACTACGTCGGGGCGCCGGTCTCCGTCAACGCGCTCGGCTTGCGCGACCGTGAGGTGGCGGTGCCCAAGCCGGGCGGCACCGTGCGGATCCTCGGCATCGGCGATTCGGTGACGTTCGGGTACGGCGTGCGGCTCGAGGAGACATACCTGAAGGTTCTCGAGAGCCGGTTGCGAGAGACCGCGGGCGGGGGCGCCCGCTACGAGACGGTCAACGCCGGGATCGAGGAGTGCGGGCTCGACGCCTATTATCACGCCGTCGGCACGCTGGGGCCGCTGCTCCAGCCCGACCTCGTGCTGGTCGGGATCGTGCTGAACGACGTCCAGCGCTACGACGACTTCGAGCGTCCGCGTCCGCGCGAGGCGTCCATGGAGCCGGGCCTGGCGCGACGGGCCCACGGCGCGCTGCTCGCGCGCTCGCAGCTCTACTACGCGAGCGCGATGGCCACGCGCTCGCTGCTCTACCGGTTCCACGTCCTCGACGTCGCCGATCTCTACGGCTCGCCGCTGCGCGCGGTGCGAGGGGAGGGAGCGTCGATCGAGCGCGCGTGGGCGTCGAGCCTTCACGTGCTCGAGCGGCTGGTCGGCCTGGCCCGCGCGCGGGGGCTTCCCGTGGTCCTCGTGGTGTTCCCGGTGGAGGTCCAGCTCGACGAGGCCGCGATCCTCCGCTATCGACGCGACTACGGCGTGAGGGTTTCCGAGCGGGCCCTCGACGGCGTGCCGCAGCGCCGGCTGCTGGCCTTCGGCGAGACGCACGATGTCGCCGTCATCGACGTCTTGCCCGCGCTCCGCGCCGCCGGCGGCACCGACCTCTACCTGCGCAAGGGCGCCATCCGTTTCGATCCCGTTCATTTCTCGCCGCGGGGGCATCGGATCGTCGCCGAGGCGATCCATCGCGCGCTGGTCGAGCGACGCCTGTTGCCTGACGGCGCCTGATCGACCGTTCGCCGCGCGACGGTCGACGTCAGCTTCAGAGCGCTGACGCCGCCGGGTAAAACCTTCAAGCTCCACGGCATCGGTCAGTTGTCGTCCCGCCCAGCCCTGGCGTGTCTCTTGCCCTCGGCTCGCACGACGATCGCGTCGCAACCGTTCTCCCGAGGAGTAGTAAATGCAATTGATCGCCAGCGCGGATCAACGGCTTCGCCCCGGCCTCGACGTCTCGCTGCGTGCCCTCGATCGTCTCGAGGGGCGTTCGCGACTCGTCCTCGGCGTGCGGGGCGGGACCACGCCCATCCGAATGCATCTGTACGTGGACGGCGACCTCGTGGAGTCGTGGACACCGGCCCCGCCCACCTTCACCTTCGATCTCCGCGGGCTCGAGCCCGGCCACCACGCGGTCACCGCGCGGGCCATCGACGCGGCCGGCCGCTGGGGCGGCTCGTCGGTGGTCGTGGCCCTGGAGGGCGCGCGGCGCGCTTGACAGGCTCGCCGCCGCCGCTGTATCACGCCGGCATGGACATCCATCGCCGGCTGCTCGCGATCGTGAACGGCACGCTGATCGATGGGACGGGACGCCCGCCCGTCGCCAACCAGGCCCTCGTCATCGAGGGCGACCGCATCAAGAGCGTGGGGGCGCTGCCCGCGGGCCTCGATCTCCGCGACGACACGCGTGTCGAGACCATCGACGCGGCCGGGCGCTTCATCATGCCCGGGCTGATCGACGCCCACACCCATCTGTCCTACGGCTATCCGGTCATCCCCGGTGAAGGCCGCGGGCGCGGCCCGACTCGCCCAGAGCTGAGTGTCCTCAATGCCGCGCGGAGCGCTCAGCGGGTCCTGAGATCGGGAGTGACCAGCATCTCGGTGCCGGGCGGCACCTGGTTCACCGACGTGGGCGTGCGCGACGCCATCCGCCTCGGGGTCCTGGAAGGGCCGCGCATCCACTGCGCGGGCCGCATGATCATCACCTATGGCAGCATCGAGGACGACGAGCCGTCGTGGGTGGGCACGCCCGAGCACGGCATCGGCGTGCTCTGCCACAGCGCGGCCGAGATGGTCACCGAGGCGCGCCGCCAGCTCAAGCACGGGGTGGACTTCGTCAAGCTGGCCGACAGCCGCTCGGGCGAGATCCAGACCCTGGCCCGCGAGGAGATCGCCGCCGTCGTCGACGAGGCCCACCGCCGCGGCGCGCGGGTGGCCATTCACTCGCGCGGCGCGGGCTCCACGCGCGCCGCCGCCGAGGCCGGCGTCGACTGGATCATCCACGCCGACCTCGCCACCGAGGCCGACCTCGACGCTGTCGCCAAGGCCGGCGCTCGGATCCTGCCCACCATGACCTTCCTCGCCATGGTGGTGGAGTCGAGCGGCCGCTACGGCCAGGAGATGATCCAGATGGACGTGGGGCGGATGAAGCGCCACTTCGACCGGCTCATCCGGGTGGTGGAGCGCGCCCGCCAGCTCGGCATCAAGGTCCTCTGCGGCACCGACACCGGCAACAACGTGTTCATGCCGTTCGGGGAGCTGCACGCCAAGGAGCTGGAGATCTTCGTCACCTACTGCGGCTTCACGCCGATGGAGGCCATCGTGGCGGCCACCCGCGACAACGCCTTCGCGGTCGGGCTGCCCGACGACCTCGGCGTGCTGGAAGCGGGCCGGCTGGCCGACGTCCTCATCCTCGGGGAAGATCCGCTGGCCGACGTCCGCGTCCTGCAGGGCGGCAAGCACGTCGCCGCCGTGATCAAGGGCGGAAAGCTCGTGGACCTCCAGCGGCTGGGAGCTGACGCGCCGCTCGCGCTGTCGACTTAACGCGGGGGCTGGTCGCCGCCGGGCACGCCGCAGACCTCGCGCGACGATCCGGCGGGGACGATGATGCCGTCTTCAGTACGATAGCGCTCGGCGAGATAGACGCATTCGCTCAAGACCCCGGACCGGAACGTGAGCAGGAGCTGCTCGTACGGCGTCTGCTGCACGGTCACCCGGCGGCCGAAGGGGATGGCCCGCAGCGCCGACACGCGCGTGTACTCGTACGTCCACCGTTCGCGTCCGTCGGCCTCGGTCACCTTCGCCGCCGGCGGCCCCAACAGCTTCTGCGCTTCCTGCGTCGGCGTCCGATTCACCACGAGCTTCTGCCGCGCCGCCGCCGGAAACGGCGCCCCCGCCTCCCGCGTCGCCGCGCACCCCGCGGCGAGGGCACACGCCGTGGTCAGCACGACGGCCATCCGAAGACGTCGAGTCGTCATCACGCCGAGAGTCTACCAGCGAGTTACCGTCCGGAGCTGCCGAAGCCGCCAGCACCCCGTTCGCTGGCCGGCAGCTCGTCGACCTCGACCAGGTCGGCACGCTCGACGCGTTGGATCACGAGCTGGGCGATGCGATCGCCACGCTCGATCGTGGTCGCCGCGCGATCGTGATTGATGAGCAACACCTTGATCTCGCCCCGATAGCCGCTGTCGACCAGTCCGGGCGTGTTGAGCGCGGTGAGGCCGTGGCGGAGCGCCAACCCCGACCGTGGCAGCACGAAGCCCGCGTAGCCCTCGGGGATGGCCAGCGCGATGCCGGTCGGGATGAGGGCGCGGGCACCCGGCTCGATGGTCACTGCCTCCGCGGCGTAGAGATCGAGTCCCGCGTCGTGCTCGCGCGCGCGCGCCGGCATCGGCAACCCCGCGTCGAGTCGCCGAACGAGGACGCGAACGCTCGTCACTGTCGCATGCGCGGGCGCTACCGTGGGCAGGCCGTCAGGACGCTTGTGGCGTCCGCTGGGAGTCGGTGGAGACCACCAGCTCGGACAGGCGCTTGAGGATCTCGAACGTGAGCTGGGTGCGGTTGCGGATCAGCCACTCCAGCCGCTCGTAGGTGATCACGAGCAGCTCGGACTCGGTGGCCGCGATCATGTCCGTCGAGCGCGGCGCCTTCCGGAAGAGGGCCATCTCTCCGACCAGCTCGCCCTCGCCCAGCCGCGCCAGCACCTTGTCGGTGCCGTTGATCCGCCGCCGAATCTCGATGGCGCCGGAGTGGATGATGAAGGCCTCCTGGCCGGGATCGCCCTCGTGGCAGAGGTACTCGCCCGCCTTGAGGTGGCGGCGCTCCACGTCGCCGAGCGTCATGTTCTTGTAGATCTCGAGCCCGACCGCGGACAGATGCGCCTTGGTCTCGACGGGCAGGCGCGCGTTGGTCCAGCCGCCCAGCCCGCCCTTGAGGATGCGCACGTTGCGCAGCCCGCGCTGGCGGAGGATGGCGGCCACGCGCTCGCTGGTCTGCTCCTCGGGGCTCGTGCAGTACACCACGATCATCTGCTTGGGGTCGGCGTCCAGGTTGATCCGCCCGGCCGTGGCCTCGTCGGGATCGAGCCGGATCGAGCTGGGCAGCTTCAGCGGGCTCGTCTCGTAGTCGTTCTTGCTGCGGGCGTCCACGAGGATCGGGCTCAGCCCGCGCTCGATGAAGCCGATCATCTGGGCGGGCAGGATGCGATAGCGGTTCTTCCACCAGCGGCGTCCCCACATGCCGCCGTAGGTGCCCACGCTCACCAGGGTGACTCCGAGCGTGATCCACGCCCACGGGAACGGCCGCGGCGGCGGATTCTTCACCCCGAACTCCGCGTCCCGGAGCGCGCGCTTGACGTCGGGGAGGTTGGGCACGAGCCGGTTGGCCTCGGCGAAGTGGTTCACCGCGGTCGAGAAGCGCTGGCTGAACAGCGCCTCGATCCCCGCGGTCCAGACGATGTTGAACGCGCTGTCGCCGGGCTTGGTGGCGTCCGTGCCCTGAATGAACTTCAGCACGTCGCGGGCGGGGATGAGGAAGTTGAAGCCCTGCACGATGTCGCCCCGCGCCGAGAGGGTGACCGACCACGTCACGCCGACGAGCTTGGCATCGGCCCCGATCGCCGGGCCGCCGCTGTTGCCGTGGGCCGCCGGCGCGTCGGTCTGGACGATGTCCTGACCGATCACGTCCTGCTTGAAGCCCGAGACCACGCCGTTGGTCGCGGAAGCCTCGAAGGTCGCGCTCTGGTTCAGGAGCTCGTGCGACAGCACGACTCCGGGGAATCCGAGGATGAAGACGGCGTCGCCGAGCTGGGCGTCGCGGGGACTGATCGTGATGGCCGGATAGACGCCATCCGGAACCTTCAGCAGCGCCAGGTCACGGCCCGAGTCGGCCAGCGGCTTGTTGCTGTTGTCGAGCGTGGGAGGCGGACTGAACTTCTTGACCTGGGCCGGAAGCTTGGTGCCGTTCGCGAGCAGCACGGTGAGCTGGGGCATCGGCGTGAGCTGGGCGCTGGCCAGCGCGCGGGCGGCGTCGCGGCGGAGCTGATCTTCGACGTCCGGCCGCTGGCCGCGCATGAAACCGCGCTTCTTCAGCGCGGGCTCCACGCACGCCTGGTCGACGGCCTTCTTCTTCAGCTCGTGCGTCACCCACGGCGGCATGCGATAGACGGGGTCGACCACGTGAGCGTTGGTGATCACGTAACCCCGGCCATCGACGAACCAGCCCGTCCCGGTCTCGATGAACGGGGCCGGGCGGACGATCACCGGGCCCTGACCGCAGTCCATGGTGACCTCGGCCTCGACGCGCGCCTCGATCAGCGTGGCCGCGGGCTTGGAGCGGAGGATCGCTTCCTGGGGGGTGAACGCGGACGCGGCGCACGGCGCGGCGAGCGCCGCGGACAGGACCAAGCCCAGGGCGAGCAGACGCCGCATAGCGTGGCTAAACCTATCACAGTCTCCGGAGGCGAGCTACCGACCTGGGCGCGCGAGACCTCCTCCGGCCGCGCGTTCGCGCGCGGCGAGGCGCGGCAACTCCACCGTGAACGTCGCGCCGCGGCCCTCGCCGGCGCTTTCCGCGCGCACGGTGCCGCCGTGCAGCTCGACGAGGTGACGCACGATGGCCAGTCCGAGGCCGAGCCCGCCGACCGATCGCGCGGCCGTCCCCTCCGCCTGCCGGAAGTGCTCGAACAGATGAGGAAGGAAGTCGGCGCTGATGCCGCGCCCGGTGTCGGCGACCTGGAGCCGGACCTGGCCATCCACGGCGTCCAGGCGGATCTCGACCCGGCCCCCGCGCGGCGTGAACTTGATCGCGTTCGAGAGCAGGTTCCAGACGACCTGTTGCAGGCGACCGGCGTCGCCCGCGACGGGTCCGGCCTCGGGGTCCGCGCGCGTCTCCAGCCGGACGTCCTTGGCGTGGGCGGCCGGGCGCACGGCCTCGAGCGCGGCCGCGACTACCGCGGCCGGCGCGACCGGGCGCACCTCGATGCGCAGGCTGCCGGTGATGATGTGCGAGACGTCGAGCAGATCCTCGATGAGCTGGGCCTGCAGCCGCGTGTTGCGCTCGAGCGTTTCGAGCGCCCGCTCGCGGGTGGCCTCGTCGAGCGTGCCCGTGCGCAGCAGGCGCGCCCAGCCGAGCATCGCGTGGAGCGGCGTGCGCAGCTCGTGCGAGAGCGTGGCGAGAAATTCGTCCTTGGCGAGGTTGGCCGCCTGCGCGTCGCGAACCGCGG
>Ga0193725_1000102_pt1 | contig 28691 bp, 27 predicted proteins | sample H2a2metaG_FD_143058 | JGI IMG/M metagenome (GOLD analysis project Ga0193725, IMG submission 143058) | Soil microbial communities from a riparian zone of the East river system, Colorado, United States - H2a2 | ecosystem: Environmental > Terrestrial > Soil > Riparian zone | place: USA: East River... | reverse complement strand
GTGCCTGGAGATCGTCGACCCGACGATCAAGGCGCTCTCCGCCGACGCCCGCGCCGCGTTCGTGGCGGCTCTCGCGGCCAAGCTCGAGAACGAAGGCGTGGCCTTCGACGTCGCCGGCCATCGCGACGCGCCGCCGAACCTTCGCATCTGGTGCGGCGCCACGGTGGAGTCCTCCGACGTCGAAGCGCTGTTGCCGTGGCTCGACTGGGCCTTCGCCGAGGCCCTGGCCGAACTGGGAAGGAAAACCTGACGCCATGCCCCCTCGCGTCCTCATCGCCGACAACCTATCGACCACGGCCGTGCAGGTCTTCCGTGACCGTGGGATCGACACCGACGTCCAGACCGGTCTCCGCCCCGAGCAGTTGCTCGAGATCATCGGCCGCTACGACGGGCTCGCCGTGCGCTCCGCCACCCGCGTCACGCCCGAGGTGATCGCCGCCGGCGAGCGGCTGAAGGTGATCGGCCGGGCCGGGATCGGCGTCGACAACATCGACGTGGCCGCCGCCACCGCCCGCGGCGTGATCGTGATGAACACGCCCTTCGGCAACTCGATCACCGCGGCCGAGCACACGATCGCGCTGATGCTGGCCCTGGCCCGGCAGATCCCGCAGGCCGATCGCTCGACCCAGGCCGGCCAGTGGGAGAAGAACCGATTCATCGGCGTGGAGCTGACGTCGAAGACGCTCGGCATCATCGGCTGCGGCAACGTCGGCTCGATCGTGGCCGACCGCGCTCAGGGACTGCGCATGAAGGTGATCGCGTACGATCCCTATCTCTCGCCCGAGCGGGCCGTCGACCTTGGGATCGAGAAGGTGGAGCTGGACGAGCTGCTCGCGCGCGCGGACTTCATCTCGCTGCACACCCCGCTGACCGACCGGACGCGTCATCTCCTGGACGCCGTGAGCCTGGCCAAGACGCGCCGCGGCGTCCGCATCGTCAACTGCGCGCGCGGCGGTCTGGTTGACGAGCACGCGCTGCGCCAGGCCCTCGACTCCGGCCACGTGGCCGGTGCCGCCTTCGACGTGTTCACGACCGAGCCCGCCCACGAGAACCCGCTGTTCGGCCATCCCAACGTGGTGTGCACGCCGCACCTCGGCGCCGCCACCCGCGAGGCCCAGGAGAACGTGGCGCTGCAGATCGCCGAGCAGATGTCGGACTATCTCCTGCGCGGGGCCATCGCCAACGCCGTGAACTTTCCGTCGATCAGCGCCGAGGAGGCCCCGAAGCTCCGGCCGTTCGTCGATCTCGCCGAGAAGCTCGGCTCGTTCGTGGGGCAGCTCACCGAGACCAGCGTGAGGGCGCTGCGCATCACCTACGAAGGGCAGGTGGCGCAGATGAACACGAAGGCGCTGACCTCGGCGGTGCTGGCCGGCCTGCTGCGCCCCGTGCTGCAGTCCGTCAACGTGGTGTCGGCCCCGAGCGTGGCCCGCGAGCGCGGCATCGTGCTGGAGGAAACGACGCGGGAAGCCCAGGGCGACTACGACAGCCTGATCACGCTCGACGTGCGGACCGAGCGGCACGACCGCCTCGTGGCCGGCACGGTCTACGCCGATGGTCGCCCGCGCATGGTCAACATCAACGGCATCCGCATGGACGCCGGCTTCGCGCCCTCGATGATCTACGTGGCCAACATCGACAAGCCCGGCTTCATCGGCGAATTCGGGACCACATTGGGCGCCGCCGACATCAACATCGCGACCTTCCACGTCGGCCGCGCCGAGCCCGGCGGCAACGCGATCACCCTCGTCGAGATCGACGGCGAGCTCCCCCCCGACGTCCTGGCGCGAGTCCAGTCACTTCCCCGCGTTCAGCAGGTCAAACCGCTCCGCTTCTAATCGTCATCGTTCGAACGCGCGTTCTCAATTCCGACGTAACTCGAACGCGCGCGGCGGACGGGTCCTGGCACCGAGGTGGGCCGGCCGTGCGGGCTCCGTCACCCGTTCGCCGGAATCGCAGTGCTGCGCACTGCGGACCGGACGAAGGGGTCCCACTCCGCCCGCCCGGCCGGCCCACCCCGGTGCCACCCGTCCGGGAACGGTTGCATCCACCATTCTCGACGGTCCTCCGATCGCCCAACTCTTCTTCCCTTACACGGTTGGGAGTACTCGCGAAGCCGTGGCCGCGGGAGGTCGCTTCCGTCTATTACACAACGGCAGACATGGCGACAATATTCCTAGAAGGGAACTATCTCTTTTGACAAAACAAGCTGGCAGGCAGGGCAGAGTAGACGGTAGGGCTGCCGGCCTACGCGCTCGGGTCGGCGCTAGCTGAATCCCTCGGGCCGGAACGCCAGGTGGACCGGATCGAGCGTCGAGCCACAGACCCGGCAGGGTTCCCCCGTGCGCATCTCTGCGCGCACGGGGGGGAGTATTCGCCTCATGGCCTTGAGGGTGTCCAGCTTCGTGGCTTCGATCTTGGCCGAGATGCAACGCACGCAGGTGGGGCGCTCCAAGATCATCGCCACGATCAGACCCACCACTCTCGCGTCGTCCACGTAGCCGCTACCGTTTCGGCTTCTTCGTCGTCTTCGTGGCCCGCCGCTTCGCTTTGGCGGGCTTCGCCGCTTTCGGGGGCGGGGGAATCCGCACCAGCGCGGCGATGACGGCCTCGACGGGCAGTGGGTACAGGCTGATAGGCCCCAGGCGTTCAGGCATCGGGAGGAGGATACCGCAGGGCGACCCACTGATTACGAAGCCGTTTCACGTCGGGTTCGCTGGTCACTGTGGATCTTCATCCGTCACCACCGATCGCTCGTATCCCCGCGGTACCAAAGGCGAGCAGCCGTTGGGTGCACGACGCTCGATAGTGATGACTGGTGACTAACTGACGCCGGGTGAGTCGCACCGGGAGTAGCACTGCGATTGGCACCAGAAGCGTCCCGGCGCGACGGGGCACAAATCGGTCGAAGGGGCCCCCTCCCCTCCGCCACATGGGGCCCGGCCTGGCCCCCTAGCGCGTGCGTGTTTCTGCGTGCCGGGGTCCCTCGCCGGCATCGCGCCGACCCTCAACCGTCAGCGCGATTGACTACGGGTTCCACGGCGGGAACGGACTCGACACCTCAATCCGGCGGTACAGGTCTTCCAATCGAGCGCACTCTGCTTCGTCTTCGATCAAGACCCAACCCCGGACACTGTCCGCTGGCATCGTGAGATCCATTGCAGCGATCCCGCGATGCTCCCTGCTCTGCAAGTCCAAGTGGATCATGTGCGCCTTGTCGCCTCGCACTTCGAGGCACTTCAACGTAAATCCCAACATGTCCCGATAAAACTTTCCCGGTGTCAGGACCGTGCCGAACCCAAGGGGTAGTTCGTGAGCCTCGAACCTTCTACTTTCGCGACCGTCGATCTCACTGTACGAATACTTCCGCAAAGTCGGCATGTTCACTGGGGGAGGCAGTCGTTTAACGAATAAAGCAGGGATTATGTTCGCTTCAAATCTCACGCGCGCGATGGGCACGAGTGGAGCGCCGGGGAATATGAGCCACGTGCCAGGACGGAACCGATGATCAAACATCCGCGCCCGCGCGGCTGCGCGGCATTGGGGCACGATGGTGGATTGAAGCAGCGTGATGAAGTGATTGAACGAGATTCGACGATCGCCGGGAAATACGAGGAACGTCCTGGGGATATACTCCTCCTCGGGTTCAGACCGTTCATACGGCGATCCCGTCCAACCGACGAACTGGACCTTGCGGATATTCAGAGCCTCACCCGGCTCTTCGACTCTCCCCTCCGGCCAAGCCTCAACGAATTCGTTTAGCGTGCAGAGCTGAATGCCTTGCTCCTTCGCGACCCGGATGGCGCCCGTTGAGAACCCTTTATTGGAGACGATGACCTTTTGAGAGGCGCTCGCCCCCGCGGCCTTCGTGGCAAAAGCCTCCACCGCGCTGACCTGAACGTGCTTGCCAAGGTCGCGGCACTCGATAACGGTCAGGTCCACTGATTCGCCGTGCCGGCTTCTCACAGTGACGTCAAACTGGCGTCCGTTGATCTTCTCGTCCCAACGCACGTCGGCGCCGCGATCCTCCAGAAGCCGGATGGCTGCGACGAAACGTTCAAACCCTCGGCCCGGGCGGTTACGAGCCTGATAACGTCGCCACGCGGGTTCGGTCGTCGGCGTGCTCACTGGTCTCTCTCTCTCAAGAACTAGTCTCTAAAATAGAGTTTCTCGCGGACGAGCACCGCGAGGGGCTCGCCGCTTCGACCATCCTTTGGTCTAAGGCTCGATTTCGTCTAGATCAGAGACGCGGAAAAACTCGCGACGTCGTGCGAAGGTCCGCTGCTCTGCCGCCTCACGAAGCGCCCGGCATTCGGGTTCGGTAAGAATCCCCTTGTTGCTCAACACGTCCATCAAGCCATCAAGCAATTCGGTTGTGGAAGCCAGCGTCGCTCGGCTGTAGGACATCTCCGGCTCGAAGAGCATTGCGAACCCGGCCCCGTCTGGCTGCTCGTCACATGCTCTTTCAACGAGCAAGATGTCGTGCTTCACGACGTCGTCGTGCTTGGACCACCGTAGCCTCCAACCCATCCGCATCTGTCGCGGTTCGTCGCTAATGCCGCGTCGGACGACAGGCCAATAGTCGTTGTCGCTCCCGTAAAGGGCCATGAACCGCGCGTATTGCGCCGCGTCGAGTCGAGCACGTGCGTCAATCACTATCCCGCCGCGCTCGGCCTTTTCCTCAAATTGATACGGAACGACGATCAGGTCATCGATCTCCAGTTGGGTCAGGTTCAAATCCTCGTGTTCGTCGAGCTCAACGCTGTATCGATACTCCATGACGCTCGCCGCACCCGACCGGCCGTGTGTGAGACTGTAAGAGCGCTTGGCAACGACCCATGTCACGCCGTTGTCCTGGCCGTCGGTTGTTTGGATTTTCGCGTCGCGGACTAGATGTTCCTCGGCGCGGTCGTGTTCATCATCACCACGAACCACGGTCTTGAGAGTGACGTGGCGAAGCGTTCGGCCCGTGTGCGGGGAAATCGCCCCCTCCCCGTCGTCCTCGATCGCCGCCCGTAGTTCCGTTCCCGCGAATCGCATCATGACCGGTTCGTGGATCATCGGTCCCCCTTGGTTTAAACGCGGGGCTTCTGCCCCGCTTTCTACGGCGATCGTACCATCCAACCCACAGAATCTTGTACGGATATTACGAGCCGTCCGCTACATATGGTGTGAGACCGGAGACGGTTCGCGCTCGGCTGTCTTGCTCCCCTCGAACTAGGTCCACCCAGACGACCGTGACGAGATCGCGGTAGAGGAGGTGGCCATGGCGGACGAGACCTCGGAGTCGCCGCAGCGGTGGACAGCCAAGCGGCGGGGCCCCGGTGGTAAGCATCCTCAAAGGCGAGACGTCGGTGGTGGCGGCGGCCCGCAAGCATGGGCTGACGGTGGCGGAGGTGGAGAGTGGCGCGAGCGGTTTCTGCTCGGGGCGGAGAATGCCTTGCGGACGCGCCCGCGGGATGAGAAAGCGCTCGAGGACGAGCAGATCAAACGGCTCAAGCAGAAGATCGGCGATCTGGTGTTGGACCTCGACATCCTGAAGGAGGCCACGAAGGACCGCCCTTTTCCCCCGAAGACCTCCGACGAGTGAAGACGATGATCCCGGGCGCGTCGGAGCGCCGACTCTGTCGGGTGTTGCGGGTTGCCAGGAGTTGGGCGCGGCACCGACCGATGGCGACGGCCCGTCTCTCGGTCATCAACCCGGACCTGGTGATCCGCGGGGCCGAGCTCATCCTGGGGTATCCGACCTTCGGGTACCGCCGGCTGCGGGCGCTGTTGCGCTTTCGGGATGGGCAGCGGGTTAACCCGGACGGTGTATCGGCTCTGTGAGCGGCAGCGCTGGTTCGTGCATCAGCGGACCGCGACGCCGCGACCCCGCGTCCACGGCCGGCGGAACCGGGCCGCGCACAGCAACGAACGGTCGGCGACCGACGTGACGCACGTGCCCTGCGGCCGGGACGGATGGGCGCACCTCGCCGCGGTGATCGATCGCCATGACCGCGAGATGATCGGCCACGAGTTTGCCCTGCGCGGCCGCGCGCGGGAAGCGGAGCGCGCGCTGGAGGAAGCGTGCCTCGCGCGGTTCGGGACGTTGCGCCCGAGCGGGCCGACGCCGACAGTGCGGAGCGACAACGGGCTGATCCACCAGAGCCGGCGATTCCGCGAGGCGTGCCGCGACTATCGGCTCCGCCAAGAGTTCATCACGCCCTACACGCCGGAACAGAACGGGCTCATCGAGCGCTTCTTCCGCAGCCTGAAGGAGGGGTGTGTCTGGCAACAGAACTTCCCCACCTTTCGCGCCCACGAGGCGAACGCCGTAGCGGCCTCAGGATCGACGATCGACCTGGAGGGTACTACCTCGGTATCCCCGGCCGAGTCGGGTTTCATGCCTCAACAACTCAACCCAGTGGCTTGATTTCCGGGGAGCACTACACAACTGCCCACCACGTACCCCCGCTTTTGCCGGGGTTAGTAGTTTGCGCTTTCGCGCTTCGCGGATGATGCGGAGTCTAGATGTCGACGGGCCGCAATATCCTTGATCGGTCGCTTGCTGTCACGCGAGCCTTCCGCCGACGTCCTGCCTTGAGTGCAAGTCCAGCAGACCACACATCACATCTGTGCTGTGGCTTTTACCGTTCCCGGACGGGTGGCACCGGGGTGGCCCGGCCGTGCGGGTGGAGTGGGACCCCTTCGTCCGGTGCGCAGTGCGCAGCACTGCGGTTCCGGCGAACGGGTGACGGAGCCCGCACGGCCGGGCCACTCCGGTGACAGGACCCGTCCGCCGCGCGCGTCGAGCTAAGACGTATTCAGGCGGCGCGGAGTGGCGCCGTCGCGTGTTGCATGGAGGAAAGCGATTCCAGCAGGGCGACCAGGCGGCGGTTTTCTTCTGGCAGTCTCACGGCGACGCGCCAGTAGCCGTGGTTGTCGGGGAAACGCGAGGAGACGTCTTTCACGTAGATCGCGTGATCCGCGAGCAGGGCCTCGGCGAGGGCGGCGGCGGTGTGGGGGCCGCCGGCGATGCGCGCGAGGAGGAAGTTGGCGCCGCTCGGGAAGACGTGCTCGACGGCGGGGACGGCGGACAGCGCTGACGCGAGCTCGTCGCGGTCGGCCATGGTTTGGCGGAAGGACTGGGCGAGCGCGCGGCGGTGCTTGAGGATGACTTCCAGGAAGAACTCGGCCATCGAGTTCATGTTCCAGATCGGGACCTCGGCGGCGCAGCGGGCGAGCAGGTCGCGGTCGGTCGTGTACATGAAGCCTAGGCGGAGGCCGGGGACGCCGTAGCATTTGCTGAGGCTCTTGAGCACGACCACGTTGTCGAGGGGGCGGTCGCGGAGACGGTCCATCATCGAGACCTCGCCCGAGAAGTCGATGAAGGACTCGTCGACCAGCAGGCGCTTGCCCGGATGGCGCGCGGCGAAGTCCATCAGCCACTCGGTCGAGAGCGTCGAGCCGGTGGGGTTGTTCGGGTTGACCACGATGACCACACCGCAATCGCGGGCGCGCTTCTCGATGGCGTCGGGATCGATCCCGATCGCATCGGGATAGGTGACCCTGTTCTCGCCGAGGCGCGGGTACTCGCCGAAGGTCGGCTCGGGCATCAGGATCCGCCGGCCGTAGAAGTAGCGGCGCAGGAGCGGATAGGCCTGGGAGGCGCCGTTGAGCGCGAGCACGTGGGCCGGGTCGCAGAGCAGGACGTAGGCGAGCTTCTGGTTGAGCACCGTCTGGCGTGACCCATAGTTGTGGAGCAGGTTCGCCAGGTTGCCCTTCATCTCGGCCAGCATGGCGCCGGGCGGGAAGTGCATGTTCCGGATGAAGCCGAAGTCGAGCACGTTGTGCGCCCAGAGCCCGCCGAACGATTCCTCGATGATGGCGGCGCGCGCGGGCCGGTCGAAGACGAACTCGGCCACACGCAGGTCGTTGGGATCGTCCAGCTCCGCCCACGTCTCGCCGTCCAGGATCTCGGCGTGGATCCGGGCCTGGCCGACGTAGATCAGGATGCCCAGGATCAGCTCGTAGTAGCAGTTGTCGTCGATGGCCTTGGTGTAATAGCCGAGCAGCTGCTTGAACACCGAGGCGCAGAACTCGCGCGAGAACTTGTAGATGTTCAGGGTCTTGAACTTGTCGGAGAAGTCGAAGTCGGGGCCCTGCAGGTGCGGGGGGATGATGCTGCGGATCAGGTTCTCGCCCACGGTCACGACCGTGCCGTCCATGCCGCTCCGGAACCGGTCGACGAGGGCGACGTTGGGATAGCGGGACTCCACTACGCGCCGGAGGACGGCCGGCTCGTAGACCAGGTCGGACTCGATCAGCAAAATATCGTCGTCGAGGTCGATGTGCTCGAAGGCCAGGGCCAGCGAGTAGATGTTGTTGGTCTCGGTGTAGCGCAGGTTGCGGACGAAGGTGAAGCGCAGATCGGGATACGCCTCGGTGAGCGCGGTCTCCAGATCGTCGGCCAGGTGGCCGGTCACCACCACGATGTCGGTGATGTCGTGGACGCGCAGCCCGTCGATGATCCGGCCGATCAGGGTCTGACCGCCGACCCGCAGCAGGGTCTTGTGGGTGTGGTCGGTCAACGGCCGCATCCGGTTGCCGTACCCCGCCGCGAGGATGAGAGCTTTCATTGGCGCCTCCGCACGGCGATTTCGCAAGACGCGTACCACACCCGGGGGGGCCGAAACGAATGCAGAACGCTACCTTGCGACCCGCCTGTGCAGCGATCTACCCACTCTGGACACGAACCGTTTCGACGGATCACTTGCCGCTGGCGGCGGCGGCGCCGGAGCTGACGACGTAGATGCGCGAGTCGTACGGGGCGAAGGTGTCTTCCCACCACTTGCCGGACACGGCGAGGGAACGGCCGTCGCGCGACTCGACGACCCGGCTCGGCGCCTCACGCCACGTGAAGCGAACGATCGTGGGCTTGTTCGTGTAGTTGTAGGCGAACACGTAGCCGGTGCCGTCGACGACCTTGGTGAGGGTTCGGATCGTGGCGACGTTCTTCAGCATCGGCATGTGCTTGGTCTCGCCCCCGTTGAGCAGGGTCAGCTCGGCCTGGTAAGCGACCTTGCGCGAGTACAGCCACTCCACCGCGATGTTGTGCTCGAGCTGGGCCTTGCGGGCGGCCAGGGGCTCGGCGGCCCGCGTCGAGTTCTCGACGAGGGCCTCGTCGGCGCGCGGCGCCAGCAGCGCCGGCTCGAGGCGGGCCAGCTCCGTGACCAGCGTACGCAGCGCCGCCATCTGGCGCGTCACGGCCGCCGCGTCCGAGCCCTTGCGCAGACCGTTGGGGCCGAGCTCCCACCAGAGCAGGCCCTGGGCGCCCTCGACGATCGACATCACGGCGTGGCTGCGCATTTCCTCGGAGGTCGGCTGGCGCGAGTCCGACGTGAACTGGAAGAACTGCAGCACCGACCAGATCGGCCGCTCCGGCGGGACTACCGCGCGCAGCCTCGCCACGTTGTCGGCGACCATGAAGTGCGTGTAGCCCCCCGCCGGCTCCGGCCCGTACATCGGGTAGGGATCGATGGCCAGCACGTCGGCGGCGTTCACCCACGGCGCCGGATCGCGATAGGCGGCGGCGATCGCCACCGCGAAGGTGATCCCCCCGGGGTCGAGGGCCTTGAGCTGGCGGTGGTGCTGCTCGGTCTCCGGCACCAGCGCGTCCGCGCACTCGTCCATGATGTAGTAGCCGGCGGCGCCCGGGTGCTTGGCGAGCTGCTTCACGTAGCCGTCGTCCATGATCCCGAACGAGCCGGGTCCGTACCGCGTCCAGCTGCCCTTCTCGAAGCAGTTGCCGGTCTGCAGGTACACGATCCGGCGCTTCCAGAGGACGTCCATCAGCGCGTGCATGGACCGCACGTCCGCCCGGCCCAGGTGATAGTTCAGGTACAGGTTGATCGGGACGCCGTCGAGCTGCCGCTCGCCGCGCCGATCGAAGATCTTCCGCTCCCACTCCGCGCGGTCCGGGGAGTAGCCGAAGCCTGAGTCGTAGACGCCGAGGACGAAGCGCGGAACGCCGTGGACGAGCAGGCGACCCTGGGCGTCCATGGCGGTCCGCGGCGGCTTGTCGGCGGCGGACACGCCGACCGTGACGAGTAGGACGGCGACGAGCAGGGCGAAGAGGCTGCGCTGGATCATGACTTGAGAACGATTCAAGTGGCGGGCCGTTCCCGCGGGCGCCCTTCGGCCAGGCCCGTCGGCAATCCGCGGCAACCCGATACCGACATGGGGCAACGATCTGCAGGGTCTGATGTAGGATCCGGCCTCGAAGTCCGGTACGACTCTTGCCACCTCCGGGGGACGTGTGGCTCTTGCTGCTGATCATCCTGATCATGCCGTTCGAGATGAGCCCGTATCTCTACATCAGCCCGAGCTTCCTGGGCATCATCCCCGACTTCACGGTCATCAAGCTGCTCGGCATGCTCGGGTTCGCGTGGGCGGTCTTCAAGATCGTCATGCTCAACCGGCGCGGCCGCGGCGGTGAGCGGGTCTTCGACTCCCTGACCGCCCAGCTCTTCGCCGCGCTGTTCGCCGGCGTCGTGGTCTCGGCGATTCTCAACGAGAGCCCGATGTTCGCCATCACCAAGTACCTGGTGTTCGTCTTCTTCCTGCCGTTCGTGCTCGTCAGCGTCCGCAACGAAGACGACCTCCGGCGCGTGTTCGCCACGGTCGTGATCGCCATGACGCTGGTCTTCCCGTATGCCTTCCGCCAGATGGGCCGCTACGACGGACGGCTCGGCGTCGGCCTCTACGAGCCGAACTACCTCGCCGCGAACCTGGTGCTGATCATTCCGCTCGCGCTGGCGGTGGCCAGCTACCAGCCGACGCGGATCCGACAGCTGGCGTGGGCCGGATGCGGCATGGTGCTGGTGGTCGCGCTCCTGCTGACCTCGTCGCGCGGCGGCTTCATCGGGTTGATGGTGGCGGGGTGGATCTACGCGTACCGCCGCCTCGGGTTGCGGGGGGCGATCCTCGCCTGCGTAGTGCTGATCATCATGGTGTCGCCCACCGACCTCGGCCAGCGCGCGCTGGCGACGGTCGATCCGACGGCGCCCAAGCCGCCGGGCGTCGAGGAATCCACCCTGGCCCACACCGCGCTGTTCTGGGGCGGCATCCGGATGATGATCGACGCGCCGATCTTCGGCGTCGGCCCCCAGCGCTTCAAGGATTACAGCCAGGCGTACTCCGGCCTCGACATCCCGTACATCGCCCACAACACCTACCTCGAGCTGGCCGCCGAGGCGGGGTTGCCCGTGCTCGGGCTCTTCCTGCTGCTGCTCCTGACCACGATCTTCAAGCTCGGACGCATCGCCCGGCTGGGCCGCGAGCCGGGCATGCAGCGGCTCGCGGCGTGGGCCGACGGCTTGCGCACCGGTCTCATCGGATTCGCGATCGCGGGCGGCTTCATCAGCGGCCAGTATGAGAAGTTCTTCTGGCTCTCGGTCTTCCTGTCGATCGTGGTCGGCCGCCTGGTCGACCGCGCGGCCGCCCACGCGACCGCGCCCGCTCCCGTCGCCGCCCCCGAGGGCGTCGCCGCGGCCCCGCAGCTCTCCGCGAGCTGACGCGCCCCCGAGCGCGGCGTCCCGCCGAGAGCCTCGTCCAGCCTTGATCACCAGGGGGCCGTGGGCTAACGTGGGCGCCGTGCTCAGTCTGGATGAGCTGATCGGCCAGGCGCCACTGATCCACAACGAGCGGACCCGGACGTGGGCGATCCATCCTGATCTGGCTCGATTTCTCGACGACTCCGTGGACGAGGAGACGACCGCGGTCGAGACGGGCTCGGGATTGAGCACGCTCGTGATCCTGCGTAAGGCCCCGCGCCTGCACGTCGCGGTGCAACCGAATGCCGACGAGTTCGCGGTGATCGTCGACTTCGCGGAAGGGCACGACATCGATACGCGCGCGTTTCGCCCGGTGGTCGCGCGCTCCCAAAACTATCTCCCCACCGCGGAGCTTCCGCCGCTCGACCTGGTGCTGATCGACGGCGACCATTCGTTTCCCACCCCGTTCGTCGACTGGTTCTACACGGCCGACCGGCTGAAGGTCGGGGGGTTCATGATCGTGGACGACACTCACGTCGGGACGGGGGCGATCCTGGCCGCGTTCATGGACGTCGACCCGAGATGGGACCAGGTGCTCGTTCAGCCCGAGCGCTTCGCGATCTATCGAAAGCGGCGGGGCCCCGTCCATCTGGGCGACTGGGTCGCGCAACCCTTTCTCCGGGACGCGTTCCCCACCGTTGCCGCCCGGCTGATCTCGGTCAGCGACGCGGCGGCGGAACGCGCGCTGATCGAGGAGCTCCAGGCGACGCGGACGCTGCTGGAGGTCGTGCGCGGGGAGCGGGACCAGGCCATCGCCATGGCTCGAGACACCGCGGAGCGGCTCCGTACCGTGGAGAGCACCGCGGAGCAGCTCCGCGCCGTGGAACGCGCGTTGGTCGAGCAGCTCGAGCACATGCGGACGCTGGTGGACGTCGTGCGCGGGGAGCGGGACCAGGCCATCGCCACGGTTCGGGACGCCGTGGAACGGATCCGCGCCATGGAGAGCACCAAGTTCTGGAAGGCGAGACGGGTGTGGTTCCGCTTACGGAGACTCCTCCGGCTTCCCGGTCACGAGTGACTCGGGGCCGCCTAACGTCGGGATGGTCAGCGCGCGGCGGCGCGCTCGCGCCCGCGGACGTCGGCGAGGGCGCGGTCGGCGAGATGGCGGGCCACGAGGTCGGCGGCGCTGTCGTGGGCCGCGGGGGTCCAGTGGTTGTCGATCGGATAGTAGGTTCGGGTGCCGCGCTCGGCCAGCTCGAGGAGCGCGGGCCGGACGTCGAGGCAGTCGAGGGCGGCGCTCCGGCAGAAGTCGCCCACGAGGCGCTGGGGCCGCGCGGGATCGGCGAGGAAATCCCCCACCGCCGCGTGACGGGCACCCAGCGCGCGCAGGGCCGATTGCAGACCCGCGTCGACCTGGAGCGCGGCCGGGATCACCAGGATCACCAACGGCACGCGCTCGGCGCGGAGCTGCTCTCGCAATTCCATCAGCAGCCGCTGGGTCAGCCGCCAGCCCGGCTCCGCGTACCGCGCGTCGTACCAGCTGGCGACGGTGGCGGGCACGTACGGCAGGTCGGTGGCCACGCCGCTCCAGCCGGCCAGCGCGAGCAGCCGCGGATGTCCCAGCGCCACCCGTCGGGCCTCACCGGCGAGGAAGTCGACGGCGCGTGACCGCGCGGGGCGGGCGGGCGCGGGCTCGATCCTGGCCGGTGCGACCAGCTGCAGGCGCTGGCCGTCGAGCACGAAGCAGGGCACGCCGCGCTTGGGCGTGTACGACGCCTCCTCGACGCAGAGGTTGTCGAGGACGTCGTTGACCACCGTGAAGCCGAGCACCACGACGTCCGGGCGGACGCGCTCCTCGAGCATTCGAGCGAGCAGGAGCTGCTGGCCCGTGCCGTGGCCGGGGATCCCCGCGTTGACCACCTGCCAGCGGCTCGTCGATCCGCCGCGGTTCAGGCGGGCCTCGAGCTGAGCGGGCCAGGTTTCCTCGGCCTCGACGGCGTCGCCGAACGTGAACGAGTCGCCGAGGGCCAGCACGCGCCGCTGGCCGGGGAGCTTGCCGGTGGGCACCTCGGCGCCGCGCAGGCCCGACGCGTTGGTGGTGACGCGCACCACGCGCTCGTGGCCGCCGAAGGTCTTGCGCACGTCGAGGTTCGGCCGGGCCAGGCTGCCCAGACGCTCGTCGCGCCGGATGATCGGCACGTCGGGATAGAGAACCCGCAGCCCGATCTCCAGCGCCAGCGCCGCCATCCCGAGCCCGGCGACGGCCAGGACCGCGCGGCCGATCCACGCGTTCATCGCGGCTTGCGCACGAGGTGATGCTCGAGGACCAGCAGATCGATGCCGCTCTTTCGGAACGTGTTCAGCGCGTCGATCGGCGCGCTCACGATCGGCTCCCCGCGCAAGTTGAACGACGTGTTCATGACCAGTGGCACGTCGGTGGCCTCGCCGAATTTTTCGATGAGGCGGTAATAGCGCGGACTCACGTCGCGATGGACGAGCTGGGGCCGCGAGGAACCGTCCACGTGGGTGATCGCCGGCACCCGATCGCCGATCACCGGCGCCACGTACAGCATGAAGCGGGTCGGGTAGTGCTTGGCGGCGTCGGGCAGATCGAAGAACTGCGCCGACTTCTCGGCCAGCACCGAGGGCGCGAACGGCCGGAAGGGCTCGCGGAACTTGATCTTGATGTTGACGATGTCCTTCATGTCGGCGCGCCGCGGGTCGGCGATGATCGAGCGGCTGCCCAACGCGCGCGGCCCCCACTCGAAGGCCCCGTGGTACCAGCCCACGACCTGGCCGGACTGCATCGCGTCCACGACCTGGTCGAGACACTTCTCGTCGTCGTCGATGGTCTCGAAGGCGACGCCCTCGTCGCGCAGGGTGTCGACGATCGCCGAATCGGGATACGTCTTGCCCCAGTAGGCGTGGTCCATCACGAAGCGCCGGGGCTGGCCGAGCAGGACGTGATGGGCGTAGAGCGCGGCGCCGAGCGCGCCGCCCGCGTCGCCGGCTGCCGGCTGGACGTAGATCTCGTCGAAGGGCGTGGCCCGGAGGACCTTGTAGTTGGCCACGCAGTTGAGGCCCACTCCGCCGGCGATGCAGAGCTTGGTGAGCCCGGTGGACCGGTGGACGTGGCGGGCCATCGCGATCATGACTTCTTCGGTCACGGCCTGAATGCTGGCCGCCACGTCGGCGTAGTACTGGTTCTGCTGCAGCTCGGCCGCCGTCGGCGGGTTGGGATCGTCGTAGAGCGAGGTCTGCGGGGTCACGAAGCGCGCCCTGGGATCGCGGGGCGGTCCGAACAGCGTCTCGAACTTCCGCGTGAACGACCGCTTGGTGTGGTAGCTGAAGCTCACGTAGGCGGGATCGAGCCACAGGCTGCCGTCGTCGCGCAGCTCCATCACCTGCTTGACCCGGTCGACGTACTTCGGCACCCCGAACGGCGCCATGCCCATGACCTTGTATTCGCCCTCGTTGACCTCGAACCCCAGGTACGCGGTGAACACCGAGTAGAGCAGGCCGAGCGAATGGGGGAAGGCCAGCTCGTGGGTGAGGTCGAGACGATTGTCGCCGCCGCTCCAGTCGCCGCGGCCCCGGCCGATGGCCGCGGTCGTCCACTCGCCCACGCCGTCCACGGTGAGGATCGCGGCTTCCTCGAACGGCGAGCAGAAGAGCGCGCTGGCCGCGTGGGAGGCGTGGTGCTCGACGAACAGGATCTTCGCGGGATCGAGTCCGGTGTGGCGGCGGATCAGATCCTTGATCCAGAGCTTCTCGGAGATCCAGAGATGCATGCCGTCCCGGAACAGCCGGCGCGAGCGCGGAAACGTGGCGAGGATGGTGGTGAACAACCGCTCGGCCTTCACGAACGGCTTCTCGTAGAACACGACGTAGTCGAGGTCGCCCGCTCGCAGCTTGGCCTGGGCCAGGCAGAAGTCGATGGCCTGGACGGGGAACGCCTGGTCGTGCTTCTTGCGCGAGAAGCGCTCTTCCTGGGCGGCCGCGACGAGCCGGCCGTCGACGAGTAGCGCGGCGGCCGCGTCGTGGTAGTGACAGCTGATCCCGAGGATGTTCATTCAGTCCCTCTGGAAAGTCTGGTCGGGTGTCGTGGTCATTGGCGCCGGGCCTCGGCGAGCGTGGGTGTCGTCGGCGTGCGGGGGCGCCAGAACGTTTCGCGGTGGCGGGCGCGGACGAGGAGCGGGTCGGTGAACGCGCGCCGGGCCAGGGCCACCGGACCGATCATCACGTAGAACAGGATCGTGTAGATGAGCGTGGCTTGCTTGTCGCCGAGCCACAGGGCGAAGCGCTTCCAGCCTTCCCACGCGCGTCGAAGGGCCGATGGCATGGTCACGGCCTCAGAAGAGCGTGTAGATGAACGGCGCCAGGCCGCTCGCTTGACCGAGGATGAGGAGGACGCCGAACAGGAAGAGGACGGCGAACATCGGCATCATCCACCAGAGCTTCTGACGCCACAGGAACTCGAAGAATTCCCCCATGATGCCGAGCCGTTGGGTCGCCCGCTCGAGAACTGACATGAAGCCTCCTCGCCATGACAGGCCTGGCGAATCTCTCTTTTTGGTCGGTATCGCAAGAACCATTCCTGACCTCGGCAATGCGGTGCGGTAGCTTTGCGCGGAGTTCACGGCCGGGGTGTGCAACGCGGTTCCCAGGAGGCGGGGGCATGTACAGGGATTGAGTAACTCGCTCGACTCACGCGCCAGCGACTCACGCACCCGCTTTGAACGACGCCAGGCGGCGGCCTGACGTCACCAGCACCGTGAAGTCGCTTGCGCTGACGGCGCCGAGCACGATGCACGCGAGCAGGTAGGTCCCCAGACCGGCGGCCCCGCCGAGCAGCGCCGAGGGGACGCCGTGCGCGGCGGCGGAGCCGGCCCACGACGCGCACAGCGCGAGCGCGGCGGCGACGCCGATGCGCGAGAGATCGCCCAGCGGAAGGCCGCAGCCCTTCAGTCGCCACACCGCGACGAACGCCCACACGGAGACCGTGACCTGGGCCACCGTGTTGGCGGCGACCGCTCCCGCCGTCCCCCACGGACGGACCAGCAGGGCGGCCACCGCGAGGTCGACGGCGGCGGTCACCGCCGTCGCGGTCAGCATCGAGCGCCGGTCGCCGGCCGCCCGCAACGCCGCCCAGGCGACGTCGCGGCCGACCCCGAGCAGGCCCACCGCGACCAGCAGCTGAAAGAGACCGGCCACCGGCGCGTAGGCCTCGCCGTACAGCAGGTGGATGAGCGCGGGCGCCAGCCCCGCGCTCACCGCCGCGATCGGCGCGCCCACCAGCGCCACCGAGCGCAGCGACGAGCGATAGAGGCGCTTGAACTCGCCGTCGTCGCCGGCGCCGTGCAGCGAGGCCAGCGCCGGCAGCAGCGCGCCCACGAAGATCGCGGGAACGATCATGGCGCGGGAGGCCAGTCCCGCGGCCAGGCTGTAGAAGGCGATCTCCTGGGGGAGCACCCAGAGCTTGAGGAAGAAGATCTCCGAGCGGTCCCACACGATGGTCTCCAGCACGCGAACCATCGACAGCGACGCCACGTAGGAGCCCAGCTCGCGCATCGCGGCGGGCGCCACCGCCTGCGCCTGGCGCGGATAGAGCGAGAGCGCGCCCCGCACCTGGAGCGTGCACGAGAGCAGCGTGCCGAGGGCCTGGCCGGCCACGATCGCGGTGAGACCGGCGCCCATCGCAACCGCCCCCGCCGAGATGGCCAGGAGCAGCACGGTCTTGATCGCGCTCACGCGGGCCGTGAGGTCGTAGCGCTGGGCACCATACGTGGCTTTCATGAACAGGTTCTCGACCGCGGATGGGATCAGGCCGACGGCGCCCACGACCAGCGGCCAGCGCAGCTCGGGCGGCGCGAACCCCAGCGCGAGCGCGATGGTGGCGGCGGCCACGAGGGCCACGGAGACGAGCTGCCAGCGGAGCAGTACGCCGATCAGTCCGCGGGCCCGGCCCGGCTCGTCGCGGGCGAGGGCGTCGGCGGAGTAGCGGACGAGGGCGAGCGGGAAGCCGAGGCTGGCCACCGCCTCCAGCGTGCGGAACGTCCACAGGAGAAACGAGAAGTCGCCCATCAGCGCGGGGCCGAGGCCGCGGGCGAGCACGACCGACATCGCCAGGCCGGAGGCCAGGCCCAGCATCGTGATGAGGGCGTACCAGACGGTGTTGCGGGTGAGGACGTCGCGGGTCGAGGGCGTCACGCCGCCCGCTCGCGGACGCGATGGTCGCGCGCGAGCTGCCCGGTCGGCGCCCACACCGCCTGGGCGCCGCCGCGGAGGTAGCGCGCCAGGCCCGCGAGCCCCGCCGCGCTCACCACGCAGAAGTAATAGGGCAGCGCGGCCCGGCCGAGTCGCCATCCCGCCCGCTCGGCGAGGAGACCGGCGAGCGCGAGCGCGTAGAACGCGCCCTGCCCGGCGAGCGTGAACGCGTAGACGGGATGGCTGCCGAGCAGCACGACGTTGGCGCCGAGCGCGAGCGTGAGCGACGGCGCCGTCAGCCAGCGCAGGACCCGGTGCGAGAGGAGCGCCCACGCGAGTCGCCAGCGGCGGGCGCCCACGATGCGGGGCAGCCAGTCCTGGAGCAGCTGCGCGTTCTGAGCCACGATGCGCACGTGCCGGCGGAATTCCTGACCGGCGTGCGCCGACGGCGGCTCGATCGTGTACGCGCCGGGGTCGAAGCGCGCGGTGCGGCCGGCCACGGCGCACTCGATCGCGTGGGCGAGATCGTTGACCTCGGCGGCGCCGAGGTCACGGTAGAGCGAGCGGCGGAGGGCGTAGATCGCGCCGTCGGCGCCGGCCAGCACGCCCAGCGCGGCCTCGCGCGAGCGCAGGAACGCCTCGAAGCGCACGTAGCCGTTGGCGACCGCCTGCGCGTCGTGATCGTCGTCCCCGGGGGACGGGCTCTTTGGCGACGCCGTGTAGAGACCGTGACCGCTCACCAGCCCCACGCGCTCGTCGGCGAACGGCGCGGCCAGCCGCCGCAGGCTCCCGCGCGCGAACAGCGCGTTGGCGTCGGTGAACACGAGAATTTCACCACGCGCGCGCGAGACTCCGCGGTTCAGGGCCAGCGACTTGCCGGCCCGCGGCTCCTGGCGAACGAGCGTCACCCGCGGGTCGCCGTGCTCGGCGACGAGCCGGTCGGTGCCGTCGGACGACTCGTCGGAGACCACGATGACCTCGATCCGGTCGCGCGGATAGTCGTCCTCGAGCGCGCTCGCGAGCTTGGCCCCGATCCAGGCGGCTTCGTTGTAGGCCGCCACGATCACGGAGAGAAACGGCCACGATGCCGGCGCCGCCGCGACGGGCGGACGCCGGCGCGCGCGCACGGCGAGCAGCAGCGGGTAGACGATCCACGGGTAACACGCGGTCGCCACCGCGAGCCAGAACACGACGGCCACGCCGCTCTTCATCCGCGGGCGACCTCGCGGTAGACGCGCGCGGTCGCCTCGACGTGGGCCTCGACGTCGAACCGCTCGTGCGCCCACCGGTGGGCTTCGCGACCCATCCGGGCGGCGGCGTCGGGATCGCCGAGCACGGCGAGCAGCGCGCGGGACAGCGCCGCGGGATCGGCGGGGGGAACGAGATAGCCGGTCTCGCCGTCGCGCACGACCTCGGGGGTGCCGTCGACCGCGGTCGCCACGACCGGACGTCCGGCCGCGGCGGCCTCGATCACGGTCAGCGGCATGCCTTCGTGCAGCGAGGGCAGCGCGAGGACGTCGCTCGCGTCGAGAATGCGCGGGACGTCGGAGCGGAATCCCGTGAAGATCACGCTGTCGGCGACGTGAGCGTCCCGCGCCTGGCGCCGCAGCGCCTCGTGCAGGCTGCCCTCGCCGACCACGAGCAGGCGGGCGTCGGGATGCGCGCGGACGACTTCGGGCCACGCGTCGAGGAGATAGACGTGGCCCTTCTGGGTCTCCAGGCGTCCGACCACGCCCACGACGGGCGCGTCGCGGTCGAGGCCCAGCTCCTTGCGCACGGCCTCGCGGTGGGCGCCCGGCGTGAAGCGCGTGAGGTCGCGACCGTTGGGAACCACCACGACCTTGTGCGCGGGATAGCCCTTGCCGTGAATGAGGAAGTCGGCGGCGCCTCGGGAAACCGCGATCACCCGCGTCACCAGTCGCGCGATCGTCCGATCGACGAGGAACCGTCCGCGCAGCGCGCCCTGGCGCCACGCCTCGCGCCCGTGATAGGTCTCCACGACCCGGCCGATCCCGATCGCGCGGGCCAGCGGCGCGGCGACCGCGGTGGTGCGGAAGAGGTGCGGGTTCACCACGTCGGGCCGGATCCGGCGCATGAACGCGGCGAGCCGGCGCAGCCGGCCGACGTGGAGGAAGCTCTCGGCCTCCACGTCGAGCGTGTCGAGGCGGACCCCGGCCAGATCGGGGGCCAGCGCGTCGAGCAGGGGCCGCGGCGCGGCGATCGAGAGGCGGAACTCCGACGGGTCGAGCCGCTGGAGCAGGCCGAGCACGACTTCTTCCACGCCTCCGCGCACCGCTGACGTGAGCACGATCATGAGACCGATCGGTCTCACGCGGCGACCTCTCCCGCCGGGGTCACCCCCAGCTCGGCCAGCAGCAGGTCGTGGACGCCCGCGATGTGCTGCACGCGCTTGTCGAGCGCGGTGGTCGAGAGCAGGACGGCGTCCGCGGTGGGATCGCTCGGGTGAAAGCCGTGCATGCCCGCGAAGCGGAAGTGCCCCATGTCGCTCGGGTTGAGCAGGACGCCCGGCTTCATCACGAACAGGAGCTGGTAGTAGCGGTCGTCGTCGAACCACACGCCGAGCCGGGTCAGCTCGTCGCGCCCGAGCAGGTCGCCGCAGGGATGATCGGCCAGCATCTCGACGAGCCGGTCGCGGGCCCGCGCGTCCCACGTCCAGAAGCGGGCCATCGTGGAGTCGTAGGCCGCGAGATGATCGCGCTCGGTGAGCCCGAGCGCGGCCACGTCCCGGCGCAGGTCGTAGGTCCAGCGGATCGGGGTCATCCCGTGGTCGGAGAAGATGACCATCCGCGTGTCGCGGACGTTGCGGGCGGCCCGGAAGATCCGGCGCAGCCCCTTCTCGTACCACCGCAGCCGCTCGCTGACCCCGTCGGCGTCGTGAATGTTGTGATGGAGATAGCGGTCGAGGTCCGAGAGATACAGGAACAGCACGCGGGCGTCGGACTCGACGGCGCGGCTCGCCGCCAGGGTCAGGATCTCGGGGTCGGTGTGGCGGTGGTAGTTGTAGCACTCGTACGGGATGCCGGCGCCAACGAACCGATCGAAGAGCGACGGGCAGTCGAGGCCGCCCGGCTGATAGATGTCGCGCTTCTCGGTGAGATCCCATTCGGCGAGGTGGGCGACGGGATAGTCGTAGAGCGAGAAGTACCCGGAGTACCCCGAGCGCCAGCGCGAGAGATACTTGACCGCCCGCCGCGCGAAGGGATTCTCGACGAGCGCCGAGGGCAGCCGACCCAGCGGGCGCGTCCAGCGGAACGGCGACGTGGCGGGCGACCGGTAGAAGAGGTTCCAGTGGCCGTGCTGGCTGGGCAGCCGGCCGGACAGGAGGGTGGGGATCGCCCCGGAACTATAGCCAAGGATCGTCTCCAGCCACCGCCGCTCCTCCAGCACGTCGTCGAGGAACGGACGGTCGCGGATGATCTCCCAGCCGAGGGCATCGACGAGGACGTAGATCGAAAGCGGCGGCTTCATGGGCACCTCACGAGTTGCGCACGCACCAGCGCCAGAGCGCGACGATGGCGCGGCGACGGGCTTGATGGTCCCGCGGCCACGCCGCGCGCGCGAGGGGTAGCCCGCGCTCGAGGGGGTCGACGTCGGCGGACGCGGCCAGCTCGCGGTACGCGCGCACGCCCGCGACGTAGATCAGGGCCCGCGGGGTCGACCGCCAGAACAGGCGCGCGGCGGCGGCCGCGCTCAGGGGCAGCGGCGCGGGCAGGGGATTGCGGAGCAGCTTCGTCCACTCCCACGCGCGCCGGCCCAGCGACTGCGACCGGAGGTAGCGATCGAGCAGGGCGTCGAGATCGCCGCCGGCGCCCACGAGCTGCTCGAGCTCCCACGCGAGCAGGCCCATCATCGCGGGGGCGGCCCCGACGAGCTGCTCGCGCACCGCCCCTCGCCGCGCGGCCACGGGGTCTCCGTCGGAGCCGGCGAAGTCCGAGTCGTCCGGCGCCAGCTTGATGCCGGTGGCCCGCGCCAGGTCGCGCGCGAAGCCGGGCGGCAGCCGGCGGGCCAGCGAGGGCGTTTCCCGGATCAGTCCGGCCAGCCGGGCCGGACGCTCGGCGTAGGACGCGCAGTGCAGGCCGTTGAAGGCCAGCGCCGAGCCCGCGAGGTCGAGCACGATCTTGAGCTGCTGGTAGGCGACGTCGAGGAGGGCGTCGGCCGGGAGCGTGGCGATGCGATCGTAGGCCTCGATCTGCTCGATGGTGCGGTTCAGGAGCAGCCGCAGCGCGTCCTCCCGCGGGATCGCGTCGGTCCGGAACGACGGCATGTCGTCCAGGAGACCGGACGGACCCCAGAGCACCTTTCCGTGATAGCGGAGGTCGTACACGAAGATGGACGGCCGGGCCCGCCGCAGATAGCCCACGTGCACCGGTCCGAACTCGAGGTTCGCGTGGATGCGGCCGGCGCCGAGGGTGGCGGCGGCGAGGGGGCCCCACGTCGCCATCTCGGCCCGCAGCCGCTGATAGTCGGAGCCGTGGGCGAGCACGACGAAGAACTCGATGTCGCCGAGGACCCGGAGGCCGCCGGCCTGGGTGAGCACGGAGCCCTCGCCCCGCGCGAAGCTGCCGGTGAGGACCACGCCGCGCAGCGTGGGCGGCGACAGCCGCCGGCGCACGAAGTCCACGCAGCCGTCGAGCAGCCCCCGGATGGCCGCCTCGTGGCGGGCCTCGCCGCACAGCGGAAACGTCGCCATCAGGCGGTGACCCCGTGGGCTGGCGGGATCGCGCGGCCTTGCTCGAAACGTGAAACAGGGGGGTTCGGGGGGAACGTCTCGTTCCCCCCGATGCGGTGGGCGCGGATGATCGTCGCCGCCACCTCGGCCAGCGCCACCAGGCGGCCGGCGTTGACCAGCACCACGTCGGCCCAGGCCCGGCTCGGCTCGATATACCGGCGCTGGGCCGGCAGGGCGGACCGGCGATACTGCTCGATCACCGATTGTTCGGTGCGGCCGCGCTGGGCCACGTCGCGGGCCAGGCGCCGGGCCAGCCGGACCCGCTCGGGGGCGTCGAGGTAGATGCGGAGGTCGAGGAGCTCGCGGGCGCGGGCGTCCACGAAGAGGAACAGTCCCTCGACGAGCACGATGTCGGCCGGGCCCACGGCCTCGCCGTATCCGCGCCGGCGGTGGGTCACGAAGCAATAGCGCGGGGGCCGCACCCGCTGGCCGCGGCGCAGAGCCGCGAGGTGCTCGACGAAGAGGTCGAGGTCGAAGGCACCGGGCTGATCGAAGTCCAGCCGGGCGCGGGCGGCCGCGGGCAGCCCGCCGCGGTCGCGATAGTAGGCGTCCTGCGCGAGGGGCGCCACCCGCGCGGGCCGGAGGCCGTCGCGGAGCGCCGCGGCCAGCGCGCTCTTGCCGCTGCCGCTGCCCCCGGCGATGCCGACGAGGAAGGGGCCGTCCACCATCATGGCGATGGGTCAGGACGCCGCGCGATGGGCGTCGGGGACGAAGCGGCGCGGCCGGACGTGAGCGAAGGCCGTCTCGATCGACGTGAAGCGGAACCGTCCCAGCAGCGCGCGGAGCTTCTTCTCGTTCCCGGCGATGCCGACGTAGTGACGGAACCGATGCGCCCACGACATGGGCGGCCGCGGCTGCTGGGGATCGAATTCCCAGGGATGGACGTACAGGACCACCGGGCGTCCGTCGATCCGGTTCACGCTGGCGATCGCGCCGCTGATGAGCGCTTCGGGAATCATCCGGAAGAAGCCGCCGCCCACGGGCAGGTTCGTCCCGGCCAGGCGCGCGGTCCCGATGGGCACTTCCCAGAGGGCGCCGTCGCCGGTGGGGATCTCGTGGGGAAAGCGCGGGGCGGAGGCGAACCCGTACCGATCGTGGGCGATCGGATAGATGCTGGAGTCGTAGGCGTGGCCTTCCTCGTAGAGGATCGTCAGCGCCCACGGCGTCTGCGCGTCGATCGAGTAGTTGGGCGCGCGGTAGCCCCACACCGCCTGGCCGCTGGCCTGCTCGAGGGCGTGCTTGGCCGCCCGCACGTCCTCGCGGAACCGCCGCGGGCCGAGGGCGCCGACCAGCCGGTGATCCCAGCCGTGGGAGGCGACCTCGTGGCCGCGCGCGGCGATGGCGCGGATCAGGCGCGGATAGCGCTCGGCCACCACGCCGAGCGTGAAGAACGTGCCGCGCGCGTCGTGATCGTCCAGCACCTCCAGCAGGTGCTCGGTCTCGGCCACGACCCGGCTGGGCAGCGCGCGGAGGCCCTCGACTCCCAGCGCCTGCGTGAACTCCACGCCGTGGTAGTACTCCTCCACGTCGATGGTGAGCACGTTGGCCACGGACGTCTCGGCGCGCTCGCTCACGACAGTCCTGGGAACCGCCGCCGGGGCAGCTCGCGGGACGCGACCGCATCCGTCCGGTCGTCGTCGTTGAACACCATGCCGAGCACGCGCTGGGCGCCGATGGCGGTGAGACACTCGCGGACCTGCTCGCGCGGCGTGCGCTTGGCCCGGACCACGAGCAGGAAGCCGTCGACCAGCTCACGCAGGATGCCCACGTCGGGGAAGGGCAGGGTGGGCGGCGTGTCGACGAGCACGAAGTCGAAGGTCTCCTTGAGCGTGGCCAGCATGTCGCTCAGGCGCGCCGAGGCCAGCAGCTCGTAGGGCATCGAGGACGGCGTGCCGGCGACCACGACCGCGAAGCCGAGCCCGCGGGGCCGCTCGACCACCTGCTCGAGGGCCATCGAATGATCGAGCAGATAGGTCGAGAGACCGCAGCTCCCGGACAGGCCGAGCACCCGCGCCATCGAGGGATGGCGAAGGTCCGCCTCCACCACGACCACGCGCGCGTCGGCCGCCTGGGCCAGCGCGCCCGCGAGGTTGATGGCCGTCGTGGTCTTGCCGTCGCTGCGTGCCGGGCTGGCCACCGCGATCACCCGGGTGCCGTGCTCGCGGCGATGGTTCTCGATGGCCAGCCGGATGCTGCGATACTGCTCGGCCGCCACGCTCGTGGGCTCGAGCACGCTCACCAAGTGGTCGTCGACAACGCCGGGCTCGGCGGCCACGGCGGGCTCGAGGAGCGTCGTGAACGCGCCGCGGTGCGTGGCCTCGGGGTCCCGCACGTCCCGCACGACCGCCGCCCCGAACGCGTCCGACGCTTCGACGACCGGCGCCGTCTCGCTCGTCCGCGTGCCGTTCACGGCGGTCGCGGTGATGCCGCTGGCCTCGGTGCGTTCGCCCCGTTCACGAGCGCGCTCGCGCTCCGCGTGCTCCAACGCCTGGAAAAACTTGCTCACTCGTTCCCTCCTCCGAAAAGATCACAACGCCCCAGGGCGATCAAAACGGGCCAGCTGCTAGGCGGCGAGGAGCGGTGCGACCGAGGCGTACTCCGAGTACGCCGCAGGGAGCACCCGACGAGCCAACGACGCAGATGGCCCGTTTTCATCGCCCGGGGAGCCAGCCCAGGGCGCTGGCGGCGAAGACCAGGATGACCAGGATCACGACCACGAGAGCGGCGACGCCGCCGCGCGCGGCCCAGAGCTCCGGCGTGCTCGGCACGAGCCGGCGCCCGCGCAGCCGCTTCCACACCGGGCGCTCGCCGTCCTCGAAATATTCGACCGCCTCGTCGACGGCGCGGGCCTCGATCCGCCGCTTGCTGTCGGCGTAGCCGCTCAGCAGGCAGTGATCGCAGACCATGTTGATGACGCGGGGGATGCCCCGGCTGTACTCGGCGATCTTCTGGATGGCCGCGTCCGTGAAGAGACCGACGTCGGTGGCGCCGGCGATGCGCAGGCGATGCCGGATGTACTGGCGCGTCTCCGCGGCGGACAGGGGGCCGATGTGGCAGCGCAGGCCGATGCGCTGCTTGAGCTGGCGCAGCTCGGGCCGGCTCAGGGTGTCGCGCAGCTCGGGCTGGCCGACGAGCAGGATCTGGATCAGCTTCTGCTGGGTGGTCTCGAAGTTCGACAGGAGGCGCACGGCCTCCAGGGTCTCCACCGAAAGGTTCTGGGCCTCGTCGATGACGAGGACGGGGCTCGTCCCCTTGCGGTGCTGCTCGATGAGGAACTCGTTCAGCTCGACCAGGCGCTGGGCCTGGGTGGCCGCGGTCGATTTCACGCCCCAGTCCTCGAGCACGTACTCGAGCAGGCCCTCGATGGGCAGCGCCGAGTTGTGGACGTAGGCCACGGGGGTCTCGACGTCGAGCCGACCGAGCAGCGTGCGCAGGAGCGTGGTCTTGCCGGTGCCGATCTCGCCGGTCAGCACGAGGAATCCCTTGCGCTCGGTCACGCCGTAGATGAGCTGGGCCAGCGCTTCGCGATGACGCGTCGACTGGAAGAGGAACTTCGGGTCGGGCGTCGGACCGAAGGGCGCCTCGCTGAATCCGTAGAAGGTGAGGTACATGTCCTTACCTCGTGTTTTTGGGGACGCTCACCGGCTCGCTCGACAGCGAGGCCACGAGGGCGTGGTTGTTGTGCGCGAGCGCGAACGACGAGCCGATCACGGCCAGGAGGCCGACGGCGACCGCCGCGGTGCCGAGCCGGCGCAGCCGCAGGCGCCGCCGTCGATCGCGCTCGGTGACGATCTTGGGGATGGTGCTGAGCACCGGCACCCCCTCGAAGGTGCGGACCTCCTCGGCCGAGCGGTACGACGTATCGGTGTGCTCGGCGATCACCACCGCGATGCCGCTGATGCCGAGCGCCAGCACGAGGGCCACGAGGACGACCCGGAACCGGTTGGGTCCGGCCGGCCGGTCGGGCAGGCCGGCGGCGTCGATGATGCGGAAGTGCTCGCCCTGCTGCCGCTGCTCGAGGTCGGCGGCCATCTCGGCCTCGCCCCGCTTGCCGAGCAGCGAGCGAAAGAGCTCGCGCGTGCTCTCGTAGTCGCGGGTGATCTGGGCCGACTCCTGCTCGCGGCGCGGCGTGTTCTCGATGCGCCGCTGATAGAGCGCGATCTGCTCCCGCAACCCCTTGACTTCGTCGGTGCTGGTCCGGGCCTCGATCGTGGCCTGGTCGAGCTGCTGGAGGAGGTTCTGCACGTAGCTGTTCTGGGGGGCGGCCCGCAGCTCCTTGCCGTCCTTCCTGGCGCCCGTCGCGGCCGACTTCGCCTGGGTCTCGCGGGCCGCGGCCGCAGGCTCGGCGGCGATCTTCGCCTCCAGGGCTTTGATCTGGTCCTTGAGCGCGACCACGTCGGGATACTTGTCGTTGTACCGGCTCTGCATCTGCGTCAGCTCTTGCTTGAGCACCGACAGGCGCGCGGCCGCCGCCTCCGCGGGACTCGGGTTCGGCGTGCCGCCGGGCCCGCTCACGGTGGTGTTGCTCTGGTCCACCTCGGCCAGGGTCTGGGTGAGGAGCTGGCGACGCTCGTTGGCGCGGCGGAGGGTTTCCTGGGCGCTCTGCAGCTGCTGCTGGAGCCGGTCGAGCGTCCTGAGGTTGGCCTCGCGCTGCTCGGGCAGCTCGCCCATGTTGCGCTCTTTGAATTCCGCGACCCGGCGCTCCTGGTTCTGCAGGCGTTCGCGCACGTCCTTGAGCTGGGTGTCGAGGAATTCGGACGCCGACACCGAGTGCTTCTCGCGATAGCGGACGTCCTCGTTCACGTAGAGGGCGGCCAGCTCGTTGGCGATCGTCATGGCCATCTTCGGGGTCGTGGTCGTGTACAGGACGCTGAAGCCCACCGTGCGCGGGTTGCGCTTGTCGCGATCATCGTTCTGGACCTCGATCCGGATGTCCCGGCGCATCCGCTCGACGACTTCGTCGGCGGACCGCTTGCCGCGGAGATTCGGATAGAGGTCGTGGGCCTCGATGATCTTCATGAGCTGGCCGCTGCTCATGATCTGCTGGCTCAGCCCGAGCAGCTGAGCCTCGACGTCGGTCGTGATCGTGGACTTCACGAACGACTCCGGAATCTTCTGCCGGTCGACCAGGATCGTCGACTTGGCCGTCCACAGGCTGGGGAGAAACATCGCCAGCGACAGGCCCGCGGCCATCACGAACAGGAAGGGCACCACGGCCAGGTGGAAGCGGCGGCGCACGACCTCGATGATCATGGCCAGGCCGATGGTGCGTTTGGTCTCGGCGCTATTCATCACCGTTGCTCCGCCTCAGGGGACGACGACCACGTCGCCGGACCGGAGCACGAGGTTCTCCTCGTCGCTGCCGATGGCCTTGTTGTAGTTGAAGCGGATGCGCTTGGTCTTGCCGCCCTCGTCGAGTCGGATGACCGTGATCTTGCTCGGCGACGCGAAGTCCTTGAAGCCGCCGGCCATGGCGATCACTTCGAGGATCGTGGTCTGCCCGCGCAGCTCGAGCACGCCGGGCTTGGCGACTTCACCGAGGATCGACACGCGCATGCTGCGGACCTCGGTCACCGACACCGCCACCTCGGGGTTGGGCATGAACTCGCCCAGCGCGGTGGCGATCTTGTCGCGCAGCTGCATGGCGCTGAGCCCCGCGGCCTGGACGTCGTGCAGCAGCGGCATCGAGACCTTGCCGTCCGGCCGCACGGGCAGGGCGCGCGAGAGCGTGTCGTTCTTCCAGACCGTGATCTGCAGCACGTCGCCCGGGCCGATGATGTAGTCCGAGGTGATGGGAGAGACGGCGCCCGTCATCGGCGTCGGTCCCGGCGCGGTCCCCGCCCCCTCCGGCGTCGGGGCCGCGGTGCGCCCGGTCGGCGAAGGACGGGCTCCGGGCGCCGCGTTCTGAGCGGCCACGAGCGCGGGAGAGAGGAGCACCAACGCCACCACGAGCACCACGGCGAAGCGCATCGACGGCATCATGAGTATCCTTTCGTGTCGGCCGCTCAACTCGCGGCCGCGTCCTGCTTGAGCCCCATATCCTTGATCTTGTAGAGCAGGGCCCGGTAGCTGATCCTGAGCATCTTGGCGGTCTTCACGCGGTTCCAGCGGCACTGCTCGAGCGCGCGGCAGATCACCTGCCGCTCGGCTTCCATCACGGCGCGGCGGGAGATCTCCTTGAGGCTGAGTCCCTTGGTCGC
>Ga0193725_1000101_pt1 | contig 28917 bp, 23 predicted proteins | sample H2a2metaG_FD_143058 | JGI IMG/M metagenome (GOLD analysis project Ga0193725, IMG submission 143058) | Soil microbial communities from a riparian zone of the East river system, Colorado, United States - H2a2 | ecosystem: Environmental > Terrestrial > Soil > Riparian zone | place: USA: East River... | reverse complement strand
GCCGAGCGAGTATCCGTGCCACGGAGACTGCGGCCGCAGCCCGGGCAGGCCGAGCTCGTCCCAGATCTTGCGCGCACGCTCCATATATTCACGCTTGGGCAGCGCGAGCGGGGGCAGGTCTTCCTTCATGGTCGCGTCGACGAGCAGCGTGGAATCTTCCTCGCCGCCGTGCTCGCGCTTGGGACCGTGGCCCTGGCCGCGGTGGGGCAGCGTGCGCACGTCCTCGATCGGATTCATGCGGTAGGCCATGGCCCACAGGATCGCGTCCGCGTTGTCGGGGTCGATGTCGTCGTTGACCGCGATGGTGATCTTGCCGCAGTCACCCTTGAAGAACGCCGCGCCGTAGAGCGCGCGCCAGACCTCCGTGCGCGCGAGTCCCTTCTCGACCACGACCACGCTCACGCGCAGCAGGCCGGTGAGCGGCTCGTGCAGGGCCACGCGCTTGACCCCGCGGATGCCGAGGTCGTTGCGCAGGTGGGCCAGGAACAGCGGCTCGTAGGCCACGCGCTTGATCACGCTCGACTCGCTGGGCGTGACCTGGCTGATGTACGAGGGCACGACGGCGTCGCGCCGTCGGGTGATCGCGGTGACCCGCATCGGCATGTTGAACTCTTCGAGGGCCACGTGGCCGTGCGACTCGCCGAACGGCGCCTCGGGCTCGACGTATTCGGTGTCGATCAGGCCCTCGACGACGACCTCGGCCTCGGCGGGCACGAGCAGATCGATCGTGCGCGCGCGCACCACGTTGATCGGCGCTCCCGCCAGACCGCCGGCCACGCCCATCTCGTCCACGCCGATCGGCAGCTTCTGCGGACCCAGGAACGCGACCGACGGCGGGCAGCCGAGCACGATCGCGCACGGCATGGTCTTGTCGCCCCGCCGCTGGTGCTCGAGGTAGTGCAGGTAGCCGCCGGCCCCGCCCGCGCGCGTGGCCATGCGCACGACCAGCCGGTCCGGTGCCTTCAGCGCGGCGCGATAGGTCCCCATGTTCTGCACGCCGGTCACGGGGTCGCGGGTGATCACGTTGGTCGCGGTCAGCGTGGGCGCGCTGTCGAAGCCCGGCGTGGAGATCGGGATGGGCAGCGCGTCGAGCCCGTGACCCTCGCCGAGCAGCGCGTCGCCCTCGACGATCACTTCGTGGCAGACCGCGTCCTCCACGACGCGCGGCTCGACGGGATTGGCGATCGCGTGGTCCCAGCGCGCCTGGATCTCCTCCAGCGGCACACCCATGCCGACGCTGTAGATCGCGCGGTTGGCGGCCATGGCCCCGACGACGACCGGCAGCGCGTAGCGACGTCCAAGTCCGTCGATCACGTTGGTGAACAGGAAGGCCTTGCGCGCTTCTTCGTCGAGACCGCCCACGAACTGCCAGCGCACCAGCGGGTGCATCTCCGCGTCCTTGTCGATCGGCCGATCGATCCGCAGCAGCAATCCCCGTCGCTCGAGCGCTACGAGGTGCTCGTGAAGGTCCGCGTACCCGCGCTTGGCCTCGCTCATGACCGCGGTGCGAGTATAGCGGATCAGTCGCGCAGGGAGCGCTCGAGGATGCTGCCGAACTCCGCGGGGACGACGACACCATCCATCAGCTCGCTCGATTCAGGGAAGTATGGACGGCCGAGCGTGGTCCCGTCGGCGAGCCAGATCGTGAGCCAGTAGCGCGGCTCACCGAACGTGTACGCGCGCGGTGGGCGCACGCGCCCGCGCAGCATCATGTCGACGAGGGCCTCGGCATCCTTGGCGGCGATGCGGGCCGGCGTGCCCGCGTTCGGCGGCGTGAGCCCGCCGCGTTGCACGTCGATCGCGCGGACTCTACCAGCGACGTCGAAGAGGTCGCCGCCGACTCGCGCGCGCGGATTGCGCCAGACCTGATAGAGGAAGACGCGCTCGTTGACCACGGCGGCCAGCCGGAACTCCGTGCGATAGCCACGCACGGCGTACACGCGGGTGCCGGCCGGCATGAACGCGGCGGCCGCGTCCCGGCCGAACGCGCAGCCCACGCGGTCTTCGCCGTACGAGCACTCGACGGTCGCGAACTCGATGCCGAGGTCCGCGCGTGTGAGCGCGCGTCCCGGCTCCTCGGCCCAGCGCAGGTAGTGCACGTCGTCGAACGTGATGAAGTCGAGAATGCCCTGCGCCTCGGCGCGGCCGGCCAGGGCCAGGATCATCAGGACGACGGCGAACCCTCTCGTGACGGCTACGTTCCGGCCTTTCGCGTCGTGAGCAGGGAGAGCACCTCGGCCAGCGCGCGGTCGGCTTTATCGTGCAACTCGTCGGTCGGGTTGCCGGCGATCGGGTGGTCGATGACCACGAACGGGTAATCCGGAAGACCTTCGATGGTCGCGATCTCGCGGACGCTCACCGCGAAGCGATCGGTCATGACGGCGACGGCGGGGATGCCGAGGCGCTCGGCCGACAGGGCGTCGTGCAGACTGCACGACGAGCAGCTCCCTCAGTCGCCGATGCCGGAAACGATCGCGTCGGCCTGGGCCAGCTCGTCGAGCATCGCGCGCGGCACCGGGCGCGAGCTGTCGGGCTTGCGCCGGCGCACGATCTCGCGCACGCCGCGCTCGCGCAGCAACGCCTCCAGGCGATCGTAGAACCACGCGGTCCCGATCTTGGCGTTGTCGAGCAAGCCGATGGTGGTGCCCTCGAGCGAGGTCAGCGCCGGCGCCAGCGCCAGCGGTTCGAGATCCGGGTCGAGCCTCGGGTCCAGCACGCGAATCGTCATGCGATGCTCCTTCTTTTCTTTGAGATGGGGAGCCCCTGCGGCTCCCCCCATACCCCCTCGACGCGTGACGCTCGGGCTTCGCCCGAGCGCGCCTCGATTCTACCGGTTCGCTCGGCGCGGTTCGATTTCACCTTCGTCTCTACCGTTCAATCGGCACGGTGACCGCGAGGGATTTCTCGGCGTACCACGGCGGGATGACGGCGCCGAATCCTCCGGCGGGTCCGCCGGCGCCGACGATCAGCAGGTCGTCCGGCGAGCGCAGCGCGGTGTGGACGTTGTCGCCCTTGTGGCCCACGACCACGCCCTTGCCGACGCCGCGCCAGTCCTCGCGCTTCACCCGCGCGCGCTCGTGGATGAACTCGCGGACGTCGCGCTTCGACCAGCCGGCGGCGTGCAGCACGTCGCGGTGCTGGCGGCCGACCACGATCACGTAGTTGCCGGCCCAGATCGAGTAGGTGAGCAGGTTCGCGCGCATGGTCGCGGCGTAGGTCTCGAGCAGCTCGCGCGGCTCGCGCGTCCACTCGTTCATGAGCTGGTGCGGTGCTCCCGCGGCCAGCACCGTGACCGCCGAGCGTCCGGCCGGCACGCCACGCTCGACGGCCAGCGGCAGCCACGCGTTGTCTTCCTCGTCCTCGGCCACGCAGTACGTGAACTTGCCGGGATGACCGAGCGTGGAGCGATCGAGGCGGCCGGGCACGCCGCCGAGCACGTTGATGATCAGCAAGCGCGCGGTGCGGCCGATGGTGGCGTTGGCGCGGCTCGCGTTGCCCAGCGCGTTGTGGGTCGAGTTCATCCCGATCGCGTGGCGCACCGGACCGTTGACCACGATGAACTGAGCGCTGCCCCCGGTCGACGCGGTGGTGCCGTGCAGCCCGAACTCCGGCGCGCACATCGCGCGCACCACCGCGAGCACCACCGGCATGTACTCGGGCCGGCACCCGGCCATGACGGACGCGATCGCCACCTTCTCGGCCGTAATGCGCCGACGGCGAACCGGCTCGACAGCGACGACCTCGTCGCCGGTGAGCGCGGCGGCATCGAGAAACCCGCGCACGAGCTTCTCGGTCGGCGGCACGATCGGCAGGCCGTCGGTCCAGCCGTTGTCCTGGTACAGCTCGTTGGCCGCGAACGCGTCCTCGACCTCGTAAGCCTTGCTCTGCGTCTTCGCCTCGCTCATGAGGCGAATCATACGACGATGTCGGCCGCGGCGCGGCCGCCGTGCGCGCCGAGAAAAGCGGGGCATAATACGCGCCATGAACATCCGGGAAGAGACGATCACGGTCGGTGGGGTCGACGTGCACACGTGGATCGGCGGGCAGGGCGATCCGCTGCTGGTGCTGCACGGCGCCGGCGGCAACCGCGGCTTCACGCGCTGGATGCGCGCGGTGGCCGAGCGCTACACGGTGTGGGCGCCCACGCATCCTGGCTTCGGCCGCTCGGGCGACGCGGAGTGGATGGACGGCATCGACGACCTCGCGCGCTTCCATCTCTGGTTCATGGACGCGGCCGGACTGCGCCGGCCGCACGTGCTCGGCCACTCCATCGGCGGCTGGACGGCGGCCGAGATGGCCGCGATGAGCCCGGGCTCGCTCGATCGACTCGTGCTGGTGGCGCCGGTGGGGCTCAAGCCGGAGACCGGCGAGATCCTCGACGTGTTCTTCTACTCGCCGCAGCAGCTCCGCGACATGACCGTCCACGATCCGAAGACGATCCCGGAATGGGACGAGCTCTACGGCAAGCCGCCGACGCCGGCGGAGCTGGAGATCGCCGAGCGTAACCGCGAGATGACCGCGCGGCTCACCTGGAAGCCCTACATGCACAACCCGCGGCTGCCGCGCTTCCTGCCGCGCGTGACCAACCCGTCGCTGATCATCTGGGGACGCGAGGACCATATCGTGCCCGTCGCCTGCGCCGAGCAGTACCGGCGCCTGCTGCCCAACGCGACGCTCCACGTGTTCGACAAGTGCGGCCACCTGCCGCCCATCGAGCAGCCGGACGCCTTCGCGCGCCTCGTGGCCGACTTCCTCGGAGGAGCTGGGCGATGAAGCTCTATTACTTCAGCGAGATGCCACATCACGAATATCCCGACGAAGAGGGCGACAAGTACCCGTCGCTACGCCTGGCCTTCCCGAACAAGTTCTTCGACCCGGGCAAGGCCGCGGAGAACTACCAGCGCTACTTCGCCGAGTACGAGCTGGCCGATCAGGTCGGCTTCGACGGGCTCATGATCAACGAGCACCACTCGACCCCGTCGTGCGTGGACGTGGGCGTCAACATGACCGCCGCCGTGCTCGGCCGGACGACCAAGCGCGCGAAGATCCTGATCCTCGGCAACATCCTGCCCATCGAGGACAACCCCGTCCGCATGGCCGAGCAGCTCGCCATGGCCGACCTGATCTCGAACGGCCGCGTGCTCTCCGGCTTCGTGCGCGGCGTCGGCGTGGAACAATGGTGGGCCAACTCCAACCCCGTCCACAATCGCGAGCGCTTCGAGGAGTGCCACGATCTCATCTTGAAGTGCTGGACCGAGCCCGGCCCGTTCCGCTGGGAGGGCCGGCACTATCACTTCCGCCACGTCAACCCGTGGTGCCTTCCGCTGCAGAAGCCGCACCCGCCGATCTGGATTCCCGGCACCGCGAGCCCGGAGACCGCGATCTGGGCCGGCCAGCGCGGCTACACCTACGTGCCGTTCTTGGTTCCCTTCGAGATCGCCCGCGAGCTGTTCGAGTTCTACCGCCAGGGCGCCGCGGAGGCCGGCCGCACGGCGACGCCGGACAACTTCGGCTTCCTGATCTGCGCGGTCACCGCCGATACCAAGGCCAAGGCGGTGGAGGCCGGCCGCCACTTCGTCTGGCGCATGGGCCCGACGCTGCGCGGCCCCATCGACTGGTTCCAGCCCGTCGGCATGCGCTCCCGCGCCGGCAAGCAGTTCGCGCTCAAGGCGCGCCCGCGGTCACTGTCGACGATGAGCTACGAGGAGCTGTTGGCCTCGAACCTGATCATCGCCGGCACCGCCGACGAGGTCGCCGACAAGTTCGCCCTCGTCCACCGAGAGCTCGGCGTCGGCCACCTGCTGCTGGAAGCCCAGGAGTCCCGCATGGACCACGAGACCACCGCGCGCTCGATCGAGCTGATGGGCGCCAAGGTCATCCCGCTGACGTCGAAGCTGTAGGCCGAACGGCGCGTCTTAGGCGCCGCGCATCTCCGCCTCGCTCAGGATGCGGAAGCCGACTTTCACCGTCACCTGGAACTGGTCGACCTGGCCGTTCTTCACGCTGCCGCGGACCGAGGTCATCTCGAACCAGTCCAGGCCCTTGAGGCTCTCGGCCGCGCGGGCGATCGCGTTGCGGATGGCCTGCTGGATCGACTCTTCGGATACGCCGACCAGCTCGATGACCTTGTAGGTCTTGTCCGGCATGAGGGAGTCCTCCGTTTTCGTTGAGTGACTCCGACTATAACGCGGCCGGCAAAGCGTCGCTCGGTCTGAGGTAGACTGCCTGCCATGTACATCGACTGGCGGCTGTGGGAGTTCACGCGCGGGGTCCGGCTGCGCATCGCCACGACGGTCGCACTCGGCCTCTGCCAGGTCGCGGTCGGGATCGCGCGGCTGGCCTTGCTCGGTTGGGTGCTGGGGCGCGTGTTCGCGGGCGCCGGGTTTCAGGAGCTCGTGCTGCCCGTCGCGCTGACCGCCGCCGCGGTGCTCGTGCGAGCCGGGCTCGAGTACACGCGGGCGACCTACGCGCATCGCACGGCGGCGATCGTCCAGACGCGGCTCAGACAGAGGCTCTACGAGCACATCGTCGCCCTCGGCCCGGCGCACTTCGCGGGCGCGCGGACGGGCGAGGTACTGCTCTCCATGGGCGAGGGCGTGCAGCAGCTCGAGACGTACTTCGGCCAGTACCTGCCTCAGCTCATCGTGGCCGGACTCTCGCCGCTGTTGATCTTCGGGTTCGTGGCGTTCCTCGATCTTCCGGTGGCGCTGGTGCTGCTTGGCGCCGCGCTGGTGACTCTCGTCGCGCCGGCCTTGTGGCACAGCCGCGATAAGTCGGCCAGCCGCGCGCGCCAGACCGCGTACGGAAACTTCGCGTCGGACTTCCTCGACTCGATCCAGGGGCTCGGCACCCTGAAATCGTTCGGTCAGAGCGGGGCGCGGCTGGCGCTCCTCGAAAAGCGCGGATGGGAGCTGTTCAGCAGCACCATGTGGGTGCTCGCGCAGAACACGATGGCGCGGGGGATCACCGACGCCGGGATCGCCATCGGCGCCTCGGCCGCGCTCGGCGTGGGGGCCTGGCGCGTGGCCTCGGGCGAGATGTCGCTGACCGTGCTGCTCGTGATCCTCATGCTCGGCGTCGAGGTCTTCCGCCCGCTGCGCGAGCTGCGCATCCTCCTCCATCAGGGGATGCTCGGGCTCTCGGCGGCCCAGGGGATCTACTCCGTCCTCGACGCGCGACCCGCCGTCAGTGACGAGGCGCCGCCGGCCGGGGCGGCGTCCCTCGTCCCCACCGTGGAGTTCGAGAACGTGAACTTCGCCTATCCCGGCGGGCGCGGCGCGGCGCACGACGGGCTCAGCTTCTCCGTCGCCCGTGGGGAGCGCGTGGGCATCGTGGGGCCGAGCGGCTCCGGCAAATCCACGATCGCGCGGCTGCTCCTGCGGCTGCACGATCCGCAGGGCGGGCGCGTGCTCGTGGGCGGCCGCGACGTGCGGGCGCTCTCGCTCGCCGACCTGCGACGGGCCATCGCGGTGGTGAGTCAGGACACGTATCTCTTCCACGGCACCGTCGAGGACAACCTGAGAATGGGCAAGCCCGACGCGACCGCGGTCGAGCTGGACGCGGCGGCGCGGGCGGCCAACGCCTACGAGTTCATCGCGCGGTTGCCCGAGGGCTACCGCACGGTGGTGGGCGAGCGCGGGGTGCGGCTCTCGGGCGGACAACGCCAGCGCATCGCGATCGCCCGGGCGCTGCTGCGCGACGCGCCGATCCTGGTGCTCGACGAGGCGCTCTCCTCGGTGGACGCGGAGAGCGAGGCCGTCATCCAGGAGGCCCTCGATCGCCTGATGCGCGGGCGCACCACGCTGATCTTCGCCCATCGGCTGTCGAGCGTGATCGGCGCCGACCGCATCCTCGCCCTCGACGGCGGGCGGGTGGCCGAGAGCGGCAGCCACGCCGAGCTGATGGCGCGCGGCGGCGTCTATCACCGGCTGATGTCGCTCCAGTCACGCGACGGCGACGGCGCGGGAGACGTCGTGTTCGACGTGCTGGAGCGGCCGGCGACCAATGGCCATCCAACCAACGGGCAACCGAGGGAGCGAACGGAGCCGGCGGAGGCGATGCTCACCGCCTCGAATATCGGCTGGCCGCAGGTCATCCGCACGCTGCTCGGCATGGTCGGACCGTATCGCGGCCAGCTCGCGCTCACGTTCGCGCTCGGGGTCGTGCGCGTGGTGGCGCTGATCGGGGTCGGCGTGCTGAGCGCGCTGATCGTTCAGGCTCTCAAGCGCGGCTCGCCGTGGGGCGGCTTGCTGATCGCGCTCGCGATCGTCGCGCCGATGGCCGGATTGCTCCACTGGCTCGAATCGTGGCTGGCCCACGACATGGCCTTCCGCCTGCTCACCCACATGCGGCTCGACCTCTTCCGCAAGCTCGACGCGCTCGCGCCGGCATATCTGGTACGGCGCCGCTCCGGCGATCTGGTCGCCGCCGCCACCAACGACGTCGAGCTGATCGAGTACTTCTTCGCCCACACGATCACCCCGGGCTTCGTGGCGATCCTGATCCCCGCGGGGGTGCTGGTCACGCTCGCGGTCTTCGGCTGGCCGCTGGCGCTGGCCGTGCTGCCCTTCCTCGCGTACGCGGCGCTCAGCCCTCTCCTCGGCCGCGCGCACATCGACCAGCTGGGCGCGCGCTCGCGCGACGCGGCGGCCGAGCTGAACGCCCACGCGGTGGATTCGGTGCAGGGGCTCAGCGAGATCGTGGCCTTCCAGCAGGAGCGGGAGCGCGGCGTGGCGTTCGCCGAGCGCGCGCGCGCGTGGGTCTCGGCACGCACGGCGATGCTCGACGATCTCACGCGCCAGGGCGTCTTCCAGGAAGCGGCGACCGGCCTCGGTGCTCTCGCGGTGGCGACGACGGGTGGGTTGCTGGTGGCGAATGGACGGCTCGACAGCGGCGTCCTTCCGCTGCTCACGCTGATCGCGATCTCCGCGTTCGTGCCGGTGTGGGAGATCGCCCAGGTCGCGCGGCAGCTCGCCGACACGCTCGGCGCCGCGCGCCGCCTGCACGCCGTGCACTCCGAGCCGGTGCCGGTCGTCGACGGCCGTGGCGTCGGACGCACGCGTTCCGTCGCTCCGGCCATGGAAATGCGCGACGTGCGCTTCGTCTATCCCGGCCGCGTCGATCCGGCGCTCGACGGGGTCTCGTTCGAGGTGCCGGCGGGCCACACGGTTGCGCTCGTCGGCCTCTCCGGCGCCGGCAAGACCACGGTGGCCGCGCTGTTCCTGCGCTTCTGGGATCCGGCGTCGGGGATCGTGCGGCTCGACGGCCACGACGTGCGGGACTACAAGCTCGACGAGCTGCGCTCGCGGATCGCGCTGGTGGCCCAGGACACCTATCTGTTCAACGACACCCTGCGAAACAACGTCGTGCTCGCCAAGCCGACGGCAACGCCGGCCGAGGTGGCCACCGCCGTGGCCAAGGCCTCGCTCGACGAATTCGTGGCCTCGCTGCCCGACGGGCTCAACACGCTGGTGGGCGAGCGCGGCGCCCAGCTCTCCGGCGGCCAGCGCCAGCGCGTGGCGATCGCCCGCGCGTTCCTCAAGGACGCACCCATCCTCATCCTTGACGAGGCGACGTCACACCTCGACGCGGTCAACGAGGCCGCGGTGCGCGCGTCGCTCGCCATGCTCGCCCGCGAGCGCACCACGCTGGTCATCGCCCATCGCCTGGCCACCGTCCGCGACGCCGATCGCATCGTGGTCCTCGACGCCGGCCGCATCGTGGAGATCGGCGAGCACGATTCTTTGCTCGCCCGCGGCGGTCTCTACGCCCGCCTGGTCGGCCGCCAGCTCGCCGGCGTCGCCCGCTGACGTGTACGCCGAGTGCGCGCGCCCCGGGGGATCCGGGGCGCGCCGAGCGGGCCCCTCATGTCACTAGTCCTGCTGGATGGGGACGTCCGCCTCGGCCAGGAAGACGTGCTGGCTGGCCTTCCGGGCCGCGGTCCCGGCATACGTGGCCGCGGCGGCCGCCAGGATCGGGTTGGTCTGGAACTGCGCCACCCCCAGCGCGACTTCCTCGACCGCGCTGGTCACCAGCGATTCCGCCATGGACGCGGCGCCTTTCAACCAGCTCTCCGCCTTCGTTTTCTGCGTCTGCTTGGGCAGCTTGTCGAGTAGCGCCGGCAGGCGATCGGGCAGTCGATACCGCCGATTCCCTCCCACCTCAACCAGGATGCGGATCAGGTCGCGAACGTACTGTTCCGCGCTCCGCTCGCTCAGGAGCCCGCGGAGTCCCTTCCAGCCCTGCTGAAGCTCGTCGATGTTCAACTTGGCCAGCGCCTGCACGTCCAGACCTTTCGCCGCGTCCCCCGTGACGGCCGCAAGCCCCTTGAGGAGTCCCGTATGCCCTGGCGGAACGATCTGGATGCCATCGATCGTCGAGAACCCGTCGTTGGCGAAGAAATATCTTCGCCAGCCGCCCAGCACCTCTTGGCCGAGGTCGGGGTCGGCCAGGTTCCGGAGCGAGCTGATGAACGAGACGCCGATGCCGACCTGTCGGCCCACGATCGCGCGGAGGGCGTCCGGGACCCGCGAGCCGCCGGCGCCGCCGGTCAGCTCGCCGATGCGCTTGCGGATGGCCTCGAGCGCGTCGACGTTGGCGAGCTGCCCCACGAAGCCCTGCAAGTCACCGAGCTTGAGGTCGCTGAGATTGATGCGCGAGAGGTCGATGTCCCTGAGGCCCTCGAGCCGCGTCCGCACCTTGTCGCCGATGCGATCGAGCAGGTCGTCCAGCTCCAGACCGTCCAGCAGCTTGGACACGTCGAACAGGCCGGACACGTCGCCCTTCTGGAGGTCTGGCAATTCGACGCTGTCGTCTTGGAGCAGTCTCAACAGGAGGCCTGGTGACTTGACGCTCGCGTTCGCGAAGTCGTCGACCACGGTGTTGACACGGTTGTGGATGGCGGTGAGGATGCCGATTCCGAGCGGAGTCTTGCCCATGACTGCCTCCCTGATCGAACGGATGGGTGGCGAAAACGTATCACAAAAGGTACGTCGGCGAGCGAGCCCTTGTCGGCGGCGGCGTCCCTGACGTTGGCCGGCCGAGTGGTTTGACGTAAGATCGGCCCCCATGAGCGAAGAGACGCTTCGGAAGATCGCGCTGTCGGTGCGGAACTGGGGCAAGTGGGGGCCGGACGACGAGATCGGGACGCTGAACTACATCACGCCGGAGCGGATCGCGGCGGCGTGCCGGCTGGCCACGACGGGCAAGGTGTTCGCGCTCGGCATTCCGCTCGGGCGTAACGGCCCGCAGAGCGGCACGCGTCAGCGCTTCAACCCGATCCACACGATGTTCCGCGACGGCGGCGACGCGCCGCGCACGCCCGAGGAAGTGAAGGCCATGGAGGGCTACGGCGGGTCCGACGACTGGATCGTGATGCCGCTCCAGTGCGTCACCCAGTGGGACAGCCTCGCCCACGTGTTCTACGAGGGGAAGATGTACAACGGCTACGACGCGCGGCTGGTCACCAGCAGCGGCGCCGCCAAGAACAGCATCGACAAGACCAAGAGCAAGATCGCCGGCCGGGGCGTGCTGCTCGACGTGGCCCGCCACAAGGGCGTGCGCGCGCTCGAGCCCGGCTACGCGATCACGATCGCCGACCTCGACGCCACGGCCGCGGCGGAGAAGGTCGAGGTGCTGCCCGGCGACATCCTGCTCGTCCGCACCGGTCACATGACGCGCTACCTCGACCGGAAGAGCTGGCAGAACTACGACCTGGATCCGTTCCCGGGGATGTCCATTCACACCACCGCGTGGCTCCACGCCAAGCAGGTCGCGGCCATCGGCAGCGACAACTACGCGGTGGAAGTGCGGCCCTCGGAGATCCCCGGCTTTCGCAACCCGTTCCACGTGGTGGCGATTCCGAACATGGGACTGACCCTCGGTGAGATCTTCTTCCTCGAGGAGCTGGCCGAGGACTGCGCGGCCGACGGACGCTGGGCGTTCCTGCTGGTCGCTCCGCCGCTGCCGGTTACCAACGGGGTCGGCACGCCGATCAATCCCTACGCGTTGAAGTAAGGGTCCGGCGAGCGCCGGACGCGATGACAGTCCCGCCGATCGTCCCCGTGCTGGCGCTCGTGTCCGCCGTGCTGTCGGCGGGCGCGACGATCTTCATCCGTCAGGGGCTGCGCACGAGCGGGTCCTTCACGGGGTTCTGGATCAACGTGGTCGTCGGCATGATCACGCTCTGGATCGCGGTCGCGGTCACGGGCGGGCCGGGTCCCGTGTCGGCGAAGGCGCTCGGGTACTTCGTGCTGGCCGGCCTCGTGGGGACGGTGGCGGGCCGCCTCTTCCGCTTCGTGGCCATCGAGCGTGTGGGCGCCTCGGTGGCCGCGGCGGTCATCAACCTGAACCCGATGATCGCGACCATCCTGGCCATCCTGCTGCTGGGCGAGCAGGTCACGATGCCGATCGTGGTGGGCACGCTGGTCATCATGCTCGGCACCGTGCTGCTGTCGCTGAGCGGAGGGCGCCTCGGCTTCGCCCCGCGCCTGCTCTGGCTGCCGATCCTCTCGGCCACGTGCTTCGGCATGGTGTCGATCCTCAGAAAGCTCGGGCTCGGAGGGGCCGGCCCCATCATCGGCACCGCGCTCAACGTCACCACCGCGGCCGTCGCATTCGGGAGCTTCATGCTGGCCACCGGCCAGCGCGACGCGCTGATCGTGCGGGGTCGGCCGCTCGTCTACTTCGCGGCCGCCGGCCTCATGGAGAACACCGCGGTCTTCCTCAACATCGTGGCGCTGGGGATGGGGACGGTCAGCGTGGTGACGCCGCTCTACGGCTCGTCGCCGATCTTCGTGCTGCTGTTCTCGTTCCTGTTCCTGCGCGGGGTCGAAGTCCTGACCGCCCGTGTGGTGACCGGCACCCTCTTGATCGTGCTCGGGATCTATCTGATCAGCGCGCTGGCGGGCCGCTAACCCGCGCGCTTGATCTCGATTTCGATGAACACGATCTCGCGCGCGGTCTCGTTGCGAACGTCGTGCTCGACCCCCGCTTTGCGGAAGTACGACTGACCGGTCTTGATCGGGTTCTGCGCCGAGCCGCTCGCGGAGATCACGGTCATGACGCCTTCGGTGATCGGCACCACGACGTAATCGTGCTCGTGCCGGTGGTGTCCGATCGCGCTGCCCGGCGGCAGCCGCCACTCCGTCACCCGCGCCTCGGGCGTATCTACCTGCACCGAGGCGCGGGCAGCGGAGCTCAAATCACCTTTTCGCGCTTGAGGGCGGCGAGGTCTTCGTCGTTCAGGCCGAGGAGCTTGCCGTAGACCTCGGTGTTGTGCTCGCCGAGCAGCGGGGCGGGCGTCACCTCGACCGGCGAGGCCGACATGCGAATCGGGCTGCCGAGCATGGCCATCTTGCCCCGCGTGGGGTGCTCGATGTCCACGACCATGCCGCGCTGGCGGAGGTGCTCGTTGTTCATGATCTCGGTGGAGTCGAGGACGGCCCCGCACGGCACGCCGGCCTTGCCCATCAGCTCCATCACCTCGTGCTTGGTCCGCGTCGACGTGAAGCCCTCGACCATCGCCTCCAGCTCCGCCTGCGCGGCCATGCGGCCCTCACGCGTCTGGTATCGCGGATCGTCGCCCAGCTCCGGGCGGCCGAGCACCTTGGTGAGCGCCTTCCACATCTCGATGTTGGCGGTGTGGACGAAGACGTAGTCGTTGGGGCCGAACGGCTTGCAGCGATAGGTGTTCGACGGGCACGCCTGCGGCGAGCGGTTGCCCTTTCTCGGAATCGGGTCGACGCCGAGGTAGTAGTCGCGGAAGTGGATGCGGGTCATGTTGATCACGACGTCCATCTGGGCGACTTCGATGCGCTGCCCCACGCCGGTGACCTGGCGCTGGATGATGGCACCGAGGATGCCGATGGCCGTGTGCAGACCCGAGCCGGTGTCGCCGAGGCCGGCCTCGACGCGGAGCGGGGGGCCGTCCTTCTCGCCGGTCAGCGCCATCACGCCGCCCATGGCCTGGGCAATCATCTCGAAGCTGTTGTAGCTCGCGTACGGGCCCGTGCTGCCGAAGCCCTTGACCGAGGCCGAGATGATGCGCGGGTTGATCTTGGCCAGATCGTCGTAGCCGAAGCCGAGACGCTCCATCGAGCCGGGCCCGAGGTTCTCGAGCACGACGTCGGCGGTCTTCACCAGCTCCGTGAACATCTGCTTGCCGCGGTCCGTCTTGAGGTTGAGCGTGATCGCCCGCTTGTTGCAGTTGAGCAGGCAGAAGAATACCGCGTCGATGTCCGGCCGCTCGCTGAGCCCGCGGCGCGACTGCTCACCTCCGGGCGGCTCGATCTTGATGACGTCCGCCCCCATCCACGCCAGCGTCTCGGCGCAGCTCGGCCCCGCTTCGAACTGCGACAGATCGAGAACGCGAATCCCATCGAGTGCCTTCGTCATCGTTCCCTCCGATCATCGGTTGAACCAAGGACCGCCCCGCGGTCGCCCGCGGGGCGCATCAGCGCTTGGGGGGTTTGGGGGGCCATTTCGGGGCCCTCCCAATCCATTACGCCCTCCCAATCCATCACGTCGTGTACGCGGAAAAGCGAACGGTGGTCGCGCGGGCCTGGTCGCTGGTCATCACGTTGACCACGGCCGGCTTGCCCGAGGCGTACGCGCGCTCGAGCGCGGGACGGATGTCGTGCGGCTTCTCGACCATCTCGCCGTACGCGCCCAGCTCGATGGCGACCTTGTCGTAGCGCGTGCGGCCGAGCGTGCGGCCCGGCTTGGGCAGCGGGTTACCCCACGAAGTGTTGGCCGTCCAGCCGCCGTTGTTCGAGATCACGCACACGATCGGGATCTTGTGACGCACGGCGGTGTCCATCTCCATCGAGTTGATGCCGTAGGACCCGTCGCCGTGCAGCACCACGACCTGCTTGTCGGGCTTGGCCACCTTGGCGCCGAGCGCGAACGGCAGCCCCACGCCCATGCAGCCGAAGGTGCCGGAGTTCATACGATGGCCGGGCACGAACGTCGGGATGGACTGGCGGCCGAAGTTCAGGATCTCCTGGCCGTCGACGACGAGGATCGCGTCGCGCTTGAGGAAGTCGCGGACTTCCTTGCAGAGGCGCAGCGGGTGGATCGGGGTCTCGTCGCTCGACATCACCTTGTCCTGCTCGGCCGTCTTTTCGGCGTCGATCACGCGGAGCTTGCTCACCCAGTCGCCGTACTGGCCGGGCTTGATCTTGCCCTTGGCCTCGGCCAGCAGCTGCTCGAGCACCGCGCGCGCGTCGCCGAGGATCGGCACGTCGACCTCGCGGTTGTGGCCGAGGTCCGACCCGTCGATGTCCACCCGGATGACCTTCATGTCCTTGTTGAAGCGCGGCGCCGCCCCGAACTGGATGATCCAGTTGAAGCGCGTGCCGACCACGAGACACACGTCGGCCTCGACGAAGGCCGTGCTCCGCGCGCTCAGGAACGACAGCGGATGGTCCTCGGGCACCGTGCCCCGAGACAGCGGCGTCGTGTAGAAGGGGATGCCCGTGGCGTCGACGAAGGCGTGGAAGGCGGCGGCGGCGTCCGACCACCACACGCCGCTGCCGCCGAGGATCACCGGCTTCTGGGCCTTCGCGAGCAGCGCGACGGCCTCGCGCACGGCGTGGGGGTCGCCGAGCGGCCGCGGCGGCATCTTGAAGGCCGACGGCCACTCGACCTGATCCTCGTCGACCTTCTCGCCGAGCGTGTCGCCGGGCATGTCGATGTAGACGGGCCCGAGACGACCCGTCATGGTCTGGCGATACGCGGTCGCGACGATCTCGGGAATGCGCTTGGCGTCGTAGACCCGCTCGGCCCACTTGGTGACGGGCTTGAACACCGCGAGCTGATCGATCTCCTGAAACGCCTCGCGGCCGTAATTGGCCCGCGGGCTGGAGCCGCCGATGGCGATCAGTGGCGACGCGTCGGTGAAGGCATTGGCGACGCCGGTCAGAAGATTGGTCGCGCCGGGGCCGGAGGCGCCCATGCAGACCGCGGGCCGGCGCATGACGCGCGTCCACGCCTGCGCCTCGAACGCGGCCGCCTGCTCATGACGCGTGTCGATGGCGCGGATGCCCAGGCTGATCGCCGCGGCCTCCGTCTCCAGCATCGGTCCGCCCATGATGTAGAACATGGTGTCGATGCCCTGCGACTTCATCGCCTTCGCCAGAATCTCGGACCCCGTGACGATAGCCATAACCCCTCCCGATCAAGACGTCGATGCGCGGTCAGCATGCCCGAGGCTCTTGCCCGGGGCAACCACGTCGCGCACCGCCTGCTTCAGCTCCGTGATCTCCGGAAATCGCTTGCGCTCGTGACGCGACCAGACGAGCTGTCCCTCGGCGCGGATCTCGAAGACGCCTCCCTTGCCGGGGATCAGCGCGACTTCACCGATCTCGGCCTCGAAGGTGGTCAGAAGCTCCTGGGCCATCCAGGCCGCTCGCAAGAGCCAACGGCACTGCGTGCAGTACTCGATCTCGACCCGCGCCCCCATGCTCGCGCCGCAAGCCTAACATAGTGGGGTCACGCCCCTGCGTGTGCCGGGCCGACGCGTTGTGGCTCAGGCCGCGGCGAATATGGTAGATTCCACGAGCGTTGACGCCAAGCATCACCGCGTTTCCTGCCGACCCTCAACGGCGAAGCAACCATCGGGCAGACGATCACCGACGCGCCTCGGGCCCGCGCGCGCAGGGGATCGAGGAGCGCCGCGGTGATCGCGCGCGGGGGGCCGCCTGGTGGCTCTACCCGAGCGCCGCGATCCTCTCCGTGGCGCTGGTCGTCGCCCTTCTGCAGCTGTGGCGAGCCGACCTTCGCGTCCCGCTCACCTATCACGGCGAAGCGATCTACAACGGGATGCTGGTCAAGGGTGTCCTCGAGCAGGGGTGGCATCTCAGTAACCCCGCTCTCGGCGCACCGGCGGGCGTGGACCTGCGCGACGTGCCGATGTCGGACAACAACCTGCACTTCGCGCTGATCAGGCTCCTGGGGCTCGGGACCTCCAACTATGCGCGCGTGATGAACGCCTTCTTCCTGCTGACGTTCCCGCTCACGGCCCTCACCGCGCTCTTCGTCCTTCGACGGTTCGGGCTCGCGGCGTGGCCGGCGCTGTGCGGCAGCCTGCTCTACACCTTTCTGCCGTTTCATTTCGGCCGAGGGCAGCATCACCTCTTCCTGGCCGCCTATTACCTGGTGCCGCTCGGGATCATGGTCGCGCTGTGGATCATGCTCGGCGCCGTCTCCTTGGTCGACGACGAGCGTCGGTGGAGCTGGCGGCATTGCCGTGGAAAGCTGCTGGCGGGCGTGATCATCTGCGCGCTGATCGGCTCGGGCGGGGTGTACTACGCCTTCTTCACGTGCTTCTTCTTCCTCGTGGCCGGCGGCGTCGCCGCCTTCCGGCGCGGCGACGCGCGTCACCTGGTGCTGCCGGCGGCCCTGGTGGTCTTGACCGCGGCCGTGATCACCGTGCACTTCCTGCCGAGCATCGTCCACGTCTACCGGCACGGGGACACGCCGATGATCCGGCGGTACCCGGTGGACGCGGAGCTGTACGGGCTCCGGGTCTCCCAGTTGCTCCTGCCCGTGACCGGCCATCGGTTGCCCTGGGTGGCGCGATTCAAGGAGTTCCTCGACACCGAGCGGGGCGTCAACGAGAGCAACCTTTCGTCGCTGGGCATCCTCGGCAGCCTGGGCTTTCTGGCGTTGCTCGGGAGACTGCTGATCGCGAAGCCCCAGGTGATTTGGCGGAACGAGGACGTCGCACGCCGCGCGTTGCACGACGTGGGGATCTTGAACCTGGCCGCCGTGCTGGTGGCGACCGTCGGTGGCTTCGGCGCGCTGGTGGCCCTGCTCATCACGTCGCAGATCCGCGCGTACAACCGCATCAGCATCTTCATCGCGTTCTTCTCCGTGTTCGCGGTGGTCGTCGGGCTGGACTCCGTCGACCGCCGATACGGCCGGACGTGGCGCGGGCGCGCGGTGCTCGTGGTCGTCTTCACGACGGTGCTCGGGCTGGGCGTGCTCGACCAGACGAGCCCACGAGCGGTCGCCGACTACGCGAGGGTCGGGGCCGAGTACGGGAGCGACGCGACGTTCGTGCACCAACTCGAGCAGCTGATGCCGCCGGGGGCCATGGTGTTCCAGTTGCCGATGGTGCCGTACCCCGAACATCCCACGGTCCACCGGATGCACGACTACGACCACGGGCGCGGCTACCTGCATTCCAAGCGTTTGCGGTGGAGTTACGGTGCGGTGAAAGGGCGTGAGGGCGAGGCGTGGCAGCGATGGGTGGCGGCCAAGCCGGTCCCCGAGATGATCGAGACGCTGGCCGCCGCGGGCTTCAGCGGGCTGTATCTGAATCGCTCCGGTTACGCCGACTGGGGTGTGCGGCTCAGCGACGAAATCTCCACCGTGCTGAACCAGTCCCCGTTGCGCACCCACGACGATCGGCTGCGCTTCTTCGATTTGACGGCTCATCGACAGGCGTTGCACGCCGCGCACACCCCGGCGCAGTGGCAAGCGCTGCAGGAGGAAGCCTTGCACCCGCTCCTGCTGATCTGGCACCACGGCTGCTCGGATCTGGAGGGGACGCCGGAGAACAACTTCCGATGGTGCGCGGCCAGCGGTGAGTGGCATCTGATCAACCGCACGTCCCACACCAAGCGGGTGACCTTCGAGATGGCGTTGACTTCCCCCCACCCGGGCAACCTGCGGATCGAGAGCCCTCTGTTGTCCGGATCGGTCCGGCTCGGCCCTGTGCGCCAGGCCGTGACGACCTCAGTCTCGATTCCGCCAGGCGAGCACACGATCCGCTTCGTCTGTGATGCCCCGCGCGTCCTCGCCCCGGCCGATAATCGCCTTCTCGTCTTCCGCGTCCTCGACTTCAAGCTGATCGAAGCGCCGAGGAGCCTCGAATAGGCGCGGCGGTGATGCCGTTGATCGAGGGCGAGTCAGCACCTCGCGGGTGAGCGCGTGGCGCTGGATCTTGCCGGTCGGGGTGAACGGAAACTCCGCGAAGACCTCGTTCCCGGATGCTGTCCGCCTCGCGGCAGTCTGGGGTGTATCCTTCCAAACTGGAAACGAGAAGGGCCGGCGAGGCACTTCTCGCTGAGGAGAGACGCCGTGCGAAATAAGCTCTCAACGCGCGCTCTCATAGCTTTCGCTGCCGTCGTTCTCGGCTTGCCGGCGAGCGCCTCTGCCGGGCCGCCGTCCGTCGCCGTGACGAAAGTCCTCGGCTTGCAGCCGGGCTGGGTACGAGTCACGGTGGTGTACGATGCGCCCGTAACACCGAGTTTCACGCTCACTCCGACTTGCGGGGCGCCAACCGTTCCGCAATCGGTGGTGGCGTCCACGGCGCTAGTGTTGAGCGTCCCTAAGCAGGCGGTTTTGGATTTGCGAGATGACGTGCGCTACTTGGCGAATCACGGCCTGTCACGACCGTGCCACGTGACCGCCCTCCAAGTCCAGATGCTCAATGGCTCCACCGTTCTGGCCACGGCCAACGTTACGATCTCCTTTCCGATGGATCTGCCCCTTTCACATCTGCACCCGGGCCAATTCGACCTCGCCTCCATGCCCACGGTCACGTCCGTGCCGCTGCAGCGCACGGCGGGAACCAGCCGCTACGCCGCTTACCCGCCCCGGCTGATTGGCGTAATGTCCAGCGCCGGGAATGTGGCGTTCATTGAAGTGGAGGAACTCCTCGCGCGTGCCTCAGTGGGTCTGCGCGGCCTCGCCACCTTCTCTCTTGGCTCGCTCGTCTTCGAGCTCGGCGCGGGAGCGGAGATCTTCCCCGGTTGGGGTCTCGACGTGGACCGTTTGGGGATCACCCCGGTAACGTCGGGTGTTCAGGAATCCCATCCCGGCATGAATCTGTTTCCGTACAGCGGCATTCAGCCGCCGATCCTTGCCGGCAGCTCGAAGCTCCAGATTCTTCCTGCGCCCCCGCTGTTCCCCCAGACGACCTACCTGGCTGATGTATTGGACAACCGGGGCGTGGCACGCTGCTACGAAGGTGGCTGCCTCGATGTGATATACAACCAGACCAGCCACACGCTCGACGCGATAAATGGCGCCCGGCTGTTCGATCTCGATCCGGGGCCGGTTCCAGATCCGCCGGGGCCGCACTCGCTCGCCCACAAACCTCTTATCCTGGACGCGTTCGAGACGCAGATGATCAAGAATCTGGACGCCGCGTTGCGTGCGGTGCAATCCAACCGGCAGCTTTCGCGCGGCGAGCTCCAGCAGATGGAGTCGCCCGGCAACAACCCTCAATTCCCGATCATTGATCTGAGCGCCAAAACGCTACTCTCATCAGTTGGCCCTCTGGGCCAGGGCATCCAGACGACCATCGCGGAACATCGCACGCTGCTCGATGTCCGCGGGTTGAGCCCGCAAGAATCGCACCTCTTGAACACATCCCCGGTGACAGGGCCGGTTTCCCTCTTCCCCACCGCCTCCTGCGTCATCAACTCCACTCACGATAACGTGACCAGTCCGGTCAGCCGCTGCGACGGATTTTCACCTTCATCCTTCCGCTGTCCCACCGTGGACGACCCGCTCCGGCCGGAGGATCTCCCCCCAGCGCCGGGTAGCAGCACGGAATTGAGCCTGCTCAACGTGATCCCGCCGTACTACGCGTCGCGGGATAACGCAATGGGTACCTGCGGCACGCACTCATTCCATCAATACTACGAAGCGCTCCTCGGCCGTTATGCCGACGATCTGGCGCCGAAGCGCGTCATCTACGTGGATGGGCTGCCCGTCACGGTGCCGGTCCCGCGTGTGGCGACGTCGGTGACGTCGGGTTTATGGGAGCTGTATTCGTGGGTGGGGACGCACGCCGGGGATCCGGATCTGGATCCTGGCACCAAATGGCCCGACAGCTCCGACCCCGATGTGAAAGGCTCGATGCCGCTCTTTCTGGATGCTTACTGGCCGGCACGCGAGGGCTTGTGGACCGCCTGGGCGAACTCGTCGACAACGGTGCCCGCTCGTTGCCTGGAAATAGGAAAATGGAAGGGATACTGGTTCAGCGGTTATTGCATCGGGCAAGGTCAGCCGCCGCCGGGAGCCTATCGCAACTATTCACAGATGGTGGCATCGCGGGCGCCGGCATCCGATGTGCCATGGTCTCTCGGCAATACGTACTTCAACCTTGTCACCCACTCCCTCTCGTTGGAAGACCGCGATGCCGCGATCCAATCGGTGATCGCCGAGTTGAAGAAAGGGCTGCCGGTCCAACTCTCGTACGATACGATCTCTAAGAAAACTATCCCGGATGGTCACGGCGGCATGTTCTCCTTCGGTGCCGGCATTACCTGGTATCTCGCGCCCGAGGTGGGGGCCTGCGACCGGGCGGTCTTGGATGACACATTCGGGCGGGACGGCGGGCATGTGGTGAACATCGTTGGCTACTCCGTGGCCGGGAGCCTGGCACACCCCGATCCATTCAACTCGTACTTCATCATCGAGAACAATTGGGGGAAGGACGGCGGATACCGCAGTTTCTATTTCATGAACTTCGCGGCATTCAAGTATATTGCGTCCGACCTGAAGACGCACCGGCTGGATGCCCAATGCTGGTCAGAGGCTTGCGAAACGCGCCCGGTGATCTTCATCCCGCCGGTGGCGATCATCCGATTCCTGTTTCCGCCCGATCCGGAAGGGCCGCATAGCAAACGCTACCAAGAGCTATTTGGCGAATTTCTTCCGTTCCTTGGCGGGCAGGCCACCTTCGCCGGTACGCCTCCCAGTATTCCCGGAGTGGTCGCCGATTACGCGGGTGGCGGAAACATTTTGGGCGCGCCGCCACGTTGATGCCGCCTCCGGCCGGGATCAACGACCGAAAAGCCGCTCCGCGTTGAGGTGGAAGATCTTGTCCAGAACGTCCTCGGCGTAGCCCTCGGCCAGCCAGTCGGCGACCAGGCGCTCGTAGGCGAACATCGGGTAGTCGGCGCCGAACATCACCCGGTCCTGCAATCGGCGGCCGATCTCGAGCTTGAGATCCGGCGTGAAGTAGCGCGGGGACCAGCCGTGGACTTCGTACCAGACGTTGGGTTTGTGGAGAAGGATCGCGACCATCTCGGTCTGCCACGGCCAGGCCGGGCGCGAGGCCACGATCGTGAGGTCCGGATACTCGGCGGCGACGTCGTCGAGATGGCGCGGATGACTGAAGTCCAGCCTCACGCCGCCTCCACCGGGGCGCCCGGCGCCGAGACCCGTCGTGCCGACCATGATCAGCACGGGAGCGCGCGCGTCGATGCACAGCTCGTAGAGCGGCCGGTAGCTCGGGTCGTTGGCGGCGACGTTGAAGCCGGCGCCCGGCACCCCGAGCCCGACGAATCCGCTGGCCTGGCGCAGACAACGGTCCAGCTCGTCCACCGCGTCGCGCCCCATGCGGGGATCGACGTGGAGCCAGTTGCCGTGGATCACGTCGGCGTGCACCCGCTGTGTCGCGAACGCGTAGTCGTGAAGCTCGCGCACCTCCTCGATCGGCTGGGGCGCGCGGACGCCGAGGTCGAGAATGGCCCGCACGCGCAGCGAGCGGAAGTGCGCGGCCATCTCGGCCTCGGTGACGTAGCGCGGCGTCGACTTGAACACGCGCTCCTGCTGGGCCAGCTCCTCCGGCGTCTGAAACGGATAGCCGCGGCGCGTCCCCCAGTGCGAGTGGACATCGAAGATCCGCGCCGGCCAGTCGCTCATCGCGCGCGCCGGGCGTACAGGCCCCTGGTCGATCTCGACGTGCCGTGATCAAGCCGCATAGCGCTTGGCGTAGTCCCAGTTGATCTCTACCCCGAAGCCCGGCTTGTCGTTGAGGTGAACGAAGCTGTCGCGGGTCTCGGCGCCGCCGACGCGCAGCCCCTCGGTGAACCCCGCGGCGCGCGTGCTGTCGAACTGCACGTAGCGGATCGCGCCGGTGGCAATGAAGTCGCGCACGGTGAAGCGGGTGAGCTCGCGCTCGCCGTGCGCGAGGGGTATCGAGGTGGCCGCGGCGAGCCGCACGAAATCCGCCGGCTGCAAATACCAGTGCAGCGGCTCTTCCAGCCAGTAGATGTCGAGCGGCTCGACCCGGCGGGCGAACTCGATGCAGCCCTCGACGTCGTAGGGCGGGTTCATGTCGAGCATCAGGGAGATGTCCTTGCCGATGGCCTCGCGCACCGTCCGCACCCGCTTCGCCTCGTCCGCCGGGCTTCCGGCCATGATCTGCGGCCGCTCGCCGCGCGGCAGTGGCGGCGGCAGGCCGTCAGCGCCGCCTATGCCTCCGGGGCGCGGGCACGTGAGGGAAAAGAGCCGGTCCCACACCGCGACGTGGGCCAGCGCGTCCATGCCGCGGACGATCTCTCCGAACCGGATTACCCAGGCGCAGATCGTCTTCATCGGCGAGCCGTGGATCTGCCCGTAGCCGGTGAGGCCGTCGTCGGTGCGCACTTCCACCACGATGACGCTCGATGATTTCAGTTCCTCGTGCGCCGTCCACAGCACGTCCGTCAACGGCACCGAGATCGGGTGGGCCTTGACGCTGGCGATACGGGTCACATGGGCTCTTTCGCTTCAGTAGTGGGACGGCGCCAACTATACGCCATGCCGCTCGAGACGCTCAAAGCCGCCGCTGATATGATCAGGCCCCATGATGAACGGCTGCGGACTCTTCGCATCCTGCGCGTGAGTCTCTTCGCACTCCGCTCGGCGCCGAGGCGCAGACGCCGTGAGCGCGGACCTTGAACGTCGTCGTTCACGGTTGACCGCCGCCCTCGGCTTCACGCTCCTGGACGCGTGCGGGAAGCCGGAGCCGCCGGAACAGAGGCCCGTCATGGGCGGCGCGGTCATGGTCGCCGCGGGCGCGATGCTCGCCGTGATCAGGATCGCCCTGGTCCTCGCGGGCAACGTCTACGTCCACCTCTGGGACACGCCGTCCTATCTCGCAGCGTCGCGTCGGCCATTGCCGACGCTGCTCTTCGACCCCTATCGGCCGCCCACGTATCCGCTCGTGCTGAGCCTCGTCGGAGGCGATGAGCGATGGGTGATCGTCATCCAGACCGTCGTGGCGTCCTTCTCGTGGCTGGTTCTCGCGTTCGCGCTCGCGGCGTGGTTCCCCCATCGACGGCTCCGATGGGCGGCCCTCCTCTCTTTCTACGTGCTCTCGTTCGCCGCCCCGGTGCTGCAGTGGGACTACATCGTCTACGCCGAGAGCCTCTCGCTGTCGCTCTTCGCGCTGATGACGGCATGCGTCTTCCGATACGCGCGTGAACGCCGCTCCGCCGACCTCTACTGGCTCGCGCTCTTGTCGATCCCCTTCGCCCTGGCGCGCGACTCGAACATTCTCGCGTGCGCCGTCGTCGGAGCCTTCGTGGGCTGGTTACGCCCGGCGGAGCGGGGCGCGAGATGGGCGCGATGCGCGGCGCTCGCGGTGCTGCTGATCGTGGTGCCGCTGCTGGTGGGATGGTCGCTGATGTCGACCGCGAGAGGGGAAAGCTCGACGATGAACGTGATCTTCACGAGAGTCGCGACCGAGCCGCGGCTCCTGAATCACATGGTCTCCCGGTACGGCATGCCTCGATCCGCCCTCGCGTGCGCCGGTGTGCTCGAGTGGGACTGTCGACATGACGTCGCCGAGTTTCGCGCGTGGATGGCCGATCGGGGGCGCTCGTCGTACATCCGCTTGCTCCTCACGCATCCCGGCTTCGCGGCCCGCAGCGCATTCCGCTCATGGTACGCGGCGGTGGGAGGCGTCGGCGTCGAGCGCGACGGCGACCTCGAGTTCATTCGCCGGGAGCAGGCGCGGCAGCCGAAGGTGAGGGCGATGCCGTTGATCGAGGGACTGGGATCGTCCCACTGGCTGGTCCGGTCCGTTGCGAAAGGCTGTGCTCGCTTGACGTTTACCTGGCTGATCGCGCGGCTCGGGCCATCGGCTGGCCGCGTGCTCTCCGCCGTTCCGTTCGTCGTGCTCGCCGTGCTGCTCATCGCCTCGCATACGATCCGCACGCAGCCGTCGATCGTCGTGCCCGCGTTGTTCTTCGCCGCCGTCGTGATCTTCCAGCTTCCGGTCGTCCTCCTCGACGCCGACGGTATCCCGCGACACGCGCTGCTGGCATCGATCTCGGTCAACCATCTCACCGTCTACCTTCTTCTGCTGTGCGTCTCACGGGCCGCCACGGTGCCCGGACCGGTCCGAGCGGCGGCGCCGGTACACGCGTAACCCAGGTGACCACGACACTGGAGCCAGACCAACCGGAGCCCTCGTCGATGCTAAACTAGGGCACGCTTCGCCGTTATGGAACGCGCACAGGCAAGATCCCTTCAACCGGCCAGGGAAAAAAATGCGAAGGTTCCTGCTAAGCAGGAGTCTTCCGCAAACACACCGACTCTCAGCCTGCTTCATCTCCAGCGCAGCGTCGGCAATCGCGCCGTCCAAGGATTGATCCGGACAAGGACAGCGGGCCAGGCAATCGTTGGGCGCGTCCCGGCGCAGCGCCTTGCCCGGGCGCTGCTGAAGATACAGCGCTACCAGGCGGGCGAAGCCGGTCACGGGAAGCTCGAACAAGAGGCGATGAGGGCAGCCGGCTTCAGTGCCGGGGAAGCCAAGCAGATCTACAGGGGTAACTGGCTACGCGACTTCTCACAATTGGCGCCCTTGTGGGAAAAGACGCCGGAGATCAAGCTACCGCTCATGCAGGTGCTCAACCTGATCGCCCTGGGTGAGTTCGGGCGCGAGATCACCGCTGCAGACCTGGGCACCTATGTAGCCTCCGAGCACCTGGACAACCCGCTAGGCGGCCCTTCAATAGAGAGCCCCGAGGTACAGAAAGACACCGCGAAGGTCACAGCGGCCTACAGCAAGCTCTCGCCAGCCCAACAACAAATGTACGACAGAGTCGAGGCGGAGTTCGCAGCCAAGCATGACGAGGATAAGAGCGGCCTCCCGGACTACCTGCAGCGCGGCGAGATCCGAATCAAGCTCAAGCTCGAGGACGCCGTCAGAGCGGGCAAGACCGACGGCATGCCCATGCTGGGTGACGCCCTGCACACGGTGGAGGACTATTTCTCGCATTCCAACTTCATCAGCGTGGCGATCTACACGCTGCAGCAGGAGGGTGCGGTACCGCCATCGCTTGCGGAGAACAAAGCGAAGGTGGACGCGGTTCTTGGAGCGGACACAGCCCTGCTCGACGCCAAAGGGAGGCCGCAGATCGTCACCGGGACCTACGCAACAGGCGCGGACACCGGGGTGAGCGTGGTCGAAGGCTTGAAGACCGCACTGCATAGTGACGAGATGAGTCGGGCGCTGACGCTCGGCGCCATGCGTAAGCTCGGCATTACCCCTGAGCAGGTCGGCCAAAGGGTCGGCGCGGGCCTGGGTGGCGCGTTAGGCCGGCTGGGCGGCTCGGTGGCAGGCGGCGTCTCTGGTGAAGTGAGTGGAATCGCGAGCGGGGCGAAAGCCGGCTGGGAACGCAATTCAGGCATCGCCGCCATCGGCAGCGCCATCTGGGGCGGCATCTGGGGCGGTATCAAGGGGGGCGCTCGCGGAGCTGTTGAAGGGGGCAGTGCCGGAGAGAAAACAGGCGAGAAGGTAGGGGCAGCGGCGGGTGGGGCGCTCGGTGCCTGGGCGAACAAATCCCTTGACGAGATCGTCGACATGCTCGGTGTCGAGAGAATCAAGCGGCTCTTCGCCGACATCTCCCCCACCATTCTCGCCCTGGACGCCCTCCTGGATTATGTGTCACAGACGCTGGCCAAAGAGTCCACGAAGCAGGCCAAGAAGCAGGCGGTTGGAGGCCCAACCCACTCGCAGCTTTCCAAGGACGCGCCGGACAATCCCCTGTTTGGTGCTTCTGTTGCGCTCGCCCAGGAGGCCGACAAGAAGATCGGGGAGAAGGTCAAGGAGGCGTGGGAGTCGCCCTCGCCAGGCGACACGACGGCGATCGACGCCCTGGTGGACACCTACATCAGTATGCCGGCGGACAACGGCTGGTGGCGATCCGTGCTGATCGGCTTCGCCAACAAAAGAAACTAGCGATCGCTCATCGCGCGCGCCGGGCCAGGACGTCGCGGGTGAGCGCGTGGCGCTGGATCTTCCCCGTCGGCGTGAACGGAAACTCCGCGAAGACCTCGATCTCCTCCGGCAGCTTGTAGGTCGCCACGTCGCCCTTGAGATAGTCCACGGCTTCCTCCAGCGAGAGCGACGCGCCCGGCCGCGGGATCACGCAGAGACAGTTGCGCTCGCCCAGCCGCGGATCGGGCACGCCCACGATCGCCGCGTGGAGGATCTTGGGATGCGTGTAGAGGATCTCCTCGATCTCGCGCGGGAAGAACTTCTTGCCGCCGCGGTTGATCATCTCCTTCAGCCGCCCCACGATCCGCACGTTGCCGGCCGCGTCGAACTGGCCGAGGTCGCCGGTGCGGAACCAGCCATCCGCGGTGAACAGCTCGGCATTGGCCGCGGGGTTCTTGTGATAACCCAGGTGAACCGACGGGCCTTCCGCGGCGATCTCGCCCTCGGCGCCCGGCGCAACGTCGCGCCCCTCGGCGTCGATGAGACGCAGTCCCATGCCGTCGGCGGCGCGTCCGATCGTTCCCGTCACCGCTTCGGAAGCGTCGGTGAGCCGGGTGAACGTGTGAAAGCCGGTCTCGAGCATCCCGTACAGCTCGATCAGATGGCCGGGAATCTTCAGGCGATACGTGCGGATCGTCTCCACCGGGCAGGAGGCGCCGCCGGTGATGACCACGCGCAGCGAGCGGAGATCGAAGCGCTCGAGCTCGGGATCGTTCAGCATCGCGATGAGCGAGGCCGGCGCGCTCGGGACGAACGTCACGCGCTCGCGCTCGATCAGCTCGAGCGCGGCACGCGCGCCGAACCGATCGAGCAGCACCACGCGGGCGCCGACCATGATGGCCTGGAGCAGCGTGAGATAGCCCCAGTTGAGCCCGAGCGGCAGGTAGGCGAGCAGCACGTCGTCCTCGGTCACGTGCATGGCGTCGTTGAGGAGGCGCGCGGCCGGGAGCGTGGTGTTGAAGCTGTGGGTGACACCTTTGGGGTCGCCGGTTGTCCCCGAGGTGAACGCCATGCGCATGACGTCGTCGGCGCCCATGTGCACGGGCTCGAAGCCGGGCGCGCGGCGCTGGCCGTCGATGAGCTCGTCGAGCCGTGTCGTCGTTGCTGTCGGCTCGCCCCCGAGAACGCAGACCGATCGGAGATCCGGAAGCCGCGGCCGCAGCTCGTCGATCATCGCCACGTAATCGAAGCCACGGAAGGTCGCCGGACACACGTAGGCGCGGCTCTCCGAGAACCGCAGGATGTACTCGACCTCGCGGCTCCGATAGTCGGGGCCGATCTGGTTGGCGACCGCCCCCACGCGCTCGCACGCGAAGAACACGTAGGCGAACTCCGCCCAGTTCGGCAGCTGGATCGTCACCACGTCGCCCGCCCCGACACCGAGGTCGGCCAGGCCCGCGGCTGTGTTGTCCACGCGCCTGAGCAGCTCGCGGTAGGTCACCCGCCCGCGGTGATCGATGATCGCGACACGATCAGGATGCGCGGCCGCCCGCTGGGCCAGGACCGAATAGAACGCCTCGGTCCCCCAGTATCCGGAGCGCGTGTACCGAGCGATCAATTCAGGCGTCAAGCGCGTCTCGAACTTCGGCATGCGAGCCCCTCCGACGGATTACCGATTCGCGGGTTCATGGTACGAGCGTTCCGGTGACCCGACGAGCCGCTTCGACCGCGACGTGGTCGGCTACTCCTTCACTTCCCGGCGCGGACCTCCTTGTAGACCTCGGTGGCGGTGAGCAACGCTTCGCGGACCAGTGGGGCCCCGACGTAGCCGAGCAGGTGCAGCAACGTCTCGGTCAGCTCGTCTTCCGTCCAGCCCTGGCGGAGCGCCATCCGCACGTGGAGGCCGAGCTCGGGCGTGCGGCCCGTGGTGGCGTCGGAGACCACGCAGATCAGCGCGCGGG
>Ga0193725_1000100_pt1 | contig 29088 bp, 21 predicted proteins | sample H2a2metaG_FD_143058 | JGI IMG/M metagenome (GOLD analysis project Ga0193725, IMG submission 143058) | Soil microbial communities from a riparian zone of the East river system, Colorado, United States - H2a2 | ecosystem: Environmental > Terrestrial > Soil > Riparian zone | place: USA: East River... | reverse complement strand
GTGAGTATTCGCACTCGGAAGGGCAATGATGAATTTTGAATAATCGGACATAGTACGATAAGGTTGTATGTCTAAAGGGAAACAGCCCAGAACAAGAGTTAAGGTTCCAAAATTATTGTTAAGTGAAATTAAGGATGTTTCTATCTAATACGACTAGGAAATAGGCTTAGAAGCGGTCCATTTTTTGAAGATCTCGTAATAGAGCACTAGTTTAATAAATAATGCTTGAGCATATATTTATATTGATAGTTGCACCGAAAATTTAACGGATCTAAACAATATACCGACACCTTGTCCATATTTATTAATAATTTATATTATTATATCTAATGGGGTAGCAGAACGTTGGGTAAATCTTAGACTTATTCTTTTTAAGAATAACTATTAGATAACCCAAGTGAGAATGCTGACATGAGTAACGAAAAAGGGGAAACCCTCGCCTAAAGCTTATGGATTTTGTAAAGTAACGGCCTCTAAGTTTACCAACCTAAAGGATTAAACGATGAGCAAATCTTTGTTACAAAGTAACAACCTTCTTTTTTAACAATTATTTAGATAAATTAAAGTGAAGAAGGTTCTGGAAAAACAGTAACAGTTTTTATCATTTCAATAAACTAAAGAGATGAGGAGTGATGTAAAACAAAAAACCGTACCTATAAACTACCACAAGTAAGCTAGTAGAGAATACGAAGGCGTTTGAGTGAACAATCATTAAGGAACTCGGCAAACTAGCTACCGTAACTTCGGAATAAGGAGAGCCATTCCTCCTGATTAATATCAGGTAAAGAATAGGAAGCATGGAATAGTGTTGTACGACTGTTTAATTAAAACAAAGCACTCTGCAGTAAGATAATAAATCAAAGTATTGAGTGTGATTTCTGCCCGATGTCGGCTGGTTAACGGATTTGCTAAGTTGACTAATATAAGCTTGGCTTCGAAGGAAACCCCGATCAATGGCGGCCTTACCTATGAGGGTCCTAAGGTAGCGGAATACCCTGGCCGTTAAATGCGGTCTTGCATGAATGATTTAACGATACAACAGCTGTCTCGATGATTGGCTCAGTGAAATTGGAATAACTGTGCAGATACAGTTTACCTCTAGTTAGACGAGAAGACCCTATGCAGCTTTACTGTTGCTAGTTATTAAATATGATACTGCGAATTTGAGTGTATAAGGTAGTGTAAGCACAATTGAAACACCTTTGTTTAGTATATCATGTTGGTAGACTTTGTCTACGTGAAAGTTTAAAGATATTAAAAAATCTTTGTTATAATCATTAACCTTCTTATGAAGGGACAATTGCTAGGAGGCAGTTTATGCGGGGCACAGATCCCATAAAAAGTACCTGGGTGTATCCAAAGTTAATTTTGTAAAGTTATCATAATTTAATTATGACAATTAAATATACAACACTTGTATATTTTCTTTTTTTAGTGTGTTATTTGGTGTAGCTTAAGCTATAACTAATCCAACTATATATCTATTGAGTTAGAACTAATATTTTTTATTCAAGTAAGATTTTAACTATATGGAAAATAGATGTAATTAAAAAATTAAGGGAAAAACATCATATAAACTGAACCAAATTCCTATATTTTTACTTATATTATTAGTATGCTTAAATTATTATACTTTAAGCACAAGAAAATTAACTAATGATATAATTATGATTATTACTTGTCAAGTTTAATGGCTTAATCTTGCTTTACTGTTTGACTTACACGTCTATCAGTCGCGTAAGCGGGGCATATGATCACAAGATGCAGTAAGGAAAGGTCTTGGATTTTTGAAAAAGCTACGCTAGGGATAAACTTTGTCCCTATATTTTTATCTATAATAATAGGATAAAAATATTATTTTTTAATTGGGTTAATTTCAAGAAAAACTTTTTAAGTTAACTTGAAGCGAAATTTACTTTATAATTCTTTTATAAATAAATACGTTCAACGACTAAAGGTGAGTTATAGTAACAATATCCTACTAAATCCAACATTTTCTTTCTTTTATAAAAAGCACAGTACAAAATTAATATTCTAAATATTAATGTAATAGATTTAATTATAAATTTTAGGTTAAGCCCAGGGTAAATAGATTAAATACCTTCTATATATAAAAAATAAACAGATGAATAATAAAAAAAGACAATTATATTTTAATGAATTAAAAAGTTTAAATGTAGAGAGAAATACACCCTTACTCTTTAATAAAAAAAGTAAAAATATAATAATTAAACCTTTAACATATATACGTAGTGATACAGGTAAAACAAGACATTTTACACCCGCGGCTCAAGAGTGATTTAATAGTATATATGCATATAATAAAAATTACACTAAATCTTTACCTGTTGCAGACAAAAATCTTATTAATCTATTAAAAAGTTATTTTAATTCTCAAATTAAACGAGAGTTGCTAAAAATTAAAACTAAGCGTACTCTACCTCAATTTAGACGGCAGTCTACAAAAAGAGTTTTTATAGGTAAGGGTGAATTAAAACACACTAGTACTAGAGTAATTATTACCTTTTATGTTTATAATATAGAAGGTATGTTTTTATCTTATAAGGTTATGAAACTTAGAAATGGTTTATATTTTCCTCAAAGAGAACTAGAGAAAAAAATAACAAAAGATAGTGAAGGTAAAACAATAATAACTTATAATCGATTATTTACAATGGAGGAATATTTAATTTTACGTCAACATTATGAAGGGTATCTTTCGTATATGATAAGCACTGTTAATAAACTAACATCTCAATTTGATACAATAAATAAATATTATAATAGTTTAATAAGCTTAGTTAAAGAAAATATATTAACTAAAGAAGAAACATTCTCATTATTTAATACGAGAGTTAAAAATATTTTCTTTTACAATTATACTGATTTTAATCATTATATAAGAACAGCCAAGGAAGAATATAAAAAAAACTTATTAATTAATATGAAATTATTAAAATACAATAAAATGAAATTTAAGGAATTTTTTTTATCAAAATTACTTTATTTAGTTCAAATGATTTATAACAAAAAAGTAGAATTTAATATTGTTAATTTGAAGAAAATGCATTTGAATAGCCATATTTATACACAAACTGTATCTTTAAAACTAAGAAATAGAGATAACAAATTATACAGAGTTTTAAAATCTTCTTTACGAAAAATTAAATTACCAATTATAAGTAAAATAGATGAAAGACAAAAAAAACCTAATAGCGATAAATTTTTTGTTAATAGAATACGAAATAATACTATTAATACTATGTTTACCAATAATGTTAATGATCCTTTAGATAACTTATTATTAAATTTTTTTCCTTCAGCTGATAATCTAGAAATAAATGCTGGAAAAAGATTATTTTTAAAAAAACGTAGTATTTCTTTAAAAAATTATGTACTTAAATCCTTAAAACATTTAAATTTAAGAGGTATCAGAGTAGAAGCAAAAGGTAGGTTAACGAGACGATTTACTGCTTCTAGATCCGTTTTTAAGATGAAATGAAAGGGTGGTTTAAAAAATGTAGATTCTTCGTTTAGAGGATTATCTGCTATAATGTTAAGAGGTATTGTAAAATCAAATTTACAGTACTCAAGTTTAAGTTCTAAAAATCGTAATGGAGCTTTTGGAGTTAAAGGTTGAGTAAGTAGTAAATAAAATATTTTTATTAATATATTACATTTCTTATTCATCTTTACATTTCTCGTCTTGCATATAAAAAAGCAAATATCTTGCTTTTTACACATTATTTCTATATTACATTTTTTTTATTACCCGATTTTTTCATTTCTCGCGTTGCGTAAGAAAAAAAGAAAAAATATATAAAAGAAAAAAATGAAGAAATAGTCTGAACCATTTTGCGAAAAATGGAATAGGAAATTGCTAATATTAACATAATTGAACAGGCTAATTGCGCCAGGAAGTACAAATTGAGTGCGCAGTTTGGCACCTCGATGTCGGCTTGACTTATCCACATGAATGCAGGAATCATGAAGGGTTCGACTGTTCGTCGATTAATAAGTCACACGAGCTGGGTTAAATACGTCGTGAGACAGTATGGTTTCTATCTTCTAGAGGAAATTAGAATAAAATAAGGATAGCCCCCTCGTACGAAAGGAGCTGGGTATATTAACCTCTGGTTTACCTGTTGTTTATGTGCCCAATATTAATTTAAGTAAAAAAGGATTAAAAATAATCAGAATTATAAATAACCTGATTATTTCTTTAATGATTTTTTACAGGGATGTTACTTTCACTTAAGTAAATTTATAGCATAGGCACGGCAGGAACGCTATGTTAGTTAAAAATAAGTGCTGAATGCATCTAGGCACGAAAGTTACTTTAAGATATTCTTAAATATACGTAGTTGAACACTACGAAAATTGTAGTATATAAAATATTTAAAAAGCAATTATTTTGTATATTGCAATTATAAATAGGCTTTAGCTGAAAGAATTTAAATGTTTTTAGGTATAAAGTACTAATTATATATATAACTGAATTTTATTGATATCAATTTTTTATAATGCATTATATCTCGAAAAACAACTACATACTTTTAGATTAGTCTGGTTAGCATAAAAGTAATGTAGCTGTTTTGTAACCAGCTGAAGCAAGTGCGATACTTGCACTGGACTTTTAGTATAAATAAAATTATTACTATGGCCCTATAGTCAAGTGGTTAAGACATAATGTTTTCGTCATTACATGCGAGGGTTCGATCCCCTCTGGGGCTAATAAACATATATATAATATATATTGCGGATTGATGTAATAGTAACATAATTGGCTCATGCCCAGTCTATAGAGGTGCAAATCCTTTGTCCGCACTTCTTCTTTTTAATATATTTAAAGGTTATAGCTTAATTGGTAAAGCAAGCTGCTCATGACAGCTGAGATGAGTGTTCAATTCACTTTGGCCTTAGTTAATATAATAATAAAATAACCTTTATTATCCGAGTGCTGGAATTGGTAGACAGGACGAACTTAAGCTTCGTTGGTATAATACCGTAGAGGTTCAAGTCCTCTTTCGGATAGATGAATTTTTTTTTTACATAATACATATGGTATATATACCTAACTAAAACTTATCTTATATTAATAATTAAAGGGGATATAGTTTAACTGGTAAAACTGCGATTTTGCATATCGTTATTTCAGGATCGAGTCCTGATGTCTCCAACGAGCCCGTCTCCAATTAGTCCTTTAAAGTTTTTTTAATTAGATAATAATTTAGTTATAACATTGAAGCTAAACTAGAATAAGTAATGTGAAATGAAAAACACAATAAACCGGTGGATCTTATATCTAAAACAACAGAATATGATATTCCAGAGCCTTCAGCTGAAAATGATGGTGTCGAAGCGGTAGAAGATATGTTTACCTCGGAATGGAGTTCTACTCCCTCAGAATAAAGAACATTAGAATTACGTGAGGAGGTTATAGATGAAGCAAAAGATATTTTTGATATCTTTTTTTCTATTTTAGAATAATTTAAATTGCCACAATTAGTACTTTTTTTTATTTTTTGTATGATTTTTACCATTATCTACTTTTTATTAATAATAAAAAGCTCGAGAAGCTCAACCTGGTAGAGCGGAACTCTGAAGATGTTTAGGTTGTAAGTTCAAATCTTATCTCGAGCAACTCTTTTAATAAACATTAATAATATTTATAATTTAATTAAAGGTAGTGATGGAATTGGTAGACATGAATAGCTTAGGCCTATTTGATTTTTTTTAATTTTATCCGTTCAAGTCGGATTTACCTTATTTTAAATATTATAATTATGATGTTTATGTTGTAGACTAATCGGTAAGTCATAAATTTTTGGTATTTACCATTGGGTGTTCGAATCACTCCAACATAATTCTTTTAAAGTGAATCCATAAATTTATTTATAACATTAAATTGTTTTATGGTGGATATAGCTCAAGGGTAGAGCAACTGTATGTGGCACAGGTTGTTCCCTGTTCAAATCAGGGTATTCATCCTGTACAATCATTATAAAAATTTTTTGATTATATATTTAAAGCCAGGGTAGTTTAAGTGGTTAGAACATTAATTTCATGCATTAAGAATGAGAATTCAAATTTCTCCCCCGGCTAGTTTACACTAAAAATCTTTTAGTCTTATATCTATGAAAGTTAAAAAGAATAGAGTACATTGTAAGGTATATTAGTAATGTTGATTATATCAAGTAGGTACGTATATTAGTAATGTGAATTATATCAAGTAGATAAATATATAATATATTTTAAATAAAGTATCCCAGTTTATGAGCACTTTAGACTAAACGATAAGAAAATGGGGTATCTAGTATATTAATATATAGTTAGAGTTACTAATTTAACCTAGTGTAAATTAAAAAGGGCAAATATTATACTTTTTATTCTTTTATGTATTTATGGTAGAGGATGGGTAAGAATCCGATCCAGCGAAGACTAAAAGGCACGACTGGATCGATAAAAAGAAATTACTATATAAATAAATTTAGAACGAATGGTTACAGACTAGGTTACTCCTAACCTAAATAAAAAAAAATATAGGCTGTAGTATGCATACTTCATAATAATTTTTTTATATTACATATTTTGCACAAGGAGATAAATATGGTAGTTTAAATTATTAAACTATAAGAAGTTAGTTTAAATGGTAAAACTAATTTTTATTATTATTTATAATTAAAATAATATAAGAGTTCGATGCTCTTACTTCTAAAATGTTAATTTATTCAATCTTATTTTTATTATTATCCAATGCCGTTACTTTAAGACGAGATAAATCTATATTATTTAGTCGAGTGGCTATTATAGTATTACTTTCCTCATCATTACTTGGTACATTTAGTCTCTTTATTAATAGCTTTTCTAAGGGTATAGGTTTATTTGGTGGTTTATTCCATATTACTAGTATTACGCAAGTATTTCATATTTTTATATTTATAATTTGCGCAATTATATTACAGTTAACTGCTTTTTATCCCAGAAAAGTTTGAATAGCAGAATATTCTGCTTTAAGTAAATTAATATTATACAAATTTATATATTACAGAACAAAAATAATTAATAAAATGGCGGAACAATTTACGATAATAGAATATCCTTTAATTTTATTATTCATAATCACTGGTGCTGTATTTTTAGTATCTACCAGTGATTTAGTTTCAATATTTATTTCTATCGAGCTGCAAAGTTATGGATTATATTTGTTGAGTACCTTATATAGAAATTCAGAACTGGCTACTTCAGCTGGTCTTACTTATTTTTTATTAGGAGGTTTAAGTTCATGTTTTATCTTACTAGGTACTGCTTTATTATATGCAAATTCTGGTACTACTAATTTAGATGGTATTTATGTAATAACTAGTTTAAGTGATTTGACGAATGATGGTAGTAATAATATTTTATATTGATATAAATCTTATTATATAAATTTTTCATTACTTATATTAAGCGTAGGTTTCTTATTCAAAGTTAGTGCAGCTCCTTTCCATTTCTGGTCGCCTGATGTCTATGATGCTATACCTACTATAGTTACAACCTTCGTAGCTATTGTAGCTAAGATTTCAATATTTATTTTCTTTTTAGAATTGGTACATTATACAAGTAATTCCTTATTTAATTTTCAATTTACTTGAACAAGTAGTTTATTAGTTAGCTCCTTGCTTTCATTAATTATAGGTACAGTTGTAGGTTTAACGCAATTTAGAATAAAAAGATTATTTGCTTATAGTACTATATCACACGTGGGATTTATATTATTAGCATTAAGCATTAATAGTATCGAATCTATCCAAGCTTTCATATTTTACTTAATGCAATATTCTATAAGTAATTTAAATGCATTTATAATACTAATAAGTATAGGTTTTTCTCTTTATTTTTATATAAATGATAGCAAAGAGTTTAAAGAATTAACGGACAAGAATAATTCACCTATACAATTAATAAGTCAAATGAAAGGTTATTTTTATATAAATCCAGTTTTAGCATTAAGTTTATCTATTACAATCTTTTCTTTTGTAGGTATCCCACCATTAATAGGATTTTTTGCAAAACAAATGGTACTAAGTTCCGCACTAGACAGTGGTTATGTTTTCCTTGCTTTAGTTGCAATATTAACTAGTGTTATCAGTGCAGTTTATTATTTAAATATCATAAGACAGGTTTTTTTCGAGAAATCTGATTACAAAATTAATCCTGAGCTCCAGGAGGTTAAATTACATGGTAACATTATTAAAAATAATGTTTTACTGCAAAAATTAACGTTTAAAACAAATAATATTATGTTATCTAGTTCTTTAACTATTACTATATCCATACTTACTTTAATAATACTTTTATTTATATTTATCCCTAACGAATGATTAAGCATGGCAAACATACTAGCTTTAATATTATTTAATTCTTAAATGACAAGTACTACTTTTTTCTTTGTTTTTATACCAATATTAACTATAATATTATTAGCAGTCAACTTTATATTTGCTCCACATAATGCATACCAAGAGAAAAATAGTGCATTCGAATGCGGTTTTCATTCTTTTTTAGGTCAAAATAGAACACAATTTAGTATTTCTTTTTTTATATTTGCACTTTTGTTCTTATTATTTGATTTAGAAATTCTTTTAGTTTATCCTTACGTAGTAAGTGCATATGCAAATGGTATATATGGTTTAGTAATAATGTTAATTTTTTTCTTAGCATTAACCCTAGGATTTGCTTTTGAATTGGGTAAAAATGCATTAAAGATAGATAGTAGACAAATGGTTTCTTTAGATAACAGAAATTCTAAATCGCTGTTTTCTACACTATCTAGCTTTAAATTTTCAGGAAATTATTTAGATATTCTAAAAAAATATTTAAAGATTATTTAGATTCTTTTTTTTTACTGTACTTATTTTTAATGATATTTAACTATAATCATTTAAAATAATAATATTCTTTTTTATATACTGTATTTATTTCTATTTTATTAGAAAGCTGTTTACTGGTTTCTTGAATTTTAATTATAGAAAATAACAATAAAGAATATATATATGTCAAATTTATTATATTTAAGTTTCTTAAATAATTGTGATGCACCTAGTCCTTGGGGTTTATATTTTCAAGATAGTGCTACACCACAAATGGAAGGATTAGTGGAATTACATGACAACATCATGTTTTATCTAGTTATAATTTTATTTGGTGTAGGTTGAATAATGATATCAATAGTTAGAAATTATACTAACGTGAAATCACCTATATCTCATAAGTATTTAAACCACGGAACATTAATAGAATTAATTTGAACAATTACACCTGCTTTAATATTAATATTAATAGCTTTCCCTTCTTTTAAATTATTATATTTAATGGATGAAGTTAGTGATCCTGCTATGTCTGTATTAGCAGAAGGTCATCAATGATATTGAAGTTATCAATATCCTGATTTCTTAAACGCAGATGATGAATTCATAGAATTTGATTCATATTTAGTACCAGAATCGGATCTAGAGGATGGAGCTTTAAGAATGCTAGAAGTAGATAACAGAGTTATTCTTCCAGAATTAACACACGTAAGATTTATCGTTACTGCGGCTGATGTTATACATTCTTTTGCTTGTCCTGCTTTAGGTATTAAATGTGATGCATACCCAGGTAGATTAAACCAAGTTTCTGTTCTTGTTAATAGAGAAGGAACTTTTTATGGACAATGTTCGGAAATATGTGGTATTTTACATAGTTCTATGCCTATAGTTATTGAATCAGTAAGCATAGAAAAGTTTTTATCTTGATTAGAGGATCAATAATATCTATTAATTAATTTTTAAGTTATATTCTTCATTTAGATAGTTACATTGAACTAGAGTACTTTTTCTTGGGATATTTTTTACAATATTTAGCAAAATCTTATTACAAAATTAATGCGAGAATATTTACTTTATTTTCTGGATTTATAGTACTGCTTTTTCTGTCTAAAAATTTTATTATATACAACTTTACATGTAATAAATTTATTTTAATAATAATATCGCCAAAAAAAACTAATTAGTTCGTTAAAGTACTTATAACTAGGCTAATCATTTACAAAGACACTAAAAGTAAATTTATTAGATGAAGTTTATGATAAAGTCCTTTATAATTATGAAAAAAAAAATATACAATGAATTTATCCTTAATACTTTTTCTAATCGGAATTTTAGGTTTCGTTTTAAACAGAAAAAATATAATATTAATGCTTATTTCAATTGAAATAATGTTATTAGCTATTACATTCTTAATATTGATAAGTTCACTTAGCTTTGATGATATATTAGGCCAAACATATGCTATTTATATAATAGCAATTGCTGGTGCAGAATCAGCAATCGGTTTAGGTATTCTAGTTGCATTTTATAGATTAAGAGGAAGCATCGCAATAGAATATAAATAATGTATTTAGCTATAATTACTTTACCATTATTAGGATCTATAGTATCCGGATTTTTTGGTAGAAAAGTCGGAGTTAGCGGAGCACAATTAATTACATGTACAAGCGTAATTCTAACAACTTTATTAGCTATCGTGGCATTTTTTGAAGTAGGTTTAAATAGTATACCTGTTTCAATAAATCTTTTCAGATGAATAGATAGTGAATCACTAAATGTATTATGAGGTTTTCATTTTGATAGTTTAACAGTATCAATGTTAATACCTGTATTAATCGTTAGTTCTTTAGTTCATATATATTCTATAGGATATATGAGTCATGATCCACATAATCAAAGATTTTTTAGCTATTTAAGTTTATTCACTTTTATGATGATTATACTAGTTACAGCTAATAATTTTTTATTAATGTTTGTAGGATGAGAGGGTGTAGGAATTTGTTCATATCTTCTAGTAAGTTTCTGATTTACTAGAATAGCTGCAAATCAAAGTTCTATGTCTGCTTTCTTAACTAACAGAGTCGGTGATTGTTTTTTAACTATAGGTATGTTTGCTATATTATGATCATTTGGTAACATTGATTATAGTACAGTATTTTCATTAGCACCTTTTGTTAACGAAAATATAGTTACTATTATTGGTATATGTTTATTAATTGGAGCTATGGCTAAAAGTTCTCAAGTCGGATTACACGTTTGATTACCTATGGCAATGGAAGGTCCTACACCTGTTAGTGCTTTAATACACGCAGCTACAATGGTTACTGCTGGTGTATATTTATTAATGCGTACTAGTCCTTTAATAGAATATAGTTCAACTGTATTAATCTTATGTTTATGATTAGGAGCAATAACTACCGTTTTTAGTTCTCTTATTGGTTTATTTCAACAAGATATTAAAAAAGTTATTGCTTATTCTACCATGAGTCAATTAGGTATGATGGTTATAGCTGTAGGTTTATCATCATATAATATTGCACTGTTTCATCTAGTTAATCATGCCTTTTATAAAGGGTTATTATTCTTAGGTGCTGGTGCTGTAATACATGCAGTTGCTGATAATCAAGATTTTAGAAAATATGGTGGATTAAGACCATTTTTACCTTTAACTTATTCTGTTATGTTGATAGCAAGTCTTAGCTTAGTAGCTTTCCCGTTTATGACAGGATTCTACAGTAAAGATTTTATTTTAGAATCGGCCTATGGGCTATTCTATTTTAGTGGTACAGTTGTCTACTTTATAGCCACTATTGGTGCTATGTTTACTACTCTATATTCAGTTAAAGTTTTATACTTAACTTTTTTAACTAACCCTAATGGACCAGTTGTTAATTATAATAACGCTCATGAAGGTGATATATTTATAAGTTTACCTTTAATTATTTTAGCTATTTTCTCTATATTCTTTGGTTATATTACTAAAGACATTTTTATAGGACTAGGTTCAGCTTTCTTTTCTGATAATAGTTTATTTATTCATCCTACACATGAAATCATGTTGGACACCGAATTTGCTGTATATACTTTCTTTAAGCTATTACCTTTATTTTTTACTATTTCTCTTAGTGTTTTAGCTATAATTCTTTCAGAATTCTTACCTAAAATTCTTCTAAGTTTTAAATTTTCTAGATTAGGCTATAATATATTTGGATTCTTTAACCAACGTTTTTTGATTGAATTATTTTACAATAAATATATAACTGATTTAGTTTTTAAATTAGGTGGTCAAACCACTAAGGTTATAGATAAAGGTAGTGTAGAATTATTAGGACCTTTTGGTTTAGAAAAAGGCTTAATTAATTTAAGTAGAAATATAGCCAGCTTAGATACTGGAGTAATTACAAGCTATGCTTTATATATTTTAATTGGTATTATTTTCTATATTTTAATTCCTTATTTATCATTGTTTGATAATAGTTTACTTTTATTAATATTCTTATCATTTTTATGTCTTTTAGATAAAAATTTAATAATACATAACAATAGTTCACCTTTATAAAGTAATATAGGATTCCCTCTTTTGAGTTTTATAAAGCTTATAATTTATTACTTTAATATATATATAAATATTAATATGTTTTGACATTTTTTATGCTTTTTGTCTTGGGCATTACCTTTCAATAGTTGATTATTTATTCTTTGAATTTGTAGAATTGTAAATATAAATGAAAATATTTTCATTTCATTAATACGATTTTTAAATGTATTAGTGTTAATATCTTACATAACATATTTTTTTTATGAGTTTTAAATATAAATAATAAGGAACAAAAATTTAGAGATTTTTTACGAAAGAGATCTAAGAATTTTAAAGCAAATAAATATATTAATATTTCTAGCAATCATCATATTAAATTTTTTATGTTTTGCTTCTAATAGTTCTAAATCTTTTTAAATTAAAAATAAAATTATAAATCCTGATAGTATAATGGGCTCTATTAAAATTATTAAAATTATTAAAATTATTATTATAATAATTTTAATAATTTTAATAGGGTTTAATTCCGATAACTTTTAAATAACGATACAACTTATTGCTAGTAATAAAAAGTATTACAAAATAAGCAGACATAATTTAATGAAACAGAATGTAGTTAAGAACTAAATGATAATATATTAATAGTAGGTCTTAATATACTATGTCAGAAGTATATACATAGAAAAATGCTTAGTTATTTAGAATCTCATTAAATTGAAAGAATCAATTGAGTGGATTTTGATTATAAAGCAAGAAAATATTATGTAAAATCCCCTTTTTTCATCATTACAATTGATATTGTAAACTATTTAAGGTAGAGGATTTTGCAAAATATTATATACTAATACAAATAATAAGGAATAATATATCTACTAAACTATTAAGTATGCCAGTTTTAACAGAATTAACGAGGTATTTATTAGATAGAGGTCCTGGTCTTAAGTGATTTAATGATGTTTGTCCAGAGAAGTATACTGATTTTAAAATAAATTCGTATTAAAGTTTATTAATATTACATTATTATTTGAATCTATATTTTTTAGAATAAATAAACTTTATATTCTTATTTAAACCAATATTATACATCATATTCTATTGATTGCGAGGGAGGGAAAAATTAATATCTTTTAGACCTAGTTCGACTGTTGAAACCAGAAACTAAAGAGCCTTTAGATGTTTTTATTAAAATGATTGTAAATTCATGACTTAATCTACTAATTCAGGCACTGTAAAGAAATAATTTATATAAAAAGCGCTTTAGTGCTAGGTAATTTTAAGCTAGTAAACTACTAAGATAATAATATTTCTCATATATATTATTATTTCTGATTAGTTTAATAAAAGTAAATATATATTATAAAGTCTATTAGTAATGTGTTAGATATCAAGTAGGTATTTTTTTTTAAGATTACAATAATATAATTACATATTGATATAGTCCGATTGAACTACTAGAGTACTTATATATTTCAATGCCTTTATAACTTCTAGACAAAAAAATGAAGAATATTTAAATTTTATTATGAGAATTTTCAAGAGTCATCCCCTATTAAAATTGGTTAATTCTTATGTAATCGATTCACCACAACCATCTAACATAAGTTATTTATGAAATTTTGGTTCTTTATTAGCATTTTGTTTAGCTATCCAAATAGTTACAGGTGTATTTTTAGCCATGCACTATAATCCTAGTGTATTAGAAGCGTTTAATTCAGTAGAACATATTATGCGTGATGTAAATAATGGATGATTAATACGTTATTTACACAGTAATACTGCTTCAGCTTTCTTTTTTTTAGTTTATCTGCATATTGGTAGAGGTCTATATTATGGATCATACAGATCACCTAGAACATTAGTATGAGTTTTAGGTACAGTTATATTTTTATTAATGATTATTACAGGTTTCTTGGGTTATGTTTTACCTTATGGTCAAATGTCTTTATGAGGTGCAACAGTTATTACTAATCTTATGAGTGCTATACCTTGAATAGGACAAGACATAGTTGAATTTTTATGAGGTGGATTTAGTGTTAATAATGCGACTTTAAATAGATTTTTTGCTTTACATTTTTTATTACCTTTCGTCTTAGCTGCTTTAGTTTTAATGCACTTAATTGCACTTCATGATAGTGCTGGATCAGGTAATCCTTTAGGTGTTTCAGGTAATTATGACAGATTACCTTTTGCTCCTTATTTCTTATTTAAAGATTTAGTAACTATATTCCTATTCATAATAGTATTAAGTATATTTGTATTCTTTATGCCTAATGCATTAGGAGATAGCGATAACTATATTATGGCTAACCCTATGCAAACACCTCCAGCTATAGTTCCTGAATGATATTTATTGCCTTTCTATGCAATATTAAGATCTATACCTAATAAATTATTAGGTGTTATTGCTATGCTTAGTGCTATTTTAGCATTATTAGTTATGCCATTTACTGATTTAAGTAGAAATAGAGGTATCCAATTTAGACCTTTAAGTAAAATAGCTTTCTATGTATTTGTGGCTAATTTTTTAGTGTTAATGGTTTTAGGTGCCAAACATGTAGAATCACCATTTATTGAACTTGGACAAATAAGTACAGTAATATATTTTGCTCACTATTTAATTATAGTACCTATGATTAGTTTAATAGAGAATAGTTTAATAGATTTATCTAATAGTTCTAAATCTTTATAAATTAAAAATAAATTTACAAATCCTAATAGCTTATCTATAGGGCCCTATTAAAATAAGATTATAATCCTAAAATGTTTTAATTCGGATAATTTTTAAATAATGTTACCACCTATTGCTAGTAATAAAAGGTATTACAAAATAAGCATAGCGTAGTGGAGTCCCTCTTTGCCTGACTCCAATCTCAACCCCTTCAGTATTTTAGGGAACAGGAATACCTCAGGACAGCAATCTGATAAGCAAGAATTTCACTCAACTTTTTCAATATTAAAATCTAATATATCTTTATGAACCGAGCGGTGATTTTTGTCTTCAAATGCGAAAGATATAGGAACATTATATCTAATATTTGCTTTATTTTCTGGGTTAATCGGTACTGCTTTTTCAGTTTTAATAAGATTAGAATTAAGTGGACCTGGTGTTCAATATATTGCAGATAATCAATTATATAATAGTATCATTACTGCTCATGCTATAATAATGATATTTTTTATGGTTATGCCTGCCTTAATCGGAGGTTTTGGTAATTTTTTATTACCTTTATTAGTAGGTGGTCCAGATATGGCATTTCCTAGACTTAATAATATAAGTTTCTGGTTATTACCACCTAGTTTATTGTTATTTTTATTCGCTAGTGCGATAGAAAATGGGGTAGGTACTGGTTGAACCGTATATCCACCTTTAAGTGGAATACAAAGTCACAGTGGACCTAGTGTAGATTTAGCTATATTTGGTTTACATCTATCTGGTATAAGTAGTTTATTAGGGGCTATAAACTTTATAACTACTATACTAAATATGAGAAGTCCAGGTATAAGACTACACAAACTAGCTTTATTTGGATGAGCTGTAGTAGTTACAGCAGTATTATTATTATTATCATTACCAGTTTTAGCTGGTGCAATTACAATGTTATTAACTGATAGAAATTTTAATACATCATTCTTTGAGGCCGCAGGGGGTGGTGACCCTATACTTTACCAACATCTTTTCTCCAATCTCATTTATTATGAGTGATTTGTTATCATTTTAAATTTCTCTATACTTTTAGCAAAGCCTCATGCCGAGCTTAAAGAAATACAAAAGCGTATAAAAGAGTTAGATATAGAGCAGCGTGAAAATAGAGAGGAAAGAAGAAAAGATGATGAACTGGCTAGTTCTTTAGCTGATAGAGATCACCCAGGGGAAGCAAGCGCTGTTGATGACGTCATAGTCTGAGACGAATGAATGGCAGAAACAGCACAAAAAATCGGAGATTTAGTAAGCAGTCTTTTCAATTTCTCTTATAACTAAGAAATCTATATCTTACACTTTATGAAAAAATCTTTATAAAGATATGAAAGACCTCTGATGATTGAAAAAGTTAGAATGATAAACAAATGCAACGTTTTATGAAGGGAAAACAAGTCATGGTTTAATGTAAAGTTATGAAGTTATAAAGACAGATGTAAAAATATGTAAGATCTGAAATAAACAAATGTTGTTGTTTCATGTATATAAGCCGTCCTATGAAAATATTTTCATAGCTAGATGTGTTAATAATGTAAAGACAATATACCATAGATTTAGTTAATGTTTAGGTTGCTACTTGTAACTCTTAGGCTATAAAGCTAGGTGATATTACCTACAGCTCATAGCATAAATTAAACCTTTATGTTATACTATCTATATTTAAAGGGTTTAATTTATAAGAAAAAGTTAGTATAAATGTTAGCGATACTAGTGTTAACGGTTAATAAATTTCTCATTTAAAGACCGTCGGTTATCTAAGTGACCGCGACAGACTGGTTCACTGGTAGGTATCTGAAATGATGCTTAATGTACAGTCGATTTCTTCCTAAGCATATGGTATATGCTTAGTACAAGGCCGTAATTTATTTAATTAACGGTACCTGGATTTAATAGAGAGCATTATGTTTGATAAATAATAAAATGGTAAGTTAAATCTGAAGAAATGGATTCTTCGGACATCCTGAAGTCTACATTCTAATTATACCTGGATTCGGTATAATCAGTACTACAATATCAGCTAGCTCTAACAAGAGTGTGTTTGGATATTTAGGGATTTAATAAACCTTAAGCAAGTTTAGTTTAGTCCATCAGTGTCAAACTCCGGGGAACCCCTAAAGCTCTACTAACCAAAGTCACCTAGGAAACTAGGAGACCGGCCTGATTAATGACTCAGGGTATGGTAATATCATTAGAGATGATCGAAATTGAAATGGGATATCGCGGATCTAAATCAGACAATGTCTGTAAAAGAGCAACGAGTAGACGGCACTGAATATAAAAATTAATGTTTTATATTTAAGGTGTACTCTAGTAGCCTCGAAAGAGGTTTATATCTGAAAATGAATAAAAAAAGGATAAAATTTTTCATCTAGTAAGATATAATTAATTTAATAAGATAGCTTAGGCCTATATCTCATGTATATATAATATACTGGAGATAAAAATACATATATTTTATAATTTTCTCTTTTTAATATTATTCATCTTATCAAATCTAATTATAAGTAATTTCGGTATCTCTATTTTCATTTCTCGCGTTGCGTAAGAAAAAAAGAAAAAAATGAAGAAATAGTCTGAACCATTTTGCGAAAAATGGAATAGGAAATTACTAATATTAACATAAATATCTATTTTAATTGGGTTAATTTCAAGAAAAACTTTTTAAGTTAACTTGAAGCGACATTTACTTTATAATTCTCTTATAAATAAATACGTTCAACGACTAAAGGTGAGTTATAGTAACAATATTCTACTAAATCCAACATTTTCTTTCTTTTATGAAAAGCACAGTACAAAATTAATATTCTAAATATTAATGAAATAGTCTTAACTATTATAGGTTAAGTTTAGGGTAAATAGTTTAAATGCCCACAAAAAATTAAATAAATAAATTATGTATAAAAAACAAAATATTCGTCTTAGAGTTTCCAAGTTTAAATATCTTAATAAAAAATTTTTTAGCATTACAACTTTTAAATATACAAAACAGTCAGATTTGATGACTAAAATAAACGAAATGTTGGATAAATCAAAAGCATTCGGTACAACAGCTAGACATGATATTGATTTAATAGCTATAAAAAATCAATTAAAAGAATTAAGGGAATTAGAATGAAATAAGATGGAAAAATTTGCGGATAAATATTATGGTTATTTAAGTAAAGAAGATAAGTTAAGAGCAGATGAGTTATTTAAAAAAGGAGAAAGAATGGATCAGCTAATTAAAGAAAAAATTTTGAATTTAAATCTTTCGAATTCAGAAGACTGTCAAAAAGCAATAGATTTTGCTAATATGTCTTATGATAGTAGGTATAAAATCTTTAGTAAATTAAATGATATGTTTATATCTACTGTAAATAAAAAAGCTTCGGAGGGTACAATACCTGAAAGTGAAGTCTTTGGACTTAATTCTGTATTAGGAAAAAGGAGTCAAGAAAAAGAAGAATTTTTAAGTTTAAAAACCCGTTATTTTAAAGCTATAATTGAAAAGTTAAAAGCTCAAAATAATTCAGTTGAAACTACAAAATCTCTGTCTCCAAGTATAGATAAATCTTCTTCCTCAATGGTTACAGATACGGATTTTTCTTCTTTAGCTGATCCTAGTTCTTTACCGGATCCAGCTCCTATTTCTAACGAAATAGTAAATTTTATCTTGGATTTACTTTCTTAATTATTTGATTATTTAAATATTATAAATATATGTAGGTTGAAGTCTGAAACACGGGTATATGCTATGATGTCTATTGGTGTATTAGGTTTTGTTGTTTGAAGTCATCACATGTATACAGTTGGTTTAGACGTGGATAAACTTGTGTCCACGGAAAAAATCTTGCTATATGCTGGAAACTCTTGTATAAATAGTCCACTCGTATTAATTACGCTCGGAACAATCTATTTATTTCAAAGACAATCAGCAGGAAACCTTAGTTTTAGTACAAAAGCTACGGCAGCTACTAAAAATACTTATACTAGTTATAAAAATTTACTCCCTATATCTGAACATGTGCCAAATAAAAAACATTTAACCGATAATGAGTTCGGCTATTTTTTAGCAGGACTAATTGAAGGAGATGGTTGGTTTGGTTACAAACAATTATATATTATATTTGCAGAAGAAGATACTTCACTGGCATACTATATTAAAAAACGTGTTGGGTATGGTAATGTATATAAAATTAAGGATAAAAAAGCAGTCAGATATATTTGTAAAAATAAAACTGGTTTGCTTATTATTTTATCTTTAATAAACGGAAAATTAATAAGTAATTATACATATGACCAATTAATTAAACATAAATATAGTGAACATTTTAATCTTTCCATTTTGCCTCCTTTAAAAAAGCTAACTTTAGATAACTACTGATTAGCTGGTTTTACTCAAGCAGACGGTTGTTTTCATATTAACGTTGTAAATAGTAAAACCCATAAAACAGGTTATAGTGTAAGGCTAGAATATTCTCTAAAACAAAATGATAAACTGCCTTTAGAATTATTATATAAAGAATTGCAAATGGGTAATCTATCTCAATATCATACAAACATTTGGTGTTATAAGAGCACTGGTTTTAAAACAGCTTTTAGTCTTATAAATTATTTTGATAGATTTAATCTTTTTACAGGTAAATATAATAGTTATCTTAAGTTTAGAAAAGTCTATATAATGATAACGGAAGGAAAACATTTAAAGGAGCAAGGAGTAAAAAAAATTATAAGTATTGCAACTAAGGGATCCTCAGAGACAAGCACGCAAGAGGTTTAATATATATTGTTTTATAAGAATACTTTTTAACAAAAAATAACAAAGAATAAGGTATTATACATAAAAGGATATAGACCTTTATTAAATCAAGATACTGTCCAAAAAAATTTAATCTAAAAATTTTATTTATAATAAAATCAATATCCATGTTTAATCTGGAGTTTATTATATATTTAAAAGTAAAGAATATTATTTGACAAGAGCGTATTTCACTGCCGCTACATTAATAATAGCGGTTCCAACAGGTATTAAAATATTCTCTTGATTAGCAACATGTTATGGGGGATCTTTACAATTAACACCTTCAATGTTATTTGCTTTAGGTTTCGTTTTCATGTTTACAATTGGAGGATTATCAGGGGTCGTTCTAGCGAACGCATCACTAGATATTGCATTTCACGATACTTATTACGTCGTCGCTCATTTTCACTACGTATTAAGTATGGGTGCAGTATTTGCATTATTTAGTGCATGATACTTCTGAATACCTAAAATATTAGGATTAGATTATAATAGGATGTTAGGTAAAGTGCATTTCTGAATTTTATTTATAGGTGTTAATGTAACATTCTTCCCTCAACACTTCTTAGGTCTACAAGGAATGCCTAGAAGAATTAGTGATTATCCTGATGCTTTTGCAGGTTGAAATCTAATAAGTAGTTTTGGAAGTATAATTAGTGTGGTAGCTACTTGATTATTTTTATACATAGTTTATGTACAGTTAGTTGTAGGTAAAGCTACAAGCAGATATCCTTGATTAACACCACAATTCTATAGTGATAGTTTACAAACTTTATTAAATAGAAGTTATAACTCTTTAGAATGAGCATTAACAAGCCCACCTAAACCTCATGCATTTGTAAGTCTTCCATTACAATCAGTGTTTGACTATACTCTGCTTCCTGAATTTGCTGAGTTTGTTAAAGAATTTGGCCATATGGCCCAATTCGATAGTGGACTAGTAGCAGGTTGGTTTCAGCAATTATCTTGTTTAAAAAGACAAGTACTAGAAATGTCCTTAGCAATAGAACATTTAGATATTGAAAGATATCGTGTTGCTAATATTGGATATGATAGTTGTCAACTTAATATGAATAACTGACAACCATATCTAAAATCGCCTATATGCCAAGCTTTAATCCAAGAACACATTCCAGCTAAAATTGTTTGACCTAGCTAAGAATAAGTACTTGATAGGAACTGTAATGCATGCAGTATTAAATTATTGGTTTTCTTAATTCCATCTACACTGAAGCTAAAGATTTGTCAGTATTATTATGATAAAATAATAATGGGCTATTAGCATTATTAATTTAAAATAATAATTTCTCATTAGCTCAATGGTAAAGCAGGATATTCCTAATATCTTGATTTAAGTTCGAATCTTAAATGAGAATCTATCTTAATACTTTGCTAGATAGATAATGGAATTTATTAAATAAATATTTTTAATATGATTCAATATTATATCTTTAGAGTATTAAGATTAAATCCTAATAGTTTATTAGGAGGATATTTTTATTATAGTCTAAGTTTCGATTTTAGATTACAACGTTATAATTGAAAATTTTGTTAAGTCTCGTACATGTATACGGTAGTTTGTGGGATTTAATTGTTGGATTACCACATCGTACTTTGTATGTGACTCGCTGGACCTTAGATTTACTCTAAGGATAAGGATAATAAGATTGAATAAAAGAAGTATTTTATAAATGAACGTTTAGTCCTATAAAGAATACTTTTGAGAGTTGTACAACTCAATCTATTTGTAGAAAAATGTACCGTAGCTGCTACTACGTTAACGGTAAAGCAAAAAATCTATTTAAAACAAAAACATGATAAACTTTACACAATCAACAAAAATTATAAACAAAATTTTAATCAATTTTACTCTCACCAAATTTTTTGGAGCATTATTCACCATAATTATAGTAGCTTTCATCAAATATTATCTATCAGGTAGTTTTCATATCGATCATGCAGATTTCGCAAATAATGTAGGAATAGGTTTATTAGGTTGAATTACTAATACTGTTTCAATAGGCTGATTCTCAGAATATCTAGGTATAAAAGGTAACTATAACCTACATCAATTATTCTTTGGTTTACTGCCAATGGGTCCAGGGGAAGGTCCCCCAAGTGATGGTTTTAAACCTAAGCTATATCATGCGATGGAGTCAGATGAAATATCAGATCCAAATAAACCTTTAGATAAAGGAAAGGGTATAGATAAGGGTGCACATCCATTTTACGATGGAAGTGCAAGTAATACTCTACTTTTAGACAAGGGGAAGGGCATAGATAGAACTGTACATCCTACATATGCAGGTACAAATCTAGAACAAGCTACAGAACCACCTTTTGCTGTTTGATCTAAGATTTTTCCTGGTGTTGATCCGGCTTCTGTTTTTTTTCCTAAAAAAATAAATCCTGGTCCAGGATTTAACGTACCAGGGGGTGAGGTACCGATATCTGATGAAATATGTAAACATATTGATTATAACTCACATATTTTAAGCCAGTTTAAAAAAATGGATTTAAAAACTGCTTTAGAACAAAGAAATAACTATATGAAATACATACAAGTAGTAGATCAAAAAGCTTCATACGCGCAAGATATATTCTCCAAAGTGCCTACAACTCCTACAACTGAACAGGAATTTAAACTTAGAAACCAAATCTTACAAGATCTGGAGGAATTAAGAATAGCTAGAATGCGAGCCGAAGCCAAAGCTACTCTTCTTAATTCAAGAATTGAATTTATACAAATTAATATAAAACCAGAGGAATAATGTTTGTCTGATATTAAATAAAAATTAAAAATACTAAGGGTAAAAATTTTTTAGTTTGATGTAGGATCATTGGTACATATCCAATTTATATAGTAAGAGAAGTACTCTTTATAAATATATATGTATTAGGGATGTGCAGTAGAGGGTTATACGTTTTGATTGCAGATCTTAAATAAGGGGTTCGACTCCTCCACATCCCTAAAAAAAAAAGTACAAACGAATATATTTATTAAAATTCAGTAGTTCTTAATTATGAAGAGATAAAATATAAATGAGCTAATAACAATAAATGTTTAAAATATATTATATTTAATAACAATTTAAAATTTTAAAGGTTTCCTTTGTACGATGATTTATTATTTTAATAAATGATTCAAGCAGCAAAAATTATAGGAACAGGATTAGCAACTACAGGTTTAATTGGAGCCGGTGTGGGTATTGGTGTAGTTTTCGGTGCATTAATATTAGGTGTGGCTAGAAACCCTTCATTAAGGGGTCAACTATTTTCATACGCTATATTAGGTTTCGCTTTTGCTGAAGCTACTGGTTTATTCGCTTTAATGATGGCTTTCTTATTATTATACGTTGCTTAATTGCGAGATAATATAGTTTATTATTTACCCTAGATTAAATATTTATACTGATAAAAACAATATTAATTTTTAATAATAAAAATAATACAACGAGACTATATAATAATAACAATAATTCTCATTAGCTCAATGGTAGAGCAGGATACTTCTAATATCTTGATTTAAGTTCGAATCTTAGATGGGAATTTGCAATTTTTCGGAACTTGCATAATGAAGTAATTCGTTTAATTTTATTCAAAGAAAACCAGAATATATAATAATAGATAACTTACAAAAAAAATGTTTTATAAAGTTATTTTTAACCTAAGATTTTTTTATATAAAGTATTATTAAAAAGTATTTTATTTAGATTAAACTTACCAGAAAAACACCAAAATATGTTATATATACCCACTATAATTTCTATCATAGAAGTTTTATTAGTAACTGTGCCTGTTTTATTAACTGTAGCCTATGTAACCGTAGCCGAAAGAAAAACAATGGCTAGTATGCAAAGAAGATTAGGTCCTAACATAGTAGGATACTATGGTCTTCTACAAGCGTTTGCTGATGCCTTAAAACTTCTTTTAAAAGAATATGTTTCTCCCACACAAGCTAATTTAGGCTTATTTTTCCTTGGTCCTATTATAACTTTAATATTTTCATTATTAGGTTATTTAGTGGTACCTTATGGTCCTGGTTTAGCATTAAGTGACTTTAATCTAGGTATACTTTATATGTTAGCAGTTTCTTCCTTATCTACATATGGTATATTATTAGCTGGTTGAAGTGCAAATAGTAAATATGCCTTTTTAGGTTCACTTAGAAGTACAGCACAATTAATAAGTTATGAGTTAATATTAAGTTCTGCTATATTGCTTGTTGTAATGTTAACAGGAAGTTTAAATCTTACTGTAAATATAGAAGCCCAAAGAGCTATCTGATTTATTGTACCATTATTCCCTGTATTTATTATCTTTTTTATAGGATCAATCGCGGAAACTAATAGAGCTCCTTTTGATTTAGCTGAAGCTGAATCAGAACTTGTTAGTGGTTTTATGACAGAACATGCTGCTGTAATATTCGTTTTCTTTTTCTTGGCTGAATATGCTAGTATTGTTTTAATTTGTGTATTAACTAGTATCTTATTTTTAGGTGGTTATTTATATGACTATTTACCTTTATTCAGTTTAATGGAACATATTAATTTTGAATATTATATAAATAATTTACATAATGAAAGTCTCTTCTCAGATCCTTTAATAGAAGGATTGTTTTACGGTTTGACTTTAGGTATTAAATCATGTATTATGATTTTTGTTTTTATATGAGCTAGAGCTTCTTTTCCTAGAATACGTTTTGATCAGTTAATGTCTTTCTGTTGAACTATATTGTTACCTATAGTTATTGCGTTTGTTATTTTAGTTCCTTGTATATTATATAGCTTTGAAATAATACCTAGTAATATTTATTTACTTTAATACATTTTTTTTATTAAAACTATGAAAATTAAAAATAATATCGGAGTCCATTGGAAGGTATATTCATAATGTGTTAGATATCAAGAAGGCATTATTATAGATTATCGTATAGCATTTATCAATAATATACGATTAATTATGATATTTTAAAGAAAAAAGAATAATAATTATTCAATTATATATATCCTTCAATTTATTGGGATTTACTTTATGCTTTGTCTATATTTTTATAAGAATAAAACTATTTTATTAGTACTAATGTTTAGTTATTTAATTCTTTACATTATTTATGCTATAACATTAAATAACTAGATATTTCGATAGTTTAAATGGTAAAACAAAATATATTTCTTATATTTATTTTTAGGTTCGAGCCCTAGGGGAAGTATTACTAGACAGAACTGTCTAGTGTTAGTAAAGATTAAATATTATATTTAATCCTGAGGGAAATTAGTTTTATTCTTTTTTTTTATTATGTTACTTACACTTTTATTATTAATTCCTTTATTAGGAGTATTTACGATAGCTACTGGTATATCTTATAAGTTATCCTTTTTAGACATTAATCGTATTAAGACGATTGCCTTAACAACATCAATTATTAATCTACTTGTTTCTTTAATCGTTTTTATATTATTTGATTTTAGTAGCAATCAATTTCAATTTGTTCAGGAATATCATGAAATTAGTTCTTTTGACTTTTATTTAGGCTTAGATGGATTATCTATATATTTCGTAATGTTAACAACTCTAATCACTCCTATTGCATTATTAAGTAATTGAAATTCTATTTACGAAAATGTAAGATCATATGTAATAATTATTTTGTTATTAGAAACATTATTATTAGGAGTTTTTTTAGTATTAGATATATTATTGTTCTATATATTTTTTGAAAGTATATTACCACCATTATTTATATTAATAGGTTTATTCGGATCAAGTAATAAAGTAAGAGCCAGTTTTTACTTGTTTTTATATACATTATTTGGATCATTATTCTTATTATTATCAATATTAGCTATGTCTTCAATAATGGGAACAACAGATTTTGATGCTTTATATAAAACAAATTTTAATTATTCTACACAATTATTTCTATTTTATGGTATATTTATAGCATTTGCTGTAAAAACTCCTACTATATTCTTAAACACTTGATTGTTAAAAGCTCACGTTGAATCACCTTTAGGTGGTAGTATTATACTAGCTGCCATAGTTTTAAAGTTAAGTTTATATGGTATATTTAGACTTATATTACCTTTATTACCTAAAGCCTCATTAGACTATACATATATAATATACCTTATAGGTGTTATAACTATTATATATGCTAGTTTCAGTACTTTAAGAACAATTGATGTTAAAGAACTTATTGCTTATAGTTCTGTATCTCACGCGGCTGTATATCTTATAGGTGTATTTAGTAATACAATACAAGGAATAGAAGGTGGTATAGCTTTAGGGTTAGCACACGGATTTGTTTCAAGTGGTTTATTTATTTGCGTAGGAGGTGTTTTATACGATAGATCTGGTACTAGATTAATTAGTTTTTATAGAGGTATTGCCCAAGTAATGCCTTTATTTTCTATTCTATTCTTTATTTTATCTTTAGGTAATTGTGGAGTTCCTCTTACTTTAAATTTTGTAGGAGAATTTATGTCTCTTTATGGTGTATTCGAAAGATTGCCATTACTGGGTGTTTTTGCTAGTTCATCTATAGTTTTCTCTGCTGCATATACTATATATATGTTTAATAGAATTGCTTTTGGAGGATCGTTTAGTAAATTCTTTGAAGCTAATATAAGTGATGTAAATAAACGTGAATTTTTTATATTACTTACATTAGTTGTATTTACTGTAATACTAGGAATATATCCTGCTCCTATTTTAGATGGTTTACACTATTCCGTTTCTTCTTTAATATACTCTTCTGATCTATCCTAAGGTATGTTTTCTATTTTACCCCTTTTATTATATAAATCGAGTTAAAAATCACGCGTTTGTAACCTTAAATTAATAAGTTTTTTAGCTCAATGATTTTAAAAATCATTCATGTAAACCTTCAGAATCCTAAACAGTTTTTATTTTTTATTAAATAATAATGTATAAATAATTTAATTATAACATTGAGACTATATCATGTAAATTAAAATGCCACAATTAGTACCTTTTTATTTTATTAATCAAGTAACTTTTGCTTTCATATTACTTGTAATTATGATATATGTGTTTTCAAAATACATATTACCTCGATTTGTTCGTTTATTTATTTCTCGTATATTTATAAGTAAATTATAGTATAAGCATAAATATTTAACTGTACTGCTATATATATAACAAAAAGGGTAAAAATAAAACTTATTTTTAGTTAAAAAATGTAGTGTAAATTAATTTTATTATTTCCAAAGTAAATATTTCAAGAAAAATCTTAAAAAGGGTAAATACATGAATTTTTCAATAATAGCAAGTCCATTAGACCAATTCGAAATCCGTAATTTATTAAGTTTGGACGCACCAATACTAGGTAATTTACACATATCATTAACAAACATAGGATTATATTTAACAATAGGTGCCGTTTTAGTTTTAACATTAAATGTTTTAGCAATTAATTATAATAAAATAGTAAGTAATAGTTGATCAATTAGTCAAGAGACAATATATGCTACTTTACATAGTATAGTAACGAACCAAATAAATCCAACCAAAGGACAAATATATTTCCCATTTATTTATACTTTATTTATATTTATTTTAATTAATAATTTAATCGGTATGGTTCCTTATAGTTTCGCCTCAACAAGTCATTTTATATTTACATTTGCTCTTAGTTTTACAGTAGTATTAGGTGCAACTATATTAGGATTTCAGAAACATGGTTTAGAATTTTTTTCTTTATTAGTACCAGCTGGTTGTCCATTAGCTTTATTACCTTTATTAGTGTTAATAGAGTTTATCTCATATTTATCAAGAAATGTTTCTTTAGGTCTTAGATTAGGTGCTAATATATTAAGTGGTCATATGTTATTAAATATTTTAGCAGGTTTTACTTATAATATTATGACTTCTGGTTTTATTTTCTTTTTCTTAGGATTAATACCTTTAGCATTTATAATTGCATTCTCTGGTTTAGAACTGGGTATTGCTTTCATACAAGCCCAAGTTTTTGTAGTTTTAACTAGTAGTTATATTAAAGATGCTTTAGATTTACATTAATAAAGAATAGATTATTCTAAAAAAATTTTTATAATAATAATGACAATAAATCTAAAGCATTTAAAATAATATAGAACGTTTATAAAATAATATATATTCTTGTGTTACTAATAGTATAAATACTATATTAAATTATAGTGTAGGAAAGTCCGGCGCTTGTTAGACTTGAACACGTAAAAAAAAATGAGTGTTAAGTAAAAACTTGAGTATTATACAGAAAATAATTAACATCTTTCTATAACAATATTATAGCTAAATGTATTAAAATAAATTTTATACAGTAAGAGAATGTTAACGAACTTTCACGCTCTAGGTTAGGCCTTATTATAGACTAATAACTATTACAGGACTCGGCTTAATTGTATCCAAGAACAAAAAAGTCATTATATTAAAAATAATATAATCACTAAGGGGGTATTAGTAATGGTATAGATAAAAAAATAAAGTATCTTTTTATTTATACCAAGTATTAAATTGAGTTTGATGATGGCTCTGAATGAACGCTGTCCAAGTGCTTGACACATGCTAATCGTACGTCTAATTTAATAAATAGCGTAAAATATTAATTTCATTAGAAGTGGTGTACAGGTGAGTATATAATGTTTTGGCCGCCTTAAAGTAAGGTTAGATACCTTATAATTTAGACAACATTTAAAAAAGGAAATAAACTTCCGCTTTAAGAAGACAATAAACATTTCGGATAGATAGTAGTTAAAGTAATGGTTTAACTAGCCAAAAATTCCGTAGTCGAGACTGAGAGGTCGATCGATCACATTGGGTCTGAAAAAACCCCAATACGTATTGTACAGCAGTGGGGAATATTGGTCAATAGCCTAACGGCTGAACCAGCAACTTGGGGGAATGAATAGCTTCGGCTAATTATACTTGGCTGTCTAGTTTATAATATTAATTATAAATTATTCATTTTTTCCTCTTTAGGTTTATGCTACTAAACATAGTATAGTAATAATTAATTTGCTACTTTTATATTAAGAGAATTTATTCTCGTAGACAAGTGTAAGATCGATTTTATCGAGTAAAGTTCTAGAAGGTATATTTTGATTATGACATCCATACCATCTATATGTCTTGACCAAATTACGTGCCAGCAGTCGCGGTAATACGTAGAAGACTAGTGTTATTCATCTTTAGTAGGTTTAAAGGGTACCTAGACGGT
>Ga0193725_1000099_pt1 | contig 29211 bp, 24 predicted proteins | sample H2a2metaG_FD_143058 | JGI IMG/M metagenome (GOLD analysis project Ga0193725, IMG submission 143058) | Soil microbial communities from a riparian zone of the East river system, Colorado, United States - H2a2 | ecosystem: Environmental > Terrestrial > Soil > Riparian zone | place: USA: East River... | reverse complement strand
CCGGCGCGGCACGATGCCCCAGGTGGGCTTGTGGCCGTAGACGCCGCAGAAGTGGGCCGGGTTGCGGATCGACGAGCCGATGTCGCTGCCGGCCTCGAGCGCGGTGAGCCCGGCGGCCAGCGCCGCCGCCGAGCCGCCCGACGATCCGCCCGGCGCGCGGGTGAGGTCCCAGGGATTATTGGTGGTGCCGTAAATCGCGTTGAAGCTCTGCCAGTCGGCGAGGTAGAGCGGCACGTTGGTCTTGCCGAAGAGCACGGCGCCGGCCCCCAGCAGGCGATCGACGACGACGGCGTTGCGCTTGGCGACGTTGTCGCGGTACCCGGGCACGCCCCACGTGGTCGGCAGGCCGGCGACGTCGTACGATTCCTTGATCGTCATCGGCACGCCGTGCAGCGGCCCCCACCTCTGGCCCTTGGCGAGCGCGCGATCGGCGGCCCGCGCCCGCTTGCGCGCGTTGTCGAAGTCGCGGACCACGATCGCGTTCAGCTTTGGATCGTGCTTCTCGACGCGCGCGAGGTAGAGATCGAGCAGCTCCAAGCAGCCGATCTTCTTCTTCGTGATGTCCGCGGCGAGCTGCCGGGCGGAGCGGAACGGAACGTCGAGCACGATACACCTCCCGCGATCAGCCTACGGGTCGTTTCCGATATGGGCCGCGCGTGTTCCCCGCCGTCGTGGACCCGCCCGCAAGGCGGCTGAGGGCGAGCCTGCGGCCTACGCTTCGCGAAGGAACGTGGTGACCGCGCGCGCGGTCGCTTCCGGCTGCTCGAGATGAGGCGCGTGCCCCGCGCCCTTGATGACCTCCGTGTGCGTTTTGGCGAGCCGTCGCGCGAATTCGTCGGCGTACACGCGCGGCACCAGGCGGTCGTCCTCGCCCCAGACCAGGAGCGTGGGCGTGGCCGCGATCCGGTGGATGCGCTTCTTCAGGCCCTTGTCGGGGATCGGCCAGATGAACTTGCCCGTCGATCCCATGGCCCACGTCAGCCGCGTGCGCGCCAGCGCGGAGGCTTCGGGCTCGTCGGGAATCGCGAACAGCGCTTTCGCCGCGAGGCCGTTGGCGTCGCGAAAGACATAGTCGGGCAGCTCCGCCGGGCCGACCAGCATCCAGTTGATCACCGGCGCGTCGTCACGCCAGAGTCCGATCGGATCGAGCAGCGCCATCCGCCGCACCCGCGCGGGACGCTGGGCCGCGACCTCACACGCCACCATGGCCCCGAACGAATGCCCGGCGACCACGATCTCCGACAGTCCGAGCTGCTCGAGCAGCTCGTCGTAGCAGAGGACGAGATCCCACAGCGTGTCGATCTCGTAGATCACGTCGGGCAAGTCAGGCGTCGTTCCCGGATGCTCGGGCGCGTACACGGTGAAGCGCTCGGCCAGGGCGTCGAGGAACGCGCCCCACGTGAGACCCCACGGTCCGTGAAAGTAGACCAGCGCGGGACCGCTCCCCTTGACGTGAACCCGGAACGGGACGCGATCCTGCCAGACCTTGACCGTGCGTGGGCTCGAGGTCACGCGGTGGCCCCGACGGGCTGGCGGACTTTCTTCAGCCGCTCGGGCCACCAATGGTTCTCCCAGCCCTCGTCGTCCCAGATCTCGCGCAGGTGCGGCAGCACCTCGCTGCCGAGCAGGTCGATGTTCTTGAGCGTCAGCTCGTGAGGCATCGAGCCGATCTGCACCAGCAGCATCAAGTTGCCCACGTGCAGGCCCTTGACGACTTCTTCGGCCAGGCGCTCGCGCACGGTGGCCGGACTGCCGGCGATCACGTAGCCCTTGTCGACGAAGTCACGATAGCGGAGCGTCTTGGGATTCTCGGCGCGCCGCACGGGGTTGCGGTTGAACGCGAGCAGGCTCTTGTAGTCCTGGTTGCCGGGCGGGGCGAACCAGTGCGGCGGCACGTGCAGGCACTTGTGATAGAAGTACTCGACGTGCCGCGCGTAGTCGGTCTCGGCTTGCGCGTCGGTCTCCGACACCGCCACGAGCTGCAGGAACCCGGCGCGGTACGGATTGCGCGGCAACCCCTTCTTGTCGACCACGTTCCAGTAGCCGTCCATCATCGACCGCGCGGCGAGCGCGCCTGAATAACTCAGGAAGCAATAGCAGACGTTCTTCTCGGTGGCGAAGTCGAACGTGCTGATGCTGCCCGAGCCCGGCACCCACACCGGCGGATGCGGCGTCTGGACGGGGCGGGGCCAGAGATTCACGGTGGGCAGCTGAAAGTACTTCCCGTTCCACGCGAAGATTTCCTTGGCCTGCCAGGCCTTCAGCACGAGGTCGAACGCCTCGCGATAGCGCTCGCGGTGCTCCATGGGCGTGATGCCGTAGGCGAGGTTGACGTCCATGGGACTGCCGAGCGGCAGGCCGGCCACGAGACGCCCGTCGCTGATGCAGTCGATCATCCCGTACTCCTCGGCCACGCGAACGGGCGGCGACGTCGTGGGCAGCGTCATGCCCATCTGCACGATCGCCACGTCGAGATCGTTGGTCAGCTTCGCCAGCACGCTGCCCATGAGGTTCGGGCTCGGCATGAACCCGTAGGCGTTCTGGTGGTGCTCGTTGGTGCACACGCCGTCGAACCCGGCGCGCGCGGCGTGGAGCAGCTCGTCGAGGGTCCAGTTGTAGTACTGGCCCACGCGCCGCGCGTCGGCCAGCTCCCACCACGGCGGCGTCACCCACACGCTCGGGTAGCGCCGCTCGAAGTCGGCGGGCAGCTCGCGGTGCGGCATCAGATGGAACGCGCTGATCTTCATCGGAAATCCTCCGGGGTCACGCGGCTCTCACTCGACGATCTTCGCACGACACCCCGTCAGCGTCGCGGGGCGGTGACGAACAGGGCCTCGGCGTTCTTCCAGGCGATGCGCTCGGCGAGATCGGCGGGAAGATCGGCCAGCCACGCGCGGGAGAACGCGGCGTGGCCCACGATGTCGTTCCATCGGCCGGGCGTCCACGTGTCGGTGCCCACCATGAAGCGGTCGGGGAACTCCACGAACACCGCGCGCCATTCTGGACTCACGCGTCCGCCGGGCCCGACCTCGCTGCGAAGCGCCAGGTCGGCCCAGAGGCCCTTGTGCTTGCGCATCATGTCCCGCACGGTCGCGGCCGACGCGAACCCGGCGTGCGCCCAGAGCACGCGAGCTCCCGGGTCCTGCCTGAAGAAGCGCTCCACCGCGTCGGCGTCCGAGTGGGCCTGGAGGAACAACCCATGCTGCTTGGCCAGCTCCACGATCCGCCGGGGAATCGGGAGATCGGCGTCGTCACCGTGCAGGTGAAATTCCCCGATCGACACCCAGCGCTGCTTGGGCAGCTGCTCTTCCACGTAGCGCAGCGCCTCTGGATCCTTCATCCACGTCGACAGCTCGCCGCGCTTCCGGTACGGCCGCAGCCCCGGCACGATGAGATCGGGGGCCTCCGCCAGCAGCTTGACCGTCCCCTCGTTCGGCGAGCTCGACATCAGCACGCGCCTGAGCCCGGCCTTGCGCAGGATCGCCACCGCCTCCTTCGGCGGTGTCAGGCTCCACGCGTCGTGGCTGTAGTGCACGTGCGCGTCGACGATCGGCAGCTCGGCGGCTCTGGCGACCGGCGTCATGCCGAAGAGCCCCATGATGATCAGGCAGATCCCGAACGGCCCGGTCACTTGCCGAAGTCCTTCATGTGCGAGCTGTTTCTGGACAAGTCCTTCGGTCCTTTCTTGAACCGTCCCACGCTGCGCCCTGCGAGATCACATGCGCTCTGACGTCGCTTGGTTTTGCTCCAGCTCACGCTGCCCTTGTTCATCTCAGTTCACTTTTCGCGTGCGGCCGGCCCAGTAGGGGTCGCGGAGCTTGAACTTCTGGAGCTTGCCGGTGGCGGTGCGGGTGAGCTGATCGCGCAGCTCGATCGAGGTCGGGCACTTGTAGTGGGCCATCCGGCTCCGGCAGTGCTCCATCAGATCCTTCTCGGTGGCCGACGCGCCCGCGCGGAGCACGACCAGCGCCTTGATGGTCTCGCCCCACTTCTCGTCGGGCACGCCGATCACCGCGACCTCGGCCACGGCCGGGTGCTGGAAGAGACAATCTTCGACCTCGATCGACGATACGTTCTCGCCGCCGGTGATGATCACGTCCTTCTTCCGGTCGGTGATGGCCACGTACGCGCCCTCGGCGTAACCGCCGTCGCCGGTATGGAACCAGCCGTCGACCAGCGCCCGGCCCGTCTCCTCGGGCTGGTTCCAGTAGCCCTCGAACACGTGGTTGGAGCGCGCCAGCACCTCGCCCTCGCCGTCGACCCGCATGCGCACGCCGACCGCGGGCACTCCCGCGCGAGACAGGCGACGGGCGCGCTCGGGGGCCTCGAGTCCGTCCCACTCGGCCGGGGCGCGGTTGATGGTGAGCAGCGGTGCGGTCTCGGTGAGCCCGTAGATCTGGATGAACTCCCAGCCCAGCTCGGTCTCGATGCGCTCGATGGTCCGCGACGGTGGCGGCGCGCCCGCGATGACCACGCGCACCCGCCCACGCCCCGGCACGGCCTCGCCCCGCGCCCGCCGGGCCGCGGCGGCGTCGAGGACGGCGGCGATCACCGCGGGAGCGCAGTTGAACAGCGTGACGCCCTCGGCCTCGACGCGCTTGAGGATCTCCTCGCCGTCGATCTTGCGGATGATGACCTGGCGGACTCCCATCGCGGTGACCGCGTAGGGCATGCCCCAGCCGTTGCAGTGAAAGGTCGGCAGCGTGTGCAGGTACACGTCGCGGTCGGTCATGCCGAGGTGCCAGCCGAAGGTGACCGCGTTGAGCCAGAAGTTGCGGTGGGTGAGCTGCACGCCCTTGGGCCGCGCGGTGGTCCCCGAGGTGTAGTTGATGGAGACCGTCGCGTTCTCGTCGGTGACGGCGAAGCGCGGGGTGGCGCCCGTTCTCAGGAAGAGCTGCCCGTCGGTCGCGCCGCCGAGCACGAACCGGTGCTTCACCGGGAGGCCGCGCAGCGGCTCGTCCAGCTCGGGATCGACGAGCAGCACCGTCGCGCCGGAGTGCTCGATGATGTAGCGGATCTCCTCGGCGTTGAGCCGGAAGTTGACGGGCACCAGGACGCGCCCGAACACGCTGACCCCGAACAGGCTGACCAGGAACCGCGCGGCGTTGGGCGAGACGATGGCCACCCGCTCGCTCTCGCCGACCCCGAGGTCGTCGAGGGCGGCGGCCTGGCTGCGCGCCATCTCGGCGAACGTGGCGTAGGTGAAGCGGCCGAGGCCGCCGCCGGGCGGGCTCGGCTCGTCGACGACGGCCTCGCGGTCGCCGTAGACGAGCTCGGCGCGTTCGAGAAAGTCCCCGAGCGTGAGCGGAACGATCATGGCCGTCGGCCTCCGTCAGCGTGTGATCCGGGCGCGGGCGCCCGGCGAACGACGCGAGCGAGGGTAGACCAGGGCCGGCCGGCGGTGCAACCGCTGGCCAGCGACGGCTCCGAGGGAAAAATTCTCGCCGCTGTTGACATCTTTTTCCATGAACCGTTCGCGGCGCCGCGCGCATCGATCTCCATGATTCTGTGGTTCTTTACAGCGCGCGCTAGTGTGGCCTCCTTCTTGCCGTGGTGGCAGTCGGAAATTCGCCGAGCGCGAAGGAGGTTCTACCCATGCGACGGAATCACGTTCGGTTGGTGCTGCTCTCGGGGGCGCTGTTGGTGGTGGCGGGCTGCGCCAGCGGAGAAGAGTGGAAGACCTGGCGCGAGCATCCAACCCACTTCGCCTCGGGCGATCACCTGTTCTTCTCCGCCCGCAACGGCGAGGGCGCGCCCCCGCGCGTGAAGCGCGCGGACATCACGCTGGCCCGCGACGAGGGGTGGTGGGGCAAGCCGATCGCCGTCAGCCAGGAACAGATCCTCGAGCGCTAGAAGCGCGAGGACCACGCAGGGCATTGCCGCTTCCGCGGGGGCGCGCTACCCTCCACCGGGCAGTTGACACTGACGCTGGCGAGGAGAAGTCATGAATCCACTCGGCACGGGGGGGATCGCCAAGACGCTGATGGTCGATCTCGCGATCCGCTACGGCTTCGAGGTCCTCGGCGCGCTCGTCATCCTGGTCGCGGGCTTCATGATCGCGCGCTGGCTCGGTCAGCTCGCCGAGCGGCGCATGGAGCGGGCGGGCATCGACGTGCCGATCCGCACGCTCGCGGTGCGGGCGCTCAAGCTCGTCATCCTGCTGTTCGCGCTGGTCGTCGCCCTCGACAAGTTCGGGTTCCAGATCGCCCCGCTCGTCGCCGGCATCGGCGTGGCCGGCATCGGCATCGGCCTCGCGCTGCAAGGGTTGCTCACCAACTTGGTGGCCGGACTGACCATCATCCTCACCAAGCCCTTCCGCATCGGCGAGTACATCGAGGTCACCGGGGTCAACGGCAACGTGGCCTCCATCGAGCTGTTCTCGACCACGCTGGTGCACGCGGATTTCTCGCGGGTCATCATCCCCAACCGCAAGATCGCCGGCGAGATCCTGCACAACCACGGCTCGATGCGCCAGGTGTCGCTCACCGTGGGCATCCCGCATTCGGCCGATCTGCCCACGGCCCTCGGTACCGTCCGCGCGGTGCTGGCCGCCAACCCCGGCGTCCTGACCGATCCCGCGCCGCTGGTCGGTATCGGCGAGGTGACCGACGTCGCGATCAAGATCCGGCTGCAGCCCTGGGTGCGCGCCGCCGACGCCGGAGTCGTCGAGCCGCGCCTCTACGAGGAGCTGATCGAGGCCTTCCGCAAGCGCGGGATCGCCACCCCGCTGCCGAGGCACGAGGTGCGGATGATCGACGGCGCCGTCGCTCGATGACGCGCGCGTGATGGGAGTGTTCCGGCGTCCGCGAACCTGGATCGCGATCGGCATCGTCCTGGTCGCGCTGGTCGCCCTCGTCCTCGTCGCCCTGCCGCCCCTCGCCCGCCGCATCGCCGTGGCTCAGCTGGGCGCGGCGATCGGCCGCGAGGTCACGATCGGCGAGCTGCGGTTGAACCTCTTCACCCGGCGGCTCAGCCTCGCGGGCGTCCGGGTGGCCGACCGCTCCGGTCCGCCGCTCGCCGAGTTCGAGCGGCTGGACGTCCAGTTCCGTCTGTGGCCGCTGCTGCGCGGCCGGCTCCATCTCGATTCAGTCGCGCTGAGCCGCCCGCGCGTGCGCATCGTGCGGGTGGGCCCGAACGAGCTGAACGTCTCGGACATCCTGGCCCGCTTTGCCTCCGCGCCGCCGTCACCGAAGAAGGAGCCGCTGCACCTCACGCTCGGCCGCTTCGCGCTCACCGACGGCGGGGCGGTCTTCGACGATCGCGTGGTGAGTCCGCCGCAGACGTGGGAGATCGCCGGCCTCCGCGCCGACGCGCAGGATCTCGCCACCGTCGGCGCCGCTCCCGGTCGCGCCAACGTCGCCTTCACACTGGGCGGCTCGCCGTTCACGGTGACCGTGGAGGACCTGCGTCTCCAACCCGTGCACGCCCGCGCCCTCGTCGTCGTGCGCGGGCTCGAGCTCACGCCGTTCTGGAGTTACGTGCCCACCACGTCGCCGATGAAGCCCCAGCGCGGTCGATTCGAGACCAAGATCGCGGTCGAATACGACGCGAAGGCCGGCGTGAAGGGCGGCGGCGAGGTGACCATCGCCGACATCGGCCTCGTGCGCGCGGGAGAAACGGTCGCGCTCGTCTCCACGCCGACACTGAGCCTGACCTCGCGCGACGTGGTGTATCGCGACGGGGTCGTCACCGCGGCGCGGCTCGAGGTCACCGGCGTGCCGACCATCGTGGACTCGAGCGTCTCGCCCCCGCGCCGTCTCCCGCTACGCTCGCTGAAGGTGAGCGTCGAGAACGTCGAGTGGCCGTTCCGCGGGACCGCGCGCACCGCGCTCACCGCCGAGCTGCCGGAGTCGGGCACCGTGGTCGTCAACGGGACGGCCGAGCTGGCCTCGTACACGCTGGACCTCAATGTCGAGGCGCGCGACGTCGCGCTCGCCGCCTACCGTCGATTCCTGCCCGTCGACGTGCCCTTCACCGGGCGCGCGGTGGCCACGCTGCGGGTGAAGGGCGTGATGAGCGAGCTGCCGCGCATCGCGGTGACGGGAAGCGCCGGCGCCAGCAAGCTGACGCTGGGCCCGGGCGCGCGCCCGCCGCTCGCCGTGGAGAGCGTCGAGATCACCGGCCTCGAGGCGGACTGGCCCGAGCGCATCCGTGTGGCCCGCGTGGCCATCCGCAAGCCGGCGGCGCTGCTCGAGCGCGAGAAGGACGGCAGCTTCCCGCTGCGGACCATGTTGACTGGCTCACATGGGGGCCCCGAAATGGCCCCCAAGCCCCCCGACGCTCGGAGCGCCCCGGGAAACCCGGGGCGCTCCTCGATCACGCCGGTAGTCCCGGCGGTCGCAAGCGCGCCATCGCCCGCTCCTGCGTCACCCGCCGCGCCGCCGACCGCCGCGCCGGCCACACCGGCCGCCCCCGCCTCCCCGACCGCATCCACGCCGCCGGCCGGCGCGGCGAAGCGCCTGGCCCTCGAGGTCGGGGACATCACGCTCGTCGACGGCGACGTGCGGTTCGTGGATCGCACGACGACCCCGTTCTACTCGGAGGAGATCAGCAAGCTCGCCGTCGGCGTCCGCAACCTGCGCAATGCGCCCGACGCGCGCGCGGACGTCACCGTGCAGGGCATCGTGGGCGCGGCGGGCGCCATCGATCTGAAGGGGCAGGTGGCGCCGTTCGGTGAGCCGTTCTACCTCGACGTGGCCGGCGAGCTGCGCGACTTCGCGATCCCGCGCGCCAACCCGTACCTCAAACACTTCATGGACTGGGTCGCCGGCAGCGGCCGCCTGTCGACCAAGGTCCACTATCGCGTGGTCGGCGACCAGCTCGAGGCCAGCAACGACATCGTGGTCGAGCGCCTCAACGTCGAGCGCGCCGCCGGCGCCGAGGCCGACAAGAAGATCGGCATCCCGCTCGGTCTGGCCGTGGCCCTCATGAAGGACACGCGCGGCGACATCCGTCTCTCGGTGCCGGTCGGTGGGAAGATGAGCGCGCCGGAGTTCAGCTTCGGCGAGGCCATCGCCACCGTCATCAAGAACGTGATGGTCAAGATCGTGACCGCGCCCTTCCGCGCCATCGGCAAGATCTTCCAGAAGGGCGACACGGTGGAGTCGGTCGCGATCGATCCCGTGGTGTTCGAGCCTGGCGGCGCCAGCCTCACGCCGGAGGTCCAGAAGCAGCTCCAGAAGGTCGCCGATTTCATGCGCGCCACGCCCCAGGTGAAGCTGACGCTCCAGCCGGTCGTCGGCGAGCGCGACCTCGCCGCCCTCCGCGCGCGCGCGGCCACCGCGCGGATTCAGCGCGTCCAGCGCGAGGAAAAGCTGGCGGACCTCGATGCCGCGGCCGCGCGCGTCTTCAAGACCACGTTCCCCGACAAGCCCGCGCCCAAGGCGACCGACGAGATCGTGACCGCGCTGGCCGAGCGCGAAACCGTCGCCGACGACGAGCGCGCCGCGCTGATCTCCCGCCGCCTCGACGTGGTCAGGAAAGCGCTCGCCGAGGAAACCGGCGTCGAGCCGGACCGCTTCCAGACCGCCGCGCCCCCCGCGACCGCGGGTGCGAAGTCCGACACCGGCCGCATCGAATTCGAGCTGAACCCGTCGTAGTCGGGTCGCGTGCTAGGCTGGCCGCATGCTGGATGCGCTTCGCCGCGCGCTGGAAGCCGAGCCCGACGTCGCCAATGCTGTGCTCTTTGGGTCGCGCGCCCGCGGATCGGAGCGGCCGGACAGCGACGTCGACGTCGCCGTCGAGCTGATCGCCGGCGCCCGTCGCGACATCCGCGCGATCGGCGGTCTCGCGGCGCGACTGGAGACGGCAAGCCGGCGTTCGATCGGACTCGTGCTGCTCGACGAGGCGTCGCCGCCCCTGGCCTATCGGATCTTCCGCGACGGCCGGCTGCTCGTCGAGCGTGACCACGCCGCGCTGATCGCGCGCAAGACGCGCGCGATCCTCGACTACCTGGACTTCAAGCCCGTCGAAGAGCTCTGCGCCGCCGGCGTCTTGCGCGCGGCCGCGCCCGTGGCCGATAGAGCGCTCGTCGCCGACAGGATCGCGGCCGTGCGCGACGCGACCGACCGCGTGCGCGCGGTCCTTCCTTCGTCGGCCGAAGCCTTCGTCGCCGACCGCACGATCCGAGAGGTCGTGACGCTCAATCTCATGATCGCCATCCAGGACTGTCTCGATCTGGCGACTCATTGGCTCGCCGATGCCGGATGGGATGTGCCGGAGACCTACGCGGACGTGTTCGTCGCCCTCGCCGAACACGCGGTGATCGCGCGTGAGATGGCCACCCGGCTCGCCGCCGCCGCGGCATTTCGGAATCTCGTCGCCCATCAGTACGGGGCGCTCGACTGGCGCCGCGTGTATGCGCTGGCCGCCACCGATCTTGGCGACCTCGACGTCTTCTGTTCTACGCTCGCCAGTCGGGCCCTACCGTCGTCGTGAGCGCGTGTCCTTCACGAAGCGCCTTCGTTGGACTGACGGACCAGATTGGCGACCACCGCGTGTGAAGGATCGCCCTCCTGGCGCAGGCCGTCGATCACGCCCGCGCGGTCCTGGGCGGGGCGGTTCTGGCTCATCTTCCACTTGCCGACGAGCCGCGCGATCGGAATCTCGAGACCGATGATGGCGCCGAGCATCGTGTCGACGTACTCCGCCGGAGCGTCGGTGACGTGCCAGGGATCGCGACGTGCGGCCTCGTGACGATTCGTGAGCTTGGTGACGAAGTCGCGCAGCCAGGCCTTGTCGTCGATGACGCGCAGCGGGCCGTGGGCGTGCACGACCGCATAGTTCCACGTCGGCACCACGCGGCCGGTCTCCTGCTTGGTCGGATACCAGGCCGGCGAGACGTACGTGCCGGGGCCCTGAAAGATGACCAGCGCCTCGACCTCGCGCGAGACCTCACGCCACAACGGGTTCGCGCGCGCGACGTGACCGCGCAACGTCCCGAACGGAGTGGGCTCGGGATCGACCTCGAACGGGATGTGGTTCGCGTCGAGCCCGCCCGCGGTCAGCGTCACCAGCGCCCCCAGCGGATGCGCGTGGATCAACCCGTGGAGAACGTCTACGCGAGACTCCTCGAAATGTGCGGGCAGGTACATTCGCTCACCTCCAGGTCGTCGTGGCTTCGTGGGTCAGGACGGCGGGGGGATGTCCCGCTGGAAGCGTTCGTTCCCCTCCCGTTCCTGTGAGGACCGCCCGTTGGAGCGCCCGCCGATGAGATAGAGGAGTCCAGCGAGTCCACACACGAACGTCACCAGCACCGCGAGCACGGGCAGTCCGACCCACCAGAGAACGCCGAAGATCGCTGCCAGGCCGATGAGGAAGGCCATCACCCTCATATTCTGGGCCTCCTTTACTCGTTGAGCACGGAGAATCCGGGTCCTGCGGGCCCAGGCTCACGAGGTCTGGCCTGGGGGGCATGGCGAGAGGATACCGCGATGCCCTTCCGCGCGGCGGCTAATCGGGGACTCCTAGCAATGTGCGGGAGGTCATTCGCGCACCTCCGTGTCATCGTCGCCTGCGTCCTCCATGGGCCGAAGGGCGCGGGGATGCAACACGTCGATCGCCCAGCCGACGTCGAGGCGCTCCCACCGCCAACCCGGCCGCGTCGTTTGGGCGTCTAGATTCAGCCCAGCGGCTTCGTTCCGCGCTCGAAGCGCTTTGACGGGATCGTCGGGTACGGCTGATGGAATCGGGACGTCGGGCAGCAACCTTCCGTATGGGGTTCGGAATCGTAACTCACCGTTGGACTGTCGCTCCACCTGGTAGCCCTCTTCGTGAACGGCGCGGTGATGACGGCGGCAGAGCATCGTGAGGTTGGAGAGCGTGGTGGGACCGCCATTGGCCCAGTGGCGGATGTGATGGCCTTGGCCGAACATCACGCCGCAGCCCGGAAATCGGCAGCCTCGGTCGCGGTGATGCAGCGCGCGCCGTATCGCCGGCGGAATGGTGCGTGTCCGCGCGCCGACTTCCACGATGTGCCCGTCCGCGTCGTGCCGCATCACGACGCGACTCGCGTCGCAGGCCAGACGGCGGGACGTTTCCGCGGAAACGTGTGTCCCGCCTTCGAGCACGGATTGCCCGGCTGCTTCAGGATCTAGGAGGACTGCTGCGTCAACGTGAACGGCGACCTGATAGCGCTCGCCCGGCGCGCCCGGATCGAGACCGTGATGTAGAGCGGTCTCGGCGAGCAGCGCCAGAGCGTCCGCCTGCTGCTGAGCCATCGGGGGCGTTTCCGCGGAAGCGTCTCCGAGCAGGGCGGCCGCGCTCTCAGCGCGAGCCTGCTGATACAGCGTCTCGCGTGCCGCGGCCAGCGCTTGCATCAGCGCGGCGCCCGCTTCCGGCGTGAGCCTTCCCCGGACGACGACCATGCCGTCTTGGTCTTGGTACACGTGCAGCGCGCGGCTCTTATGACGCTGAGTCGTCTCGCGAGCTTCGGCGGCTGCGTCGACCCGGCGCCAGCCGCGGACGATGCGCTCGACGTGGCAGGCGGTGCCGGCCTTGCCAATCGCAAGCAATCGCTCCTCGATCTCGGGTGTGGCTATGCGGGTCAGCGCCCGCACCTTGGCGTAGGACAGCTCTCCGTGAGCGAGAGCGTCGGCGAGGAGAGGCAACGAGCCGAGCGCGCGGGCCACCCGCACCCGCTGACGGGCAGCGCCGAGATCCATCCCGACGCGCCAGGCCAGCCAGTGCGCGTACGAGCGGAAGCCGTGGTTCCACCCGCCGCGAGCGTCGAACTCGCGAATGAGAGCGAGCAGGTGCGCGGTGGCCGCTTCGAGATGCGCGGACAGCTCGGCGATCTCATTGCCTAGCTGGTCCATCTTGGCAACGGGCTCTGAGGTGGCAACGATGTCGATGCTCATAGGTGTGTCTCTCCTCGCTCTGTAGGGCGACTGTACACCCGGATTTTCGACCCACCTGGGGGCGTCGTGGGACGGCGATCAGCGGCTGAACCACGATTTTTCGCCCGAGCGAAGATGAGCCGGCTTGGCGCGCCTGTACGCGCGCCTGGAGAGGGATTGTGCCAACACCTCGAATGCACAGCCGCAGCGACTCCTCAGAACTGTCAAGCGAAAACTTCCTGGGGGGCATGCTGGGCCGTGGAGTCCGCGCCAGTGACGAGAGCGTCAGGCGATCGAGCGCGCGACCAACGGTAGCACGCGCTCGGCGAGTAACTCGATCGTTCGCAGGACAAGCGACTGCTCCATGCCCATCCACTGCACCCGACACACGAGGCGCCCGAGGCCCACCGTGCGGATCAAGCGGGTCAGCTCCTCCGCGCACTCCTCAGGCCCGCCGATCACGACTCGCCCGGCGAGGAGCTCGGCCAAGTCGACTTGCTCCTTTGGCGTGCCCGCGATCGTCGTCGGCAATCCCCACTGTCCGAGCATGCGATAGCTCGCCGCCAGATACGGGCCTGCGTCCTTGACGGCCGTATTGCGGTCGGGCGCGACGACGATGTTGCGCAATACCGGAAGCTCGGGCGGGAAGGGCTTGCCGAGCGCCGCGAGCGCCTGGCGGAACACGCTGGCCTGGGTGGCGATCAGCTCGTGAGTGAGATGAGACGACGGCACCCAGCTATCGCCGAGCGCGGGGTCGGCGAGCCGCGCCGCCCGCTCGATCGCCGGCGCCGTGCTCCCACCGAACCAGAACGGCGGCCGTGGCCGGCGGACGGGCTTCAGCGCCAGCGAGAGGTCGTTCGTCTGAAAATGCCGCCCTTTGAAATCGACGCGGTCGCGCGTCCAGAGCTGCTCGATGAGCGTGACCGCTTCGACGAAGCGCCCGATCCTCGTGCGGTAGTCGACACCGGCGGCGCGGTACTCGGCCTCGTTCCAGCCCGGCGCCACGCCGAGAACCAGCCGCCCACCGCAGAGCACGTCGAGCAGTGCCGCTTCCTCGGCGACGTGCACCGCATTGAAGAGCGGGAGCACGAGCATGCACGTCCCGATCGTCATCCCATCCGTTTCGGCGGCCAGCCGCGCCAGCGTCGCCAGCGGCGGGAACCACACGGCCGATCCGTATGACGGATGATGCCCGATGACCACCCCATCGAACCCCGCCTGCCGCGCGACCCGCACCTGCTCGACATGTTCGGCGAAGCGTTGTCCGAGCGAATCGCCCGGAGGATGCTCAGGATTGACGAAGAGCGTCAGCTTCACGACGATCAGGCGCGGTTACGACAAGGCGTGTCGGCCGCGGTCGTCAGCTCTTCTTCGCCGCCCGCGCGATCTCCGCGATCTTGTCGGCGAAGTTGACCTGGCTGTCGTCTTGGGGGACGTAGCCGATCACGTCGCGGGCGCCGGCCAGGCTCCAGAAGCGGTGGGTGTTGCCGCTGATGCCGTAGACGATCAGGAACGGGATGCCCTGGGCGTCGGTGATCGTCTCGGCCTCGACCATCTTGATCGCCTGCTGCGTCTGGTCGCGCGCCGAGAGATACGCGCCGAGCGCGCGGTGCATGCCCTTGATGTCGCCGGGCTTGACGTGGTCGATGTCGTCCTCGCGGGGGCCGCCGATGCGCCACTGGGCGATCTCGAGCTTGCGGCCGTCGACTGTGCCGGTGGCGAAGACGAAGCCGAGCAGCTCGTAGGCGGCCTTGGCCCAGCCGTACCAGTTGTCGGAGCGGGGGGGCATGTCCGGCGTCACCATGTCGAGCTTGTCGGCCCACACCAGGCGCTCGTAGTAATCGGCGGCGTGGTTGGAGCTGGCCACCACCACGCGGCGCACGCCTTCCTCCAGGGCCACCCGGTAGACGTTGTAGGCCATCGCGACGTTCTCGTGCTCGGCCCAGAACTTGGCGTCACTGTTGTTCTGCCACGTGGTGGCGTCGAGCCCGGGGGCGCGCACGAAGCCGAGGTGGATCACCGCGTCCGCGCCCCGGAAGTGCTGGCGATAGCGATCGCGGTCGCGCACGGTCAGATCCGAGACGATGAGTCCGGGCACCGCGCGGCCGTCTCGCGTCGTCGGGCTGACGTCGATGGGGACGAGATCCCAGCGCTCGCTCAGCTCGGCGAACATCCGTTGCCCTACGTATCCCGCGGCTCCCGTCAACACTACGCGTCGCTTGGCCATCGAACACTCTCCATGGATGCGATTTCAGCACGCCGTTTCGTCGGGACGTGCCGGTCCGAATTGTAGGGGGAAGGGGCCACCCGAGCAACGCGGGACGCCGAAAGCATTCCGGCGCGCGGCGGATGTGCCGGCGTCCCGAATCGGTCAGCGCCGCCGGCCGCGCGTCACGAGCGCCAGGGTGAGAGCGCTCGCGCTGAGCACGGTGCAGGCGAGGAAGGTGTCGGAGAAGGCGGCGAGGAAGAGGGCGGAGGTCCCGGCGGTCCCCGCGCGGTGCGCCGTCTGTCGGAACGCGAAGAACCAGGGCGAGACCGTCGACGCGGTGAGGACGCCGATGGTGCGCATCGCGGAGATCATGCCGCCGGCGAGGCCCTGGTTGCGGTCGGGAAGGGCGGCCATCACCAGCGTCATGTTGGGCGTCTGGAAGAAGCCGAGGCCGAACCCGGTGAGCACGAACGCGACGACCGTGAACGGAATCGCGCTGCCGTCACGAAGCGTGGTGATGGCGAGCAGACCGACCGTCTCGATGGCCAGGCCCGTGATCACGAGGTGGCGTGGCTCGAAGCGCCGGGTGAGCCAGCCGCCGGTCAGCCCTCCGAGAGAGGTCGAAAGCGGTACGGTCATGAAAATGATACCGGCCACGGTCGCGGACTCGCGCACCACGTCGACCAGGTAGTACGGCACGAAGATGAAGATGGGAAACGAGGCGGCGTTGGCGGCCACCGCGATCACATTGCCGACGATCAACGGCAGCGACACCGACGGCGCGACGGCCGACGCGCGCTCGGCGCGGATCATCCCCGGCAGCGGCAGGAGGGCCACGATTCCGACCACGATGGCGACCGGAACGCGGAACAGGAACACCGAGCGCCAGCCGAAGGCGTCGACCAGCACCCCGGCGATCAGCGGGGCGATCGCCAGTCCCGTGCCGGCCGCGAAGTTCAAGAATCCCAGCCCGACGCCCCGCCGGCTCGGAGCGAGCCCCAGGGTGACCAGCGCGGGCGCCGTCCCGTACACCATGCCGGTGCCGGCGCCCTGCACGACGCGCGCGGCGAGCAGCCACCCGTAGTCCGGCGCGAGTCCGCACAGGGGGAACGCCAGAGCGCAGGTCCAGACGCCGCAGGCGAACACCCGGCGGTGTCCGAAGCGGTCGCCGAGCACGCCCCCGAGGACGGTGAGGATTCCGATGGGAACGTGATAGAACACGATCACGAGCGCGATCCGGCGGGGCGAGACACCCAGATCGGCGGAGATCGCCGGGAAGGCGACGTTGAGCGCCGAGTCGAGCGAGCACAGGAAGGCGCCCAGCGCGCTGACAGCGATGACCGAGCGGGGTGGGGAAACCATGCCGGTGGACGGGCGCCAGCTTACTGGAGGAGAGCCGACGATGTGGAAGAAAGTCTGCGATTCGGGAACGGTGGAAGCGGGGGCCATGAAGCAGTTTGACCTCGACGGCGGGCCGCAGCTGCTCATCGTCAACGTGGACGGACAGCACTACGCCTACCAGGCGTACTGCCCGCACGAGGCGGTACGCCTCGAGGACGGCGTCCACGACGGCGCCGTGCTTACCTGTCTCGAGCACCTCTGGCAGTTCGACGTCAAGACCGGCGCCCCGCTCGGCGACGCCGACACCGGTCTCCAGGGATTCCGCCTCAAGGACGAGGCCGGCGCCCTTCACGTGTGGGTGGAGTAGAGCCCGGTTCCTTGACGGTCCTGGTGAGCCACGGTACGGTGAGCCCGCAATGAAGCTGGCCGTCGACGGACGCGACGTCGAGGTCCCGACCGGCGCGTCCGTCCTCGACGCGGTCAACCGGTTGGCGATTCCGTTGCCCCAGCTCTGCAAGGATCCCGATCGGTCCGCGCTCGGCGCCTGCCGGACGTGTCTCGTCCACGTCGAGGGACAGCGGGGGACGCCGGCCGCGTGTCATCTGCCGGCACGCGATGGGATGGTCGTGAGCACCTCGCATCCCGACGCGGTGCGCGTGCGCTCGATGGTTCTCGACCTCACGCGCTCGATGCTCACGCCGGGCGACGGCCGGAACGGATTCTTCCAGGTCGGCGAGGCGACCTCTCGCCATCGCGTCAGTCCCTCGTGGCCCGCGCTTCACCAGTTCGCGTCCGACACGACCAAGTCGTTCTTCGTGCTCGACCGCGAGGCCTGCATCCTCTGCGGCCGGTGCACGACGGCCTGCGACGACGTCCAGCAGATCGGCGCGATCTCGATGCTGGGACGCGGTCACGCGATGAAGGTCGGCGTGGCCGGCGACGGTCTCATGTCCTCTTCGGTGTGCACCTCGTGCGGCCAGTGCGTGGCCACGTGTCCCACGGGAGCGCTGCGCCCCAAGGAAATTCCCGCGGCCATCACCAAGCGCGTCGAGACCACGTGCCCCTATTGCGGCGTGGGCTGCGGCATCCAGGTCAGCGTCCGCGAGGACGGGCGGCTGGCCACGATGGCGGACGACGTGCCGGCCAACCAGTCGAGCCTGGGGATGCTCTGCGTGAAGGGACGCTTCGGCACCGGCTTCGTCCACGCGCGCGACCGCATCGTGCATCCGATGGTCAAGCGCGAGGGGCGCTGGCAGCAGGTGTCGTGGGACGAGGCGCTCGACACCGCCGCCGAGGGCCTGGCCCGCCACCGCGGACGCTTCGGGGCCCTGGCCAGCGCGAAGGCGACCAACGAGGACGGGTACCTGATCCAGAAGCTCTGCCGGGTGGTGATGGGCACCAACAACGTCGATCACTGCACGCGGCTCTGCCACTCGCCCTCGGTCGAGGCCATGCTGATCTCGATGGGCTCGGGCGCGACGTCGAACTCGTACGTCGACTACGAAGAGGCCGGCTGCGTGATGATCGTGGGCGCCGACGCCTCGTCCAACCACCCCGTGATCGCCATCCGCTTCCGGCGGGCCATGAGCCGCGGGGCGCGGATCATCGTGATCAATCCCAAGCGCGTCGAGCTGTGCGACCAGGCCGACCTGTGGATTCAGCAGCGTCCGGGCACCGACGTCGCGCTCTTCAACTCGATGGCGAAGGTGATCCTCGACGAGGGGCTGGCCAACCTCGAGTTCATCCGCGAGCGCACCGAGGACTTCGAGGCATGGAGAGCCTCGCTGGAGCCGTTCACGCTCGAATACGCCTCCGCGCTGACCGGCGTCCCCGCGGACGACATCGCGCAGGCCGCGCGCTGGTACGCGCGCCCGCCGTTCGCCGGGTCGTGCCTGGTGTGGGGCATGGGCATCACCCAGCACGTCAACGGCATCCACAACGCCCACTCGCTCCTGAATCTCTCGCTGGTCACGGGCCAGCTCGGCTTTCCGGGCTCGGGCATCTCGCCGCTGCGCGGTCAGAACAACGTGCAGGGCTGCGGCGACGCCGGCTGCATCCCGACGAATCTCCCCGGCTACCAGGATTACTCGCCGGCCTCGCTCGACAAGTTCGAGCGCGCGTGGTCGATCCGGCCGCCCGCGGGCACGGGCCTCGTGGTGACCGAGATGGTCGAGGCCTGTCTCACCGGCGGGATCCGCGCGATGTACGTGGTCGGCGAGAACCCGCTGCTCTCCGAGCCCGACCTCCACCACGCCCAGAAGGCGATCGCCCAGCTCGACTGCCTGGTGGTACAGGACCTCTTCATGCACGAGACCGCCGAGCAGGCGCACGTGTTCCTCCCCGCGGCCGCGTTCGCCGAGAAGGAGGGCACGTTCACCAACTCCGAGCGCCGGGTTCAGCGCGTGCGCGCGGCCATTTCGCCGCCCGGAGAGGCGCGGCCGGACTGGTGGATCACGGCCGAGCTGGCCCGGCGCGTGGCGCTGCGGCTCGACTTGCCGATCGGCCATCAGTTCGAGTACGACGGCGCGGCCACCGTGTTCGCCGAGATGGCCGGGTTGATCCCGTTCCTCGGCGGGCTCGACCACGCGCGTCTCGACCACGCGGGCGGGATCCAGTGGCCGTGTCCGACCGCTGATCACCCGGGGACGCGTTATCTCTACGCGGAATCCTTCCCGCGCGGGAAGGGCAAGTTCGTGCCGGCCCAGCAGACCGTCGAGGCGGCGGAGCTGCCCGACGCCGAGTATCCGTTCGTGCTCAACACCGGACGCCTGCTCTATCACTGGCACGGCGGCACCCTCACCCGCCGCGTGGAGGGATTGCTGGAGCTGGCGCCGCGGCTCGAAGTCGCGATCCACCCCGCCGACGCTCGACAGATCGGCGTGGAGACCGGCGAGCCGATCCGCGTGACCTCGCGGCGCGGTGAGCTGGAGGGCTACGCGCGGCTCACCGAGGCGGTCCGGCGCGGCGCCATCTTCGTGCCGTTCGTGAAGCTCGCCGACTCCGCCGCCAACTTCCTCACCAACTCGGCCCACGACCCCGCGTCGAAGATCCCGGAGTACAAGGTCTGCGCGGTGAAGCTCGAGGCCGTCCGCGCGCCCACCGCACGATGATCGCTCTCGCTTGACCACGGAGAATCCCCGAATGCTTTCCGACCTCGAGATCGCCCAGCGCGCGAAGCTCCTGCCGATCACCGAGATCGCCCGCGGCCTCGGCCTCGACGAGGACGAGCTGGAGCTCTACGGCAAGACCAAGGCGAAGATCGCGCTCTCGGTCATGAAGCGGCTCGCCGACCGGCCCAACGGGAAATACATCGACGTGACCGCGATCACCCCCACCCCGCTCGGCGAGGGCAAGACCACCACGACCATCGGGCTCTCGATGGCGCTGAACCGGATCGGTGCGCGGGCCATCGCGGCCATCCGCCAGCCGTCGCTCGGTCCCGTGTTCGGCATCAAGGGCGGCGCCGCCGGCGGCGGCTATGCCCAGGTCGTCCCCATGGAGGATTTCAACCTCCACCTCACCGGCGACGTGCACGCGATCTCCCTTGCCCATAACTTATTGGCCGCGATGATCGACAACTCGATCACCCACGGCAACAAGCTGCGCATCGATCCGCTGTCGATCACGTGGCCGCGCGTGGTCGACGTGAGCGACCGCGCGCTCCGCAAGATCGTGATCGGCCTCGGCGGCAAGGAGAACGGCAGCCCGCGTGAGACCGGGTTCGACATCGCGGTGGCCTCGGAAGTCATGGCCATCCTGGGGCTCACCACCAGCATCAAGGACTTCCGCGCGCGGCTGGGCCGGATCGTGATCGGGCTCGACCAGGACGGCAAGGCGGTGACCGCGGAAGATCTGAAAACCGCGGGGGCCATGGCCGTGCTGCTGCGCGACGCGATCAAGCCCACGCTGCTGCAGACCACCGAGAACACGCCGGTCATGATCCACGCCGGTCCCTTCGCCAACATCGCCCACGGCAACAGCTCGATCCTGGCCGACCTGATCGGGCTCAAGCTCGCCGACTGCGTGGTGACCGAGAGCGGCTTCGGCGCCGACATGGGCATGGAAAAATTCATGAACATCAAGTGCCGTTACTCCGGCCTGGTGCCGGACGCGGCGGTGATGGTGTGCACGGTACGCGCGCTCAAGATGCACAGCGGGCGGTTCCGCGTGGTGGCGGGCCGGCCGCTCGATCCCGGCCTCCTCCGCGAGGACCTCAAGGCCATCGAGGACGGCATCGCCAACCTCGAGAAGCAGATCGAGAACGTGCGGCTCTTCGGGGTGCCGGTGGTGGTCGCGGTCAACGTGTTCCCCACCGACACCGAGCGCGAGATCGAGCTGATCCAGCAGCGCTCGCTGGCCGCGGGCGCCGAAGGCGCGTATCGCAGCGACGTGTGGGCCAAGGGCGGGGCGGGGGCCGAGGAGCTGGCCCGCGGCGTCCTCAAGGCCGCCGAGCGGCCCAAGCAGTTCCGCTTCCTCTACGAGCTGGACCGGCCGATCAAGGAGAAGATCGAGGCCATCGCGACGAAGATCTACGGCGCCGACGGCGTGGACTACACGGCCGCGGCCGAGGGGCAGATCAAGAAGTACACCGAGCTCGGCTACGCCAACCTGCCGATCTGCATGGCCAAGACGCATCTCTCGATCTCTCACGATCCGAACCTGAAGGGACGGCCCCGCGGCTTCCGCGTGCCGATCCGTGAGGTCCGCGCGTCCATGGGCGCGGGCTTCCTCTATCCGCTGCTCGGCGAGATGCGCACGATGCCGGGCCTGCCGTCGGAGCCGAACACCTGGAAGATCGACCTCGACGACGACGGCAACGTCGTGGGGCTGTTCTGAGCGGCGTCGGGTCGAGTGTTCGCCTCACCGTGATGCTGACCACGCTGCTCGCGCTGGCGGTCGGCGCCGGCGCCCAGACGGCCGGCCCGCGCCCGCTCTCTCCGGCGCTGGTCACGAGCGTGCTCGACGTCGCGCTCGGCGAGTTCGACGTCGTCCACGGCGGCTTCGGCCATGGCGGCAAGCCCATCCCGGCCCCGATGCTGCTGCTCACCGCGCGCCGCCTCGCCGAGACCGGCGATCCGCGCCTGCGCGGGGTACTCACGCGCACGCTCGACGCGATGGCCAGGGGCGCGATCCGCGATCAGCTCGACGGCGGCTTCTTCCGCGCGACCACCGATCGCGCCTGGCGCGCGCCCGACTTCGAGCGCCTCGAGGTGGCTCAAGCCCAGGCGATCGTGGCGTACCTGCTCGGCTACCAGGCCACCGGCGAGGCCCGCTATCGTGCCGTCGCGGAGGACACCCTCGCCTACGCCGACCGCACGCTGGTGCGAAAGGGCGGGGGCTTCAGCGCCGGGGAGCGGGCGGAGGCGGGGCACTTCCTCTGGAACGAGGCCGACGTGCGGGCCGCGCTGCCCGCGGCCGACGCGGACCTCGTGGTGCGACACTTCGGGCTGGCCGGCGTCCGTGAGCGCCGCGCGCTCGTCGTCGACTACGACGCCCCGTCGCTCGCCGCCGAGGCGAAGGTCCCGCTCGAGTCCATCGAGCGCCGGCTGCGCGAGGCCAGGGAACGCTTGCGACAGGCCCGCGCGGCGCGGAGCGCGCTCGTCCTCGACGACACCGTGTACGCCGACCGCAGCGCGCGGCTGGCCTCGGCCTATCTCGAGGCGTACAAGGTGCTGGGCGGCGAGGAGCGCCTGCGGGTGGCCCTCGACGCCCTCGAATTCCTCCAGGTCAGGCTGCGACGGCCCGATGGCGGAATGGCGCACGCGATCCGCGACGGCCGGGTGGATCCCGACGGGTCGCTCGACGATCAGCTCGCGCCGGCGGCGGCGTTCCTGGACGCGTTCGAGATCACCGGCGTCGCGCGCCATCTCGAGTCGGCGCGCGCGCTCGTCGCTCACGCGACCGCGCGGTTCCGCGCCCCTGACGGCGGCTTCCTCGACGCGCCGGCGGTGTCGGGTGGGGCCGCCGCCAAGAAGCGCTTCGTGGACGGCGACGGTCTCGGCGGGAACGCGCTGGCCGCCCTCGTGCTTGAGCGGCTGCACGCGCTCACCAACGAGGCGTCCTATCGCGCGCAGGCTCGGGAGACGCTCGCCGCCCTACCTGCCAGCCAGCCGCTCGGCGCGACGCTCGCCGGCTATGCGTACGCCCTCGACCTGTCCGTCAGCGGCGTGCCGCACGTGGTCGTCGCCGGCAAGACGGCGGACGCTCGCACCGGCGCTCTCCTGCGTGGCGGGCTGCGCGCGTTCCGTCCGGGCAAGATCGTCGAACGCTACGATCCCGAGAAGAGCGACCTGGCCGCGGTGCCGCCGCCGGTGGCTGCGGTGCTGCGCCAGCAGCGCGAGGTGACCGAGCCGCGCGCGTACGTGTGCACCGGCAACGTGTGCTCGCTGCCCCAGACCGACGGCGAGCGCCTCCGCGAGATGGTCGAGCAGCTGGGCCGTCGATGAACGTCGTCCTGACCGCCAAGGGCGAAGGCCACGCGTTCGAGTGCGCGGTCGGCGAGAACATCCTGTACGCGGGGCTGCGCAGTGGGCTGATGCTCCCGTACGAGTGCGGCACGGGGACCTGCGGCACCTGCAAGGCACGCCTGGCCTCGGGGGAGACCGCGAGCGCGTGGCCCGACGCGCCGGGGTACGTGGGGCTGAAGCCGGGCGAGATCCTGATGTGCCAGACCCTCGCCGCCGGCGACTGCGGGGTGGAGGTGAACGCCGCGGTCACGCGCATCGCCTCGACGGCCAGCGTGCCCGCGCACCTCGGCGCGGTCATCCGCCGTCGCACGATGCTGACCCACGACGTGGCCACCCTCGACCTCGACCTCGATCAGCCCGTGGATTTCGAGGCCGGGCAGTTCATGGTCATGACCGCGCCGGGCATCAGCGGGGGCCGCGCGTATTCGATGGTGAACTACGATCGCGCGGCCACTCGCCTCACGCTCGTGGTCAAGGCGAAGCCGGGCGGGCGGTTTTCCGAGTGGCTGTTCGGCGACGGCGTCGACGGCGTCCGCGTGCACCTGTTCGGTGCGCTCGGCCACGCCACCTTCGCGCCCGACCTCGGCAAGCACATCGTCTGCATCGCCGGGGGCAGCGGCATCGCGGGCATGATGGCGATCCTCTCGTGCGCGTGCCAGGCGCGCTACTTCGACGCGCACCAGGGCTATCTGTTCTTCGGCGTGCGGACCGGGCGCGATCTCTTCTTCGCCGACGAGCTGAAGGCCATGATCGCGACGTGCCCCGAGGGCCTGCACGTGACCATCGCGCTCTCCGACGAGGACGTGGACGCGACGATCACCGCCGCCCATCCGGAGTTCGCGTTCGACAAGGGCTTCGTCCACGCCGTGGCGGGGGCGTCCATGAAGGGCAAGTTCACCGACGTCCGCGCCTACGCCGCGGGCCCGCCGCCCATGGTCAGCGCGACCCTGCGCATGCTGCTGCTCGAGGGCAAGCTCAAGTCCGCGGATATCCGCTACGACAAATTCAGTTGAGCTCGGCCTCCGGGAGTCTTCGGGAGTTCCTCGAACAGATTGCCAGCGCGGGTCCGTCGGGCGGGGGAGGGGCGGCGGCGGCGTCGACGGGAGCGACGGCCGCGGCACTCGTCGCGATGGTGGCCGGGGTGGCGTTGCTGCGCGCGCCTGACGATGCGGGGCTGCGTCAGATCGTCGACGAGATGCAGGCCTTGCGCGCGCGGATGTTGGCCTTGATCGACGAGGACGTGGCGGCGTTCGGTCGCGTGGTGGACGCGCGGCGCCGCACCGACGCGGCGCGCGCCGGCGCCGTGGGCGAGGCGCTGCTCGGCGCGACCCAGGTGCCGCTGGAGCTGGCGTCGGCCAGCGCGCGGGTGCTCGAGCAGTGCGCGGCCGTGCTGCCCGCCGCGCGTCCGAGCACGGTGGCCGACCTCGGCGTCGCCGCGGCGCTCGCGGCCGCGGCGCTGGAGGGCGCCGCGTTGACGGTACGCGCCAATCTCGAGGGCTTGCCCGCGTCCGCCTTCGTCGCCGAGAGCCGGAACCGATTGGCCGAATGGCTCCGCGCCGCCGCCGCGCTTCGCGCGCGACTGCCGCGCGCACGAGAGGAATCGACTCCGTGAACGAGGTCCATGACGCAATCGCGCCCTTTCCGCGGGAGCGCACGTGGCTGCTGCCGGCGCTGCACGCGGTACAAGAGGCGCTCGGCTGGCTGCCCGGCGACGCGCTCGCCGAGGTGTCCGCGCATCTGCGGGTGCCGGCGAGCGAGGTCTACGGAGTGGCCTCGGGGTATCCGGAGTTTCGCCTCGCTCCTCACGGCGGTCATCTCGTTCGCGTGTGCACGGGCGTGAGCTGCCGGCTCACCGGCGGCGACGCGCTGGCCGACGCGCTCGCGCGGCGATTTCCGTCCTCGGCCGACGTGACCGTCGAGCCCGCCGATTGTTTCTTCGAGTGCTCGATGGCGCCCCTGCTCGAAGTCGACGGCGCCTATCGCGGACGCGTCACCGTGGCCGACGTGGACACGCTCCTTGCGGGGCCGCCCCGTCCTCACGCGCCGAGTGCCGCGCCGGCGTCTCGGGAACGGCATCGCTTCGACCCCGCCGTCTCGTCCGTGACCGCGTTGGCCGGACTCGTGAGGCAAGCCGCGCTCCGCCGGCGGATGCGTCCGGCGCTGCAGCTGCTCGTGGGATCCGGGGCCTGCGGACGCGCGGTCGGCGCCGACGCCGTGGCCGACGCGCTCCGCTCGGCCGTGGCCGCGCGCGGGCTCGACGCCGAGGTCATCGACGGTGCCTGCAACGGGATGTGCTACGCGGCGCCGCTGCTGATCGTCCGCTGCGAAGGATCGCCCACCGCGATGTTCGAGCGCGTCAGCGTCGACTCGGCGCGCGGGCTCGTCGACTGCCTCGCGGCCGAGAGCGCCGACTTCGGGTGCGCGGGCGTCGTGTGCGACGGTCAGCCCTGGCGCGGGCTCGCCCCCGCCGGCGAGCATCAGTTCTGGCATCGGCAAACGCGCGTGCTGCTCGCGCGCTGCGGCCTCGTCGATCCCGGCGATCTCGACGACGCCCTCTGTCACGGCGCGTACCGGTCGCTGGCCCGCGCCCTCGACGGTCCCCCCGCCGACGTGATCGCCGCCGTGAAGGACGCCGCGCTCCAGGGCCGCGGCGGCGCGTTCTTTCCCACCGCGGTGAAGTGGGAGGGCTGCGCCCGCGCGGTCGGCGAGCCCAAGTACGTGGTGATGAACGGCGAGGAAGGCGAGCCGGGCATCTTCAAGGACCGCCACCTGATGGAAGGCGATCCCCACCAGGTGCTGGAGGGCGTGCTGCTGGCCGCCTACGCCGCCGGCGCCACCCGCGCGATCCTCTACGTGCACGGCGAGGCGAACCTGTCGGCGCAGCGCCTCGCGCGCGCGGTCGCTCAGGCGGAGGCCGCGGGGTTGTGCGGCGAGCGCGTCCTCGGCCGCGACTTTTCCTGCGCGGTCGAGCTGCGCCGCGGCGCCGGCGGCTTCGTGCTCGGCGAGGAGACCGCGCTGCTCGAATCGATCGAGGGACGACGGGCCCAGCCGCGGACCCGCCCGCCGTTCCCGGTGGAGTCCGGGCTCTGGGGCAAGCCCACCGTGATCAACAACGTCGAGACCCTGTCGGCCATCCCCACGATCGTGGGACGCGGCGGCGACTGGTTCGCGCGCCTCGGGACCGAGAAGGCGGCCGGCACCAAGATCTTCGGACTCTCGGGGCCGATCCAGCGTCCGGGTGTCGTCGAGGTGCGCAACGGCGTCACCCTCCGCACGCTGCTCGAAGAGATCGGCGGCGGTCTCACCTCGGGCGCGGCGTTCCGCGGCGCCGTGGTCGGCGGGCCGTCGGGAACGATCGTTCCGGCCTCGCTCTTCGACGTGCCGATGACGCCGCGCGAGCGCGTCTCGCCGGGCACGGGCGGGATCGTCGGCGTGCCCGAGGGCGCGCCGGTGATCGAGATCGTCAAGACCCTGCTCCGCTTCAACGCCAACGAGTCCTGCGGTAAGTGCACGCCCTGCCGCGAGGGGACGCCGCGGCTGCTGGCGATGATCGACGAGCTGGGGGCGGCTCCGACGGTGGCGCGGGCGCGCGAGCTGTCGGAGGTGATCCGCCTGGCCTCGCTGTGCGGCCTCGGTCAGGCCGCGCCGCTGGCCCTGCTGGCCGCGCTCGACGAGTTCGCCGCCGACTTCGGTCCGCGTCCGGGTTCGTGAGCGGCCGGCGCGACGCCGGCCGGAGCGGCGCTTCGCGCGCCGAAGCCGCTGCCCCGCGCGCGAAGAGGTTCCGAACATGAGCCGCGCCCCGCTCGGGGTGGCATCTCCGATGCTCGAGTGCGTTCCGAACGTGAGCGAGGGGCGCGACCGTTATCGCCTGCGCCAGCTCGTGGAGACGGTCACGGCGGCAGGCGCCCGTCTCGTCGACCTGCACCACGACGTCGATCATCACCGTTCGGTCTTCACGTTTTTTGGCGCGCCGGAGACCGTCGAGCGCGCCGCCCTCGCCTTCGCCCGCCGCGCCGTCGAGCTGATCGACCTCCGCGGTCACGCCGGCGTCCATCCGCGCATCGGTGCCCTCGACGTGATGCCGTTCGTGCCGCTCGCGGGATTGCCGATGGCCGACGCGGTGGCGATCGCGCAACGCGTCGGCCGTGCGCTCGCGGCGGAGACAGGCGTCCCGGTGTTCTTCTACGAGGAGGCCGCCGTCGTTCCCGGCCGGCGCGATCTGCCGGAGCTGCGCGCGGGAGGCTTCGAGCATTTGGCCGAGCGCCTGAGCGATCCACGCTGGCGTCCCGACGCCGGCCCGACGACCCCTCACCCGAGTGCGGGGGCGGCGGTGATCGGCGCGCGCGGTCCGCTCATCGCGCTGAACGCGATGCTCGACTCGGACGACCTGGCCGGCGCCCGCGCGGTGGCCACGGCGATCCGTGAGCGCACGCCGGGAGGCCTCGCGGCCGTCCGCGCGTTGGGCGTGATGCTCCCGAGCCGCGCCATCGCCCAGGTCTCGATGAATCTCCTGGACTATCGCCGAACTCCACCGCGTGTGGTGATGGATCGGCTCGACGTAGAAACCGCGCAGCGCGGGCTTCGCGTGAGTCACTACGAGCTGGTCGGCTGCGCGCCCGCCGACGCGCTCGACGACGCCGCACGCGCCCGGATCCCCGAGTTGCAACCGTCGCAGCTCCTCGACGCGCGGTGGTTCTAATGGAGCTCGCGGAATTGGTTGACGGTCTCACATCGGGGGTCGGCTGGCCTGGGTCCTCGAAAAGAGGAGCTTCGCTCCTCTTTTCTGCGAAATCGGCGCTCGACCCTCGATGTGAGACCGTCAACCAATTCCGCGAGGATCATTAGCTGCGGGCGAGAGCGGCCTCGAGGCTCTTGCGGACGTCGGGCCACTCGGCCCGCACGATCGAATAGTAGGCGGACGTTCTCACCGAGCCGTCCTGGGCCGGCATGTCGGCCCGGCGCAGGCCTTCGAAGCGGGCGCCCAGCCGCTCGATGGCGCGACGGGATTGCGCGTTGCGCTCGTCGGTCTTGAGGCAGACGCGATGCACGTCCCACACCTCGAACGCGTGAGAGAGCAGGAGGTACTTCGCCTCGGTGTTGCAGCGCGTGCGCTGCGCGGACGCGGCCAACCACGTCGAGCCGATCTCGACCGAGTCAGGCCGATCCGTCCGCTGGTGCGGTGAGCCGGCGGGCCAGCGCCAGCGCTGGACGTCCAGATAGCTCGTCGAGCCCACGACACGATCGCGCCACACGATGACGAAGGGCAGGCGATGGCCGGCGTCGCGATCGGTCAGCGCCTGCTCGATGTAGCGCTCTGCGCCTTCGACGCCGTCGGGAACGCGGGTGAAGCCGTAGCTCTCTCGCGACTCCGCCGCCGCCGCGGCCAGCGCGCCGGAGTCGGCGAGCGACAGCGGACGCAGGGTGACCGTGTCACCGCGAAGCGTCGGAGCTTGAATAAGATCCATCGCGCTCACCGTTTTACCTCAGCCCACGATCACGTGCTCGGTCGTGGCGATGAACGTCACCGGACCGGGTGCGAGGAAGCTCGGGTATTCCGCTTTGGCGCGATCCCATTGGGGTGTGGTCGTCGCGGCGCGCAGCGCGTCGGTATCGTCGAACCACGTGAGCCCGACTCCGTCCCACGCCGGCTCTCGACCACGCTCGTAGGCGGCCAGCCGCGTGTGGCTCTGCACGCAGCGTCGCATCCCCGGGATCGCCGCTCCGAGCGGTCCGTGAACTTCCAGCCAATAGCGCTGGAAGGCCTCGACGCTCATGCCCGGCTTCCGTTTGACGAACGCGACGCTCTTGGCGGCCCCCGGCGCCACCGGACCGTCCTTGACCACGTGCTCATCGGTGATGATCAGCCCCATCGTCGCCCGGTCGATGAACCGCGCCTCGTCCGCCTGCACCGCCGCCATCTCGGCCGTGTCCCGCAGCGCACGCATGGCCCCGCTGTCGTCGAACCACAGCTCGGCGATCCCGTCGTAGATCGGCTCGCCCGTCCGATACGCCGCGATCCGCGTGTGCGACTGCACGTACCGCCGCACGCCGGGAAGCTTGGTCACCACGTCAGGATGCCGCGCCAGCCAGTACGCCTGGAACTCGTCGACCGCCATCCCGGCCTGCCGCTTGAAGAACGCAACCGCCTTCACCATGTCAGTCTTCTCCCGCCGAAGTTATCGCCGCAGCTCCTCATCCGGGGTATCAACCACTCGCACACTCGCCTCCCTCCGGCCCATAGGACAGTTCGACGGGCCCTACGCCCCTGCTGCGCGCCATTTCGTGTGTATCGAACGCATCTGCGGAGTCAGCACGTGCTCCCATCGCGTGTGCATGACGCGATCGATCCAGAGCTCGA
>Ga0193725_1000098_pt1 | contig 29679 bp, 16 predicted proteins | sample H2a2metaG_FD_143058 | JGI IMG/M metagenome (GOLD analysis project Ga0193725, IMG submission 143058) | Soil microbial communities from a riparian zone of the East river system, Colorado, United States - H2a2 | ecosystem: Environmental > Terrestrial > Soil > Riparian zone | place: USA: East River... | reverse complement strand
CGCGGCAGGCCTACTGGCTCGAGGGGAAGTAGAACCAGTAGGCCTGCCGCGCGGAGTCCGGCAGCACGGCCCGCCGACCCTCGACCCGTACCGAGGCCCAGATCGGAGCGATCAGTTGGCGGGCCGCGCCGCGGGCTCCGCGGCGCGCCATCATCTGCGCCAACCGGAGCCGGTCCTCCCACGAGAGCTGCGCCGCCTGGCGGAACAGCTCGTTCTCTGTGGGCAAATCTGCCCGCCCCGCACGGCTCAGGAAATCGGCAGCGGCGACCTGCTCGGCGAGGAGGACGCGGAGGTTCGCGTACCACATGGCAATCGGCGCCATGATTGTGCCGCGCTCGTGCGCACTGCGATACAAGTAGTTGCTGAGCCGGGCGACCACCGAGTCACGCACGGGAATGCCGGCGTCGCGCGCCGCAAGCAGCGCCTCACCGGCGTACGCACTCAGCCACGGCGTCGTCCAATCTTCGGCGGACCACAGACCGATTCCTCCGTCCGGCCGTTGGCGCGCACTCAGCACCGCGACGCCCTGCTCGATCTCGGTCCGTGCGCGCTCGGTTGTGAGACCGGTGAGCGGCGCCACCGGGCCGGCCCGGTAGATCGCGATCAACGGAAGCATTTCGGAGGCGATCTGTTCAGAGCAATCGAACGGATAGACCGCCAACCAGCGATAGCTGCCCGCCAGGACCGCCAGCGGAGTCGTGCCGATACCGAACTCGAGACGCGAACGGTCCGGATCGACCGGCTCCGGGAGATCGATGACGACGGTGCTCGTATCGACGACGCTGCCGGTGACGGTGTACGCCCGCGGCGTGTAGACGGGGCGTCCCGCCAGCCGCACGAGCACCGCGTCGGAATCATTCTGCGACGCGACATCGAAGCGGAAGGTCGTCGAATCGGCGGTCGTGTCCCTGAACGCGAACCGAACTTCGCTACCACGTCCCGGAGCGAGCGTCACCGTCCGGGTAGCGGCGCCACTGCGCACCACGCCCTTTGCATCGGCGCGCACCGTAACGGTCGGCGTGCCACCGGCGCGTTGGTTCACCACGACGCCGGCGGTGAACGCGTCCCCGGATCGCAGAAAACGCGGCAGCGCTGGCCGCGCCAACAGAGGCCGCGTCACGAGCAGCGGCGATTCACCGTGCCCGTAGCGGTCGCCCGCGGTCACCGCAACGGCCATGACGCGGAATGTCGTGAGGTTGTCGGGCAGCTTGGCGACCGCCACGGCCGTGCCGCTGGAATCGGTCTCGACGTCGCCGAGGAAGAATGCCGTGGCGGCAAAGCGCGAGCGCAGAATGTCGCCGCCGCCGAGCCCCCCGCCGCCACCGGGCTCCTGCTCGCCCTTGATCGACGTTCCCTCCTGCTCCAGTACTTGCGGCGCAATTGCAACGAGATTGCTCGCGAGCCGCAGGCTGACGCCGCGGGGCTGGTACAGCAGATCGAGCGGGTCGGGTGTCTTGTACCCCGTCAGCGACAGCACACCTTCGTCCACGGCCCAGAGTGTCACCTCGCTGCGCCGGCCTCTTCCACCGGCGTCGCGCACGCGGATCTGCACTCGGGCACTGTCTCCCGGCCTGTATTCGGTCAGCAGCGGCTTCACGTCCACGGCGAGTCGTTTCACTTCAGGTGTGACGCGCAGCTCCGCGTATCCCACGCGCAACGTCGGGCGTCCGGGATCGGCGATCCCGCCGGGCGGCGCACTGCGGCCACGCACCAGCACCATCGATACAAATACGTTCGGCGCGTACGCCTCGGTGATGCGAAACTTGAGCGAGGTTGCGCCCGCGCTGACGCGCACGCGGCGCTGTTCGATCAGGCCCTCGCGCTCCACCGTGACCCACGCCTCGGCGTTTGTGAATGGCGAGGCGACGAGGATCGTCGCGGTGTCCCCAACGGAGTAGCGCGTCTTGTCCGGGATGAGGTCCATCTTGAACTGATTGTCGTCGTTCCAGGGGATCCAGTCCTTGCCGGTCGCCCAGCGATAGAAGCTCGTGGACGCTGCCCGCCCGATCTCATCCTTGGCGCTGAACGAGATGATGTAGGTGCCACCCGCTTTGGGTGTGAATTGGCAGTTCACGGGATCAGTAGCGCTCACCAGATCGCAGTGTGCGACGGTGTCGGCGACCCACTCACCGATCTGTTCGTCGACGCCGTCCCGCGACCGCTGCACGCGATGCCACTCGCGTCGGACGATCGTGCCCTTGATTCGGACGCCGGCGACGTGCCGGCCGTCGGGGCGCGCCGCGAGCACGGCGATTTGCTGCGGATTTCCGGCGGTCCAGAAATACTCATTGCCGAGCGGTCGGGCGGCGATGTAAAACGACGCGGGGTGGACGAGGACGCCGGCAGACGCAGCGACGGTCTGACGGTTCACGTCGGTCACCGTCGCCTGGAGCCGGGCGTTCGCGGGGCGTCCTTCGATCGCGGTGAGCGGAAGACGCAGCGTCAGACGGCCGGCGGCATCCAGCGTATCCACGCCAGTCGACGTCGTCCGCACCTGCGACCGTGAGGCGTTCCCTTCCCACTCCTCCCACCACCAGCCGTTTTCGCCCAGGTAGTAGCGGTCCAGCCCCGGAATATCGAGGCCGTACGCGGTGCCCGGTTCGACATTGAGTGTCCAGTTGACGGCGGCGCGGGCCATCGGCGCGCCGAAGAGGTAACGCGCCTCGACGTTGCCGTGGAGCGAGTCGCCGTTGAAGCGCGGTGCGCTGTCGGCGGTGACCGTGACGAGAAACTCCGGCGGCCGGTATTCCGCCACGCGGTAGCTCGTGCTCGCGATATCCTGCCAGGTGCCGCGTTTGACCTGCAGCGACACATTGTACGTGCCGAGCGGCAAGTCGTTGCCGAGTTTCAGCGTCTGCGCGGCGGTACCGAACGGGGAGAGGCGCACGATCGAGTCGCGCATCACGCCGCCTTCCCGATCCTTGAACACCCAGCGCAGCGAATCGGTGGCGCCCGGTACGCGCAACGCACCCAGGGCGCCGTTGCGGACGATTGCTTTCACGTAGACCGGCTCGCCGGGACGATAGATGCCTCGTTCGGTGAACACGGCGGCCGCCACCGGTAGTCGGTCCGCGCCCGACGCCGAGCCGATGTTGAAGCGCCACGGCGAGAGATCACCGGACCAGGAATTGATCGCCACGACTGCCCGATCGAGCGCCAGGCGGGCGGAGACATAGCCCGCAAACCCGCGCTCCACGTAGTCGCCGTTTTCACTCGTGTCGCGCAGACCGGCCAACCGGACGAGGCCCTGCGCGTTCGTCGTGCCGCGAGCCCGGACGCGGCCGGTGGGATCGTGCAGCTCGACGTCGACGCTCGACTTTGGGATACCGTCCTGCACGCCGGTGACCCAGACGAGCGCCTCTTCCTGGCCAACGCGCGCGGTGATGCCGAGATCGGTGGTTTGTAGCAGGGCAATCGGAGCCGCCCGGGAGCGCGATTTCACGTTGCTATCCGCCGCGTACGTGACGCGCACCGCGCTCAACGTCGGCCCTCCCTGCCGGGCGGCGTAGACGGGTGCTCGGACCACGCTCACGAGGTTCACATCGCGCCGCGATTCGACGCCGAGCGAACGCTGGGTCGCCCCTGGGGCGAGCTTCGCCCACACATCGCCCAGGTTCCACGCCGGTGCGCGCAGCACCAGCGCCTCGAGGCTGTCGGGCACGGGCGCCGTGGTGACGAAGACCGTGTCGACGTTGACGTGCCGGACCGGGAATGTGCGGTACCCGTTTCGCTCGACCAGCATCATGCCGTAGTCGTATGTCACCGCCGGGTCGTATCCGGTCGTCCCGAATGCCTTCACGGGATTGCCCAGGAGACGCTGTCCGAAGACGTCGTGCAAAATCAGCGTGTCGACGATGACCGCGTAGCCGGTCCTCGGCTTCAATGACGCATCGAGCGTCCAGGTGGCCGATTCTTCGTTCGTATCCGAGACGGCAATCGCAATGCGCGGCAGGAGGTGGATACCCCGCAGCACCTCGGCGCCGCGCACCGGCGTCGAGAACTCGATCCGCGGCGGCCCTGCGGGACAGCTGGCCCAGGTCCAGCCACAGCTCGCCGAGAGCAGCGCGAACGGCCCGTATGTGGCGAGACTCCAGCGCAGGTAGGGACTCGTGCCTTCAGGGTCGAGCTCGGACGGCACTGCGAGGAACCCACTGCACGCCTTGGGCAACGGTGTGATTGGCGTGAACCGCACCACGCGGCGGAGCGCGTCCACTCCGCGATCGCGCTGCCAGCCGCCTGCCTGGCGATAGCGCCACGAGTCGTCGTCCTTGATCGGCCGCTGCGATACGGCCTTCAGGCGGACGACGAGCACCGGGCAAGCGCGATCGAACTGGATGTAGACGCGTTTCGTCAGGTCGCCGAGATCGACCGGATTGCTCCAGACGACTTCGAATTGCGCGTCCGGCTTGAGGAATCGCCCCGCCTCGTCGGGACCCGCCGGCGCTCCGGTCAACGCCACCGTGCCGTGGACGCGGAAGGCGAAGGTGTAGGCCTTCTCGAGCCGGCTGCCGTCCATGGCAATGAACTCGTTGCTCACGGTAACGGTGTACTCGGTGGCGGGGCTGAGGGGCGCGGCGGGCGTGAACCGCAATGTGATCGGATCGCGCCACTCCAGCTTGCCCGGTACAGCAGGTGAGATCGTGAAGATCCGTTGCGGATCGACAGTGGCATCGAGGGACCCAGCGACCGGCCGATCGAATGTGACCGAGACGACGGTGGTGGCGGCCGCGCGATCAGTCGGTGTGACCCGGAGGACACGCAACGGTGTCGGCGAGGACACGACGAGACTACTGATGGCGAGCGTAACGACGGCGGAGAGCGCGCGCATACAGTCCTTATCGAGGGGTTCATAATAGCAAAAAGCAAAAAAGGGACCAACGGTGGTTGGTCCCCTTTTTTCGTCTGTCACATCAGAGCGGGCGGCGGGATTCGAACCCGCGACGTCCAGCTTGGGAAGCTGGCATTCTACCCCTGAATTACGCCCGCAGGTTACTGCGCTCCCAAGTTAGCCGCGCGCCGCTCGACGCGGTACTCCATCGGTCGTGGGATTGTGCCAGCCCCTGTGCGCCGCGACGAGCGCGTCGGCCTCCTTTGGTCCCCACGTGCCGCGCTTGTATGGGACCGCCCGAGGATGGGATTTCAGTACGGGATCAACCGCCCTCCAGGCCGCCTCGATCGCGTCCCATCGCGTGAAGAGCGCGCCGTCGCCGCTCAGGGCGTCGCTCAGCAGGCGCTCGTAGGGCGACTGGGCGCCGACCAGTTCCTCGACCATGTACAGCTCGCGTTGGTCGCCGACGAACTCTTTGCCCGGGCGCTTGACGCGAGCGGCCAGGGCGACCGCCGGGTCGGGGGAGAGCCGGAAGCGCAGATAATTCGCCGGACCGGCCGACGGGGCCGAGTCGGCGAACAGCTGCGCCGGCGGCGGCTTCAACTCAACCAGCACCTCGGCGGCTGTCTCGGGGAGGCATTTTCCCGAACGCAGGTACCACGGTACTCCCTCCCACCGCCATGAGTCGATGCAGAGCCGCACGGCGCAGAAGGTCTCGACATCGGAATCGCGCGCCACGCCCGATTCTTCCCGGTAACCGGCGTACTGGCCACGCACCAGATCACGCGGCTGCAGCGGTCGCATCGCTTCGAAGACCTTCGCTTTTTCGGTGTGGACCGCGCCAAAATCCCGCGTCACGGGCGGTTCCATGGCCAGGAGCGCGACAATCTGGAACAGGTGGTTTTGAATCACGTCGCGCAGGCACCCCGTTGTCTCGTAGAAGGCGCCGCGGCCGTTCACGCCGAACTGCTCGGCAAGGGTGATCTGGACACTGGCGACGTAGTTACGATTCCAGATCGGTTCCAGGAAAGAGTTGGCAAAGCGGAAGTAGAGGATGTTCATGATCGCCTCCTTCCCCAGGAAATGATCGATCCGGAAGATCGCGTCCTCGGGGAATACTGCCCGCGCAACGGCGTTGAGCTCGCGCGCGGAGGCCAGATCGCGGCCGAACGGCTTTTCGACGATGACCCGCGCGTTGTCCGCCAGACCGGCAGCGCCGATCCCTTGAATCACCGTCTCGAATAGCGCGGGAGGGATCGCGAGATAGTGCGCGGGGCGTCGCGACTTCCCCAGCGCACGCTTGAGCGCCGCGAAGGTCTCCGGGTTGTTGTAGTCCCCGGACACGTACTGGAGGAGGGACAAGAGGCGACTGAGCGCGCGCTCCTCCACCGGGGCGCCGGACTGCTTGACACTGTCGGTGACCCGCGCCTGCAGCTGCCCCACATTCCACGCCCGGGAAGCCACTCCAACTACTGGAACCGCAAGGACACCGCGCTGCACCATCGCGTAGAGCGCGGGAAAGATCATTTTGTGGGCGAGGTCGCCCGTCAGGCCGAACAATACCAGCGCATCGGACGCTGCCGGACGGTCAGTCATCCGGCGAGCGCCTTGTCGACAATCACCTGCGCCTCCTGCACGATGCGGTTCAACTCGTCCCTCCCTCGGAAGCTCTCGGCGTAAATCTTGTAGAGATCCTCGGTGCCCGACGGCCGGGCGGCGAACCATCCGGTCGCGGCGCTGACCTTCACGCCCCCGATTGGCGCGTGGTTGCCGGGAGCTTCGTTGATGATGCTCTGGACCTTTTCCCCGGCGAGATCGGCGCCCTGCACCTGGCCCGGTGAGAGCGCCGCGAGCCGCCGTTTTTGTGCCGGGGTCGCGGGCGCCTCGACCCGATCGTACGCCGGCGCACCAAATTCGCGCGTCAAATCACCGTAGAGCTCTCCTGGGTCGCGCCCGGCCCGCGCCATGATCTCGGCCGCGAGCAGTGCCAGCACGATGCCATCCTTGTCCGTGGTCCACGCGGTTCCGTCGCGGCGCAGCAACGTGGCCCCGGCACTCTCTTCCCCGCAGAAGCCGAGGGACCCGTCGCCGAGGCCCGCGACGAACCACTTGAAGCCGACCGGTACCTCGTGGAGCCGACGGCCGAGCTTCGCGGTCACCCGATCGATCATGCCGCTGCTTACGACGGTCTTCCCGACCCCGGCGTCCGCCCGCCACTGCGGCCGATGCGTGAAAAGATGTTGGATAGCGACCGCGAGATAATGATTGGGCGGCAGCAGCCCCGTGCTCCGCGTGACAACGCCATGACGATCGTGATCGGTATCGCAGGCGAAGGCGATGTCGAAGCGGTCCCGCAGGCCGATCAGCCGCTGCATCGCATAGGACGACGACGGGTCCATCCGGATGCGGCCGTCCCAATCCACCGACATGAACCGGAACGTCTCATCCACGACGTCGCTCACGACCGTCAGATCGAGATGGTAGCGCTCTGCGATGGGACCCCAATAGTCGACGCCGGCCCCACCGAGAGGGTCCACGCCAAGCCGAAGCCCCGCGCTCTGGATCGCCGTCATATCGATGACGTTCCCCAAATCGCTGACGTACGCGTTGAGATAGTCGTGCCGGTGGGTGGTCGCGGCGCGCAGCGCCTTCTCGTATGGAATGCGTTTCACACATTCGAGGCCGCGCTCCATCAACTCATTTGCCCGCGCTTCGATCCAGCTGGTGACGCCGCTATCGGCCGGTCCCCCGTTGGGGGGGTTGTACTTGAAGCCACCGTTGTCGGGCGGATTGTGCGATGGCGTGACGACAATGCCGTCGGCCAGTCCCGTGCCCGCGGTGCGCCCGCGGTTGTAGCTGAGGATGGCGTGCGATACCGCGGGCGTCGGTGTGTAGGCGTCGTGCTCGGCGAGCATGATATCGACGCCGTTGGCCGCGAGCACCTCGACAGCGGTGGTGCTAGCCGGCACCGACAGGGCGTGCGTGTCGAAGCCGAGAAAGAGCGGGCCGCCAATCCCCTCCTGCCGGCGGTAGCGACAGATGGCCTCGCTGATCGCGAGGACGTGCCATTCGTTGAATGTCTTCTCGAACGACGAGCCGCGATGGCCCGACGTGCCGAAGGCGACGCGCTGGGCGGGCACCGCGGGATCGGGGATCTCGGCGTAGTAGGCCGTGACCAGCTTCGCGACGTCGAGCAGCATTGCCGGCGGAGGCGGATGGCCTGCGAGGGGACTGATCTTCATGGCTGGAGCTTCGCGGCCGCCGCTGCATCCACGCACCAGCGCACATTGCCGTTGGAGGATGCGATCGCCTGCGCCGGTAACTCGTCCGGACGGCGGGGACCCTCGAGCACTCGGCTGAGAATGCCCGCTTTGGCGCCGCCGGAGACGAGGAACAAGACCTCGGCCGCGGCGTTGATGACCGCCGGTGTCAGGGTGATCCGCCACGTCGACGCCGCGGCCGCGTGTGCAGTCATCACCCAGCGTCTCTGCTCGTGAACGGCGGCGCTCCCCGGGAAGAGCGATGCGGTATGCCCATCCTCACCCAGGCCCAAGAGGACGAGGTCGATCCGGAGCAAGGCCCGCAGCGTCGTTTCGTAGGCTGCCGCGGCAATAGTAGGATCGTCTTCGCCATGGATGCGGTGCACATTCGCCGCGGGGACCGGCACGCGGTCGAGTAGCGTCTCGCGCGCCATGCGGTAGTTGCTCTCGATATGGTCCGGCGGCACACACCGTTCGTCCCCCCACAGGACCTGAACTCGCGACCACATTACCTTGGACACGAGAGCCTCCGTGCTCAGCCGGAGGTAGGTGTCCCGCGGCGTGGAGCCGCCGGCGAGCGCGACGATGAACTCTCCACGCGAGGCAATCGCGTCCCCCGCGGCGGCGACGAAACGTCCCGCCGCCGCGTCGGCGAGCGCGGCGGCGCTGGGCAGCACCGCGAGATCAGCTCGCATCGACCCTCAGCCCTTCTTTCCCAGCACCGCGCGCACGCGATGGTGGCGTTGATCGTCGGCGAGCGGAACGCCAGTGCGGTCGTCGAGCGCGACGCCGTCGAGCTCGAGCACCGCCACGCCCCGGCAGGCCCCGCCGGGGTTCTCGACGACGACGTCGTACCGTGCGGAGCGATACCGGAGCGCCAGCGTGAATCCGGGCCATCCCGACGGGATGCACGGGTCGACCACCAGTCGCGTCCCCTGTACTCGGACGCCGAGCAGCCATTCGATCCCCGCGCGATACAGCCATCCGGCCGACCCAGTATACCACGTCCACCCGCCACGGCCGACGTGCGGCGCCTCGGAGTAGACGTCGCCTACGACGACGTAGGGTTCGACGCGGTACTGCTGGACGCGTTGCGGAGTTGTCGCGTGCGTAATCGGATTGAGCATCGCGAGCAGCTCGGCCACCCTGTCGCCGTCACCGAGTTTGGCGAACGCGATGACCGTCCAGACGGCGGCGTGCGTGTACTGTCCCCCATTTTCGCGCACTCCAGGTACGTATCCCTTGATGTAGCCCGGCTCGAGCGCGGTATGGTCGAAGGGCGGCGTCAGCAAGAGGATCAGGTCATCGTGCCGCCGCACCAGATGCTGGTCAACGGACGCCATGGCGCGTCGCGCGCGATCGGCATCGGCGGCACCCGACAAGACACTCCACGATTGCGCGATTGAATCGATGGCGCAGGCATCGCTGCCGGCGGTACCCAGGGGCGTGCCGTCGTCGAAATACGCGCGACGGTACCAATCGCCGTCCCAAGCTTCACGCTCGATGGCCTCCTTGATCGTCCTGGCATGTTCTGCCCACGTCTCGGCGCGCCGCCTCTCTCCGCGCGCCGCCGCAACCGGCGCCCACGTCGAGAGGATCGTGTGCAGGAACCAGGCGAGCCACACGCTCTCCCCTTTGCCCTGGGCGCCTACGCGATTCATGCCGTCGTTCCAGTCCCCCGTTCCCATGAGCGGGAGGCCGTGGACTCCGACGCTGAGGCTCCGATCGAGCGCCCGCGCGCAATGCTCGAAGAGCGTCCCCTGCTCGGCTGCCATCCGCGGCTCGAAGTAGGACTCTGACTGTCCGGCGGCCAGCATCGCCCCCTCGAGAAACGGGATGGCCTCATCCAGGATCGCCCGGTCACCGGTCACGTCGAGATAGTGGCTCGCGACGTAGGGCAGCCATAGGAGATCGTCAGACATGCGGGTGCGCACGCCGCGGCCGGCCGGCTCGTGCCACCAATGCTGGACGTCGCCTTCGACGAACTGGCGCGACGCGGCCTTCAGGATCTGCGCGCGCGTCAGGTCGGGCCGTGACACGGCGAGCGCCATGACATCCTGCAGTTGATCGCGGAAACCGTAGGCGCCACTGGCTTGGTAGAACGCCGTCCGCGCCCAGACGCGGCAGGCGAGTGTCTGGTAGAGGAGCCACTGATTGAGCAGGAGGTCGAGCGCGCGGTCGGGAGTCTTCACCTGCACGGTGTCCAACACTTGGGCCCACCCGTCCGTGACGGTCGCGAGCCGGGCGTCCAGATCGTCGGCTCGATATCGCTGAATCAACGCCCGCGCTTGTTCGCGGGTCTCGGTCTGACCGAGGAACCAGACGACGGACGCGTGCCCTTCGGCGGGGATCTCGACCGTCGTCTGAAGGGCGCAGCAGGGGTCGAGGGCCGACCCACTGCGTCCCGACAGGCGCGCGCGGCGGCCCAGCGCGGCGGGGCGGTCGGGAGCGCCGTTCCGACCCAGGAATTCCGTCCGGTCGCCGGTCCAGGCGGTTTGCGCGCCACCCAGGTCGGCGAAGGCGATGCGGGCGCCGAAGTCCCGGCTCCAGGAGTTCCGCGCGAACATCGCCCCCGTGACGGGGTCCATTTCGGTCGTCACGAACAGGGCGGAGGCGCTCCGCGAGGCGCCCAGCACCCATTCGAGATATGCTGTCACCGACAGGCGCCTGGAATGGGGAGAATGATTCGTCAGGGTGAGGCGGGAGATCTTGATCGGATCGTCCGGGGGCACAAATTGCAGGAGCTCGAGCGCGACATCATGCGCCTCGTACGTGAATCGCGTATAGCCGTGGCCGTGTCGCACCACATATTCGCCCCGCTCCTCGCGAATGGGAAGCGGCGTCGGGGTCCACAGCTCCCCGGAGTCTTCGTCGCGAACGTAGAACATCTCGCTCGGCGGGTCGCTCACCGGATCGTTTGACCAGGCCGTGAGAAGATTCTCCTGGCTGTTGAGAGACCAGGTACATCCCGATCCCGCTTCGGACACTAGGCATCCGAAGTTTGGGTTAGCGATCACGTTGATCCACGGCGCCGGCGTCCATTGCCCTCCGCGGAGGATGGTCACGTACTCTCGCCCGTCGGCGTCGAATCCGCCGACGCCGTTGAAGAATTCGAGTTCGGGTTGCGGCGCCGCCGGGACCGCGGCGGCCGTCACGGGCGCAGGGAACGGTCGCGCGACGGTGACCGGGGCGGTGTCGGGCCGATATGCCCGTGCCACCTGCGCCGCGAGCGTTCCGCGCCGGCTCGAGAGTTCCACGCGGGCCGCGCTCTCCAAGACGTCGCGCTGTGCGGCCGTCAGCCGGTCCGCCCGGAGCGTGAACACTCTTGCCTGGAGCTCCGACCCCTCCATGCGCGGCATGGACTGACTGGTCCGGACGAGGGTCTCGATCAGGGTCTGCAGGTCCTGCGCATAGGAGGGCGCGCGGTCGTTCAGGATGACGAGATCGACGGCCAGGCGCTTCATCCGCCAGTACGCGTGCGCGCGCAGCAGCTGCCGCACGATGCCGATGTCGTCGGCTTCGTCGATCGCCACGAGAACGATCGGGAGGTCCCCCGAGATCCCGTGCGCCCAGAGCGCCGGAGCCCCTTCCGCGCGGCGCGCGAGCACCTCGGCAGAGGCGCGCAGCGCGCGATCCGGATACAGGATGGACCCTCCGAGGGTCTGGAACAGGTGCGCCTCGTCGGGCCCGATGCCGAGATGGTGCAGCTGGACCTGTGCTTGCGTCCAGGCGAGGGTGGCGACCCGCTCGAACGTCGTGACGTCATGGTACTTGTCCGCGAGGTCGAGCACCACCTTCCGCGAGGGCGCCACCAGCGTAGAAAATGCCACGCGGACCGTCTTACCCGGGCGAACCCGGACCCGCCGGCGAAGACTCACGATCGGGTCGAGCACCGAGCCGGTGGTATCGGAGAGTTCGCGGCCGTCCATTTCCGCCTGGGGGGCGCGCACGCGACGGCCGCGTCCGAGGAACTGCGCGCGATCGGTCTCCCACTCCAGATCGCCGATCGTCTCCCCCTCCACCGCGAGGACGTGGGCGAGCCAGATCTCCGTCTCCTCCGGCGTCCGACGCCGCCGCGTGGCGAGCAACGTGTCCCGCTCAGGGACGCTCTCGGTTTGAATGAACAGGTTCGAGAACGCGGGATGGGCCGCGTCTCCCGCGGCCGGCGCGAGCACAATCTCCGCGTACGACGTGACCTCGATTTCGCGCGTCCGCACACCGTGGTTCGTGAGCGAGACCCGGCGGACTTCGGCGTCATCCTCCGACGAGACGATGACCTCCAACCGGGTCGTGATCGCCCCGTCGCGGCGGATGAACTCCGCGTGGTCCTCGGCAAAAGAGACGTCGTAGCTCTGCGGCGTTTCGCCGCTCGGCTGGAACCCCGCCGACCAGCGCTCGCCACTAGCGATATCGCGGAGAAAGATGTACGAACCGGTGTCGTCGCTCGTCACATCCTCGCGCCAGCGTGTGATCGCGAGATCCCGCCAACGGCTGCACCCCGACCCCGCCGCGGTGATCATCACGGCATAGCGCCCGTTGGACAGGAGCACGGTTCGCGACGTCGGGCCGTGCGGGGACGAGAAATGGCGGGTGAACGGCGGCACCAGCTCGCGCACGTCCCCCACGACGGCGACCGTGTCCTCCCGCGGCCGGGCGACGGCGACGTCGCGCGGCGTCCGCTCCTGCAACAGCAGGTCGCTGGCCCGCACGATGGGCTCGGCGTGGAAGCGAGCCCGCATAGCCCCCCCCTGCAGGATATTTCCGATCGCGACGATCGCCATGCCCTGGTGGTGCGCCATGTACATGCGCACCACCTCCCGCGACGTGTCGGGGGGCAACCGCGTCGGCGTGTAGTCCACCGACTCGTAGAATCCGTACTGCCCGTCGGCGCCGGCGCCGACGAGGGCCCGGAAGTTCCGTACCGCCGCCACCGGATCGAACATCGCCGCCAGCGCCGTGGCGTAGGGTGCGACCACGACGTCGTCGGCAAGGCCGCGCCGGAGACCGAGTCCGGGAACGCCGAAGTTCGAATACTGGAACGTCATCGCGAGGTCGCGTGCATTGTACCCCGACTCCGACATGCCCCACGGGACACCACGCTCGACGCCGTATTCGATCTGGCGCTGTACCACCAGGCGGCACGTCTGCTCGAGCAAGCTGCCCGCCGGCGCGCGCATGATCAGCCCGGGCATCAGATACTCGAACATCGATCCCGACCACGACAGCAAGACCGAGTCCCGCCCCACCGGGGTCAATGCGCGGCCGAGTCGGAACCAGTGCTGCACCGGCACGTCGCCCTTCGCGATGGCGACGAAACTCAAAAGCCGGGCCTCCGAAGCGAGGAGATCGTAGCGTCCCGAGTCGAGGGCCCCGTCGGCCATGCGGTACCCGATCGCGAACAGCATCCGCGTCCGGTCAAAGAGAAAGCCGAACTCCATCGCCGTGACCATCGCGCGCACCTCGGCGGCAAGGTGTCCAAGCCGCTGGCTCAGCGCGGTGGCGGCGGCGGCGGCGCGTTCGAGGGCGCCGGCGAGCGCATCGATGTTCCGGAGTCTCGCGACGCTCGCGTCACCGGTATCGACCATCGCCGCGCGCACGGCCACGAGGTCACGCAGCACGGCTTCGCAGCGGCTCGGCGTCTCCGCTAACGACGGCGCCGGCGTCAACCGGGCCATGAGCGGCGCGGCGGCGGCGTCCATGCGCAGCCCCGCCCAGGGAAGGAGCGTGTCGAGATCGCGGGTGTGCGTCTCCACTGCCCCGCGTAACGCCTCGACTCCCGCCGGCATCATCTGCGGCGGCGTCGCACTCTCTGAGTCGCCAACGTCCTGCGCGCGATTCGTCACCGTCCGCGCTGCGGCCTCGAGCTCCGCCAGCCGCGCGGCCCAGGCGGCGGGCGTGCCGGGGTGCTGCGTCGCCACGGTCTCGACGACGTCGAGCGCCTCATCGAGCCGTCGGCCGTCCTCCCCTGCGCGCGTCGCCTCCCGCAGGAGGAGCACGGCATCAACGATGCCGGATAGTGCCGCCCGCCCGGGCGCAGCCTCGTCCATCATCTCCTCGCACGCATTGGCCACTGTGAGCAAGGAGCCGGCAAGATTACCGCTGTCCACCGAGGAGACATACCTCGGCTCGAGGGGACGCCCGTCCCGGGTGTCGTACCAGTTGTAGAGGTGCCCACGATGATGCTCGAGCGTCTGCATGGTTTGGAGCGTTGCCTCGATCCGATCGACCGCGTCGAGCGTTCCCACCCACCCGTAGTCGCGCGCCGACACCACCGAGAGCAGGTACAGCCCGATGTTCGTAGGCGAGGTGCGTTGCGCGACCACCGGTCGCGGTGTCTCCTGGAAATTGTCCGGGGGCAACCCATGGCTGTCCGCCGTCACGAACGTCGTGAAGAAGCCCCAGGTGCGTCGGGCGATGAGGCGAAGCGCGCGCGTTTCGTCCGGGGACAGCGGAACGGCGTGCGCCTCCGTCCCAGGCAGGCTCAGCCGATGCGCGATGGCGGGCGCAAGGACCCACAACAGCAGGATGGGCAACGCTACCGGTGACGCTCCGGGGCGTTGCCACATCACGACCGCGGCGGCCATCGCCGTGAGGAAAATGGCGGCGGCCATGCGGCGATAAAACCCCGCGAGGGTGTGAGGGATGCGGGCCGCCGCGTACACCATCGTCTTCCATTCCAGCAACCGCCGGTGCGTCAGATAGAGACGCCCCAGCGTGCGCACGACGGCATCGCCCATCCGCCACGCCTGATCCGCCATGGTCGTGAGGGTCAACGCCATCTGGCCCCCAGCCAACCGGAAGTCGCGTGCGACCGCGCGAAGGTGGCTCCGCTTGGAAACCCCAGGCGTGCGGGGCCACATGCCCGCGAATGCCGGGAGCAGCGGGGGCACGGCGATGACCCCGAGCACGAACGCCGTCCACAGACCGGGCGGCGAACCCGGCCAGACCCATCCGCACACCAGGGTGAGAAACGCCGCCGGCATGACCAGGGTGCGCCGGAGATTGTCCATCATCTTCCAGCGGGCGACCGGCGAGAAGCGCTCGCGCAGGATCCAGGGAAGCAGCTGCCAATCGCCGCGCGCCCAGCGGTGCTGGCGCGCCGCGGCCGTCAGATAATTCGCGGGGGCGCTCTCGAACAACTCGACGTCGGTCACCAGGCCAGCGCGCGCGAACAGTCCCTCGAATAGGTCGTGGCTTAACAGGGCATTGTCGGGCACTCGCCCCGCGAGCGCCCTCTCGAACGCATCGACGTCGTAGATCCCCTTGCCGGTGTAGGATCCTTCGCCAAAGAGATCCTGATAGACGTCCGACACCGCCGCCGCATAGGGGTCGATCCCCGACAGCCCGGAGGAGAGCCGCTGGAACGCCGAGCCCGCGGGACCCGGGAGGGGCGGTGTCACCCGCGGTTGCAGGAGGGCGTACCCCTCCACGACTCGGCGCGTCGCCGGATCGAGCCGCGGCCGGTTGAGGGGGTGCGCCATCGTCCCGACGAGCCGCCTGATCGCGCCAATCGGGAGCCGGGTATCGGCGTCGAGCGTCACGACGTAGCGCACACCATCCGGTGCAACCGGTCCGTTCCCGCTTCCCGCCCCCCCTTCGGGGAGGAAGGTCGTGTCCCGGGCGCCGCGCAGGAGCTGGTTCAGCTCGTGCAGTTTGCCGCGCTTGCGCTCCCACCCCATCCAGACGTGTTCGCTCGCGTTCCAGAGCCGCCGGCGGTGATAGAGGAAGAAACGTGGGCCGCCCCCCGGCGCGGGCGCGTGTCGGGCGTTCAACCGCGCGATGCCGTCCCGGGCCGCGGTGAGGATCTCCTCGTCTCCGGCCGACTGCTCGGTGGACGCGTCGGGCCAATCGGAGACCAGCGCGAACCGCAAGTCGCCGTCGGCGTTCGCGAGATAGTGCACCTCGAGCCGCTCGACCTGCTCCTCGACGTCGGCGCGTCCGGTGAGGAGCGTCGGCACCGCCACCAGGGTCCGGAATTCCGCCGGCACGCCGGCGGGCCACTCTAGCCGCGGGAGGAGGTTCGGCGCCACGACCGTCGTGACGAAGCGATTCAACAACGCGACCGCGAGATCCGACGCGGGGACCAGTGCGAGCACTCCCAGAACGACCAATCCTGCGAGGGGCATGCGGACGGTGGAGGCGATGGTCAGGGGAACGGCAAGAATTCCCGCCGTGATCAGGAACAGCGTTCCCAGATACCCCGGCGTCGCGGCGTCAATGAACGCCCGTCGCAGCCGGAGTAGGATCGGCGGGCGGAAGCCCACTGCGCGTTCGAAGTCCCGCCGGCCGCCGCCGACGAGATAGAACCCGGGGTCGGCCCGGCGTTCGTCGCAGGGCCCACTCGCGCCCGGTAGCGGGGCGCGGGACCGGCCGGCCTGGGCCAGCGCCTCCCGCGCCACTTCGAGCTCCGTAAGCCCGGACCCGCGCGCGAGCGCTTCGATCGCGTGGCGATAGCTGTCCCGGCTCGCGAAGTCCATCGCCGCGAAGCCGCTGCCGGCGCGGAGCACCTCGTCCACCAGGCTGACGCTCTCGAAGAACACCGTCCAATCGAGCGCCGATATCAGCCGCATCGAGGTGATGATGTTCCGCACGGTCACCGTCAGCGCCGCCTGCCCCTGGTGCTCGACGAGCGCGATCGCGTCGGCCGTCGTCCCCTGGGCCGCGAGGCGCTGGTGCAGCCAAGCCACCGCGGGGCTCACCGCGGGGTCCTGGTCGCGCAACCGCTGGACCAGCTCCGCCGCGAACGCCGGAAAGAACGGCGCTCGGGCGTAGCGTCGCATCGTCGGGGCGACCCGCTTCCCGCCATGGTTGGTCAGCCCGAGGAGCTCGTCGGCCAGCGCGTCAGCCTCCTGACGTGCCGCGCGCCCTCGCACGATCACGTCCGCGAGACGCCGCAGATTCTCCACAAGAACCACGCGCAACGAGATGGTAACCGCCCAGAGCTCACCGATGGTGAGCGGTTGCACCCGCTGGTAGGCTTGGACGAAACGGCGCAGGGTATCGGGATCGAAGCGGCTGTCGGTGTGCGCGACGAAAGCCCAGGCGATGCCGTACACCCGAGGGTAGCCGGCCAGCGGGCCGTCGGCGAGCGCGGGAAGCTCGCGATAGAAACCCACCGGCAAGTCGTCCCGGATCTCGCGGAGCTGCTCGTCGACGATGAAGAAGTTGTCTACCAGCCACTCCGCGGCGGGCGTGATCCACCGCTCCTCGCGGACCGCCTCGGCGATTGCGCGGTTCGCTTCCCGCAACACCCGGCCGTTGTCGTCCACGCGCGGCAGTAGCGGGCGGCCCGGTTCCAACCCCCTCGTGACCCGCTGCGCGGCGGCGAGGCTCTCGGCGTGCTGTTCGAGTCGCTCGATGCCGAACAGCTCCGCGCGGATCGGGTCTTCGAGCGGGGGAAGCGGGAATAGGAGCGGCAGCCGAACGCGCACCGGTCAGCGACCGGGGGAGGGCTGCGTACCTGAACGCCTCCCGCTGGACAACGTCGAGGAGGCGTTACTCCGCATGGCCGCCGAACTCGGCACGCCTGGGCGCCCGAGTCCACTGATCCCCAGCTGCATCCGTAACCTCCGGTCGCGTAATTCCTTGAAGAATAAACGGCCGCCGCTGCTCGCGACGGCCGTTTCGTTTGCCCTCAGCAACCTCACTGTTTTCGATACCGCCACGCAGCGATGCTTGGACCCGCCGCCTTCATGGCGAACTGTTGCTGCCCCCCGGACGGCGTCGCCGCGATCTCTACGGTGTCCCTCGCGACCACCTCACCCTTCAGGTCGACGAACTCGAACACGAGCTTGTACGGCGCGTTCGGCTTCTCCCGAGTGTTCGTCACGACCCCCTTCACGTCCCGGCCTGTGTCGGTCGAGTCGAACTGAGTCACCGCGACGTCCCCGATCAGGAGCGAGTCGCTCAGTTTGTAGTAGAACAGCGCGGAGTCGATCTTGCCGTTCTGTTGCTGCGCGTACGCCATGATCTTTATGCCGGTGCGGTTCATCGGATCGACCGCCATCAGGCGGCGCGACATCACCAGCGCCGTCACCGAATCGTGCAGACCGAGGGCGGTGTTGGCACGGAAGATCAGGGTCTCCCGGTAATACGGGTTGACCTTCAGACTCGCATCCAGCGCCTGCGCGGCGAGCGAGAACGCTGCGCGCGAGTTCGCGAGATAGGTCTTGGCCATGCCCGTCGTGACAGAGTCGCAACGCGCGCGAATCCTCGCGGCGGTCAGCGGCGGACGGCTGGCGCGAGCTTCCCGACGGCAGCTGCTGCCAGCGACGGACGTGTCAGGGTCTTCCGGCACGCTCCCGGAGATCTCGGCACCGACTCGATAGAGCTGGAAGTAACCTATCGAGTCGCCCTTGCTGACGATTTGCCGGTAAATCGTGAAGGCACTGTCGCGGTAGGCGCTGTCTTTGCCGGCCTTCTGCATGTAGACGCCGCCCAACGCCGCCATGATTTCGGCATCGTTGGGATACAGAACCAGATACTCGCGATAGGTCGCCTGCGCCTCGGGCAGCTGCCCCAGGCTTTGCTGAATGCGGCCGAGGTTGTACAGCGCGTCTTTGCGGTCCGCCGCGAACTTGGGATCCGTCGCCGCCACGTTCGCAGCCCGCCGGAAATAGACGACCGCGGAATCGGACTTCCCGGTGTTGAAGAACAGCGTCGCGACGTACTTGAGGCCGGTCGGCTCGTCGGAGAGCAGCGCATTCGCGCGCTCGAAGGAATGGATGGCGGAATCGAGGTTGTTCGCCTGCCACGCCGCGATCCCGGCGTTGAACGTCGGCACCCACACATACCGCCGCCACACATCCATGTCGCCCTTGCACTCCGGTTTCAACGCCAGAGCATGCGTGAATGCCGAGTCGGTGCCAAACGCGTCGTTCGTCATGATGTAATAGCGGCCCAGGTAGTACCACGCTGCCGGATTCTTACTCTGGTCGCCGGTCACAGCCTGCGTCAGCACCCGCTGGGCGTCAGCCAGGTCTTTCTTCTTCTGATCCTCAAACTTTGACGTCGTCGCGCTCTTCAAAAACAACAGACCCTGGTTGACGAGCTGGTGGCCTGGCTTCAGGTCACACTTTGCGTCCGCCCACCGTCCAGTTTGCGGCTGCTGTGCCGCGACCGGGATCGTGACTGCGGTAAACAGGATTGCCGTGAGATTGCGAACCGTTCGCACGTTCACTCCTTGGATTTCGCGATAAGGGCCTCGGCGTCGCGCTCCACGGCGCGCGCCACCTCGAGTGGCGGACGGCCCAACGCCAGCGCCGCCGCCAACACATCGTCGTATTCTGGCTTCACTCGGGGCTGGCCGCCATCCAGCACCTTGACCCGCACCGCCACGCCGTCCAGCCGAACCGTGAGCTGATGCCGCGGCAGCGTGGCCCGCTCCGCGATCCAGCGGCGCACGCCGGCCGTGGTGCTGTGCCGGAACAGCTCGGCGGTCACCGCGTCCGCGAGCCCCTCAGGCGCCATGGCCTCCACGCGGAACCCCTGGCGGCCCTTCTTCATCTGCACCGGCCAGGTCTGCACGTCGAGCGCGCCCGCCTGGACCAAGGCCTGGCGCAGCGGCTCCACATATTCTGGACTCATATCGTCCACGTCGGTGGCGAGCAACACCACCCGCCCGGCCTCAGCCGCGACCTCGGCGATCAGAATGCGCAACGCGTTCGGATAGTGTTTGGGATCGCGCTCACCGGCGCCCCACCCACTGCCGACCATGCGCCAACGGTCCGGCGGCGCGCCTGCCGACAGTACCCGCAGCAGCGCGGCGCCGGTGGGGGTCGTCGCCTCGCCTTCCACAGGTCCCGCCCCGCCCGCGATTTCCAGCCCTTCGAGCAGGATCGCGGTGGCTGGCGCAGGAACCGGCAGGCGCCCATGCGCCGCCTCCACCCACCCCTGCCCCACCGCGACCGGAAGGTGATGGATGGCCTGCGCCCCGAGTCGCTCGAACCCTTCGATACCACCGACGACATCGAGGACGGCGTCCACCGCTCCGACTTCATGCAGATGCACGTTTTCCGGAGCGACGCCGTGGACTCGACCTTCAGCCTCGCCGATCAATCGGAACGCGCGGACCGCGCGCTCCTTCACCCAATCGGAAACCGGAGCCCGCTCGACGAGTCGCACCAGCTCACCGACGTGGCGGCCGTGCGGCTGCTTCGGGATGTCGAACTCGACTTGCTTGCACGTAATACCGGAGCGGCGAACGTCTCGAACCGTAACACCGACGTCGCTGAGGCCCAGCCGTTCCGGTAACTCCTCGAGCCAGGAAACCGGCAATCCCAGCGAGACGAGAGCCCCTAACGTCATGTCCCCGCTGATACCAGCGGCTGGATCCAGGATGGCGATGCGCATGTGCCGAAGTATTGGAATATAAACAGCTTAGGCCCTGTAGAGCCACCCGGCGCCTGTATTGAACAGCACGATGCGCTGCTCGGGATGCAGCACGCCTCGGTTCTTGAGCGCGACGGCACCTGACAAGGCCGCTCCACCTTCCGGCGATGCGTCGATCCCTTCGGCGAGCTGCAGCTCATGCGCGGCCGCAGACAGTGCTTCGTCGCTCACGGCGACAGCGCCGCCTCCGCTTTCGCGCAACGCCCGCAGCATGAGCCGATCACCAAGCGGCGACGGCACGCGCAAACCAGCCGCCACGGTTTGGGGATCGGGCCACGGCTCGCATCGCTCGGCGCCCGATTCGAATGCCTGTACGACCGGGGCGCAGCCGCTCGCTTGCACCGTGTACATCCGGGGCAGCGGCCCGCGCAGCCAGCCGCCTTGGCGCAGCTCCTGGAACGCCTTCCACATGCCGATCAGGCCCGTCCCGCCGCCCGTCGGATAGATGATCGCGTCCGGCAGCGTCCACCCGAACTGCTCGGCCAACTCGAGGCCGAGCGTCTTCTTGCCCTCGATGCGATACGGCTCTCGCAACGTGGAGACGTCGATGGCGCCGGTATTCGAGGCGTGCAACCGAGCCGCGATACCACAATCGCCGATGTGACCGTCGAGCAGCATCAGATCGCCGCCAAACGCACGGATCTGATCCAGGATGGGGCGCGGCGTCGTGGCCGGCGCGTACACCCGCGCCGACGCGCCCGCGCGCGTCGCGTACGCCGCGAGCGCGATCCCCGCATTGCCGGCGGTCGGTACCACGAACTCCTTCGCGCCTGCCAGCACCGCGCGCGTAACGGCAGCGGCCAGTCCTCGGGCCTTGAACGATCCCGTGGGGTTCGTGCCTTCGTCCTTGACCCAGAGTTGGTCGAAGCCTTGGCGCGCGGCGACGCGCTCGACTTTGAGCAGCGGCGTGCCGCCCTCGCCGAGAGTGACGGGGTGCTCGCCTTCGCCGAGTGGCAGCCACTCGTCATAGCGCCACATCGTCCAACGCCGGCGAAGCAGTTGCGTCTTCGTTTCAGGCCCTGGGAGCGCGGCGTAGCGGACGAGGTACGGGGATCCGCAGACCTCGCACACACCGGGAAATCCGTCCGCGTCGCGCGCGCGCACGGGTTCGCACGCCGAGCACTCCAGTGTCCAGGTGCTCACGCGCGCTGATGCAACCGGTCGAGGATCCGGTCCGCCAGCGTGGTGGAGAATCCCGGCAAGGAGGCGATCTCCGCGGGCGTCGCGGTACGCACGCCGGCGAGCGAACCGAAGCGCTCCAGCAGGAGCCGCCGGCGCGCCGGCCCGATCCCCGGGATTCGTAGTAGCTCCGACGTGATGGTGCGCTGCGCGCGGCGTTTGCGGCTGTACGTGACCGCGAAGCGGTGGGCTTCGTCCCGCGCCCGCTGCAGGAGCTTGAGCGACGGGCTACGCCGCGACAACCGGAGCGGCTCGCCGGAATCCTGCACAAAGACTTCCTCTTCCCGTTTCGCGAGACTCACGATCGGCAGACGCTCCTGTCCCTGGGCACGCGCCGCTTCGACTGCGGCTGCCAATTGGCCTTTGCCTCCGTCGATCACGATCAAGTCCGGAATCTGCTTGTTCTCCGCGATGCGGCGAGTCAGAAAGCGCGTCACCACTTCCTTCACCGCCGCGAAATCATCGATTCCTTCTACACCTTTGATCCGATATCGCCGGTATTCCGCCTTGCGGGGGCGGCCACCCTCGAACCACACGAGCGAGCCCACCGTGTCCCGCCCCTGATTGGTCGAGATATCGATGCACACCATCGCCCGGGGGACCACGGGCAGCCCAAGGTCGCGGCCGAGGGAAAACACGGGATCGGCGGCGCGCTCATCGATGTCGAACGCCTCGATCTTGAAGCTGTCGAGCAGGTGGCGCGCGTTCTGATCGGCGAGCTCCACCAGCTTTGCGGCCGATCCGCGCTGTGGCACCGCAAACTCGACCCCGGGTGCCAGCTCGCGCAGCGCGTCCAGGTCGGCGGGCGCAAACGGGAGCACGACGCGCTGGGCGCGCTGCTCGAGTGGGAGATAGTAGCCAACCAGGAACGTCCGGAGCACTTCGCCTTCGGGAGCATGCTCGACATGCTCGAGGAAGCGATGCTCGCGCGCGATGAGCCTGCCGTCACGAATCCGGAGGATCACGCCCACGGCATCGTCCCCATCGCGGGCGAGACTGATCGCGTCGGCGTCGCCACCACCGACGACCTCCACGGTCTGCGGCTGCTCGAGCTGATCCAGCCACTTGAGCGCATCGCGAAGCTGCGCGGCCCGCTCGTAGTCCTGCGCGTCGCTGGCCTTGTGCATGCGCTCGCGCAGCCCGGTCCGCACGTCGAGCGTTTTACCGGACAGAAACAGGAGGACGTCATCGATCATGCGCCGATAATCCTCGACACTCTGATAACCGACGCACGGCGCCTTGCAGCGATCGATATGGAAGTCCAGACAGGGCCGGTCCGGCGCTTCTTCCGGCAGATGCCAGGAGCAGGACCGGACTGTGAATATCCGTCGGACGATTTTCAACGTCTGCCGGAGCGTCGCGACGTCGGTGTAGGGACCGAAGTAGCGGGCGCCCGGAATGGTGACCCGCCGCACGACCAGCACGCGTGGAAACGGCTCGCCCAGGGTCACGGCGATCTGCGGATAGCTCTTGTCGTCGCGGAGCCGGATGTTGAACCGCGGCTGGTGCTCCTTGATGAGTGTATTCTCGAGCAGCAGTGCCTGCGCCTCGGTCGGCACGATGATCGTCTCGAGGTCGGCGATTTGCCCCTGCAACACCTCCCGCTCCGCAGTGCCCTGCTCGTCGGCGAAATAGTTCGGGACGCGCGTGCGGAGATTCGCCGCCTTGCCGACGTACAAAATCTCCCCGGCGGCGTCTTTCCAGAGGTAGACGCCGGGGCGAGCGGGAAGTGCCGCTAGTTGGCGGGCGAGCCGGTCAGAGATTGCCATGCGCGTATCGCGTCGGGGTGGCGGAACGCCAGTGTAAGCGCCCCGTAAACCACACCAAAGATACCCAGCACGGCAATGCCTTGAGGGATCGGTCGCCAGCCGGCCGTGAGCATTGCCACGCCGACGGCCGCGCCGGACGCGATCAGCGCGGCGACGACGACCAGCCCGAGCGTGCGCCAGTCGGTGCGCTGCAAGATCGTGCCGATGCGCCGATCGAGGTCGTAGAGATGCAGTACCGTGTTGAATGTCCACGCGATCGACGAGCCAAACGCGATGCCGGCCGGACCGAAACGGGGCATGAAGAGCCACGACAGCAGCGTCGACATCACAAGCGACGTGATGGCGATCCGCACCGGCGTGCGCGTGTCGCGCAGGGCGTAAAAACCGGACGCGAACAGCCTGACCGTCGACTGTCCCAGCAGGCCGAGGCTATACGCCGCCAACACGCCAGCCACCAGGACGGTGTCGTCCGCATCGAATCGACCGGTTTGGAACAACAGGGCGATGATTGGTCGGGCGATCGCGGCAAAAGCGAAGGCGGAGGGAATCACGAAGAACGCAATGCGACGGAAACCGATCGCGATGCGCGCGCGCAATTGCGCGTTGGCCACGTCGCCTTCGGCGATCGCGTCGCGAGCGAGATCGGGCAACGCGACCGCCGTCACCGACGCACCAAACAGGCTGACGGGCAACACCTGCACGAGCTGCGCGTAGCCGATACTCGCGAGTCCACCCACGCCCGTGTACGAGCCGAGGAACGTGTCCACCAGGCCGGAGAGTTGAGCGACGCCCGCTCCGAGCACGAGCGGCGACCACGCCGTGATCACCTGCCGCACGCCCTCGGGCGCCAGACTCACGCGCAGAGGAATGCCCTGGAGCAGGCGCCAGCACGATGGCAGCTGCACGGCCACTTGCAGCACGCTGCCTGCCACCGTGCCCCAGGCGAGCGCGAGCGACAGACCGTAGAGCCCCTCTCCTTTGAGCCAGGCGGCCGCGCCGACCATGGCCGCGATACCGGCGACGTTCCACAGCGCCGGCGCGGCGTATGGCAGGAAGAAGCGGCGGTGCGTGTTGAGGACGCCGAGGCACCAGGCCGACACCACCATCAGCCCGGTCATCGGGAACAGAATCCGCACCAGCACCGTGGTCAGCTCGCGTCGCGGTGCGTCGAACCCCTGCGCGACAAAGGCGGTGATCGCAGGAGCAAACGTGATGCCGATGAGGGCCAGGATGCCGCTGGCGAGGAGCAACAGTCCGAGAATCGCGCCCGCTAGCGCGCGTGCCGCGTCCTTGTTTTTCTCGTTGAGCGCGGCGTACGCGGGAATGAACGATGCCGACAGCGTTCCTTCGCCGAGCAGATTGCGCAGCGCGTTTGGAATGCGCAGCGCGGCGCGGAACGCGTCCGCCGCGGCGCCGTTGCCGAAGTAGTGCGCGAAGACGCGCTCCCGGACGTAGCCGAGCACGCGTGTGACGAGAATGCCAGCCGCCACCCGCGCGGCGTGACGGCCACTGCCGCCTTTCAAGACGTCGGTTTCTTGCGGTGGGGGTCTTCCAGCAGGCGCTGCATGAATTGCACTTCGTCCCGCATCCCTGCGATCGTCCGATTCAGGTCTTCCACTTCGGTTTCCAGCTGCTCGACTTTGCGCTTCATCTCGCGCAGCTCAGGCAGGCCTCCCCCCTGCCCGTCTCCTCGCCCCTCGTCCATGCGGCGGGCGAACGACTTGCCGAGCGGCGAGTCGACGAGAATCGCGGCGACGGGGATCAGCAGGGCGACGATGAGTATGACAGCGAGCACCCACATGGATCGGATTCTATAAACCCGCCGCCCACCGCGCCACCTCTGCATCGATTTGGTCCAGCAGCGAACCACCGTAGCGCGCCAGGAACGACACGATCGTCAGCACGCGCTCCTGGGGCTTGCCGTCCGGCATCAGCGCCGTGCGCGCGCGCACGAGCTGGCTCACCAGCGTTCCCTGCGTGCGCTTCAAGCTGGCGACGAGCTTCTTCTCGATCTCATGGGTGCCGGCAAGCGCCGCGTTGCGCGCCGACTGCACCGTGCGTTCCAGCGTGGGATCGAGCTGCTGGACCTCGCCGCTGATTCTGGCGAAGCGGGACTCGACGTCGGCGCGCAACGCGTTCAGCGAGTCGGCAAGCTCGGGAGGCAGCTCCGCTTTCGCAATCCTGGTCTCGAGTGTCCCGGGCTGGCTGTCGAAGTCCGTGAGTGTCAGGGCGTGCTTGCTCAAGATCTTGTCCACGCGCGCCTCGATGATCACTCCGGACCAGCGCGGCACGTGGGCCTGCGGTGCGACGCCCAAACTGGAGAACAACGGCGCGGCCTCGGGCAGATACTCCATCTCTCCCGGCCCGCCCACGTACGCGAGCGTTGGAAACAGTGCGGCCTCGATGACCGGGCGCAGCAGCACATTGGGCGACAGCTTTTCCGGCGTCTCGGCTGCGATTTGTTCGAGCTCGGATCGCGTGAATCGCTCGCCACTGCGGCGCAGCACGAAGGCATTGCCGTCCTTGCGCACGCGGTCACGACCCAGTCGCCCTTCCACCATGACGGGCGTCAACCCGTCGGGCAACGTCTCCTCGAGCGCCTTGAGAATCCACGTCGCGGCAGCGCGTTTGGCGTTGCGGTCGTGCGCTCGAAAAACGGCCAGGCCGCGACCCGCGAGCATCTGGTGCAGCGCCTCGGCACTGGCGTCCGCCAGGCTCGCGTCGGGCCGGTAACAGGCCTCGAGCCATTGCCGCACTTCGGGTTTGCATTCGGAATCGGGGAGCGCTGCATCGAGCGCATCGAGCGCCGCACGGATGTCAGGCCCCAGCACCTCGCGAAACAATGGCAGCTGAGGCGCCTCATGCGCCCGCTCGCGCAACACGATCTTGACCAGCTCTCCATCACGCCCCAGCACGGTGGCGTGGTTGGCCTCGGCGAAATCGTGATCGTCTCCCGCGACCCAGAACACGGGCACCACCGTCACGCCGCGTTCTCGCTCCAGCCGCTGCGCCAGGGCGATCGCCGACAACGCCTTGTGAACGGTGTAGAGCGGCCCGGTGAAGAGCACGGGCTGTTGCCCGGTGGTCACGGCGAGCACGTCGCCCGCCGCGAGCCGCTCGCGCCCGGGCCCCGGGAGCACCGCGGCCAGGACGTCAGGGTGTACGCGGCGCGGCTTGCCGGCCGGAATCTTGCCAGCGGCCATCGGGAGCGGGGTCGACAGGATGCGCGAGATCATGGGCGAGCCGCCACCAGGATCACGCGCGGCGCATCGCGCCCAGCCGCGGCGCCGTCGTAGTCTCCGAACTGCGCGGCCACCCGCAAACCCGCACCGGTGAGCAGGGCCACCAGATCATCCGCGCCATACAGGCGTACGCGCTCCTCAAACCGGCGACCCTCATCGCGCAACTCGATCTCCTTGATCACGAAGCGGTTCGCGCCGTCGATGCGGCGTCGCACGAGCACATCGCGGCCCTTGGCCTGCTCGGTGACTTTGAGCGTGCGCCGTACCTGCTCCGCGTTGAGATAGTCGAGCACAAAGTGACCGCCGGGCGCGAGCGCGGCCGCCACCTGACTCACTACGCGACGGTTCTCGTCGTCGTCCAAAAAGTAACCGAATGACGTGAACAGATTCACCGCCAGCGCGAAACTGCCGTCGCGAAACGGTAGCGCCCGCATATCGCCGCGCACCAGCGGACCGCGGCTCCGCTCGCGCGCGCGCCGCAACATGGCGCGCGAGAGATCGAATCCCACGACCTGCCCACCCCAGCGCGCCAGCTCGGCGGCGTGGCGACCCGGCCCGCAGGCGAGATCCAGAATGCGATCGCCCGATCCCCACGGTACCACGCCGCGAATCAGCGCGACGGCGCGACGGGCATCCTCATCGTCGCGATGCGGATAGAGGGCGTGATACTCCTCGCCGAACCACTGCTCGAACCACTCGGTCATTCGACGAAGACGTCCGCTGTGAACGTGAAGACGCGGGTCGCCGGTTCCCGCCAGCTGCTCGGCGGCAGTCCCGCCTTGTGGCACACCGCGTTCAGGAACGCCTCAGGCCCGAGTCTCTGCTCGACCGCCACCTGCGGCAGCAGGACCGCGTGGGCGTTCCCCCGGCGCACCAGCAGGCCGTCGCGCCCGATCACCAGGCGGCACCGTTCCGAAGGCTCAACGTGGACCGGTTCGCCCAGCACGGAGATCTCGATCCGCAATGTGGCCAGCTCGTCGAGCTGCACCGCCGGGAATCGTGGATCGGAACGGGCCGCCGAGACTGCGACCTGCCGGATGATTTCGCCGAGCGGTCGATCGCCGCTGACGTGGCCGATGCAGCCCCGCAGGTCGTGTCCTTCCTGTTCCTCGAGCGTCACGAATGCTCCGCGGCGCAACGCCGCGCCGGGAACTTCGGGCGGCTCGGGAGGTGAGCGGCCCGTCAGCGCCGCTTCGATAGCGCCCCGCGCGAGCGCCAGCAGCGCGGCGCGGTCGGCCGGCGTCAGACAGGGGTCAGGATCAGCGATGGTACTTCTCTCCGCGGCGGATCGTGTGCGCGCGATAGAGCTGCTCGTACAGGACCACGCGCGCGATCTCGTGCGGCAGGGTCAGCGGTCCCAGACTCCAGCGGCTTTCGGCGCGCTCCAACACGTCGGTCGGCAGGCCATCTGCAGCGCCGATCACGAACGTGACGTCGCGACCCTCCATCTCCCAGCGGCCGACGAGCTCGGCGAGCTCAACCGAGCTCCAGCCCTCCCCTCGGGCCGTCAGCGCGATCACCCTCGAATCCTTCGGGATCCGCGCGACAGTACTTTCCCGTTCCTCGATTTTGGCGTAATGCCGGATCCGGTTCAGGTAGTCGTCACAGGCCGCCCGGAGAGCCGCGCTCTTCATGCGGGGCCCGCCCAGGGCGATGACGCGATACTGCATCACGCATACATGCCGCGCAGCCGGTGCATGGCGGCCACACGGTCCACGGCGACGATGTAGGACGCGATGCGGTTGGCCACTTTGTGCCGGGACGCCATGGCCATCACCTCGCTGAACGAGCGGACCAGGATCGCCTCGAGCCGCCGGTTGACGGTCTCCTCGTCCCAGAAGTAGCCGCCGCGATCCTGTACCCATTCGAAGTAGCTCACGGTGACGCCGCCGGCGTTCGCGAGGATGTCGGGAATCACGAACACGCCCTTGTCCTCGAGGATCTTGTCGGCCGCGGCGCTGGTGGGTCCGTTCGCACCTTCGCAGATGATCTTGGCTTTGATGTGGGGGGCGTTCTTGCGGGTGATGACGTTCTCGGTTGCGGCGGGGATCAAGACATCGCAGTCGACGGTCAAGACCTGCTCGTGCGTGATCGTTTCGGCCCCCGTGTACCCCGCGAGCTGGCGGTGCTCCTTCACCCACTTGATCAGGTCCTGGACGTCCAAGCCCTTGGGATTGTAGAGCGCGGTGGACTTGTCCGAGACCGCGACGATGACGGCCCCTTCCTTGGCCATGAGGTCGGCGGCCACGGAGCCCACGTTGCCGAATCCCTGCACCGCGACGCGCGTACCCTTGAGGCTCCTCCCCAACTTCGCCAGCGCTTCGCGCGTCACGATCATGCAGCCGCGTCCCGTGGCCTCGCGGCGACCCAGCGATCCACCCATCTCGACCGGCTTCCCCGTGACCACCGCGGTGACCGTATGGCGCTTGTGCATGGAGTAGGTGTCCATGATCCAGGCCATCACCCGCTCGTTCGTGTTCACGTCGGGCGCGGGGACGTCGGAATCGGGACCCAGGATCTCGATGATGCTGGAGGTGTAGCGGCGCGTCACTTTTTCCAGCTCGGCCATCGACATCGTCGCCGGATCGCACACGACGCCGCCCTTCGAGCCGCCGAACGGAATGTTGACGAGCGCACACTTCCACGTCATCCAGGCCGCCAGGGCCGTGACCTCTTCGAGCGTCACGTTGAGGTCGAAACGGATGCCGCCCTTGGCGGGGCCACGCGACGTGTTGTACAGCACGCGGTAGCCCGTATAGACCTCGACCTCGCCGTTGTCGCGCAGAATCGGGATCGACACGATGATCTGTTTTTCGGGATTGCGAAGCACCTTGTAGAGACCACGATCCAGATTCAAGAGCTTCGCGGCGTGGTCGAAGCGCTCCATCATCGCCTCGAAGGGATTCTCCTCGGCGAGAAACGTCTGTTTGTCGGGACGAATAATCGCTGGTTCGCTCATACGACTTTTTTCAGTACCCCCTCGAGGACCCGTTCGACGGCGTCGCCGTTCA
>Ga0193725_1000096_pt1 | contig 29990 bp, 21 predicted proteins | sample H2a2metaG_FD_143058 | JGI IMG/M metagenome (GOLD analysis project Ga0193725, IMG submission 143058) | Soil microbial communities from a riparian zone of the East river system, Colorado, United States - H2a2 | ecosystem: Environmental > Terrestrial > Soil > Riparian zone | place: USA: East River... | reverse complement strand
ACGATCCTCAAGCTGCTCCAGATCATGACCGAGAAGAAGCTCGTCAAACGAGACACCCGCGCGCGGACGCACGTCTATTCCGCCGCGGCATCCGAGGCAACCACCCGAGGGCACCTGCTGTCTGATCTCGTAGACCGGGCGTTTGGGGGGTCGTCGCTGGCGCTCGTGTTGCAGGCGCTGTCCAGTACCCGAGCGACCCCCGCCGAACTCGAACAGATCCGACGCCTCCTCGACAAGAGGAAGGGAGATTCGTGATGAACGCAACGCATGCGCTCGGTTGGGCGCTCGTGCATTTCCTGTGGCAGGGCGCCGCACTCGCCATTCTGCTGGGCGTCGCGCTCGCGGTCATTCGGCCCACGGCGGCGCGCACGCGCTACACGCTATCGATCGTCACCCTGGCCGCGATGTTCGTCGTCCCCATCGCGACGACGCTGCGCCTGTATGAGCCCGTGTTCTCCTCATCGTCGCGAAGCTCAGGTGCTGCCCAGCCGGCGACTGAGATCCAGGCCTCCCCCTCCCCCTCCCCCTCCCCCTCGCCCTCCGCCTCCCCTGCCCCGAGTGGGCCTGCCGCCGCCGTGAAGTCGCTCGCGGTGCTCGCGCCATCGGACAGCCGGCTCGCGCAGTTCACGCAGCTCCGCGATCGCCTCGAGCCCGCCCTGCCGTGGCTCGTGGTCGTGTGGGTGCTGGGAGTGCTGATCTTGTCCGTGCGCCTCGCTTACGGCTGGATGGCGGCGCGGCGCCTGCGGACCGACGGCACACGCGACGTCTCCGCGTCGCTGCAGCAAGTGCTGGCGCGGCTTGCCGCGCGGCTGCGCGTGCACCAGCCGGTGCGCCTGCTCGAATCACTTTTGATCGAAGTCCCGGCCGTCATCGGCTGGCTGCGCCCAGTGGTGCTCGTACCGGCCAGCGCGCTCACCGGCCTGACCCCGCAACAGATCGAAGTCCTGCTCGCGCATGAGTTGGCGCACGTGCGCCGCTACGACTACGTCGTGAACGTCATCCAGTGCGTCATCGAGACGCTGCTCTTCTATCATCCGGCAGTGTGGTGGGTGTCGCGTCGCATCCGGGAAGAGCGCGAGCACTGCTGCGACGATCTCGTGGTCGGACTCTGCGGCGATCCTCATCTTTACGCGACGGCGCTCGTCGGCATGGAGCGGCTGCGCCCGGCCACGCCGCGGCTGGCGCTCGCGGCAACGGGCGCGGGCGGCTCTTTGCTCAAGCGCGTCAGACGACTGATCCTGCCGTCCACGGCGCGCACGGAATACTTCCCGCGCTGGGCCGCCGGCATCGCGGGCATGCTTGCCGTGACCGTTGCGCTCCTGGCGACAGGAAGCGACCGCCTGGCAGGCGAACCGACCCAGGCCCAGGTCGCCGATACGGCGCGCGCGGCGCCCGATACCGTCCTGCGGCATCCCGACCCCTCGCAGCCACTCGCGCAACGCTGGGACTGGGCGCGCACTCAGGCGCGCCAGCTCAGCCGGCGCGCGTACTGGATCGGCTACACGATCAAGCGGCCATCGTGGCTCGAGCACTCGGTGTACGTCGATCGTGGTATGGAGGTGAAGGGTGAGAACATCACGATCAGCGGTCGTATGTTCGGGGACTTTCAGGGTTTCATGTTCCGCGGGGTGCGCCTGGCGCGGTTGACCGGCAGCAACGACTCCGACGACATCGTGATCCTGTTGGGATTCACCGATCAGAGCGGCAAAGTCGCGCTGTCGCACGTCCACGTGGCGAGTTTCTACCTCCCGATGGACTTCCGCGGCCGGACCCTCTTCTGGCTCGGCGACGCAGCTGACGCGCAGAGTCTGCCCCTCGTCGAAGCGTTGTTCACCGCCACTCCGCAACCGGAGCTGCGTGAAGACGTCGTCGCGGCACTCGGGATTCACGGGTCGAGCGACCTGGTCGTTCCCGTCCTGCTGCGCCTGCTCATGAGCCGTGAGCCGACCGATGTGCGCGCGCAGGCGGCGGAGTGGCTGGGATTCCATCCCACGCCCGCGGCCGTCGTCGGTCTCAGCGCGGCCGCGCGCAACGATCAGGCTGGTGACGTGCGCCGGGAAGCGGCCGAGGCACTCGGCGACAACATGTTGCCGGCAGCCACCGACTCCACCATCGCGGTCGCCAGGACCGCGAGCGATCCGGACACCCGGCGTGAAGCGGTGGAAGGGCTCGGCCACAAAGACTCGGGCCGGGCGCTCACCGCGCTCGTGGCGATCGCCCAATCCGATCGTAACGAGGATGTGCAGCGCGAAGCCGTTGAGACGCTGGGAGAAATGCCGAATGGACGCGGGCTTACGGCGGTCCGAGACATCGCGCGCTCCCATCCGCGCTCCGACGTACGGCGCGAGGCGGTCGAGACGCTGGGGGAAAACCTGGCACCCGCCGAGGCGATCCCAGTGCTGAAAGACATCGCGACGCGCGATCCTGATCCGGACGTGCAGCGTGAAGCGATCGAAACGCTCGGCGAAGTCCAGGGCAACACCGCGGACGTGCTTGCCGCCATCACGGGGTTCGCGCGCACGCATCCCAACTCCGATGTCCGGCGCGAAGCCGTCGAAACGCTCGGGGAACGGGCGCCGACCGCCGAGACGGTCCGGGTGCTGGCGGACGTCGCCGCCACCGACCGGAGTGAGGACGTGCAGCGGGAAGCGGTCGAGACGCTGGGCGAAATCGGCGATCTCGGACTGGCGGCCGTGATCGAGATTGCCCGTACGCATCCGTCCTCCGACGTCCGCCGTTCAGCGATCGAGGCGATCGGAAACAAGGTGCCCGCCGCCCAGGCGCTCGATTTGCTGGCGCAATTCGCGCGGCGCGATCGCGATCCGGATGTGCAGCGGGAAGCCGTCGAAACGCTCGGCGAGCTGCACGACGACCGGGCCTACAACCTGCTCGTGGAGTTCGCGCGCACCCACCCGAACACTGACGTCCGGCGCGAAGCGATCGAAACGCTCGGCGAGAGGGGACGCGCCGACAGCGTCATGGTCATCCTCGACGAAGTCGCGCGCCGATCGGACAACGAGGACGTCGCGCGGGAAGCGGTGGAAACGCTGGGAGAGCTGCACGACGCGCGGGCGCTCGCGCTAGTGGCGCGCATCGCGCGCACGCACCCGAACGTCGACGTCCGGCGGGAAGCGATCGAGACCTACGGCGAATCGGCACCGAGCGATTCGTCAGTGGCACTACTCAAGAGCATCCTCGCAAGCGACGCGCCCGAAGACGTCTACTCCGCGGTGCTCGAGGCGCTCGAGGAACTGGACGGCGGCGCGGGGATCCCGGCACTCATCGACGCGGCACGCGCACATCCGAACCGGGAGGTTCGGGCCGACGCCCTCCGCCGCCTGGCGGAGAGCGACGACCCTCGCGCGCAAAAGGTCTTCGACCAGACGTTGCGGCGCCCCTAGGGCTGGTGCGCCTCGCTCCCGCTCGCGGCCGCTTCGCTCCCGAGCCGGTGTTGCTGATACCAGCTCATCATGTAGAGCTGGGTCCGCAGGAAGTTCGAGGGCTTGGAGCTGGTCCCGTGGTACTCGCCGTTGAAGCGCAGCATCACCACGGGCACCTTCAGCATCTTCAGCGCGGAGTAGTACTCCTCGGTCTGCGGGATGGGCGTCCGCAGATCGAGCTCACCGGTCATCAGCAGCGTCGGCGTCTTCACGTTGCCGACGTACGCGAGTGACGACTGCTTGATCCATTGCTCCGGCTTTTCCCAGAACGGCGCATCGAAGAAGCCGTAGGTGAACAGCGGAACGTCGGTCTGCCCCGCCATACTCATCCAATCGATCACCGGACAACGCACCGCGGCCGCCGCGAACCGTGTCGTGTGGCCGATCACCCAGCTCGATAGCACGCCGCCGCCCGAGCAGCCGCCGACGTACATCCGCTGCGTATCGATGTAGCCGCGTCCCACGACGGTATCAACGCCGGCCATCAAGTCGTCGTAGTCGACGCTCGGATACGCGCGCTCGATCGCGTTACCAAACGGGCTGCCGTAACCCGTGCTGCCGCGGGGATTGGTGATGAGCACCACGAAGCCATTGGCCGCGAAATTCTGCAGCTGGTAGCTGAACGCACCGTTGTACATCCCGTGCGGGCCGCCGTGAATCTCCATGAGCAGCGGATATTTCTTGGTGCGATCGAACCCGGGCGGCTTGATGATCCAGCCCTGCACCTTCGCGCCGCCGGTCGAGGTGTACCAGATCGCTTCTTCCGCGCCGAGCTTGATGCCCTGCAGCACGTCGGCATTCACATTCGTGAGGCGGCTGATCGGCTGCGCGCGGCGGAGATTGAATCGAACGACGTCGGCGGGATCGTCGACGTCGGTGCGGACGCCGACCCCGTTGAAGTCGCGCGACACCGACGTCAACGACAGCATCTGCTCGCCTTCGGTGACGCGACGGTTGCCGCCTCGTACGCCGGCGAAGTACACGTTGCTGGTCCCTTGCTCGGCGAGCGCGAAAAACACGCCGCTGCCGTCGGGACTCCAGCGCACGGTCCCGGGATCACGGTCATACGTCGTCAGCGCGCGCAGCCCGCTGCCGTCGATCCCGACCGTCCACACCTCGTCGGCGCGATAGGAGAAGGTGCCGAATTCGTGACCGGTGAACGCCACGGTGCGCCCATCCGGTGACACGACGGGCCCCGTCCAACCGCCCTTCTTGGTGACGAGTGGGCGCACGGCCCCGGTCTGCACGTCGACCGTGTAGAGATACGATTCGCGATAGCGATAGTCGGCATCCGCTTCGCGCAGGCCGTCGAAGACGATCGTGCGGCCATCGGGCGTCCAGTCGTAGCTCGGCGCGCCGAAACCTCCCAGCTCGCTGGCCCCGAAGTCGCCCTTGGTGAGTTGCCGGGGCGTCCCACCCTCCGCCGGCACGAGGAAGATCTGCGTGGTTCCTTGTTCGACGTAGCCGGTCCGATCACGACGGTAATGCAGCCGGTCCACGATGCGTGGCGCGGGGGTCCACTTCGCGCCTTCCGGCGCGGCCGGCATGCTGATCTTCCACGGCGTCTCGTTCTTCACCAGCATCGCGAAGCCGAGCGAGCGTCCATCGGGAGACCAGCTCAGATTCGCCGGGGTCTCGCTGACGTGCGTGATCTGCGACGTGGCACCCTCGGCGTCCATCCAACGCACGAACACCTGCGTGCCCTTCGGCTCACCGTCGGCGAAGTACGCGATGCGCGTGCCGTCGGGCGACCAGCGGGCGTTCGAACCCTTCACGAGGAAGCGGTTCTTCGAGCCGTCGGCGTTCATGATCCACAGACCCGCATCCCAGCGGTCTTCGATCTTGTTCACCCAGCGGCGGGTGTACAGGATCTGCGAGCCGTCGGGAGACGTCTGCGGATCGGCGACCTGTTCCCAGTCGAGGTAGTGGTTGACGGTGAGCAGCGTGTCGGACGCGGTTTCTTGACTCGAGACAACGGACGGAACGGCGAGGAGTGCGGCGAGGATCACGGAACGCATAGCAGGCCTCCCGAGACGGCGGATGAAGGATGTCTCTAAGAAAACCTCGGAACACCGATCAGGTAACTCCCCCGCAACGGTGACCACCCACCGCGAAAATCCCCGATTTCCCAGTCGTAGGTGTCGAGTCCTCGGACCAGCTCCTCGAGCTCGGCTTTCGAATAGGTCCGCAGGCAAGAGACGACTCCGTCAAACGTCCCCACAATCGGCAAGACGGGCGGCAGATAGGTCCACGCCAATCGCGACCAGCTCCAGGGACGGATGAACGGGGCGGACAGGAGCGTACCCAACCATGTGAGGGCGACGACCGCGATCTCGAGCGGAGCCCGGCGGGCAATCTCGAACACCCCGATCCCCTGACCTCGCCGGACGGCGTCGGCGAGGATGGCCCGGGCCTCGGCCGGTCGGAAGTGGTGAAACGCGGTGAAGATCGTGCGAAAGCCGTCGAGTTCGACGGGGACTGCCCGCGCGTCGACACGGACGACGCTCTCCCCGTACGGGTACAGGTCCGTGAGAATCACCGGCACGCCCACCTGCGCCCCCAGCCGGCGCCACGGGCCACCCGCACCCGAGCAGAGATCGACGATCCGGCGTGCCTTCGTGCGCTCGAGCGCGCGCCGTAGCAGCGGACCCACGGGATCGTAGGCACCGGCGAGGTTTTCGGTAAACGCGAGAAAGTCGGTCAGCGCGTCGCGCAGCGACGGCGGACAGGAGGCGAGATCGTGGATTTCGACGAGGTGCAGGCGCATCAAGGCAAAGTTAGATTTCGCGGCCGATAATGGAAAACCTCGAGCTTCCCCCATCATGAGCCTGCGGACTACGCCGTTTCATCCCCGCACCGGTCCGCTGTCGGAAGGTCAGGCCTGGCGGCGCTGGGCGGGGTACGTCGTCGCCAGCTCATACGAGCTGTCGCACGACCGTGAGTACCACGCGATCCGGAACTCCGCCGCACTGTTCGATGTCTCGCCGCTCTACAAGTACATGGTCACCGGCAAAGACGCGTCGCGGCTGCTCGACCACGTCGTCACGCGCAACGTCGCCAAAGCCAAGGTCGGACAGGTGCTGTACACGCCATGGTGCGACGACGAAGGCAAGCAGATCGACGACGGCACGATCTCGGTCCTCGGGGAGCAGACGTTTCGCATGACGTCGGCCGACCCGACGCTGCGGTGGCTGCATCTGAATTCCTCGGGCCTCGACGTCACCATCCAGGATGTCTCCGAGACCACCGCGGCCGTGTCCCTGCAAGGGCCCAGCGCGCGGGAAATTCTCCAGCTCGCCGCCGAGCGCGACCTGTCGGCACTCAAGTACTTCCGACTCACCAGCGCCAAGATCCGCGGCATTCCCGTCACGATCTCGCGTACCGGCTATACGGGGGATTTGGGGTTCGAGGTCTGGGTTGATGCGTCGCAGGCCGTCCCGCTCTGGGATGCCCTGATCGAAACCGGCACGCCGTACGGCATCACGCCCGCGGGCATGCTGGCGCTCGACGTCGCGCGCATCGAGGCGGGACTGCTGCTGATCGAGGTGGACTACTTCTCCTCGCGACATGCGCTGATCGAATCCCAGAAGTCTTCCCCGCTGGAGCTCGGGCTCGGCTGGACCGTGGCGACCGACAAAGCACGCTACAACGGGCAGGCGGCGCTCGATGCCGAGCGGAAGCGCGGCCCGGCATGGCAGTTCACCGGCCTCACCGTCGATTGGGATTCGCTGGAGCAGCTGTACGCCGACGTGGGCCTACCGCCGCGGCTGCCGAGCCAGGCGTGGCGCACGAGCGTCCCGATCTACGATCGCAGCGGCAACAAGCAGCTCGGCTACGCGACGAGCGGCGGCTGGTCGCCGCTGCTCAAGCGGTACATGGCCTTGGCGCATCTCGGATCCGAGCATGCTCCCGGAACGGAAGTCCGCATGGAGGTCACCGTGGAGCATCGCCGCAAGCAGGCGCAGGCGCTCGTCACGCCGCTGCCGTTTTTCAACCCCGAGCGCAAGCGCGCATGAAACGCTACGACGCGATCGTCATCGGCGGCGGCCACAACGGTCTCATCACGGCCGCCTATCTCGCGCGCGCCAAGAAGTCGGTGCTGGTGCTCGAGCGCCGGCCGCGCGTCGGCGGCGCCGCCGTCACCGAAGAGATCTTCCCGGGCTTCAAGTTCACGATGTTCTCGTACGTGGTGTCGTTGCTGCGACCCGAAATCATTCGCGATCTGGATCTGCCGCGGCACGGGCTGCACATCCTGCCGCTCGAAAGCACTGTCACGCCGATGGAGAACGGCGACTATCTCGCGGCCTGGGCCGATCACGACGAAACCCGGCGCGAGCTGTGCCGCCACTCGCTGCGCGACGCCGAAGCCTACGACGAGTACGGCCGCCTGATGCACTTCATGGCCCAGGCCGTCAAGCCGATCCTGAGCATGGTGCCGCCCGACCCCACGTCGTTTGCTCCTGGCGACTTGGCCGGTCTCTTGAAACTTGGCAAACACTTCCGCGGCCTCGGCGGCGAGCGCCTGCACGCGCTCGTCAAGCTGATGACGATGAGCTCCGCGGATTTCCTGGATGAGTGGTTCGAGACGGACGTCCTCAAGGCGACGAAGTCGGCGAGCGGCATCATCGGCACCTTCCTGGGTCCGCGCTCTCCAGGGACCGCGTACGTGCTGCTTCATCATTACATGGGCGAGCTGGACGGGGTGTTTAGGGCCTGGGGATTCGCGAAAGGGGGCACCGGTGCGGTAAGCGAAGCCATCGCGTCCGCCGCCCGCTCGTTCGGGGCTGAGATCAGGTGCGATGCCGGTGTTTCCAAGGTCCTCGTGCGTAACGGCCGGGCCACTGGCGTCGTGCTGGAAAACGGTGACGAGGTGTCTGCGGGAATTGTCGCGTCGAGTCTCGATCCGCGCCGGACGTTCCTCCAGCTGCTCGAGTCCAATGAGCTGCCCGCGGAGTTCGTCGCCGATATCAAACGCTTCAAGTTCCGCGGCTCGTCGGGCAAGGTGAACCTGGCGCTCGATTCGCTGCCCAGCTTCAGCTGCATGCCGGGCATCGGCCGGCAGCATCGCGGTGCGTTCTCGATCAGCCCCAGCCTCGACTACGTCGAGCGCGCGTACGACGACGCGAAGTACGGCGAGTTCTCGCGCCGGCCCTACATGGACATCGTGTTCCCCTCGATGATCGATCCCGGCATGGCGCCGCCTGGCAAGCACGTCATGTCGATCTTCGTGCAGTATGCGCCGTACCACCTGAATGGCGGCTGGACCGACGCGAAGCGCGAGGCGTTCGGCGACACGGTCGTGAATACGGTCGAGAGCTTCGCACCGGGGTTCAAGTCGAAGATCCTGCACCGGCAGGTGATTACGCCGCTCGATATCGAGAAGATCACCGGGCTTTCCGAAGGCAATATCTTCGCCGGCGAGCTGGCGCTGCATCAGCTGTTCTTTCTGCGGCCCGCGCCGGGGTGGGCGAAGTTCGCGACGCCGGTTCGCGGATTCTACCAGTGCGGCTCGGGGACGCATCCGGGCGGTGGCATCATGGGCGCGTCCGGACGTCTGGCCGCGATGCGCATTCTCAAGGACGGCGCGTGAGTTACGACGCCATCGTCATCGGCGCCGGCGCGAACGGCCTCGTCGCGGCCCACTACCTCGCGCGCGCGGGTAAGCGCCTCGTCGTGGTGGAGCAGCACCAGGTTCCCGACCTGTCCGCGGACATCGGCTGGGTGCCGCCGCGGGTGATTCGCGATCTGGGCCTGAATGCTCTTCGCCTCGAGCAACCTGACCCATGGCTCACGATTCCGCTCGACGGGGGGGGAACCCTCGAGCTGTCGCGCGACATGGCGCGCTCGGTCGAGGCGATTCGCCGCGTCAGTCCCGCCGACGCGGCGAAGTGGCCGGACTTCTGCGCTCGCATCCGCTCGCTCGCCGGCGTGCTCGAGAGGCTCTATCTCGTTCCCGCGCCCGACATCGAGACGCGCGATCCCCGAGAGCTCGCGCGCATCGCGGGCCTCGGACTGTACGTGCGCCGCCTCGGCAAGCAGACGGTCATCGATCTCGCGCGCGTGTTGCCGATGTCCATCGCCGAGCTGCTGGACGACTGGTTCGAGAACGACGCCTTGAAGGGCGCCCTCGGCGCGCTGGGCATTTGGCACTTGAAGCAAGGTCCCCGCGCCGGTGGGACGGCGTTCAACTTCCTGCATCATCACGTCGGTAGCCCCGCGGGGGTGTTCCGTCCGGTGCAATCGAACGTGACGCAAACCTTGAACGAGACGAAGCGTGTCGAGGTGCGCCGCGGCAGTCGCGCGACTGTGCTCGCAGAGAATGGCCGGGCGACCGGCGTCGTACTGGAGAATGGAGAGACCATTCTCGCGCCGTTGGTTGTCTCCAGCGCCCCGCCGCGCGCCACGCTGCAGCCACTCGCGATCGAGCTCTACCCGGACTTTGCACGCGCAGTGGGCAACATCAAGGCGCGGGGCGTCGTCGCCCGCGGCACGCTGACGCTCGGTCAAGCGCCAGCATACTCGAACCTCTGCATCGCCCCCACGCTCGACTATCTGGAGCGGGCCTACGACGACGCCAAGTACGGCCGAGCTTCCGCCGCCCCCTACGTCGAGGTGCAGCGCACCGACGGCAACCGGCTCGAGTTACACGTCCAGTACGTGCCGCCGGGAACGCAGGACGGGCTCGAACAACGCGTCGCCCAAATACTGAACGTTCGGCCGGACCAGGTGAAGCTGCAGGCGGCCGAGGAGAGCCTCTACCATGGAGAGCTCACTCTCGACCAGATTCTGTTCATGCGTCCCGTCCCCGGTTGGAGCCGCTACCGCACGCCCATCGAGGGGCTGTACTTGTGTGGCTCGGGCACGCATCCCGGCGGCGGGATTCCGGGAGCCGCCGGCCGCAACGCCGCGCGCGAGATCCTATGAGCTTTCTCAAAACCGTCGAGAGCTATCGCCAGGGTGCGCGCACGCTCCCGGGCCGGTACTACACGGCTCCCGAAGTGTTCGATGCTGAGCAGGAGCGAATCTTCGGACGTCACTGGATCTGTGTCGGCCGCGATGCGACGCTGGCGGCGCCTGGGGACTACTTCACTGCTCTGGTTGCCGGCGAAAGCATCATTGTGCTGCGCGATCAGTCAGGGGAGCGCCGCGCCTACTACAACGTCTGCCGCCATCGCGGCACCAGGTTGTGCGAAGCGCCCAAGGGCCGGCTGTCCGAAACGATTCAGTGCCCGTATCACGCCTGGACCTACGCGCTCGATGGCCGCCTGATCGGTGCGCCGCACATGCACGAGGTCGAGGGGTTCGACAAGAAGTCCTATCCGCTGCATACCGTCGCGCTCGCCGAGTGGAACGGCTTCCTGTTCGTCAATCTCGATCCCGAGGCAGTTCCAGCCGCGCAATGGTTCGGCCCACTCAAGGACCGATTTGCAGGTTACAGCCTGCCGCTGCTCCGGACGGTCCGCCGCATCGAGTACGACGTGAAGGCCAACTGGAAACTGGTCCTGCAGAACTACAACGAATGCCTGCACTGCCCGACGATTCATCCGGAGCTGTCGACCAAGCTGCCCTACACCAGCGGCGCGAACGACCTGATCGAAGGACCGTTTCTCGGCGGCTACATGGAGATCAAGGCACCGAACGAGAGCGCGACGATGACGGGCCGGGCGTGCGCGTTGCCGCTCGGCACGCTGGCGGCCGAGGATCAGCGCCGCGCGTTCTATTACGCGCTGTTTCCCACGATGATGTTGAGCCTCCATCCGGACTATGCGGTCTTCTACACGGTGTGGCCGGTCGCCCCCATGCAATCGCGCGTGGTGTGTGAGTGGATGGTGCACCCCGACGCGCCGGACGCCCCGGGCTACAACATCCAGGACGCCGAGGAATTCTGGGATCGCACCAACCGGCAGGATTGGCACATCTGCGAGCAGAGCCAGCTCGGCATTACCTCTCGCGTGTACGCGCCGGGACCGTACTCGCCGCGCGAGAGTATCCCCGCCGCCTGGGATCGCATGTACCTGAGGGCATTTGAAGGCTCTTGAAGAAGTGCTGAAGGAAGTCGCGGAACGCCTCAAGGACAACTACCCATACGGCGATCCGCTGTACGCGGGCCAGATGCTCAAGCCACCGCACGACGTGGCGCGCCGCGCGTACGAGATGGCCCTGAAGATCAATCCCAACAACCATGCGCTCGACGGCGGCCGCGCAAGCTCGGCGATGGAGAAGGAAGCAGTCGCTGAGCTGGCGAAGATGATCGGCTGGGGGGGGGACACGCACCTCGGTCACCTGTGCGGCGGCGGCACCATGGCGAACCTCGAGGCGCTATGGGTCGCGGGGCAGCTCCATCCGGGCAAGACGGTCGTTGCTTCGACCCAGGCACATTACACGCACCAGCGAATCGCCGGCGTGCTGGGCCTGCCGTTCGAGACGATTCCGTGCGACCGCGCCGGCCGGATGGACGCCGCGGTGCTTGCGGGCCGGTTGGCGGCCGGCGGTGTGGGGACCGTCGTGGCCACCATGGGCACGACGGCGACCGGCGCCGTCGATCCCCTCGACGCGATCGTCGAGCTGCGTGGCCGCTACGACTTTCGCATCCATGCCGATGCGGCGTACGGCGGCTATTTCCTGCTCGTGAAGGATCTCGGCGCCCAGACGCGCCGGGCGTTCGACCGGATCGCCGAGGCGGCGTCAGTCGTCATCGATCCGCACAAGCACGGACTGCAGCCGTATGGCTGTGGGTGCGTGCTGTTTCGCGATCCGTCGGTGGGGCGACTGTACTCCCACGACTCGCCCTACACCTACTTCACCTCGACCGAAATGCACCTCGGGGAGATTTCGCTGGAGTGTTCACGACCGGGCGCCGCGGCCGTCGCTCTCTGGGCGACGCAGCGACTGTTTCCACTCGTCCCAGATGGAGACTTCGCGCAAGGTCTTGCGAACGGGCGGGCTGCCGCGCTCGACCTGCACGAGCGGCTGCGAAACGATGGGCGCTTCGTGACCGGCGCGGCGCCGGAGCTCGACATCCTGGTCTGGGCGCCGCGCGCCAAACGGATCAGCGAAGCCTCCGCGCTCTCCCAGCGGGTTTTTGACGAGGCCGCCGGGCGCCACCTCCATCTCGCGCTCGCCACACTGCCCGTGCAGCTGATCGACCTGCAGGACATGCAGCGTGACCGCGACACGATCGTCTGCCTGCGGTCCGTCTTGATGAAACCGGAGCACCGCGAGTGGGTGGATCGGATCTGGTCGATTCTCGACGCCGCGACCAGCGCGGCCCTCGGCACCCCGCGCTAGTCGACGAATCCGCTCGACAGCCGGACGATCAGGTTCCGCCCGGGGTCGAACGCGAACTCCTTGTACCGGCTCAGGAAGCTCTTGTAGCGCTGGTTGAGCGCATTGCGTAACGAGATATCGAGCCGCATCGCCCGGCCGAACAATCGGACGTCAGTCCCGCCGCCGAGATGCAGCAGCGCGTAGCCGGCGGTCGGAATGTCGAGCGGGTTGAGCCGTTTGGGTCGCGCATAGGCATCGACATCCACGCTCAACCGATCCCGCCACCCGAAGCCCACCGCCGCGCGCACGGGCGGCAGCAGCGGCAGCGGCTCGTGTGACGTGAGGTTGGTGCCGCGCACCACTTCCACGCGGCTGCGCGCCACCACTCCCGAACCGATCTCTGCTTCGAGCACCGCCTCGCCACCGAGCATCTCCGCTTCCGCCTGGCCGTACTGGTAGACCCGCAGCGAATCGATGAAGACGGCGGTCGGCGTGATATAGACGTAGTCGGACAGGCGGTTGTGGTACGCGGCGAATTCCACTCGTGCACGCCGGCCACTCAAGCGGATGCCGAGGTCGACGCCGCGGCTCGCCTCCGGCTTCATCGTCGAATCGCCCAGCTCGTAGCGCGCTTCGCCGATATGCGGACCGTTCGCGAACAGCTCGAACAACGTCGGCGCACGCCAGGCGCGGCCCACATTCACGTTGAGCGACAGCGGCCCACCGGGCTTGGGCGTGAACACGACACCCACGTTTCCGGACCATGCCTGGGAGTTGCGATCCTGCGCCGCGACGCCAAGGGAGTCGTCACGATCGGCGTGAAGCTGGCGCGCGTCGGCGCGCAATCCCGCGAGCAACGTCCAGCGCCCCGATCCGGCGGTCCATCGCTCGAATGCGAACGCGGCGCTGGACAGGATATTCGCGTTGGGAACGATTGGCTCGCGCCCGGTCGCCTCGTTGGCCTGGCCAACGGCCGTGACGCCGAACGTCGTGCCGCCGCGATGGAGGAGAAGATCGAGCGAGCCGGTGTGGAGCAGCAAGTTGAACTGCTCCGATTCGGTTCCGGTCGTATCATCCGCTATTTCGATCAGCGAGTGCCATTGTAGCTGGCCTTTTCCTTCGAGCCGCCAATTCCCCCAGGGCCGCTGGCCGGTGATCTGAATGCGGTCGTCTCCGGCTTTGCGCTCAGGGCCCCCTGTCTCCCCGGGCGGTGCATTTGCTTCGAGCAGTTTGAACTCGCCGCCGTAGTGGATCACGCGAACGGCCAACGCCCTGCCCGACGGCCAGCGCCATTCCGCCGCCGCATCGCCGTTGAACGCGCCGTAGCCCGTGTTGTCGAGCTCGCCCGCGGGCGTGTGCAGGTTGCTGGCGTGCCGGCCGATCGCGGCGACGCGCCAGCCCATGTTGCCGCGCGCGCCTTCGACTTGCGCGCCGGGGGCAATCTCGACGTTGTTGCTCGCCGCCGAGAGCGTGAATCCCATCCGTATAAACCCCGGGCCGCCCGCAGCATCGGGCAGTGCTTCCGGGATCACGTTGATCACGCCGCCGAGCGCGTCGGAGCCGTACAGTACGCTCGCGGGCCCGCGAATCACCTCGATGCGACGGACGAACGCCGTCTCGACCGAGGGACCGTCCTCATCGCTCCACGAGTAGTCCTCGAGCCGGCTGCCGTTCTCGAGCACCAGCACGCGCGCGCCGGAGAAGCCGCGAATCACGGGCTTTCCGATCTGCGACCCAGTGGTGATCGCGCGGACGCCCGGGAGCGCCTCGACGACATGCGCCAGCGAGACGCCTTGAGCCCGCCGCAGCGCATTGCCGGCGAGCGCGTCAGCCGGGAGCGGGGAGGACGCGGACGCGAGAGGCTGCCGCGTCGCGGTGACGGTCACGGGCTCGAGCCGGAATGCGCTGGGCGAGAGCACGAAATCCAAGGCGCGGCTCGGCTGCCCGCTCCCAACCGAGATCTCCCGCACCGCGGGGGCAAATCCCTGGCGCCGCACGGCGAGCGTGTAGCGTCCCGGCGCGAGCGCGATCCGGAATGCGCCATCGGCACCGGTTGTGACGCTTTTACCGATGTCAGTGACCTCGACGATCGCCTGCGCGACAGGTTGACCGGCATTGTCGGCTACGCGGCCCCTGACGGTATCCGCGGGCAGGAGAACCGCTGACAAGAGGAGTGTGAGCATGGGAAGAATTCTACGCTAGCGAGTGACGAAAGAAACCCCAATGACGATGTTGCGCGGCAAGCCCGGTTCGAACGCTACCGGCTCGCCCCCCACGACGTCGGGGTTCAAGAATGCGGAGGCGATGTACTGCCGGTCGAACAGATTGTTGACCGTCAGGAACGCGTGGATGCCGAGGTTCGCACCGAGTGAAACCGGATCATCCGTCCCGAGGGTCACGTTCGCGAGGCGGTACGACGGCACCTTCACCTGATTGGCATCGTCGGCGTAAAACGAGCTCATGCTCTCGACACCGAAGCGGACGCGCAGCGGTTCGACCGCGGCCGGCGTGAAATCGAGCGCCAGTGCGGCGGTGAATGACGGCACGCCGACGACGCGGTTGCCACTGTAGTCTGCGAAAGCTCCCGGCGTTCCGTAATGCACCGACTCCACGACGTAGCGCGTGTAGCGGTGGTCGGTCCACGAGAGGGAAGTCTGCGCGGTCACGCCGCCACGCGTCTCCATCCGCAGACCGAGCTCGGCACCGCGCCGCCGCACGCGGCCGGCCGTGAAGTAGAAGCGGCCGCCTCGATACGGCACGATCTCGTCTCTGACGGCGATATGGTAGAGCGCGACGTCGTAGCTCAGCTCGCGAATGAACGACCCCTCGCCCAGTACCCAGAGCCGCTTGGTCCCGACCTCGTAGGTCGTGGAGCGAATCGGCGAGAGCAACGGATTGATGGCGGTGACCGTGTCCTCGCCGAACGTCCCGGCGGGGTCGGTTTCGTTCCCCGCGGGGACCTCGACGCCTCCACCCAGCGACGCGTAGACGCTGTGCTGCGGCGTCAGCCGGTAGGTCACGCCGAGTTTGGGCGTGACCCCAGTGAACGCGCGCCGCGCATTGAGCGAGGGCTTGATGTGGCTGCGGTAGTCGTAGGTGATGTCGTCGTAGCGCGCCCCAAGTGCGACACCCCAGCGCTCATCCGCACCGAATGTCAGTTCCTCGGTCACGAACACGCCGGCATTGCGAGCGCCTTCTCCCTTGTTATCGCGCAGCGTGTCGCCGCGCGTGGCCTGCGGCGTGAGGTTGTAGAACAGGATGGCGCCGTCCTGCAGCGCGTAGTCGCCGCCGGCCAGCAGCGCGCCGCGCACCGCACGACCGAGCGGCGTGACGATGCGCACCGTGCCGCTGCCACCGACGTGATAGCGCGTGAAGTCACGGAACGTCCCGCGCTCCGAGCGCTGCAGCGCCTTGGGGTTCATGTACAGCGTGGCGGCGAGACCCACGCGCTCGCTCGCTTGATGGTCGAGCGAAAGTCCCAGCCGCGCGACGCGATTGTCGCGGCGCTCGTCGCGACCGGCGTACGTGGCATTTGCCTGCCGCGGATTTGCGGCGACCTCCGCGGCGGTCAGGGGTCCGGGGATGCGGAAGACGTTGTCAGAGCCCACGGCATAGACGCCGAGGCGTGTGCGGTCGCCGACCGGCGCGAGCAACGAGATGTTGAGCAACGAGCGCCGGCTGGCCGAGTGTGCGCGCCAGCCGTCCGCGTCGGTGCGCACGAAGCTCAAGCCGAGCCGGCCCCCCCCCGCCCCGTCCGCCCCGTCCGCCCCGTCCGCCCCGAGACTGAGATTGCCGCGAGCGGTGTAGCGCCGCAGTCCGAACGAGCCGGCTGACGGTTCGAGCGCGAGCGGCGGCGCAGCGGCATCGGGAAGCGTCGAAATGCTGACGACACCGCCCGCCCCGTTGCCCCACACCGCCGACGCATTAGAGCGGACGACCTCGACACCCTGAGCCACCGCGAGATCGACGCCGTCGAACGACGTCCGTCCGTCCGGCTCCGTCTCGGGGAAGCCATCCAGCAGCACGCGGATGCCGCGCGATGTCCCGGCATTGGAGCGGTCGCCCGCCCCGCGGGCCCCGTAGCCCCGAATCGCGATCCGCACGTCTTGATTGCCGTACCGTGATTGCGCGATGACGCCGGGCACGAGCGCCAGCGCGTCGTCCAGGCCGTAGCCCGTCGTGCCGAACAGCTCTCGCTTCTTGATCTGGGTGATGGCAAGCGGGACCGCGAAGATGCTCGTCGCTTGACGAGTGGCCGTGACCGTGATGGGAGGAAGAACGACAGTATCCCTCGCCTGAATCGCGAGGAGCAGGGCGATGAGCATCAGCTTATGATAGCCTCGATCGGATCGAGCCGCGACGCGCGCCGCGCCGGATACCAGCCGAACAAGACACCGACGATCAGGGCGAACACGACCGCGAGAAGCACGCCAGGAATGCTCACCGGAATCACGAATGGCTTCCCGAATTGGCGGCCAATCAATTCCGTGATGATGGTCAGGCCCGCGCCGCCGCCGATACCGACGACGGCACCCAGGAAGGCGAGCGTCAACGATTCGGCCAGAAACAGCCGGAGGATCGCGCCGTCATCGGCGCCGAGCGCCTTGCGGATGCCGATTTCGTGGACGCGCTCGCGGACCGAGATGAGCAGCACACTGAACAGACCGATGCCGCCGACAATCAACGTTACGCCCGCAATCGTGAACATGACGGCGTTCCAGCCGCCCAAGATGTTGTCCGCCATCGCGAGATTAGACAGCACTTCGGCGGCCTCGTTCCCGATCGTGAAATCCTCGGTGCCGCCGTGCCGCTGCCGCACCAATGCCGTGCCGCGGCGCAGCACCTCGCCGAAATCGGCAGCCGGAAGTGCGGTCACCAGCGCTTCGTCCACACGGCCTTCGCCCTTGGCGTAGCGTGTCATGTAGCTGTAGGGGATATAGATGCGCCGGCCCACGAAACTGAAATCCGCGGGAATGATATCGAACTCGATCGGCGCGACGATCCCGATCACGAGAAAGCGCACGCCATCGATCGTGATCGTCTTGCCGAGCGGGCCCACATTGCCGAAGAGATTGCGGGACATCTCTTCACCGATGACCGCGACCCGGGCCCGGTTCTCGACATCGAGCGGCCGGATGCCGCGGCCCGCTACGATGCGCCAGTTCTGCAGCTCGAGATAGCCGGCGTCCACGCCGTCGATGCGAACGAGCCGCCGGTCGGCCGGCGCGTTGACGACTTGCTCGTCGCCCCAGTTGCGGCCGTGCACGCTCTCGACGCCGGGAAGCCCGCGCAGTGCGTCCAGATCGGTGAGGCGCAGGCCGGTGTGCCGCAGCGCCGTGGCGCCCTTCGCATCGGAACGCGGCCCCTGATCGTCGAAGCGATAGCTGCGCGCCAGACCCATCTTGATGAGGTCGTCGTAGACGAGCGTCTTCATCGCCGCGGCGAGCGAAGTCATGGAGACCACCGACGCCGCGCCGAATACGATCCCGGACAGCGTCAGCAGCGACCGCAGCTTGTGGCCGCGGATCTCGCGCAGCGCGTCGCCGATCAGCTCGATCCAGTCACGCATAGCGCAGCGCCTCGACGGGCGAGAGCCGCGAGGCCCGCAGCGCCGGGAACAGACCCGCGACCAGCCCCACGCTCAGGGCGGTGGCGATCGAAACCGTGGCAATGAAGGGACTGACGACAGCGGGCATTTGCATGAAGTGCGCAACCACACCGGTCAAAGCGGCCCCAAGCCCCAGGCCCAACAGCCCCCCAATGACCGTCACGACCAGCACCTCGGCGAGCACATGCGCGAAGATGCCGCCCGCCGTCGCGCCGAGCGCCATGCGGGTGCCGAACTCCCGCACACGCTCCACGACCGATGCCAGCAGAATGTTCGCGATGACGATGCCGCCCGTCACGAGGGACACGACGCCAACGACCAGGAAAATGAAATTGAACAGCAACAGAAACTGCCCTGCCTCCTGGCCAGCCCCTTGGCCCGAGGCCCTGATGTCAAAGTCTTCCACCCCGTGCCGCGCGAATAACAGGCTGCGCACCTGCGCCTGCGCTGCCGCCCCACCCCGCGACGGTCGCGCCTTGAGCGTCAGGAAATCGAGATTGTCGCTCGCACTGTATTGGGTGATTGCCGTCGAAATCGGGATGTAGGCGCGCTCGTTGCGATACTCGAGCGCGTTGTCCTCCCACGCGGCGAAGTAGAACTCCTCGCGCTCCAGCACGCCGACGACGCGATAGCTCTTCTCCCCGATGCTGACGCTCTTCCCGAGCGCCAGGCTCGCTCCGCCGAACAACGAGTCGGCATACTTCCACCCCAACACGGCCACCCGGGCCTGATGCAGCACGTCGAGATCGCTGAGGTTCCCGCCCACGAGCGGCTTGATGTCGTTGATCACCATGTAGGCGGGAACGGTTCCGATGACCTGGCCGTCGAAGTTCGTCTTGCCGGCGCGATAGGAGAGCCGTCGTGCCCATCCGGGACTCACCGCCAGGAGCGCGCTGGCGCGGTCGCGCAGGTACTGGGCGTCGTGGAACGTCAGGCGCTTGGACGCGAGCTCACGGGCCCCGGGGTGCGCGGAACGCTCGCGGTCCGAGACGATGATCGTGCCGCGCCCGCCCACTTCGTTGAGGAACTGCTCGGTCAGCGCCGTTTGGCCACCGAACAATGCCAGGACCGTGACGATACTCGCAGTGCCGAGGATCAAGCCGAGCAGCGAGAGCAGCGTCTGGCCCCAGTGGCGACGCGCTTCGTCGAGCCCCGTAAGCAGCGACTCGACGAAATTCACACCACCCGTCCGTCGCTCATCTGGATCACACGCTGAGCGCGGGCGGCCACGCCGGGATCATGCGTCACCAGGACGATCGTGTGTCCCGCGGCATGAAGCTCGGCGAAGGTTTTCAGCACTTCGTTGCCTGCCTTCGAATCGAGATTGCCGGTCGGCTCATCGGCCATGAGGATCGCGGGCTCGCCGACCAACGCCCGCGCAATCGCGACGCGCTGGCGCTCGCCGCCCGACAGTTCGTCAGGACGATGCCCGATGCGGTCCGAAAGACCGAGACGCTCGAGCAGCTTGAGCGCACGCGCGCGCCGCTCGCCGCGGGGCACGCCGCCACGGTACTTGAGCGGCAGCGCGACGTTTTCTTCGACGGTGAGCCGCGGCATCAGATTGAATGTCTGGAAGACGAAACCGACTTTGCGATTGCGGACCTGCGCCAGACGCTTACCGGAGAGCGTCCCGACGTCCTCGCCGTCCAGCCGATAGCTGCCCGAGCTCGGGGAGTCGAGGCAGCCGAGGATGTGCATCAGCGTGCTTTTACCGGAGCCCGACGGCCCGGTGATCGCGATGAACTCACCGGCGGCGACGTCCGCGTCCACGCCCCGCAGCGCCTGCACGTCCACCTGCCCCAACCGATACGTTTTCGCGAGGTCGCGCGCCTCGATCAGCGATGGCATTAACGCCGCCGCGCGGGGTTGCGCGCCCGATCCACCGCTGCCACCGGATCCTCCAGGGCAATCGAATCGCCCGCGGCGAGACCGCTCACAACTTCCACGTAATAGAGATCGGAGAGGCCGAGGGTCACCGGCACCGGCTGCGGCCCGCTGCCACCCAGCTTGTAGACGACCGGCTTCCCTTCCTTTAATAGCACGGCTTCCACGGGTACCCGCACCGTCTCGGTGCGCACCGGACCCGAGATGCGCACGTTCGCCGTCATGCCGGGCCGCAGCACGCGCGCACCACCGGTCACTTCGATTTCGACGTCGAAGACGCGCACGCGCTCCTGGAGGCGCGCGGCCGGCGGCACCAGACGCACGACGCCTTGCGCCGTGTCGCCGGGGAACGCGTCGACGGTGAGCGCGACGCGATCGCCCTTCTTCACTTTGCCGATGTCTACCTCATTGATCGCGGCCTTCACGAGCAGCGTCGAGAGATCGGCCATGGTGAAGAGCTCGGTGCCGCCGCCGAACGCACTGGTTCCGCCGACGACGGTCTCTCCCTCTTCCACACCACGACCGATGATCACACCGGCTGCGGGCGCCGTGATACGCGCCCATTGGACCGTCGACCCCGTCGAATCACCCGCCGTAACGCCCGAGCGCTGCACGAGTAGCAGCTGGTCCTGGGCGGTGCGCCACTGGTTCTCCGCCTGATCGTAGGTCACACGGCGCAGATCGAGATCGGCCTGTGTGATCCCGCCGATCGCCGACAGCTGCTGCGCGCGATCGTAATCGCGCTTGGCGTTATCCCGCGCGATGCGCGCTGTCGCAATCTCGCTGCGCATCTGCGCGAGGCTGTTGGCCTGCGCCATGTCAGGCACGATCCGCGCGAGCACCTGGCCCGTCTGCACGCGATCGCCTTCGCGTACGTAGAGCTGCTGGACGACACCGGAGATCGGCGACTTCACAACGATGCTGCGTTCGGGAGAGACGACGCCGGTCTCTTCGACAATGACGCGCACCTCGCCGCGATCCACGACGCCGACTTTGTAGGGACGGGTCGAGCCGTCATCGGCATCGGCTTTGTTACACGCAAGCAGGGGGATGCAGGAAGCGACAGCGGCGAGCACAAGCGCAGGCTTCATGAGGCGGCTCCGGATCTGATAAAAGGAAGGCTGGCGGTCCGCCTAGCTTGACGGGGGCTGGCCGGGCTCGGTTTCACGGTGAAATTACTGCCCCCATGACCAGTTGGCTCGGCGATTGGGCAAACCTGCTGCTGCGGTGGACGCACTTCATCGCCGGCATCGCCTGGATCGGCAGCTCCTTCTACTTCATCTGGTTGGACCGCGCGTTAACCAGACCCGAACACCCCAAAGCGGGGGTCGAAGGCGACCTCTGGATGGTCCACAGCGGCGGCTTTTACCAGGTCGAGAAGCGCCGTCCGGGGCCCGGGGAAGTGCCGGCGTTGCTGCACTGGTTCAAGTGGGAAGCGATGCTCACCTGGATCAGCGGCATCGCCCTGCTCGTGTTGGTCTTCTATCTCGGCGGCGCCTACCTCCTCGACCCGGGCATCTCCCGCATCGGCCGTGGCACCGCCATCGCGGTGGGCGTCGCCATCGTGCTGTTCAGCTGGCCGATATACGACGGCCTGTGGCGCTCGCCTCTGGCCCGCCGTCCGGCTATCGCGGCGGCGATTTCCGTCGTGCTTCTCACCGGCGTCACGATCCTCCTGTGCCGTCTCCTGTCCGGCCGCGCCGCGTTCATGCACGTCGGCGCCCTGCTCGGAACGATCATGGTCGCCAACGTGTGGGAGCGGATCATCCCGGCGCAGCGACAGATGGTCGACGCCACCCGCGCGGGCCGGCCGGCGGATTTCGCCCTGGGGGAACAGGCGAAGCAGCGCTCCGTGCACAACAGCTACATGACGTTTCCGGTGCTGTTCATCATGCTGTCGAATCACTTCCCCGCGACGTACGCGAGCCCGGTCAACTGGCTCGTGCTGCTCCTGCTGTTCGTCGCCGGGGCGTCGGTGCGGCACGCGATGATCGGACGAGGATCGTCGAGCCGATGGGCCCTCGTCCCCGCCGGATTGGCGTTGGCAGCCGCGATGTTCTTGTCGACACCCAAGGGATCTGCCGCGCCCTCGGCCGCCGTTGCAACCGACGCGGTGCCGCCGTTTCACGCGGTGCGCGTGGTGATCGTGCAACGCTGCCTACCCTGTCATTCGCAGTATCAGAGCGACCGCACGCTCGGCCCCGCGCCCGGCGGCGTCACCTTCGACACGCCGGAAAGTATCGCCCGTCTCGCCGAGCGCATTCGCGTCCGGGCCGTCGACACCAAGACCATGCCGCTCGCCAACAAGACCGGCATGACCGAGGAGGAGCGAGCGCTCCTCGCGCGCTGGATCTCAGGCGGGGCGCCACTGCGGTAAAAACCTGGGCGCCTTGCGTGGCTTCGCGGCTTGCTCGTATGCGTAGGCCAGCGTGAGCAGCTTCGCTTCACTGTTGGCCAGCCCGATGAACGACATCCCGACCGGCAATCCGAACGCGTATCCGACCGGCACGGCGACGCTGGGATATCCCGCCACAGCGGCCGGTGTGGAGCTCGCGCCCAGGAAGTGATCGCCGTTGACGAGATCGGTGGGCCATGGCGGGCTGCCGGTGGGCGCGACGATCGCGTCGAGCGTGTGTTGCGCGAACACCACGTCCAGTCCTTCCGTCCGCGAGAGTCGTTGATCCTTGGCGAGCGCGTCGCGATATGCCTGATCGGTGAGCGGTCCCTTCTCCTGCGCCTGCAGGAACAACTCCTGCCCGAAGTACGGCATCTCGGTCGCCTTGTTCGCCTCGTTGAATGCGATCACGTCGGCGAGCGTTTTGACCCTCGCGCCCGGCGCCCACGCCGCGAGATACGCCGCGAGGTCGGCTTTGAGCTCGTAGAGCAGGACGATCAGCTCCGAGTCGTCGTACTCGCCCGCGTGCGGGATGTCGGCGGGGTCGACGATCACGGCGCCCTCCCGCCGGAGCACGTCGATCGCCGCCTCGACGAGCGCGTCCGTTTCGGGGCTGTACCCGAAGAACTTCTTGCGCGCCACGCCGATCCGCGCGCCGCGCAGACCGGCGGGATTCAGGCTCGTGCCATACTCACGGCCGGTGAGCGCGCCGAGCAGCGCCGCGGCGTCGGCCACGGTGCGCGCCATCGGTCCGGCCGTATCCTGGCTGTGCGCGATCGGAATAATGCCCGCCCCGTCGATGAGGCCGAGCGTCGGTTTCACGCCGACGAGCGAACAGGCGCTGGATGGGCAGACGATCGAGCCGTCGGTCTCAGTCCCGATGCCGACCGCCGCGAAGCTCGCCGCGATGGACGCGCCGGTGCCGGAGCTCGAGCCGCACGGATTGCGATCCAGCGCGTACGGATTCGCGCATTGCCCGCCGCGCGCGCTCCAGCCGCTCGACGATTGCGTCGAGCGGATGTTCGCCCACTCCGAAAGGTTCGTCTTGCCGAGGATGACGGCGCCGGCGGCGCGCAGCCGCGCGACGAGCGGGGCGTCGCGCGGCGGGGTGACGCCCGCGAGCGCGAGAGAGCCGGCCGTCGTCATCATGCGGTCGCCCGTCGCGATGTTGTCCTTCACCAGCACCGGGATCCCATGGAGCGGCCCGCGGACGCGGTTCGCTTTGCGCTCGGCATCGAGCCGGTCGGCGATGGGCAGGGCATCCGGATTGGTTTCGAGCACAGAATGGAGCTGCGGATCGAGCTGAGCGATACGCCCGAGATAGGCGGCGCAGATGGAGTGCGCGGTACGAGCGCCCGTACGCATCGCGTCCTGAAGCTGCGCGATGGTGGCTTCCTCGAGATCGAAATCGGAATTCGTCGGTGGTAGGGGCGCGGCATGCGGCGCCCCTACAGACCTGACCATGACCGTTCCGGTTGCCGCCGCAGCACCATACTGAAGGAAGGAACGCCGACTTAGAGGCTCTGCCATTGGACTCTCCGGTGGGGGCCTCCTAGTTTGAGGCGGCCTTCCGGTGTGCGCCAGATCACACGTGATGGGGAGGCTTGCGAGAACGCGTTCCAAATGAATCTTGTGGCAACTCGTTACGGGGCCCTAGGCCTGAGATTCCTGCGCTTTTTTCGATTCGCCAGCATCCGGACGAAGATGCTGATGTTCGCGGTCGTCGCGACGCTGTTGCCGTCGCTGACGACCGTATGGATTTCCTACATCGAAAACAAGCGGGCCCTCCAGGCGAAAGCGTCGGAAGAGCTGCAGGGTGTCAGCGCGCAGGCACTGCGCGAAGTCGATCTCTGGACCAAGGAGCTGCGCTACGACCTGCGCGTGTTCTCGAGCTCCTATGAGGTCACGGAAAACCTCGAGCGCATCCCGTTGGCGAACGGCGAGACGGTGCATTCCGGGATCTACTTCAAGCGGCTCACGGACTACCTCAATTCGGTGCGCGATCGCTTCCCCGACTATGCCGAGCTTCTCGTCCTCGATCATCACGGCCATGTCGTGGCGACCAGTGCCGCTCGGCCGCGACCGGTTCCGCTCCCGCCCGACTGGGCGAGCGAGCTGACCAAGAACGACTGGGCGCTCGGCGCGCCGTATTGGGACTCGACCGCCACCCATGCCGAAATGATCGTCTCGGTCCCGATTGAATCCGCGCGGCGTGCCGGGCGCGGCGCGGGCGGCATGCGCCTGCTGGGTGCGCTGGCATCGCGCGTCAACCTACACGCTGTCGCGGATACACTGAAGCGGTTCGTCCCCGGCGAATCGGGCCAGATCTACCTCATGACCCGCACCGGCCGGCTCATCGTCAGTTCGGCCGGCAGCTCGCGGGAGCTGATGCGGCAGGGGTATGCACGCGACGACGCCAACTGGCTGCTGGCGCGCGAAGGACGCGCGATCCAGTTCAGCAGCTTCACGGGCAACCGCGTCGTGGGGAGTGTGCGCGTCGTGCCGGCGCTCAACTGGGTGGTTGTCGCGGAGATCCCGTCCAGCGAAGCATTCAGCCAGGTGGCGCGGTTACGCAACGTCACCCTGGGAATTGTCACGCTGCTGCTCGCCGTTGTCGGCGCGCTGGCGTACCTGTTGAGCCTGCTGATCGTACGGCCGCTCGACCGCTTGACGCAGGCAGCTGCGACAGTGGCCAAGGGCGATCTCGACGTCGGTCTGCCGGTCACGACGGGCGGCGAAGTCGGCTACCTGACCGAGGTCTTCAACAACATGGTGGCGCGGCTGCGGGAAAGCCGCACCGAGCTCGAGCGCCTCTCCGTGACCGATGCCCTGACCGGCCTGCATAACCGATTGCGGATGATGGAAGTGCTCGAGAATGAAGTGCGCCGCTCCCGGCGGCTGCGTCACCACTTCTCCGTCGTCATGGCCGATGTCGACCTGTTCAAGCGCTACAACGACGAGCACGGCCATCCCGCCGGCGACGTCGTGTTGAAGCGCGTCGCGGCGATCATGCGCGAGGCGAGCCGCGATGTCGACTTCGTGGCGCGCTACGGCGGCGAAGAGTTCCTGATCATGATGCCCGAGACGGAGCTCGAAGGCGCCACGGAGTATGCGGAGCGAATTCGGAAGAAACTGGCTAAGGAACAGTTACCCGCGGGCCGCATTACGCTCAGTCTTGGGGTGTCCGCGTTCCCGATGCATGGCGACACCCCCGACCAGCTGATCGCCGAGGCGGACGCGGCGCTGTATCTGGCAAAACGCGCCGGCGGCGATCGAGTCGTCGCGGCGGCGCGTCCGAAGGTTCGCGCGACGTAGGCGCGACGTCTATTCTCGGCGGTCGATCAGCGTCTGATGGATCCAGCCGGGCCGATCGCCGTCGTCTCTGATCCGCACCCACTGATCCACATACGAGTAGGCGACGATCGGGACGCCGGTCTCGAGCGTGTACAACACCTTGAATCCGGCGCCCGGCCCTTCGCGCACATTGGCGCGGCCCGTCGTCTGCAGTCGTAGGGGCAACGCGAACGGCACCTCGCCGCGGCGCGTGGTCGAGCGGTCGTCACTGGCCACCCGACCCCGGCCCGCCGCGGCGGCGTTCTTCGCTTCTGTCGCGAGATACAACGCGCCGGCGTAGTTCTGCTGGTCGAATTCTGTCGTGGCCAACTGCAGCAGTTGGCTGCCCTGTCCGTACTCGGGCGACGGTGGTGCACTGTTTCCATTGGCGGTCCGCAGCGCTTGCAGCGCGATCTCGGCCTCCGCCATGCCCGACGCCGCCTCGGCCCGTGTCGCGAGTGACTGCAGTTTCGCCATCGCTCGCACGACCTCACGGCGCGCATCGTCGAGCCGGCTCTGCAGCTCATCCACCTGCGCTTCCTGCTCCAGCACTTTCAACTCGAGGCGCGCCGCCCGCTGCTCCATCGCCGTGTCGCGCACCGCGACCGGCTGGCGCGGCGGGACGCGCACGCGCGCGCTATCGCGTGGCGCGCGCACCGGCGTCGTGTTCGTGCGGTGATGCGAGTGGCACGCCACGCCGAGCAACCCGACCAAAAGAACGAGGGAGCGCATGGGCGACTAAGTTGCATCCGGATGCGCATTCGTTCAACCAAGGAACTGGTGATGCTTCGAGCGAGCGAAGGGCGCCCATCTTTTCAGGCCGCTTCGCCGTCCGGCGTCTGATCCTCGTCCGGACCGCCGAGAACCGGCGGGTGCTCGTAGACCACGGGGGGAGAGCAGGTACAAGGCGTCGGCTGAGGCATCGCGAACTGCGCGCTGGCTCGCGGCGGTCGATGCTCGATGGTCGCGACGTCCTGGATGATGCCGCCACAGAAGTGGCAATGAATCTGTGACACGGGCCACCCTCCCTTCGGGCGCGGGAGCGCCCTCTACCATTCACCCGACCCCCCCGAATGCGCAACTTTTGGGCGCCCGGCTAGAGCCCAAGGGGAGGGTTAGACGCCGATTTTTCGCCCTCATCCTAAAGGATGATACCGGAACCTTGGGGCCAGACTTGACTAATACCCCGGGAACTGGCCAACATATTTCCTCACCCTCGGACTACGCCCGGAACGAGGCCCCACAGCAACAATGACCAAGAAAATCCAAATCCTCGTCATCGAAGACAATCGCCTGCTGCGTGATGGTCTCGCGGCACTCCTCGACTCTCAAAACGAATTCAAAGTCGTCGCCTGCGCTGAAGGCGGATCGGCTGCCCTGCAGCGGTTGCAGGAGACCAGGCCCCACGTCGTGCTCGTCGACGCGGCACTCGGTCGCAATCGCAGTCAACGTCTGGTCGAAAGCATCAAGGAAGCGGCGCCGCACTCCCGCATCATCATGATGGACATGCTGCCCGAAGAAGAAGACGTAATCGACTTCATCAAACGCGGCGCCAACGGCTTTATCGCGAAAGACGCCGCGCTGGAAGAGCTCGTCAATACGATTCGCCAGGTGGCCAATGGCGGCGACGTCGTCCCGCCGGCCCTGACCGGTACGCTGCTCTCTCACATCGCCAAGCAAGCGTCCGTACTGCGTAACACGCCGATGATGGCATCCGTGCGGATGACCAAACGCGAGCAGCAGATCACCGATCTCATCGCCGAGGGCCTCAGCAACAAGGAGATCGCACAGCGGCTCAACATCGCGACCTACACGGTGAAGAGCCACGTGCATAACATTCTGGAAAAACTCGCGTTGCACAGCCGACTCCAGATCGCGGCCCACGCGCACAAGAAGACGCCGCCCAAGGGCGACCGCCGCAAGTTCGTCCGCTAGAGCTAACCCAAAAGCTGGATTGCCGGCCGCCGCGCGCCGGACCACCGTGGCAGGATGCGACAATTGTGGGCGTACGCATACCGCGTCGTGCCGCCTCCGCCGAAAGACGGGTTAGGTCAGATCCGCAAGCTTCTCGATTCCGAGAACGCGTTTGCCTTCGAGCATGCGCGGGCGTGGGCGGCACAGCTCGTTCTCGAGCAGCGCAGCACGCAAATCCTCGTCGTGTCCGACAGCCCAGTGCAAAACCGCGCCGTCAATAAACGGCTCGAGACGGAGCTACAGCGGCTCGACGCACACTATCGAGTGACCGATCCGATCGCCATCCGTGGCCACCCGAGCTAAACGGATCAACGCGCGCGGCGGCTGAGCAGTGCTTCGACGACCTCGGGAGCGAAGGGTTTGACGACGAATTCGTCGAACTGCGCGTCCCGCGCCCGCCGACGGCTCTCGTCGCCGCTGTACCCGCTGACGGCGACCAGCAGCAACCCTGGATGGGCGGCGCGGAGGCGCTTCGCGACCTCGAAGCCGTTCATCCCGGGCATGCCGAGATCGATCAGGACAACCTGTGGCTGGAACGAGCGTGCCGTCTCGATCCCCACCGGACCCGAGTGCGCCAGCGCCACGGTGTGATGGTCCCGGAGCGTGGCGGCGAGCGCGGTGGCGGCATCCACGTTGTCGTCAACGATCAGAATGCGCCGCGGGCCGTCGCGCTGCCCCGGCGGCGGCTCCGCTCGCTCCGCGCCCGGCACAATGTCCGTCAGCGGCAGACTCACGATGAACTCGCTGCCGGTCCCCGGGCCGTCGCTTTTCGCTTCGATCGTGCCGCCGTGCAGCTCGACGAGGCCGCGGACCAGCGAGAGACCGATCCCGAGACCGCCCTGCGCGCGATCGAACGACACGTTCCCCTGCATGAACAGGTCGAATACACGCGGTAAGGCGTCGGCGGCGATGCCGTCTCCGTCATCGCGAACGTGAACGTGCACCTCTTTGGGGTTGGAGCTCACCACCGCGCGCACGGTGATGTGACCGCCCTGTGGAGTGAACTTGACGGCATTGTGGACCAGGTTACCGATCACCTGCTCGAGCCGGACCGGGTCGGCGAACATGACGACCGGCGCCGTGGGAAGCTCGATCGCGATCTGCTTCTCCGCCGCCTCGATCGTCGCACGCAACGCGTCCACCGAGCGCGTCACCAGCTCGCCGAGCTCGACTCGCTCGTGGTGCAGCTGAATCTTGCCATGGCTGACGCGCGAGACGTCCAGCAAGTCGTTCACCATCCGGCCGATGTTGCGCAGCTGGCGATCGAGGACCTCGTGTGCCCAATCCGTCGTCTTCGCATCCAGGTCCTGCGTGCGCATCATCTGTACGATGTTGGTGATGGGGGCGAGCGGGTTGCGCAGCTCGTGGGCCAGCATGGCGATGAACTCGTCCTTGCGCTGGTCGGCGGTGCGGAGACCCATCTCGGCTTGCTTCAACGACGTGATGTCGAAGGACGCACCGGTATACCCGGCAAACTTCCCCGCGGGGCCGAACTGCGGCAGCGCGACCGCCATCATCCAGCGGTACGCGCCATCCGAACGGCGGAAGCGGAACTGGTGCTCGAACGGCAACGAACCCTTGACGACCTGATCGTAGGCCGCGGCGTACCCGTCGCGATCTTCAGGATGCAGGAAGTAGGTCCAGGCGTTCCCGAGCACTTCGTGGGATTCGACACCCAGGAATTCGAGGTACGCCTGGTTGACGTATTCCATGCCTTCGACGCCGCTCACCCAGATGAGCACGGGGGCGCTGTTCATCAGGGCGCGGAAACGTGCTTCGCGGCGCCGCAGCGCCGTCTCCATTTCCTTGCGCTCCCTGATGTCTTCCGCGATCCCGACCGTGAACGCCGGCGTGCCCTCTGCATCAGGGATGCTGAAGCGGTGCAGCTCCACCCAGACCGCCTCACCGTCCGCGCGCACATAGCGTTTCTCGCGGCGGACCGAGGGCACGAGTCCGGCCCGAACCCGATCGAAATCCTCGCGGTGCGCGGGGAGATCGTCGGGGTGCGTGATGTCCTCGGAGCGAAGCGCGAGCAGGTCGCCACGAGTCCGGCCGGCCAATTCACAGAACTTGTCGTTCACACGCTCGA
>Ga0193725_1000094_pt1 | contig 30027 bp, 21 predicted proteins | sample H2a2metaG_FD_143058 | JGI IMG/M metagenome (GOLD analysis project Ga0193725, IMG submission 143058) | Soil microbial communities from a riparian zone of the East river system, Colorado, United States - H2a2 | ecosystem: Environmental > Terrestrial > Soil > Riparian zone | place: USA: East River... | reverse complement strand
GTGCCCACCGAGAATCCGGAGCGCGTCACCCCCCACACCGAGGCGTTCCAGGGCGTGATCTGGCACCTGCTGGTCTCGCATCCCAAGCTGAAGACCGCGCCGCCCAAGTGGGAATCGCTGCGTTGAAGGGTCGACGGCGACCATGACGCCAGCCGCTCCCGCCCGGATCAAGATCTTCGCCGACGGCGCCGACAAGCCCGGCATGCTGGAGATGTATCGCCATCCCCTGATCAAGGGGTTCACCACCAATCCCACGCTCATGCGAAAGGCGGGGATCTCGGACTACCGCGCCTTCGCGCTCGACATCCTCGCGGCCATTCCCGACCGCCCGATTTCCCTCGAGGTCTTCTCGGACGACTTCGCCGAGATGGAGCGACAGGCCCGTGAAATCGCGCGCTGGGGCGGGAACGTCTACGTCAAGATCCCGGTGACCAATACGTGCGGCGAGTCGTCGGCTCCCCTGATCCGCGCGCTCACGCGGGCCGGGGTCAAGGTCAACGTGACGGCCCTGCTCACGCTCGAGCAAGTCCGTGAGGTGGAGGCGGCGCTCTCCGGCGCCGCCGCCGCCTGCGTCTCGGTGTTCGCGGGGAGGATCGCCGATACCGGACGCGACCCGGTACCGCTGATGGCCGCCGCGGTGAACCTGCTGCGTCCCCGGCCGAATATCGAGGTGATCTGGGCGAGTGCGCGCGAATTGCTCAACGTGTTTCAGGCCGACGCCGTGGGCTGCCACATCATCACGATCACCAACGACATCCTGGCCAAGCTCCCCCTGATCGGCCGGGACCTGTCGACGTACTCCCTGGACACCGTGAAGATGTTCAGAGACGACGCGGTGAAGGCTGGATTCACGCTGTGACGACGGGGCGGCTGTCGACGTGTCCGCTCTGCGACGGCCGGCAGCTGCGTTACGCCTTCTCCAGGCAGGGGTACCGCGTGGTCCGGTGCGCGCAGTGCCGGCTGATGCTGCTCAATCCGCAGCCGAGCGACCAGGAGCTGGGGCAGATCTACACGGACGGCTATTTCCTCGGCCAGCCCGGCGCCGAGGGACGTCGCCGGTCGTCCGAGATGCGGCGGGCCACGGCCCGGCACTACCTCCGGGAGCTGAGGCGCTATCGTGGACCACACGGCGGGCGCCTGTTGGAGATCGGATGCGGCGAGGGCGATTTCCTGTCCGAGGCCGAAGGCGCCGGGTTCCGCGTCACCGGCGTGGATCGTTCGCCCTTCGCGGCGCGCGTCGCGCGGGCACGGGTCGGCGCCCACGCCCTCGTCGTGTGCGGCGACGCCGAGTGTCTCAGGCCGGGGCGGGAGCACTTCGACGTCTGCGTCCTCTCCGACGTCCTGGAGCACGTGCGCAACCCCTTGTCGTTCCTCGCCCTCGTGCGGAGTCTCTTGAGGCCCGACGGGGTGCTGTTGATCGCGACACCTTCGCTGGATTCGTGGTCGGCTCGGCTGCTCCGCGAGAACTGGATGGAGTTCAAGCCGGAGCACTTGTTCTACTTCGACTCCAATACCGTTCAGCACGCGCTGTTCAGGGCCGGCTTCGACTCGGCGGTCGTGAGGCCGGGCTGGAAGACCCTGAACCTGGAGGTGGTGGCCCACCACTTCGAACGCTTCCCGACGTCCGGGTTCACCCCGCTCGTGAACATGGTGGCGCGCGTGACCCCCGCCGCCCTTCGGCGCCGCCACGTCCGGGTCGTGGCCAGCGGCCTCCTGGCGTTCGCCCGGAAGCGCCGCGTCCGGCCCCGGCCCCGCCTGTCCGTCATCGTGCCGGCCTACAACGAGGCCGCCACCCTGGATACCGTCATGCGCCGACTGCTCGACCGAGACCGGCGCGACGTGGACATGGAGATCGTCCTCGTGGAGAGCGCATCGACGGACGGCACCCGCGAATTGGCCGAGCGCTACGCACGCGATGGGCGGGTCAACGTCGTGTTCGAGGATCGCCCCCGCGGCAAGGGACACGCGGTGCGCACCGGCTTCACCCACGCCACGGGGGACTTCGTGCTCATCCAGGACGCCGACCTCGAGTACGACATCGAGGACTACGACGCGCTGCTCGAGCCGCTCCTCAATCATCGGGAGGCGTTCGTGCTCGGCTCCCGACACGGGGGCAGCGCGTGGAAGATGCGACGGTTCGCGGGCCAGCGCCTGCTGAGCGTCGGGCTGAACCTGGGCCACTGGCTGTTCACCCTGCTCATCAACGTGCTGTTCTCGCAGCGACTCCGCGACCCGTTCACGATGTACAAGGTGTTTCGCCGCGACTGCCTCTATGGCCTGCGCTTCGAGTGCAACCGCTTCGATTTCGACTACGAGCTGCTCATCAAGCTCATCCGCAAGGGGTACCGTCCCGTCGAGATTCCGGTGAACTACCGGTCGCGCACGTTCGGCGACGGCAAGAAGGTCTCCCTCTGGCGCGACCCGCCCCTCTGGCTGTGGGCCTTGGTCAAGCTTCGCGCGGCCTCGATCGATCCGATGCGGGAAGTCGAGCGCGAGCGCGCGGCCGGGATCCGCGGACACGCCGATCGCGCCTCGCGCGCGGGTGAGCGTCCCGCTGGGCACGAACCCGCCTGTCACCTTTCGGCCGCCCGCGGGGACGTGATGACCCCGAAGGAGACGTGATCGGGCGGCGAGGGGAGACTTGGCGTTTGGTCGCTCGGTATGGTACCGTCGGCGTCGGCATCGCGATGGATCGGTCGACGTTTCTGAGACGGTTCTGAGAGTGCTCGAACGCGTCATTTCCGGCGCGCGGTGGGTTGTTCCGGGCCACCGCCGGCGTCCCGGCTGCATCCCGCAACGATGACCGAGCCCCCACGGTTGCGTATCGCCCTGCTGGGCACGCGCGGTGTCCCTGCCGCCTATAGTGGATTCGAGACGTGCGCCGAGGAGTTGGGCAGCCGGCTCGCCACCCGCGGACACGAGGTGACGGTGTACTGTCGGGTGCCCCACGTCTCGCATCCGGAGCCGTCGTACCGGGGCATGCGGCTGGTGAAGCTGCCCACCATCCGCACCAAGCATCTCGACACCATCGTCCACACCCTGCTGTCGTCGCTCCACGCCCTCGTCCGGCGCTACGACGTCGCGCTCTATTTCAACGTGGGCAACAGTCCGGTCACCTGGATCCCGCGGGTCGCCGGACAGCGCGTGGTGCTCAACGTCGACGGCCTCGATTCGCGGCGCAAGAAGTGGGGACGGCTGGCCCGTCTGTACATCCGCACGTGCGAGCGGTGGGCGGCGCGCTTTCCCCACCGGGTGGTGACCGATTCGCGACGGGTCCAGCAGTACTATCGCGAACGTTGGGGCACGGCCTCGACCTTCATCGCGTACGGCGCCGAGCCCGTCGCCGTCCCTTCCGGCCCCCAGCTGGCCCGCTTCGGTCTGACCCCGGGCCGCTACGTCCTGTTCGTGGGCCGGCTGGTCCCGGAGAACTGCGCGCAACATCTCGTGGAGGCCTTCGAGGGTCTGGCCACCGACTGGCGATGCGTGATCGTCGGAGACGCCCCCTATAGTGATGAGTACATCCGCCGCCTCCGGGCCACCACCGACCCTCGTGTGGTCTTCACCGGTTACCTCTTCGGCGACGGGTATCGTGAGCTGCTCTCGAACGCCTACTGCTTCGTGGAGACCTCGGAAGTTGGGGGAACCCATCCCGCGCTGCTCGAGGCCATGGCGGCCGAACGCTGCGTGGTGGTCAACGACACCCCGGAAAACCTGGAAACGGTGGGAGACGCCGGCTTCAGTTACGATGGCACGATGGGAGCGATCGGCCTGCGGAGTGTGCTCGAGGTCCTGCTGAAGGACCCGGCGCGGACGTCGGCCCAGGGACGCCGCGGGCTCGACCGGATCCGCCGCCACTATTCCTGGAGTGATGTGACGGACAGCTACGAGCGGCTCTTTCGTGAGGTGCTGCGGGAGGGGAAGGATGCTCGGTAAGCGGCGCGCCGGGTGGGCCGTGCGGCTCCTCCTGACCGACGGGCTGGCCCTGCTGATCTCCTTCGCCCTCGCCTACGAGTTACGCGTGCTGCTCGATCGGCCGTTGGGGCGCGCGGCCGGGCCGCCCGGCTACTACGTGTGGCTGCTCGCGTTGATCATGCCGGTGTGGCTGGGGCTCCTGGCCGCCCTCGGCGGGTACGGGGTGAGGTGGACGGTCCGGTCGCGGGCCTGGCTCGCCACCCGCGTCTGCACACTCGGCTTCGTGCTGATCATGGCCGCCCTGTTCCTGGTCAAGCAGAGCGAGATCAATCGCAGCATGCTCGCCCTGTTCGCCGGCGTGAGCGCCTTCGCGCTCGTGGCCGAGCGCGTGCTGATCGCCGCCTGGCTCCGGCGCGCCCGGCGGGACGGCCGCTGGGCCCGCGTCGCCCTGGTCGTCGGCACCGACGAGCGGGCGGAGCGGGTCATCGACGCCCTGCGCGAGTATCCGGAGGCCGCCTGGCTCATCCGGGGCTGCGTCAGCATGAGTGCCTCCGATTCCCAGCAGGCGGTGCGCGACGTGCCGGTGATCGGCTGCCGGTCCGAGCTCCAGGAAATTCTACAGAGCGACACCGTGGTCGACGAGGTGTTCTTCGCGGTGCCGCTGTCTCGCCTCGAAGAGATCACCGATGCGCTGGAGGTCTGCGACAGCTTCGGGGTCGACACGCGTGTCCTCGTCGATCTCTACCGGCCGGCCCAGGCGCACCCCTTCGTCGAGGAGCTGTTCACTCTGCCGTTCTACGGATTCTCCGCCACCCTGACGCGCCAGAGCGTGCTGGCCGCCAAGCGGCTGCTCGATGTGGTGGGCGCGGGCGTCCTCCTCCTGTCGACGCTCCCGCTGCTGGTGATGGTGGCGGCGGTGATCAAGCTGACGTCACCGGGCCCGGTGATCTTCCAGCAAGAGCGCGCGGGGTTCCACGGCCGCCGCTTCCGCATGTACAAGTTCCGCACGATGGTCGCGGGCGCCGAGGACTTTCGCGACCAGGTCGCGCATCTGAACGAGATGAGCGGGCCGGTCTTCAAGGCCTCCGACGACCCGCGGTTGACCGCCGTCGGCGGGTTCCTCCGCAGGCTGTCGCTGGACGAGCTGCCGCAATTCGTCAACGTCCTCAAGGGCGAGATGAGTCTGGTGGGACCGCGGCCGTTGCCGCTCTACGAAGCGAGCCGGATCAAGGGCGCGCAGCGCCGCCGGCTGGCCATGCGGCCGGGGATCACGGGGCTCTGGCAGGTCGGTGGTCGCAACATGGTGGATTTCGACGAGTGGATGCGCATGGACCTGCTCTACGTCGACCAGTGGTCGCTCGCCCTCGACCTCAAGATTCTGGCCCGCACGCTCCCGGTCGTCGTGTCTGGGACCGGCGCCTCCTGACCATCGGCCCGCGACCGGCGTCGGGGTCTCGGCCGCGCCGACACGCGCCCCGGAACATTGACATTTCCCTGGCCGCGAAACACACTCGCAGGGTCGTTCGTTCGATGCCATCGCCCCGTCCGACGTGATCCGCTCCACTTTCGGCACGACGGCGCCCGGCGCATGACTGGAGGAGGGTGAGTCGCTGATGCTGGGTTCGAAGATCGTCACGCTTCCGCTCGCCGCGGGGTTGCTCGTCTTGTTCGTCCTCGCGCCCTGGCGCGCGCTGACGCCCCGTCCGGCCCGCGCCGACACCGTCTTCGTTTCCCAGCAGGTCAGAGACGAGGTCACGATCAGCGGGCGGACCCGCGTCATCGTCGAGGTGCAACTGCCCAGCGCCTTCGTCGCCGAAGGCGCGTTGCCCACCTGGGCCGAGGTCCTCTCGCAGCGGACGAGCCTCGCCTTCGCCCAGTCGCGTGTGCTCTCGCGGCTTCAGGGCCGCGCGTTCACCGTCCTGCATCGGTTCGAGACGGTTCCCTACCTGGTGCTCGAGGTCGAGCCCGACGCCGTGCGGGAGCTCGAAACGGCGACGGCCGACGTCCGGCGTGTCGTGGAGGACGCGAGGTACGAGCCACTCCTGCCCCAGAGCGTTCCGCTCATCGGGGGCGACGCGGCGTGGAGTCAGGGCTTCGACGGCACTGGCCAGGTCATCGCCGTCCTCGACACCGGCGTCGACAAGACGCACCCCTTCCTCGCCGGGAAGGTCGTCGAAGAAGCGTGTTACTCGACCAATTCCGTCGGCCAGACGACGTCGTTCTGCCCCAACGGACAGTCCGAGCAAACCGGGGCGGGGGCCGCCGTCAACTGCCCCGTGAGCATTCCCACGTGCTGGCACGGCACCCATGTGGCCGGGATCGCGGCGGGCAACGGCGCGGGGGCCGGCGTGTCCTACTCGGGGGTGGCCAAGGGCGCCCGCCTGATGGCCGTGCAGGTGTTCTCGCGGGGCGTCGTTCCGTCGGTGTGCGGGGGGGCGCCGCCACCATGTCTGACAACCTTTAACTCTGACATCATGAAGGGCCTCGAGCGCGTGTACAGCCTCCGCGCGCAGTATGCGTTCTCGTCCGTCAACGTGAGCGTCGGGGGCGGGTTGAACTTCTTCAACTGCGACAACGATCCGGCGAAGCCGGCCATCGACAACCTGCGCTCGGTCGGCATCGCGACCGTGATCGCGACCGGTAACAGCAGCGGCGTGGCGTGGACGACCGCTCCGGCGTGCGTCTCGACGGCGGTGAGCGTCGGCAATACGGGCAAAGATGACGTGGTGTGGCCCTCCTCGAACGCCGCGTCCTTCATGTCGCTCTGGGCCCCCGGTGGGAACATCCTGTCGTCCTATCCCGGAGGCCTGTGGATGACGTCCAGCGGAACCTCCATGGCGGCCCCGCACGTGACCGGCGCCTTCGCGGTGCTCAAACAAGCCGCCCCGACGGCTTCGGTGAGCACGCTGCTGACTGCGCTCCAGCAGACTGGGGTGCCGATCACGGACAGCCGGCCCGGGGGAAACGTCACCAAGCCGCGCATCCGGATCGCCGAGGCCTTGGCGGCCCTGGGAGGGGTTCCCCCGCCACCGCCCCCGAACGTGCTGTTGGGAACCGTCGGCGACATTCCGGTCCCTGCCGACTACGACGGGGATGGCAAGGCGGATCCGGCCGTCTACCGCCCGAGCACCGGACAGTGGTTGATCCAAGGCAGCGCCACCGGCCCGCAGACTGTGGTGTTTGGTTCCCCGGCCTCGAGCGGCTTCGGAGACATCCCCGTGCCCGCGGACTACGACGGCGACGGCAAGACCGACCTGGCCCTGTATCGCGCGGCGACCGGGGAATGGTTGATCTTCGGTACCGCCAGCGGTTTCCGCACGCTCGTGTTCGGGGCTCCCTCCGTCCTCGGTCTCGGCGATACGCCCGTGCCCGCCGACTACGACGGCGACGGCAAGGCGGATCTCGCCGTCTACCGCCAGGCCACCGGGGAATGGCTGATCTTCGGGAGCGCCACCGGCTTTCGTACGCTCGTCTTCGGCGCTCCCTCCGTCCTCGGCGTCGGCGACAGGCCCGTGCCGGCCGACTACGACGGCGATCGCAAGGCGGACCTCGCTGTCTACCGCCAGGCCACGGGGGAGTGGTTCGTCTTCGGCAGTGCGACCGGCTTCCGTACCCTCCTCTTCGGCGCTCCCGCCGCCTTCGGCCTTGGCGACGTTCCGGTGCCGGCGGACTACGACGGCGACGGCCAAGCCGACCTGGCGGTCCGCCGCACCAGTGACGGCACCTGGCTCGTCTTCCGATCGCGTCTCGGGTTCCTGCAACAGGCGTGGGGAGCGTCCGGCGACCTGCCGGTGCCAGCCGATTTCGACGGCGACGGCAAGAGGAACATCACCGTGTGGCGCTCTGGCGATGGAGCCTGGCTGATCCTTCCGTGAGGCTTCGTCTGCGAAGGGTCCGCGTGGCTCCGTCGCCGCGCGGCTGGTGGATTCCGAGGTATGACGAGGCGTGGCGACCTCACCGATGACGCGTGAGCGCACGCCGCGGAGCCCCGGCCGGCGTGCCCACGCCACCGCGGCCGCGGGCGCCCATCCTCGGGCGAGCACGTCGCCGGCGGTCGTGCGCACGGGCTTGGCATCGGTGCTCCTCGGTGTGCCGTTGGCCGTGCTCGATTCTCCGATGGGGCCCTACGACGATCCCAAGGCGTGGGCGCTCTCGATCCTCGTGGCGCTGACCGGGCTCGCGTGGATCGCCGGCGCGCGCTGGCGTTCCGTCGCCGGCTCGTCGGCGCCGGACGTCGGTGACCGCGTCGTGTGCGGGATCGTGCTCGTGTGTACTGCCTGGTCTCTCGTCGCCACGCTGGCCTCGGTGGCTCCCGCCCAAAGCGTGTTCGGGATCTTTGGCCGCGGCGCGGGCCTGCTGACGATCGCGCTTTCCGCCTCGTCGTTTTTCTTGATTCGCACGGAGTGTCGTACGCCCCGGGCCATCCGCTGGGTCATCGACATCGCGCTGCTGGGCAGCGTACCGGTTTGCCTGCTGGCGCTGGGCCAAGCCGTGGGGTGGGATCCGTTGCCCAAGGCTTGGGATCCTGCGGTGCGAACCCTGACGATCCGCTCGACCTTCGGGACCCACGTCTTTCTCGGCAGCTATCTCGTCGTGCTCGTTCCCCTCACGATCGCCCGCCTGGAGTGGGCGTTTCGCGAGCGGTCGGACTCGGGGCGCTGGGCACCGGCGACCGCCGCTCAGTGGCGACGCGTTCTGACAGCAATGGTCTGGATATTGGGCGCCGTTGCGCTGATCGCCCTGGGGTCGCGCTGGCCGACCGTCTGGTGGGCGCTGGTTCCCTGGGGTGTGCTGGGTGCCCTGGCCTTTCGACTGCGCGCGGACGATGTCCAGGCCCCTACCGATACGGCGATGACGGCCTCGCTGCTGGTGAGCCTACTCGCCGGCCAGGTGCTCGTCGTCCTGGTCTCGCAGGGGCGCGGAGCCTTCATCGGGATCCTGGTCGGAGTCGGCGTGACCGGCTTCGCGTTGCTGGCTCGCTACCGGGCGTGGAAGACCCTCATGGCCGCGGGTCTCGGGGCGGTGGCCCTCGTCGCGTTCCTCGTGCTGCTCAACGTGCCGGGGTCTCCGATCGCTCGATTCGGGAAGGTGCGGCTGCTGAGCCGTCTCGGCGACATCACGAACGTCAAGCAAGGATCGCCGGGATGGGTTCGTCTCCAGCTCTGGAACGGGATCTCCGACGGCTGGCGCCGCCAGCTGCACGGGGCTTCCGTGATCCCGGGGGTCGCGCCGGGATGGCGGAGCCTCATCGGCTACGGACCGGAGACGCAGCTGGTTGTCCTCGAGCCGCTGACCGCGCCGTTCGCGGGGAAGCTGTCGGCTTCGGGAGAAGGGTGGTACGCGCGCTACGTCTTCGACCGCTCTCACAACGTCCTTCTCGATCGTTTGGTCACGGAGGGAATCGTCGGAGTCGCGCTGTGGACGCTGCTGTTCGGGGCCATTGTCATCGTCGGCGCGCTGCGTCTTCGTTCCAGCTCCGGTCCCGGCGAGAAGGCGATCCGTGTCGGCGCGCTCGGTGCGATTCTAGGACACGTCGCCGAAGGGCAGGTGGGAATGGAGACGCCCGTGCCACTGCTGTTGTTCTGGGTGGCGACCGCACTCTTGACGTCCCCCCCGTGGACACCGGCCGTGGTTCCTGGAAGGGCCTCTCGCGAAGCGAAATCACGCACCCGGTGGTGGAGCGCGGCGCTGGTCGCCGCCGTGCTCGTGACGTTGCTGATCGGGTGGGCCACCACTCGATGGCTGTTTGCCTCGATGGCATATGCGAACGGCGTGCGCCGCGGGATCGCTGGGCAACTGTCCGAGGCGTACGAAGAATTCCGGCGCTCCACGGCGCTGGCGCCCTGGCTGCCAATGCCCGCCGAGTCGGCGGCCTACACAGCGCTGAGACTGGCCACGGCCGAGAGCCTGCCTTCCCGCCGAGTCGCCTTCCTCCAGGAGGCCGACGCCCTGCTCCGGCAGGCACGAAACCACGCTGTCGGCGGGCCCGGCTCGTGGGCGCTGAGGGCGCAGATCGCCTTCGCCGAAGCCCGAACGGGCCAGCCGAGCCAATTGGCGACGAGCCGTGACGCATTCGCGGTGGCGCTCCAGCTGCGACCGGACGACCCACGGCTCCTGGCTCAGTCTGCGTGGGTCTGGCTCGAAAGCGGGGATCCTCTGCGAGCCCGCCGGACGGCGGAGCAGGCACTGGCGCGGGAGCCCCGGGAGTGGGTGGCGTGGGCCGTCCTGGCTCGCGCGCTGAAGGCCCAAGGCGACGCCCATGGAACCGAGCAGGCGACCAGTCGTGCCCGCAGTTTTGCTCCGCCGGAAGCTCGCCCGCTCCTCGAGAGCCTTCTCCGATAACCGGCCTTGGAGAAAGGCGTTTCTACAAGACACTTGACTTTTCAAGGCCCTACGTCGGAGACTCGAGGCGGACCGTCTCTCGGGTCCACCGCACCGTGAAGACCCAGGTATTTCGGGGCTCGATGAAAGGGAGGGCGCGATGAAAAGGATCCTGACCGTGGCCGCTTGGATGGCGTTTGTCATCGCCGCCGCCGTCGACGCAGATGCACAAGCCCCGCGCTTCACGCTCAGTGGACTCGTCGTCGTCGAGGGTGGAGGCCGCGCCTGGTTGCAGGAGCCGGTGTTGACTCAGAATCAACCGGTGGCCCTGCGGCCGGGAGAGAGCATCGGCCCTTACCGCTTGACCAAGATCTTCGATGATCGCGTGGAGATGATGGGGCCGGGGGGACCGTTTGCGGTGCTCTTGGCCGGTGTTCAAGGCCCGGCGACCACGACCGCAGCGGCGCCTCCCTCGGTGTGGACACCGCCCCCGGCGCCCGTCGACACCAGCGGTCACGAAGTGGTCGTCCTTCCTCCTGGGCCACCTTTGGCTCCAACGCCTCCGGGAACTCCACGCGTCGATTTCGGGTCGCTGCTGCGGGGGATCACCCCTCAGTAGCCCCATGGTCGGTGCCTCAGTCGATTTTCGCCAGGAAACGAGAGTTCGTCGCGTGACTCCGGAAGTCAGTCGGTCGTTTTTTCCGGCGACCTGTCACACAGGTCTGACCCGTCGCGAGCTTCTGCTCGCGGGGGGAACAGCCATGCTGTTCGGCGAGCCGCTCGTCCGTGCCGGGGGGGGCGCCCTTGCGGGCACGTCCGACGATGGGGCCGGGATCGTGCGGCGCTACGCGACGCCTCTCGACGACCCCTGGATGGTGGCTCATGGTGTTCGGGCGATGGGGCGAAGCTTCACGCTCGGCACCGGTCGGCGGGCCGTCGACTACCTGCTGGAGTCGGTGCTCGTGGACGTCCCCGCGAACGGCAAAACCTTCCTCGGCTTTCCGATCGGCGTCGAAGGTCACCCGAACATGTTTCTGAAGACGATGCTCGAGGCGGCCGTTCCTCTAGATTACGCGTTCACGCACAAAGGACATCGGCGCACCGTTCAGGAGTTGGTGGACGGGGCTCGTGCCCTGCTGCGCCCCTCGCAGGTCGCTTCGAGCCCGAACGAGCTTCCGTGGAGCCTGATTGCCCTCACGCGCACCACGCCCCTGAGCCGCCGGCAGTGGACGAACGCGTGGGGAGAACCCGTCGATCTCGATGCGCTCGTGGAGAGTGCCCTGCGCCTGCTCGAACAGGCCTCGCTGCCGGTCGCGGAAGCGATGCGGGAGGGGCGTCCCGAGACCCAGCAAGCCCCCGTGCACAACTTCACGTGCGGCGGGGGGCACATGATCTATGCGCTGCTCGCGGCCTTTCAGGCAGGCTATACGGGCAAGGATCGGTCGCGACGGATGCAACAGCAGGTCGATCTCCTGGTTTGGAGGCTCAGCGCGGATCTCGACTTGATCGACCGCTTCTATAAGGCGCGCGGAAACAGCGTGACGGATTTCTGGTACCAGTTCGACGCCAAGCTGAAGCTCCTGGGGCATGCGGAAGAGTGCCTGGCCTTCGCCGAGCTGCACAAGGTGGCCAGATTCACGTCGATCCAGCGAACTCAGCGGCAGGCCGCCACAGCGACGCTCCGGAGGTTCCTGCTCGACTTGGGCGCACGAAACCTCGGGGAGGCGCAGGCGGCGGATCGTGAGCTGTACCGGCAATTGGTCGGCGATACGTGTCACGCGCGACACGGGCTGACGCTCGCATGAAGCGCGGCCTGGTCGTGATCGCCGCAGGACTGATCGCGCTGACGGGGGCGGGCTGTGCTGCGCCTACATCGCGGGACAACACGTCGACCCCGGTGGCCGTCGCGCCCGAACGGCAGGCGCAAGCTCTCCGCGAGCGCGCCGCAACGTTCTGGGCGGCCCGTATGGAAGACGACGACAAGACTCAGTGGGAACTTCTCGAGCCCCGCGGGAAGGGCCGGGTGTCGCCGCAGGAATATGCGTCGGAGCGCAAGGGAGTCCGGTACCTCGGCTACAAAATCGAGGAGGCTCTCATCGAGGGGTATTTTGCGACGGTGAAGGTCAGGGTGCTCTTCCAGCCCATTCTCCAGCGCGCGGCGAGTATCCCCGCCCAGACCGTTCTGCTGGACGACCGGTGGGTCAGAATCGCGGGGACCTGGTACCGTCAGTTGGACGACCGCCAGGCCCCGAGGCGGGAACCTTGAGGGCCTCGATCCGGCGGCTTTTTTTCTTGACAGGTCGCCGCCCTTCCGCCTACTCTTCCCGAGTGTGCTGGACCCCTGTTTTCCATGGCTTTTCTAACCGACCGCTACCGGTCGGGCCATCTTCTGCGGGATGGCGAGAGCGGGGTGACTGTCGAGTCGACGAGAGCAACGGTTGGTGATGGTCGCGAGCGGGGCGAAACCTCAGAAGCAGCTACACCTCAACATCACATGCGTAACGGAGGGAGCGGAGCAATGAGGAAACTCATGGGGTTGAAGGTTGCACTGCTAGTGGTGTGTCTCTTGACGATGGCTGCGGTGCCGGCCACAGCCCAGTTGGCAGACCCGCTGAGTTTGGCGGCGTCCGGCGTGCTTCTTCCGTTCTTCAGCGATCCAGCGGCCGGCTTCGTGTCGGTCCTGGAGATTGCGTCCCCGGTCGTGCCGACGACCCTCGGGTTCAACCCGCCGTTCAACTTCACCAACCCGATCCATGCGGTGTTCTTCACGCAGACCTGCGCTCGCAACAAGTCGATCGCGGACGTGGAGACGGCGAAGCAGGCGAAGGCCTACATCACCACCGCGTCGCCGTTCACGCTGGACTTCAACGGCCTGGCCGCGATCGGCAACACGCTCACGGGCAACGACCTGATTCCGCTGAACTTCCCGCTCCATACGCGCACGCACTGGATCGACGCCAAGACGGGTCGGCTGCGTGAGCTGGAGCCGATCATCCTCGACACGTTCCTGACGCTGGCGCCTGGCTTCCTGCCGCTCGTCGAGAACCCCGGTGCGGGTGCCTCGATCGGCCTGTGTGCTCCGGGTGCGGGCGTGTTCGCTGGTAGCATCAACAACGGCTTCTGCTGGAGCCCGCTCCGTACGGCGGCGACCTTCGTCACGCCGCAGGAGACCGCCTCGCTGAAGGCCTCGATCTACCTGATCTGCCCGAGCTCCAGCATCCAGAGTTCGGCGGGTACGGGCGTGTTCCCGATCGCGGCCGGGTTCCCGAGGATCCAGAACCGCGACGGTACGTTCGGATTCCCGTCGAACGGCGTCGTCTCGGGTACTGCTGTGACCCAGGTCCGTGGCCGTATCTACAACGACGACGAGTCCGGGCCGAAGGACTTCGTCCTGGGCTGCACCTGCCTGAGCATCTCGACGGTAGCGTCGATCGACAGTATCTACAGCACGGCCCCCGTGAATCTGGGTGCCCACACCGTGCCGGTCTGGTACACGGAGTTGGAAGCGCAGTCCGTGAACCCGAACCCGGTCGTGGCGGGTAGTGCTCAGTTCTTCTCGTTCACCGGTTACTGGGGTCTCGAAGTGACGGGTCGTGAGGCGACGCTCTTCCACCGGATGAGCAATGCCTCGCTGGACAACCTGTCGTTCGGTACCTTCAACCCCTTCGCCAACAGGTAACAGCAGGCGAAGAACGCCCGTAGCAAACGGGCGGTGGGGAAACCCACCGCCCGTTTTTTTTGGATTCTCGAGGTCCCGGTTCCCTTTCTCCGTTTACGGCCAGGTACTCCGATCTCATCTGCGCCGTTCCTCGGACGGGGACGTATCCGCCCACACACGGGCCCGTGGGGAGTGGCGCGAAGCACTTGCGCTCGACGCCACGCCGCCGCGCTGTCGAGACCGATCAGGGCCGAAGTTCCCTGACCCACCCCGATTGTTCTCTCACGGACGATCTTTCACGAGGAACGTCCAGCGCGGCGGTGGTGGATCTGAGGATCAAAAGTTATGCAGAGCCGTCGCCATTGAAGGCGCGATCCGCCTCGTCTCAGATAGCAAGCGGGTGAGCTGGTTCAAGAACGCGGCGTTGCGGTTTCGCGCTGAGGTATGTGGCGGGAGCGGTTCCCAGACCCTCGAACCGACGATTCGCGCGTGGCGGAGTCCCGGACGACGCGGGTAGGCCAGAAGCCCTAAGAAACGTGGTCAGGAGGCGGGATGGGCTTGGTCAGCCCCGCGGACACGGACGTTCATGGGCGGCAACCTGTGCGCCGGCAGAGACCTCCTGGACGGTGTTTGTGGACGAAGGTGAAGCGCCGTAGGACCGTCCGAATCACGCGCTTGCTTCGCGTGCGAAGGCTCTCCGCCGGCCGTGGGACGTGTGCGAGGGCCCCGGCCAAGGCCACTGGGCAGGTCGTGGACCACTTCTGCGACCGGTCGTCGATGGGCGCCGTGAGGCGGTGCTTTTCGGGTACTTGCGGAAGGCCTTGCGATCCGGGGGGATCGCGGGGAAGGGACTACTTCTTGTCGACCGCTAGCCTGCGACTGTCGATTCGTCTCGTGGCGGCGAGTGGGCCTCCCGTGTAATCCCAGACCTCCCACGCCACCTGGAGCGATCCGTCCTTCTGCCACAGTAGCGCCGGCTGCCGGGCGCCCCTCTTCTGGTTGGGCCCCTCGACCAGCATCTCCGGTCCCCATTTCGGTGACGATCCCCCGCTCCGGATACGGAGGTACACGCCCTCGTAGCCGGCGCGATCGTCTTCCCAGGCCACGGCCACCCGGCCGTCGGAGGCCTGCGCGATGCTGGGGAACCGCGACATGGCGGTCCCTGCCTCGTCCATGTCCACCCGGAGATCCTTGTCGTCCCAGGTGCGCCCACCGTCGGCGGATCGCCCGACGAAGATGTCGTCCCGGCCGTTGCGGCCGTCGTTCCACACCACGAGCACTTCCCGATTGGGGCTCATGGCGAGGGTCATGGCGAACGCGTCGGTCTGCAGTTCGTCCGGCAGGTGATCGACCCGCACCGGCGGCGTCCACGTGGCGCCCCCGTCCGCGGAGGTGATGGAGTAGATGCGCTCGCGCCCCGTGCGCTTGTCTTGCCAGACGACGAGCAAATGGTCGCCGGAGCGCACGATGCGGTGGTTGTACACCGATTCGCTCTGCCCGCTCAGCTCCATCGGATCCGTCCAGGTGTGCCCGCCGTCGGTGGATCTATTGAGATACACGCGGCTGCGGGCGCTCCGGATCCCCACCCACACGGCCCAGAAGCGCTTCTCGCCATCGGAGATGATCTCCGGTCTCACATAGGCGTCGGTCGGGGTGTGCTGTGGGAAGCGGCTCAGCAGCTGTTCGGACTCCCAGGTGGCACCGCCGTCCGCGGAGTGGCGGGCGTAGACGTCCCACACGCGATTGCTGCGCTGTTCATCGGCCCACACGACCACCAGGTTCTGGTCGCCACCCCAGGCCACCTTCGGTGAAAACGCCTTGCCGGAGGTGTCCAGCGACGTCGTGGGCTGCACCCACGTCTTGCCGCCGTCGTTCGAGCGCGCCACGCGGATTTGCTTCGAGCTGGTGGGCATCTTGCGCCACCACTGGTAGGCCACCGTGAGCTGTCCGGCCGGACCCACGGCCAAGTCCGGGATCCCCGCGGTCACGTCCTTGTCCGGCGGCGTGATTTCGACCAGGGTCTGCCACCCGCTGGGTGACGGCGTCGCCAGAAGCGTCCCGCCCGATCCCGGAGACGTGCTTCGGTACCAGACCCGCAGCGTCTCGCCCTTCGGACCCGCGAACAGCTTCGGCCCGGCTTCGTAGACGGGGGCTTCTCCGGTAATTGGACCTGAACTGAGCGGCGCGGTTTGCGCCGAGAGGTGACCGCCGACGAACAGAACCGCGAGCGCCCCGGTGATCAGCGGCAGACCGAGCGTCAACGGACGTCGGGACAACGGCATGTATCGTACTCCGCGCGCTGTTCTCAGCAAGCCGTCGCAGTATATCATGGGGCTCCGGTTCGAAATGCGCGCGAGGCCGTCGGTGAGGACGCTTCAGCTCGCTCACACGACGTGTATCGGGAGAGATCATGACAGGACGATGGTGGTTCGGGGCGGCGCTCGTCGTCGCCCTTTCGCTGTCTTCTCAGGGGCGGACGGCGAGCTCGGCGCCCCTGGCCAATTTCGAGGCCGCCTTGACTCAGCTCGCCAAGGAGCTGGCGGATCAGAATCTCCCCGTCGTCCAGCGGCTCGAGATCGTTCGGGTTCTGGCCGGATGGGGGACGCCGGAGGTCCGCGCGCCTCTCCTGGCGGCGCTGAAGGATCCGTCGGACGAGATCCGGGCCAGCGCTGCGGCCGCGCTCGGCGCACCCGACCACCGCGAGGCGGCTCCGGCGCTGCGCGAGCTCGCGGAGTCCCCGCAGGAGCCGGCGCTCGTCAAGGCGGGCGCGCTGGAGGCGCTGGGAAGCATCGGCGACGCGTCCAGTCGCCCGCTCCTGGTGGGCGCGACGCGGCACACCGACGCGAGGGTGCGCCAGGCCGTGCTCAAGTCCCTCGCCTTCGGTCCGCTCGCCGATCCCGCGGATCGCGTCACGTACCTCATCCAGCTCGCGGAGGACGGCGCGCTGCAGCAGCTGCTCCGGTGTGACGCCCTTCGCGAGGTGTCCAACGTGAGCGAAGACCGGGTGGTCGACGCGCTCATCCGCATCCTCGAGAACGAGCCGCGCTTTGCGATGGCACTCCCGGAGGGCGGGGGCAGTCCGCAGCAGATCATGGAAATTCGACGCATTCAGGCGCGGGACGTGGCGGCGTGGGCTGCCGAAGGCCTCGGACACCTCAAGGCCAAGCGCGCGTCGGCCCTTCTCATGCGGACCGCCGAGGACCGCAGCGATTTCTTCCTTCGCCTGGTGTCGCTGCGATCGCTGATCTTGCTCGAGCTCCCCGACGCCCGCCCGGTGTTCGTGCGGCTCCTCGAGGACGCGGTCCCGGACGTCCGCATGTGGGCCCTGATCGGGCTGGGGCAGCTCGCCGATCGAACCGCGGTCGGCGCGGTCAAGGGCCGCCTCACCGACGGGAGCCCGCTGGTTCGAACGCAAGCGGTGAAGACGCTCGCGCTCCTGGGCGACGCCACGGTACGCCCGGTGCTCGAGGATCTCCAGAAGCGCGAGACCGATTCGAACGTGCAGTTCGCCGTCGAGGAAGCTCTGACCAAGCTGCCCCGCTGATCGCGCGTGCCGTCACGCATGGCCCCTCGACGCGCGGACGCCGGAGCCACCGCGCTCTCGTCCACCCCCAGCCGGCCGACGGAGTACCTGGTCGTCCTCTCGCTGCTGGCCTTCTCGTTCATGCTGTTCCAGCTGAGCGTGCTCCGAGAGATTCGCCACACCCTGAGCACGCTGTTCACGCTGACCCCGTTCCTGTTCAGCACGGTGATCCTGTTCATCGGTCTCGGGTCCTGCGCGGCCCGCCTCGTCGCCACCGGCACCCGGACCGTGCTGCGGTGGAGTCTGTGTGTTCTCCCGGTGCTGCTCCTGCCCCTCTTCGCCCTCATGCTGGTGCTGTCGCGCGTCACCATGGACCACACGGCCGACCTCTTCTCCCAGGTCGCGGGGCAGGCCGGCACGGGTGCGAACTACATCGGCGCCGTCGGCAAGGCCTTCCTCACCGTCGCCGTCTTCGGCTACGGTCCGGTCTTCGTGCTGCAGGGGTTGATCTTCGCGCTCTATTTCCGGGAGGGGCGCGACGAGGGCATCCTGTCCCGGCTCTACGCGGTGGATCTCATCGCCTCAGCGGTGGCGGCCCTGCTGGGCGGCCTCCTGGCCTCGTACGTCACGCCCATCCAGTGCGTCCACGTGGCCTCGGTGGTGCTCGTGGCCGCGCTCTGGCTGGCCCGCGGGTATCTCGGCCTCGGCCGGCGTCTGGCCGTGGCCATGACGCTGGCGGCCGTGGCCCTGATCGGGGGTGAGTGGACGACGGGCGTGCTGGCCCGGCTGGAGGCGCCCACGTGGCTCCCCGGAAGACTCGCGTTCTCGACGTGGACGCCCTACCGGCACATCGACGTGATGGACGAGGGCGACACGCTCACCGTGTATACGGACGGCCTGCCCGTCCAGTTCTACGACCGGAAGGAGCGCCTGCACGAGGCGGATCCCCGGGTGATCCCGCCGCTGCTCATCGCCCGCGACGACGGCGTTCAGCGCGTGCTGCTCATCGGCGCGGGCAGCGGCGCCGACGTGAGGATCCTGCGCGACCGGATCTCGCGCCCGCTGCACGTCACCGCCGTCGAGCTGGACGGGGGCTACGTCCGGGCCGCCAAAACCTTTGAGTGGTTGTGGGCGTCCTACCGCACCGCCCGGGTCGTGGTCGAGGAGGGTCGCTACTTCCTCGAACAGGTCAGTGACACCTACGACATGATCATCTACGCCTACATCGATCCCCAGTCCGGGATCTCCAAGCTGGGCATCCCCGACGCCAACTTCCTGTACACCGACGCGGGCCTTCGCCGGGCGTACGCCCGCCTGCGGCCGGGCGGGTACTTCGTGCTCAATCGGGTCTATCTGGTGGAACAGGAGGGGGAGTTCTTCTCCCAGCTCTGCGCCACCCTCCAGTCGGCGGGAGCCCAACCCAGCGAGGTCTCGCTCTACCGGTCGACCGACATCATCCCCTGGGGCAGCTTCGGCCACGTCGGCACCGCGACCGTGCTCCTGCGCAAGGGAGGCCCCGCTCCGACGGTGAGCCATGGCCACATCGTGCCGGTGGCGTGGACGAGCGGCGGCCGTCCGACCACCGACTTCTACCCGTTCTCCCTGATCACCGACGCCTGGTTCGGAACGCTGTGGGAATACGTGAAGGGCCGCCCCGTGCTGGTGGGCGTGCTGATCGTGCTGGTCCTCCTCCTGCTCGCGCGCCTCGTCACCAGCCTGGGGCACGCCCACTTCTTCCTGCTGGGACTGGCCTCCTTCCTGGTCGAGAGCCTCGTGCTCCTCAACAGCTTCCTGCTCTTCGGAAATCCGAGCCTCAGCGCCGCCCTCGCCATCGGGTTCTTTCTCCTGTGGGGCGGCATCGGAAGCCAGCTCTCGGAGCGCCTGCAGGCGTGGCGCGGGTTCTATCTCGTGGTGCCCCTCGTGGTGATCCTCTACGCGGTGACGTGGCCGTTCGTGCACGCCGCCACGATGGGCACCGCGGTGGGGGTTCGCTCCGTCGCCTTCGCCCTCCACCTGGCCGTGGTCGGCGTGGCCGCGGGGGCGATGTTTCCGATTTCGCTCCGCGCGTTCTCCGCCCAGTCGGTGGCGAGCATGTTCTTCATCGATCTGGTGGGGTGCGCGGTCGCTCCCATCCTGTTCTGGCTCCTGATGTCGACGCAGGGCGTGCCCATGGTGACGGTGGTCAGCGTCCTCGGCTACGGAGCCGTGGCCGCCGTCCTCGCCCTGCGGCGGTAGCGCCCGCGATCCTAGCGCACGAACAAGGACGCGAGCATGGCCAGGCCGATGAGAGCGTAGAGCAGGCGATAGCGGTTCTGGAATCGGCTCACGTTTCCGTAGCTCAATCCCCCGCGCCAGGTGATGACCGACCAGAAGACGTGCAGCGGGTAGAGCAGGATCGGCAGGACCGCGAGCGCGCGGGGCACGAGACCGCGGTAGGCCAGGACGAAGAGGTCGGCGTAGGCCAGCGTGAAGAGCAGCGCCCCCGCCATGAACGCCGCGGTCTTGCCGAACGCCACGGCGTTGGTGCGGATGCCGTTCAGACGGTCTCCCTCGTAGTCGCGCACCTCCTGATTCAGGTGCCCGGCGGTGAAGGTGAGGGCGAAGAACAGGCCGATGAGGATGGCCCGACCGTCGATGGCCGCGAACAGCGAGTATCCGAGCAGGAAGTGAAGGGCGCCCCCGATCAGGTGGGGCAGCGAGGAGACGACGGGAATCCCCTTGGCGTTCAGGCTCGGAAGGGAGTAGATCGCGCCCAGCACGGCGATGGCGACGCCCAGGAGCAGCGTCTGCCCGCGCAGCAGCGCGAACAACAGCAGGCTCGCCAAGAGCAGCCCCAGCGAGAGCACGCCGACGTCCCGACGGCGGATCCCCCGCGTGACGAAGACGTCAGCCGACTTGTTGGGATCGTTGGCGTCCAGCGCGATCCCCGCCCAGTCGTTGAGGCTGAAGATGTGCGCGACCAGCAGCATGCTGGCCAGCGTGAACACCGCGCCCCGCACGACGGTCTCGAGCGTGAAGGTGTGGACGGAGAACGCGGCGCCCAGCAGCGGAGATCCCTGGAGGATGAGGACGTCCTGATACCGGATGCAGGAGACGTAGGCCAGGAGCCCGGCTCGACCCTCAGGCGCATGCACACCACGGCCGTTGCCGGCAGTCACTCCGGGATTATAGGACCCCGATACGACGCGGCCAAGGGGCCGGCGTGGCATACTGCGCGATGGTGATGAGGAGGCGTCTCGTCCTGGCGTTGTTCGGCCTGGTGCTGATCGGCGGCGGCGCCGCTTCGGCGGCCGATTGGCCGACCGCGACGTCTCGAGGGTGCCGCTGGCTGGCCGCGCAACAGCAGCCGAGCGGCGCCATCGCGCTGCGCGGCCGCGTCCTCAACCCCAGCGTGTGGGAGACCGCGAATGCGCTGATCGCGCTGATGCGCTGCGATGCGAAGGCATACCGGGAGGTCATCGCCAAGGGATTCGCGTTCCTCGACGCGAACTGGATCGAGACGGGCGGGCTTCCCGAATCGGTCGACCGGCGGCTCGGTCCCCACAAGTCGCACTGCGTGGAGACCACCGGCACCGCGCTGCGCGCCTACGCGGCGGCCGGCAAGCGGGCTCAGGCGGAAACCCTGAGGAAGTTTCTCTTCTCGGTGCAGGAGCCCGATGGCGGGTGGAAGATCGGCTACCCCGAAGCGACCACGGCGTTTCCCAACGGCGACGTGCTCGAGGTCTTTCCCTCCGTGGCCGGGTTCGCCCTCGCCGCGACCGCGGTCGATCCCGTCGATCGTTCGAAGGCCGAGCGCGGTCTCCAGTGGCTCACGGCCCGCCAGCAGCCGGACGGCGACTGGGGCGCCTACCCGGACTACTTCTGGACGCCCTACTACGCGACGTCGCAGATCGTGGCGGCGTTCGCGGGATGGGGCCGGCGCGACGACCCCGTCGTCAAGCGCGCGCTTCGCTTCACCCGCGACCATCAGAACGCGGACGGCTCCTGGGGCGACGCCGGGGAGCCCCTGACGCCCTCGCGGGAGCTATGGACGGCCCTCGCCCTGCAGACCCTCGAGGCCGCGGTCGACGCCGCGTCTCGTCCCGCGATCGATCGGGGCATCGCGTACCTGCTCTCTCGCCAGCAAGCGGACGGCCGCTGGATCGGGGGGCACTTCAAGTCCGTGGTGGTGGACGATTCGGAAAAGAAGGAAGACGTCTACGTCACCTCGCTGGCCGTCGTCGCCCTCCTGCAATATTCCCCCAGGGCCGGCCGCCGGTGAGCGGAGCCGATGACCCGCGCTGAGGGCGACTATCAGGTCGCGGTGATCGGCGCCGGGCCGATGGGCTCGTTCGCCGCCGAACGGCTGGCCCGCGCCGGCCTGCGCGTGCTCATGCTGGAGCGGGATCCGGTGCCGGGCGCCAGCACGGTGTGCGGCGGCGGCATGCACATCGAGGTTCCGCGCTACGCGTCGCTTCCCGAGAGCGTGATCGAGCGGCAGCTCACCGCGTGCCGGCTGGTGGTCTCGGGCAAGGTCCGCGAGTGGCGCTTTCCCACCACCCAGTACGTCACCATCAAGCGCTCGGACCTCGATCGGTACCTGGCCGAGCGCGCGGTCAAGGCCGGCGCCAGCCTGCGCACCTCCGCGCTGGTGAAGGAGGTCCGCCCGTCGGAGCGTCTCGTCCGCTACGAGGAGACCGGGACGGGCCGCCTGTGTGAGGTGCAGGCCGACGTCTTCGTCTTCGCCGACGGACCGCACTCCCTCGCGTTTCGCACGATTCCCGGTCTCGAGGCTCGCAAGACCGTGCGCTGGGTCGGCGTCGAGTACGATCTGGCCATCCGGCCCGGGGAATTCGACGCCCTGGAGATCGCTCTCGACCGGCGCCGGCTGCCCTTCGGCTACTACTGGGTGTTTCCCAAGAGCGACCACGTCAACGTGGGCCTGATCCGGTGGGCGGCCGCCGACGGCCCCCCGTTGCGCGGCCTGCTCGATCAGTTCGTGGAGTCGCGCGACGACCTTCGGGGACGGCGCGTGGTCCGCAAGCTCGGCGGCGTCATTCCCGCGATCACCGTCTCCCGGTTCCAATGGGAGAACTGCCTGGTGATCGGGGACGCCGCGGGCATGCTCAATCCGCTGACCGGGGGCGGCTACATCTGCGGATTCCTGAGCGCCAAGCTCGCCGCCCAGACGTGCGTGGAGGCGTTCGCGGGCGGCCGGCTCGCCCCTGCGCGGCTGCGCCGCTACGGACGGCGGGTCCGGCGTACCCATCACTTCTGGATCGTGCGAGGTCTCAGCCTGCTCCTCGAGGGCATCGCCCTCGTCGATCGGCGCTTTCGGTGGCCGCTCTACCCGGCCGCCTTCGACGCGTACTTCCGCTTCATGCACATGCTCCTGCTCCGCGTCGCGCGACCGCTCCCGTCGACCCCGGACGCCTGATCACCGCCGCTCCTCGATGGGGCGAAAAGCTCACTGGCGCCGATCGGCGTTCGAGCGCGAGCGAGGTCGAGCGGTTGACCGCCGGCCACGCTTCGTCTAACGTCGGGCCGTCATGGCGAAGGCTCCGTCCGGGTCTCTGGCGAGCTGGCGGCGACAGGCCATCCGTCGCATCGAGGCGGTGCGTCGGTCGACGCTGGCGTTCGTCGAGCGGATGCCCGAGCCCGAGATCGTCAGGCCCCGGACGATCGACCAGTGGTCCGTCAAGGACCTGCTGGCCCATCTGATGAGTTGCGACGAGGAGACCGTGCGCCGCTTCCGGCTCATCGCGCGCGGACGCGGGGACCAGATCGTCTGGTTCCGGGGCATGGCTGACGCCGACCGCTTCAACGCGCGAACCGTCGGTGCGGCACGCCGGCTCGGCCTGGCCGCCGTGCTCCGGCGCATGCAGCGCGCCCACGAGAACGTCATCGAGTGGCTCGGGCGCTTGCCGCTCGAGTCGCTGCGCGATCCCTCGCACGAGTACACGGTCGTGGATTGGCTGCCCGTCCCCGGATGGCACCACGAGCACCGTCACCTGAGCGAGGTCAAGGAGTGGTGGCGTCAGGCGCGGGGCGCGTCCAAGCGCCGCTGATCGCCCCGTTCGTTTCCTCGTTGACCTCCCGGAGGACCGTATGCCAGTCACGCGATTCGAAATCCTGGTGCGCCGGCCGCTCGCCGGCGGGCGAGCGTTCGGCGACGTCGGCCCCTACGAGGAGCTGAGGGGCCGCATTCACCTGGCCGTCGATCCGGCCAGCCCGGCCAACGCCGCGATCACGGATATCTCGCTCGCGCCCCGCGACGCCGCCGGGCGCGTGGCCTGCGCGGCGGACGTGTCGGTCCTGGTCCCCGTCGACCGGGCGCGCACGAGCGGTCGGTTGCTCGTCGACGTCGTGAATCGCGGCAACGTCGTGAGCCTGCCCAACTTCAACCACGCCCCGCGGCCCACCCTCGGCGTCGACAGCGACCCTCACCCTCCGGTCGACGCCGGCGACGGCTGGCTGATGCGACGCGGGTGGACGGTGGTCTCGTGCGGCTGGCAGTGCGACCTGCCGTCCGGTGTCCACGGCCTCCTGCGTCTGGACGCGCCGGAAGCGCTCGACGCCGACGGGAAGCGGTTGAAGGGGCGCGTCTATCTGCAGCTCCAGGCGCCCATCGACGTCCCGCACTTCCTGCTCTCCGACCGCGGCCACGCGCCGTACGAAGCGGCGGACCTCGACGAGCGTGACGCCGTACTGGTCGTCCGCGACCAGCCGGACGGTGAGCCCGAGGTCATCGCGCGCTCCCGCTGGCGCTTCGCGCGCCTCGACGGCGGGCGCGTGGTGCCGGACCCGCGGCACATTCACCTCGACGGCGGATTCGCCCGCGGACGGCTCTATCAGGTCGGGTACAGTGCCATCGGCGCGCGCCTGGTCTCTCTCGGCATGGTGGCGCTGCGTGACTGCGCGGCGTGGCTCCGCCACGGTGGCGCCGACGAAGGCAACCCCGCCCCGGGAACGCTGCGCCACGCCTACGCCTACGGCCGCTCGCAGACGGGCCGCTTGCTGCGCACGATGATCCACCACGACGTCAACGTCGACGAGGCCGGCCGCCGGGTGTTCGACGGGATCATCGCCAACGTAGCCGGGGCCATGCTCGGCGAGTTCAACGACCGCTTCGGCCAGAACTCGAAAGACCGCGGGGCCATGATGGACCACTATGAGCCCCGCCACCTCAGGCCCCGCGGCGGACTCAAGGTGTTCTTCACCAACACGTCGTTCGAGTATCACCGGGGGGACGCGTCGCTGGTCCACACCGACGCCGCGGGCGTGGAGGACGTCGACCCCGGTCCCGACGTGCGCGTCTATCACTTCACCGGTACCGAGCACGCGTTCGGCGCGTGGCCGCCCACCGACGACGTGCCGCCCGCCGCCGACGTGCGCGGCTGGACGGAGCGCTCGCGGCACCCGCGCAGCGTGGTGAACTACGGTCGCCTCCTGCGGGCGGGCCTGGCGAACCTGGACCGGTGGGTCACCGAGGGCATCGCCCCGCCGCCCAGCCGTCACCCGCGCCTCTCCGACGGGACCGCCGTCGATCCCGACGAGCTGGCCAAGACGTTCGATCGCATCCTCGCCGCGTGTTACCCGCGGCATCATCCCAGGCCTCAGCGTCAGGACTGGAGCACGCTGCCGCCGCGGCCGGCAGCGGCGTACGGCACGCGCGTGAGCGCGGTCGACGAGGACGGCAACGAGCGGGCCGGCGTCGCCGTCCCCGAGGTCACCGTGCCGCTGGCCACCCACACCGGCTGGAACCTTCGCCACCCCGACATCGGCGGGGCCGAGCAGATGCTGTACTTCGCGGGGGCCACGCTGCCGTTTCCGCGCACCCGCGCCGAGCGCGAGTCGACGGGCGACCCGCGTGTCTCGATCGCGGAGCGCTACGGTTCCCGCGAGGACTACCTGGCGCGCGTCCGGGCGGCGGCGCAGGCGCTGGCCGCAGGACGCTACATGCTCGAGGAGGACGTCGAGCTCTCGCTCGCGTTCGCCGCCCGCATGTGGGACGCGTGGGCGTAGAGGCCATCGCGCCAGATCGGCTCGAGCCTCGGACGGGGCGCGCGCGAGGCGCGCGTCGCGCTCTGGCTACGGGCAGCAACCAGAATTGCCGGGGGCGATGCGGAAGCCGTAGTACTCGGGGCTGAAAGCGACCTTCGAGTTCGTGTTGGCGATCGCCAGCGCGAGGACCACGTCGCCGGCTTGTTCATGGGAGACCTCCCTCGGAGAGAGTGGGGGCCAAAGGCGCCAGACAATAGATCGTGATCCCCGCCGATGTCGACACCGACCGTTCCGCCTGTGAGCGCCGGCCATCGGTGGGGAAGGGTCGGCTCTCCTAGACCGGTGGGCGGCGGTCATTCCAGGCGAGCGCGGCCTCGAAGGCCGCGCTCGCACGGAGCACGGTGACGTCGTCGAAGCGCCGGCCGACGATCTGAAGCCCGATGGGCAGCCCGTCGCGCGTGAAGCCGCACGGCACCGACGCCGCGGGCTCGCCCGTCATGTTGAACGGGAACGTGAACGCGCTCGATGCCTCGCGCGAGACCGACTGGCCGTCGATCGTGCTCGGGTAGAGGATGCCGTGCTCGAACGCCGCCGTCGCCACGACAGGCGAGAGCAGGAGATCGTACTTGGCGAAGAGCCGGCGGGTGTTCTCGGCCCAGGCGTTGCGCGCGAACCACGCGTCCACGTAGGCGGTCGGCGGCATCGCGAGCGCCTCGTCGACGATGGGCCGGAGGCCCGGATCGATCTCGTCTCGGCGATCCCGGTAGGGCGCGAGCCGCGCGCCGATGCCGCCGAGGAAGATCGCCCGCCAGCACGCGTACGGCGACGGCCAGCCGGGATTCACGTTGTCCACCCGGCACCCGAGCGTCCTGAACGTGGCCGCGGCGGCGCGGGTGGCCGCGCGGACCTCGGGATCGACGGCCGGGGCGAAGCCCAGCGTCTCGCTGTACGCCACGCGGAGTCCTTTCACGCTCCCCCTCAGCGCCCGGACGTAGTCGACGCCGTCGGCGGGCAGCGAGTACTGATCGCGCGGGTCCGCCCCCGCGCAGGCGTTCATCATCAGCGCGGCGTCGTGCACCGTGCGGGTCATCGGACCCAGGTGCGAGAAGCTCCACGACGCGCCGTGCGGATGAATGGGGATCCGCCCGTAGGTCGGCTTGAGGCCGAAGATGCCGCAGAATGCGGCGGGCTTGCGGATGGAGCCGCCGCCGTCGGTGCCCACAGCCAGTGGCCCGAGCCCGGCGGCGACCGCGGCCGCCGCCCCGCCCGAGGAGCCGCCCGGCGTGCGGTCGAGGTTCCAGGGGTTGCGGGTGAGGCCGAAGACGAGGTTGTCGGTGATGCCGACCCAGCCGAGCGTGGGCGTGTTGGTCTTGCCGACCATGATGGCGCCCGACGCCTTCAGCCGCTCCACGATCGGCGCGTCCTCGGCGGGGACGTTGTCGCGATAGAGCGGGGTGCCGAACGTCGTGCGCACGCCCTTGGTGTTGACCAGGTCCTTCACCGAAAACGGCACCCCGTGGAGCGGCCCGAGCTTCGCCGAGCGCTTGGTCAGCGCGCGCTCGGCCGCTTTCGCGGCCCGGCGGGCGCCGTCGTCGAGCGTGACGTACGCGTTCAGCGCCGACAGCTTCTCGATTCGCGCCAGCACCGCGTCCAGCACTTCCACCGGCGAGACCTTCTTCCGCGCGATCGCGCGGGCGAGATCGACCGCGGTCATCCAGCAGAGTTCGTCGTTCATGGATTCACCTCACGCGGGGACGAAGCGATGGCCTCCGTCCGCGCGAACGATCGTGCCCGGGCGGGGAAAGTGGGCGGCGAGGATCAGGGTTCCCGTGTCCGCGTGCCGCTCGACGAACGCGCGGCGCGTGACGGCGGCGCGCTTGCCGTCGTAGCAGAAGCGGCTCGACCACTGGGGCTCGGCCACCTGGACCACCCGGTGCATGAGGTCGCCGGAGAACACGGCCTCGCCCGCGCCCGTGGTCAGGCGCACGCACACGTGGCCGGGTGTGTGGCCGGGCGTCGGCTCGAACCTGAGCCACCGATCGACCACGTGGTCCGACTCGACCAGGCGGGCCCGCCCGGCCTCGACGACCGGCACCACGCTGTCGGCGATGCAGGCGTCCCGCTCGTGGCGCCAGTAGTCCCACTCCTCCCCGGCGAACAGATAGGTGGCGTTGGGAAAGGTCGGGATCCACCGGCCGTCGACCAGGCGCGTGTTCCAGCCCACGTGGTCGATGTGCAGGTGCGTGCAGATCACGAGGTCCACCCGCTCGGGAGCGACGCCGGCTCCACCCAGGTCGTCGAGCCACGTGCCCTGCCGCCGGTGCCACAGGGCGACCTCTTCGCGCGGCTTGTCGTTGCCCACGCAGGTGTCGATGAGGACGAGGTGCTCGGGCGTGCGGACGACGAAGGTCTGGATGCGCGAGCCGATGTCGCCGGTCCGCTCGTCGAAGAAGTGGGGCTTGAGCCACGACCAGTGGCGCGCCACGCCGTCGGCCGTGGAGTCGGGCAGCATCGACGGGGTGGGGAACGACGAGCGATCGATCTCCACGACCGAGCTGATCGTCACCTCGCCGAGCGTGATCGCCGTCATGATCGCCTCCTCGTTCCGAGCGAGATCGTGCCCGCGAAGCCTACCATATCAACTCCGCCCGGCTCGTCCTCGGCGGCGGCGCCGCCGTCGTCATCATCGGGCGCCTGATCGCGGGCTGACGCAGGCGGCGAGGACCATGCCGGCGCTGACGGCCACGATGCCCACGCGCTGGATCGTGGTCGGAATCTCGCCGAGCACGGGGATGGCGAGCAGCACGCCGAAGATCGGGACCAGCGGCATGAACAGCGACGCCGCCGCCGCTCCCAGCACGCGGATGGCCCAGGCGTAGAGCGCCAGCGCGGCGATGGCCACCCCCAGGCCCTGGTACACGGCCTGGAACAGCACTTCGCCGGGCGGAGCCGCGACCAGACGCGCGCCGCACACCAGGAAGTAGATCGGCAGATAGGTGAGGGCCACGCTCCACACGACCGCCGTTCCGCGGATCGGGTCCACGCGCCAGTGGCGCGCGAGCACGGTGAAGAGTCCCCACAGCATCGCGTCCGCCGCGAACAGCACGTCTCCGATCCAGGTCGTGTGACCGCCGCGAAGGCCCGGCCAGCTCACGAAGACGAGCCCGACCAGGATCAGCGGTAGGCCGCCCAGCCGAGCGCGTGACGGGCGGTCGCCGAGCAGGAGCCAGACGAGCAGGGTGCTGACCAGCGGCGTCGCCCCCGTGACGATGACGGCGCCATGACCGGCGGGGGCCAGCGCGAGCCCGGCGTAGAGGATCAGCGTGTATGGCCCTCCCGCGGTGATCGCCAGCACGAGGGCGCGGCCCCATCCGATCCCCGCGGCGTCGCCGAGTCCGTGGCGCACGAGGATCGGAAGCAGCACCGCGCCGGCGACGGCGAAGCGGAGGGCCGCCAGGTCCCACGGCGTCAGGGTGCCGAGCATGCTCCAGCGGGTGGCCACGAACTGGCCTCCGTAGATGAGGGAGGCCGCGATCCCGGCTCCGACGGCCAGGAGCGTGCGGAGTCGTGACGTCAGGCCCGCGCTCGGCGAGAAACGGCGTGGCGACGGTGCGGCGAGATCAGCGAGAGGAAGCGGGACGCCGGCGCCGCAGCACCCAGAAGCCGGCCGCGGTGAGCAGGAGCGCGAGCAGCCCGAAGGTCGCCGGCGAGAGGGTGGGAATCGTCGCCGCGCCGGCGAGCGCCGTGCTCGAGTTGTTGGCCAGATTCGGGTCGACGCTGGCGGCGGATACGGTGGCGGTGTTGGCGACGATCGCGTTGCTGAGGATGGTCACCACGAGCGTGATCGTCGCCGAGCCGCCCACGGGCAACGTGCCGATGGCGCAGCTCACGGTCGAGCCGCTCGTGCAGCTGCCTTGGGTGCTCGTGACGGAAACGAATGCGGTGCCCCCAGGCAGGACGTCGGTCACCACGACGCCCTGGCCGACGGCCGGCCCCAGGTTGGTGACCACGATCGAGAAGGTGATGTTCCCGGTGGGATTGGGCGTCCCGGCGGTCTTGGTGACGCTGAGGTCAGCCCCGCCAGGGGCGATCGTCGCCGTCGTGCTGGCGCTGTTGTTCGCCGCGACCGGATCGGTCGTGGTCGTGGTGACGGTGGCCGTGTTGGTGATGGTGCCCGAGGCGCCGGCCGACACGTTCACCACGATCGCGAACGCCGCCGACGCGCCGGACGCCAGCGACGCGATCGTGCACGTGATCGTTCCGGTGGCGCCCGCCGCGGGCGTCGTGCACGCGAAGGTCGGCCCCGTCCCCTGGGTCAGCGAGACGAACGTGGTCCCGGCCGGCAGCGGGTCAGAGAGCGACACGGTGGCGGCGGCGGCCGGACCGGCGTTCGAGACCGTGACCGAATACGTGGCGTTGACCGTCGTGGCCACGAAGGGCGGGCCCGTCTTCGTGACGCTCACGTCGGCGCCCCCCCCGACGGAGGTGGTGGCCGTCGAGGAATTGTTCGCGGTGTTCGGATCACTGGTCGACGCGGTCACGGTGGCCGTGTTGGTGATGGTGCCGGTGGTCCCGGCCGACACGTTGACCACGAGGCTGAACGTCGCCGAGGCGCCGGCCGCCAGCGCGG
>Ga0193725_1000093_pt1 | contig 30336 bp, 28 predicted proteins | sample H2a2metaG_FD_143058 | JGI IMG/M metagenome (GOLD analysis project Ga0193725, IMG submission 143058) | Soil microbial communities from a riparian zone of the East river system, Colorado, United States - H2a2 | ecosystem: Environmental > Terrestrial > Soil > Riparian zone | place: USA: East River... | reverse complement strand
CTGATCGAGTCGCACTCCACGCGCAGCGAGGCCGCGGGCGACGACCTCGACGGGCCCACGCTGGCCCGGATGTTCCGCGCTCAGGCGCGGGCCGTGGAACTGCTGGAACACGATCCGACTCCGTTCGTCCACTATCTGGTCAGCGAGACCGGCGGCCTGCTCGAGCCCCACGAGCTGGCCACCTGGCGCCTGCTGCACGCCGCCCCCCAGCCCTACACGCGCGAGCGCTTCGACGACACCTACGCCTGGACCGTGAAGTGGAACATGACGGTGCCCGGCGCCACCTACGACAACACCGTCGACAACCGAGCGTGGCGATGAGCGATCTCACGCCCAACATCCCCGAGGTGGTGGCCGAGGTCCGCGGTCTGTTCGAGCGCTACGAGCAGGCGCTCGTCGACAAGAACGTCGACGTCCTCGACGCCACCTTCTGGAACAGTCCGCACACGATTCGCTACGCCTTCCACGAGAACGGCTATGGCTTCGACGCGATCCACGCCCACCGCGTTGCCCGGCCGCCCGGGCCCGGGATCAAGGAGAAGCGTCTCCGCTTGGAGATCCTCACCCTCGGCCGCGACCTCGCCACCGTGAACCTCGAGTTCAAGGTGCGCGGTCGCGAGGCGATCGGCCGGCAGAGCCAGACCTGGGTGCGCTTTCCCGACGTCGGCTGGAAGGTCGTGGCCGCCCACGTCTCGACGATGACCGACGCGCCCGCGGGAAATCCCTGAGGAGACGACGCGATGAACGCTTGCACCTGTCACGGCCATCTCGGCCTCGAGCCGACCAAGGTGCCCGATTCCGTCCTCAGGACGCTGAAGGGCATCAGCATCCCGACCATCACCATGATCTTGCGACGCCTCGGATATCCCGGCCTGTTCCTGTCGGGCGTGGCCCCGCGGACGTCGGAGCAGAGCTTCGCCGGGCGTGCCTTCACCGGGCGGACCCTGCCGACCAGGGCCGACGTGGCGAAGATACAGGCGGGTGGGGGATCGTTGCATCGCCAGGCCTTCGAGACCATCGAGGCGGCAGACGTGCTCGTCATCGACGCCCGCGGTGACGTCGGCGCCCGCGTGACCGGCGACATCCTGGCCAGCCGTCTCAAGTACCGCGGCGCGGCCGCGCTGATCACCGACGGCGCCGTCGGCGACCTGGCCGCCCTGCAAACCATCGGCTTGCCCGTCTACTCGCGCGGCGTGACCCCGGTCACGTTCGGCGAGCTGCACGTGATGGCCGACCTGAACGTCCCCATCGCCTGCGCCGGCGTGCTGATCATGCCCGGCGACGTGCTGGTCGGCGATCCCGAGGGCGTGATCGCGATCCCGCAGAGCGTCGCCGCGCAGGTGGCCGACGAGGGCGCCGAGACCGAGCGCCGCGACGCGTTCTCACGTCGCAAAGTCGAAGCCGGGCACCCGCTCGCCGAGGCCTACCCGCTGAGCGGGACGCTACGCGCCGAGTACGAGGCGACGAAGGCCGCGGGCCGGGCTCAGTAACTCAGGGTCATGTAGAGCTGGCGCAGGAACGCGTGCAGGGGCTCCTGCATGATGTCGCTGTGCGAGCGAATCAGGCTCGCGTCCGTCGTGATGTTCCACACCGGGACGTGTGGGGCGCGGCCCGCCATCAACTCGAGCTTCGCCTTTCCGCAGTACTCCCACGACCAGTTCGGTGCCTGGGTTCCCGCGGTCGTTTCGAGCTCCCGCAGCCACGCGCGGTGACGGGCGACCTCGAGCTTGACGTTGTGCTCCGTCCTGGCCAGCCGCTCGGCGCGGGTCTCGCTCCGCGGCGTGGCCACGTCCGTCAACGGCTCGGGCTGCGGCGGCGGACGCCACCCCTCGCACGCCGTCGCCTGCGGGAACAGCGCGATCCGGTGCGTCCGGTACGCGGGTACGAAGCCGGGGGTCTTGACGGAGGCCTCCTCTTCGTCCGCGCTGACGAACGAGCGCTGGAACAGGGTATTGAGGCGCCGGCCCAGCGGGAACGCCGTCCGGGTCGCCCCGTCGGAGGTCGAGGTGACGATCACGAGCACCGGCGCCTCGAACCGCGACCGCCCAGCGCGCTGGGCCATGCTGTGCAGCGGCTGGTAGCGTGTGGCCTCGAAGGCCGGGTTCAAGAGCACCACCATATCGGCGGTCGCCCGCACTCGCGCCGACCGCCAGTCCCTGCCTCGGTCGGTCCTCGGCCGATCCGCGTCGACCGCGTGAGCGAGCTGCTCCAGGATCGAGATCGATAGCGACGAGAAGGCGATCCAACCGCCGAAGCTGTGACCTAGCACGACCGTCCGCAGCTGCGGATGGCGCAGGGCGGCCTCCCGGTCTTCGGGGCGGGCGTCCACCGCCGGCGCGTTCCATCGCACGCGCAGCGCCGTCAACCGCGCGAACAGCTCGCGCGCCGCGCCGCCGGACACGTGGAGCGCGGCGTTCTTTCGAGTCCAGAACGTCGTGTAGACCAGCGGGTTCCTCGCCGCGAACGTCCCGCCTCCACGCCAACTGATGTAGATGCCCATGACGGTGCGCGCGGGCTGGCCGGGCTCACCGCCGAACTGGACCATCGAGGCCACGTCCGAAAGGATTTCGCGAAAGCGCTGCACGTCGCGATCGTCATGACCGGCGCCGTGTTTCCAGCCATGAACGAACACGAAGAGCATGACGCGCTCGCCCTTCGCCAGGCGGCCCGAGAGATCGTCGATGACCCGGTCGATCTGCGCGTGCGCGGAGCCCATGTCGTCGGTGTAACCCGCTTGCCCCGGAACGGGGTAGAGCCATCCCTGATCGTCAAGCTCCACGAAGTGGAGCCGGTAGGCCGGGCTCGTCGAGATTTCCGGCGTTCGCTTGAGGCAGCGTTCGTCGGCGCGCGTCTCGGCCAGAGTGCAGTCGAGGTCGTTGCGGCCTTCCAGCGGACGATGGGGCCACGGACCGGCGCATCCGGCGACGATGCCGGCGACGCACGCGGCGACGAGCAGGCGTGGCCATCGAGAGTGGCGCATCATGTCCTCCTGGTTGACCGAGCCGCCGTCCGCCGGCGCCCGGTGGCCGAGAGGTCGACGGTCGGCGGGTCCCCCGTGACCATCACGCCGTAGTCCCGCTCCGCGTCGTCGACGGTGATATAACCCCGCACGACATCGCGCCGGACCCGCTCGGGGTCGCGCGTGAAGGGATCGCCGTAGCCGCCACCTCCGGGCGTGCGCACGTGCACGGCGTCGCCGGCCACCATCCGGATGTCCTCGTCCTTCGACCAGTGCGGCGATCGATAGGTTTTGCCCTGTCGTTCCACGACGACTTCGTTGACCGCGCCATCCCCGCCGCCGAAGAGGCCGGGCGGGCCGAAGCGGCCGTGGTCCATCAGGAACGAGAGCAGTGCCTCGCCCCGGCGGATGCGGATCTTGTAGTCGACGCCGAAGCCCCCGCGCGTCTTGCCGGCGCCGCCCGAGCCCTCGCGCAGCGCGTATCGCTCGAACAGGATCGGGTAGTGCTGCTCGAGAACCTCGGCGGGCTGGGTCTTGGAGATGCCGATCGTGGAGCAGCCGTTGGTGAGGCCGTCGCATTCGGCTGAGCCGCCGTATCCGCCGCCGGAGAACACGTACATGATGTAGTGCCGCTCCTTGAGCGGGTCGTAGCCGCCGAGCGTGAGGTTGCCGCTGGTGCCGGCGGGCGCGGCGAAGAGATCGTCGGGGATGGCGCGGGCCAGCGTGGTGAACACGCTCTCGGCGATGCGCGAGCTGACCTCCGCCGCGCAGCCCGACACCGGACGCGGGTAGCGCGCATAGAGGAACGTGCCGTGCGGGTCGGCGATCTTGAGGGGCTCGAAGCACCCGGCGTTGATCGGCACGTCGGGGAAGATGTGCTTGATGGCGAGGTAGACCGCGGCCCGCGTCGTCGCGATCACGCTGTTGAGGGGGCCGCGGCACGGAGGGCTCGACTCCGAGAAGTCGAAATGCAGGTCGGTCCCTTCCTTCTTGATCGTGAGGCGGATGGCCAGCGCGTCGGGCTCGACGCCGTCGGAATCCACGAACGCCTCGCCCCGGTAGACGCCGTCCGGGATCTTGGCGATGTGCGCGCGCATCATCTGCTCCGAGCGGCGGCGTAGCTCCTTGATACATGCGGTCACCGTGTCGGCCCCGTAGCGATCGAGCAGTGCTCCGAGCCGGCGCTCGCCCACGGTCAGCGCCGCCACCTGCGCCTTGATGTCTCCGATCCGTTCCTCGGGCACGCGGATGTTGGCGAGCACGATCTGGAGGATGTCGTCGTCCATCACCCCGGCGCGAAAGAGCTTCACCGGCGGCAGGCGCAGCCCTTCCTGCTGGACTTCCGTCGCGCGCGTGGAGAAGCCGCCGGGCACCGAGCCGCCGGTGTCCGGCCAGTGCCCGGTGTTCGCGAGCCACGCCCAGTGCCGGCCGCGATAGAAGAACGGCTTCACCATCTTCACGTCCATCAGATGGGTGCCGCCGCAGTACGGGTCGTTGACGAGGAAGATATCGCCGGGATCGACTTCGCGCTTCTGCTCGATCACCGCACGCGTGGTGAACTGCATGACCCCCACGAAGATCGGCAGCCCCAGCTCGCCCTGAGCGATCACGTCGCCGGTGTCACGGTCGTAGATCCCGTCGGAGCGATCGAAGCCCTCGGAGATGACCGGCGAGAACGCCGCCCGCTCGAAGGTGAGATCCATCTCGCTGGCCACCTGCTGGAGCCCGTTCTGCACGACCACCAGCGTGACCGGATCGATCGCGTCCATCACGCGCCTCCCACGGTGATCTCGAGGTTGCCGAGCGCGTCCACGATCGCATGGTCGCCGGGCTCGATCACGGTCGTGGTGTCGAGCTGCTCGACGATGGCGGGGCCCGTGAGCACCAAGCCGACCGGCAGGTGTTCGCGGCGGTAGACCGGGGTGTCGTGCCAGCGATTGTTGGAATGGGGGGCCCCTGCGGATTTGGAATGGGGGGCCCCTTCGGCTCCCCCCATACCCCCCCTCTGGTTTGGCGACGAGTCATTCGTTTCGAACCAGACTGGGCGTCTGGCGATCGGCCCGGCCGTGCTCGCCGTCTCGGCGAGGCCGGTGAGGGCGATCGGGCGGCGGCGGCCGATCACCGCGGTGCGCAGGCTCATGACCAGCGCGCGCATCTCGCGCAGCTCCACGCCGAAGCGGTCATGGTAGGCGCGCTCGAACGTCTCGGCCAGCTCTTCCCGCGTGAAGTCGATGCGCGCGATCGGGATGGTGAGCACGTGGGTCTGACCGGCGAACTGCATGTCGGCCTCGTGGCGCGCGATCGGGATGGTGAGCACGTGGGTCTGACCGGCGAACTGCATGTCGGCCTCGTGCTGGACGGTGACGGTCTCGACCTCGACACCCTCGGTGGCGAGCAGTCGGCGGCCCTCGTCGATCTGCGCCCCGAGGATCGCGCGCCCATCGCCCACGTCCATGCGCAGGAGGCCCTGGTTGATCGTACGCACGAAGTCGTGGCGGACGTCGGCCACGAGACAGCCGATGGCCGAGGTGATGCCCGGCCGCGCGGGCACCAGGACCTTGGGGATCGAAAGCTCGCGGGCCAGCGCCACCGCGTGCAGCGGTCCGGCGCCGCCGAACGCGAACAGAACGAAGTCGCGCGGGTCGCGCCCGCGCTGGAGCGATACCAGGCGAATGGCCCCGGCCATCTTGTCGTTGGCCACACGCACGATGGCCGCGGCGGCGGCGATGGGATCGAGGCTGAGGTGAGCCCCGATCTTCTTGTCGACGATCTCGCGCACGTGGTCGAGGCGCGCGCCGCCGGGTACCCCGAGCAGCGCGTGGGGGTTCAACCGGCCGAGCAACAGGTTGGCGTCGGTGATGGTGGGCTCCTCGCCGCCGCGACCGTAGGCGATGGGGCCGGGCTCGGCACCCGCGCTCTCCGGCCCGACCTGGAGGATTCCCGCGCTCGACACGCGGGCGATCGAGCCACCGCCCGCGCCGATCGTGTGGATGTCGATCATCGGCACGCGCACCGGCAAGCCGTACCCCATCTCCTTGTCGGCGGTCACCGTGGGCACGCCGCCCACGATCACCCCGACGTCGAAGCTCGTCCCGCCCATGTCGCACGAGATCACGTTGGCATGGCCGGCGGCCAGCGCGGTGAACGCCGCGGCCTTCACTCCGGCCGCCGGTCCCGACATCAGCGTGTTCACGGCGTGGCGCGCGGCCACGTCGACCGACATGGTGCCGCCGTTGCCCTGCATCACCAGCAGCTCGTGACGGTAGCCCTGCCGCGCCAGCTCGCCGGCCAGCCTCCGGAGATAGCGGTCGATCACGGGCTGGACGAATCCGTTGATGGCCGCGGTCGTCCCGCGCTCGAACTCGCGATACTCGGGCAACAGCTCGGCGCCCGCGGTGACGTAGGCGTTCGGCCACTCCGCGGCGACGATCTCGCGCGCCCGCCGTTCATGCGCGTCGTTGACGTAGGAGTGGATGAAGTGGATGACCAGCGCTTCGACGCCGCGTTCGCGCAGCCACGCGGCCGCCCGCCGCACCTCGTCCTCGTCGAGCGGGGTCACGACCTGCCCCTCGGCGTCCATGCGCTCGGTGACCTCGAGCCGTAGCTCGCGCGGGATCAGCGCCTCGAACGTCCCTTTGAGCCCATAGGGCGTGGGCCGCGTGCGCCGCCCGAGCTCCAGCACATCACGGAAGCCGTGCGTGGTGACGAGCCCGACCCGCGCGCCCTTGCGCTCCAGCAGCGCGTTGGTGGCCGTGGTCGTCCCGTGGACGACGATCTTCAGATCGCCGGGCGCTGCCGCGGCGTCGGCAAGTGCGGCCAGCACGCCGCCGGCCTGGTTCGCCATCGTCGTCGGCACCTTGGCCACGCGCACCGCGCCCGTGGCCTCGTCGACCAGCACGAGGTCCGTGAACGTGCCACCCACATCCACACCGACGAGGATCGACGCCCCTGGGCTCACGAACCCGTCCTGTACCGCGGCGGATGCCCGAAGTCAATCGCGCGCGGTGAACGAACGCGCGCGGCTAGAGCCGAGGGGTCGCGCTGCCCCCGGTCATGGCAGACGGCCGCTGAACAGCGAGACGTAGTTGATCGGCGCGTGATCGGCGAGGTCTCGAATCGGCACGCGGCCGCCTTGAAACTGCTCGCGGGCGAAGACGCGGATGGCGTCCTGCACCCCTTTTGCCCCGATGGCCGCGGTGAACGCGGCCTGGGCCTGACCAACCACCGTCCCCATGTCAGGAACCAACGAGCCTCCGTAGGCGGCGCGGGCGGTCTTTTGATCCTGCGCTCTCGTGGTCCCGGCCGCCAACGTCAGTCCGCGCCGATCGCGATATTGCTCCTCGACGACGTGGACGTAATGAGGCTGTATGCGAAGGACGTGAAGCGCGACGGACAGGCCGGTCGCGATCGCCGGGACCGTGCCCTTGATCCGCTCCGGGACGAGGTCCACCAGCAGCTCGGCGATCTTCGACTGACTGAACTCTTCGGGCGGGACACGGGTCACGAGGTCGCAGCAATCGACGAACCGCTTGATGTTGCCTCCGTCGACGAGACCCTGGAGCGAACCGGCAAAGTCGGTGTCGCCCACGAGGGGCGAGCCGAAGGTGATGAGCGTTGGCGGCTCTGGCTCTCGGTCGGCTTGATCGGCGGCGGCGAGTGTCGCGAGAGCGGCACCCAGGCTGTGGCCGGTGATCAGCAGCGTACCCTGATGCCCGGCGAGCACGGCATTGACCTCGTCACGGACCCCGCCATAGGCGCGCGCGAAACCCTGATGAACCTGCCCAGTCTTGACCCAGGGGCCGGACACGGCGAACCCGTCGGCCAGCACGTCCTCGGGCTTCGTCTCGGTGCCGCGGAAGGCGAGTACCATGACGCGGTTGTCGGGGCTGGTCGCGATGAATCCGTCGGTCCCGTGGGGACCGCCGATCCACTTCTTCAGGGCGAAGCCGATCGAGCTCAGAGCCGAGGTCGCCGGTCCCTGGGCGGCGTAGGCCAGTCGCGCCATCTCCGCGCAGAGCAGCTCGTCGTTCGACGTATCGGCGGCTCGGTCCCAGTTCTCGAAGAACGGCGGGCCATCCGCTGGACGGTAGAGCGCTTGCGCGGAATCGTTGTACGGATACGGCTTCGCCATCGTTCCCTCCATGCACCCCGATAAGTTATGGCCGGGGAGTCTGTCATCAAACTTCCGCCCTGGCAACAAGCTGGGACGGGGAGGCCTTGGCGCGTGGTACGATCAGCGCGATTTCGATCGTATCGTAGGAGGGTGTCATGACGACTGGGGCCGAGGCCGACGTTCTTCGCGCCGACGAAAACCGCTTCGAGGCCATGCGCAAGGAAGACTGGAACGCGCTCGACATGGCGCTCGCGGATGACCTGACGTATGTCCACTCGACCGCGCGGCTGGAGTCGAAGGCCGAGCACGTCGCCAACCTGCGCGCCGGCAAGCCGCACTACCGCGGCATCGCGCCGCGCGACCGCACGGCGCGCGTGCACGGCGACGTGGGGATCGTCACCGGCGTGTCGGCGATGCACGTCGAGCGCGACGGCAAGGAGCAGCGCTTCACGGTGCGCTATCTCGCGGTCTACGCGAAGACCGGTGGGCTGTGGCGGATGACCGCCTGGCAATCCACGAAAATGGACGCGTAGCACCGCACTCCACAAAGAGGAGGATCCTGCATGCGCTACAACCGGATCTCAGCGGACTGTCACCTCGACCTCATTTGGCTGCCCCCGGATCTCTTCACCTCGGAAGCGCCGCGCGAGATGAAGGACAAGATGCCGTACGTGGCCGAGGGGCCGGACGGCCGGAAATGGGTCGCCAACAACGGCGTGACGTTCGGAATCGCCTGCGGCGTCGGTGCCTCGGGCACGGTGTACGTTCCCGGTAAGCAGCTGCGCGTCGACAAGATGGCCGAGGCCGGCCTCTACGACGACGGCAAGAAGGGCCTGCGGCGGCCGGGCGATCCGCACCTGCGCGTGAAGGACATGGACCGTGACGGCGTCGACGCCGAGGTCATCTACGGCATCCTCGCCGCGGCGGCCAAGCTCGGCGACCGTGAGGCCTCCAACGAGATGGTGCGCATCTACAACACGTGGCTCGCGGACTTCTGCAGCCACTATCCCGACCGCCACATCGGTCTCGCCAACCTGCCGTACGGCGACATCGACGCCGCGGTGGCCGAAGTGCACCGCGTGGCCAAGATGGGCTTCAAGGGCATCGAGCTGTCGTGCTCGTGGGACATGGAGCCGATGTGGCATCCCATGTGGGAGCCGCTCTGGCAGGCCATCAACGAGGTGAACATTCCCCTCCACTTCCACACGTTCCCCTCGGTCTCGCCGAAGCTCCGCGAGCAGTACACCGGGCTCACCCAGCGCGCGCTCGCGTACAGCTCGCTCTGTCTCTTCCAGATGACGCTCGGCAACATCCTGACCTCGCTGATGGGCAAGGCGGTGTTCGAGCGCTATCCGAACATGCGCATCGCGTTCGGCGAGAGCGGCATCGGCTGGATCCCCTACGTGCTCGACCGCATGGACTTCGAGTATGAGGACCAGTACAAGGACCTGCCGCTCAAGCTCAAGCCGAGCGAGTACTGGCGGCGCCAGTGCAAGGCCACGTTCCAGTACGACCGCGTGGGCACCAAGCTCATCGACGACATGGGCGTGGAGACGTTGATGTGGGGCTCCGACTATCCGCACCCCGACGGCGTGTGGCCCGAGTCGGAGAAGTACATCAAGGACCAGTTCTCGCACCTGCCCGCCGACGTCACCCGCAAGATGACCTGCGAGAACGCGGCGAAGTTCTACGGCCTGACCAACTGAGCGGCGGTTCGTGACGCTCGACGGGCCGATGGCCGACGCGCGGGCCTGGACCCGCGCGTCGCTCGCATGGCTGGACGTCAGGCTTCCGGTGCCTGACGCCTGCCAGGCGGAGATCGACGCGGCCATCGGCACGTTGACGTCCCTGCCGCCCCAGGTCTGGGACACCGAGCCCGCCCTGTCGCTCGACCCCGACGCGTTCCCGCTCCCCGAGTGCCGGCGGCTCATGGCGAGCGTCCAGTCGACGCTGCTCGATGGCGTGGGCCACGTCATCCTCGACCGCATTGCCGTGGAGCGCCATGGCCTCGACGCGAACCGGACCATCGCGTGGCTGCTGGCTCGGCTTCTCGGTCGGGTGGTGTCCCAGACCTGGGGCGGCACGTACCTCTATGACGTCAAGGACTCCGGCAAGCCCCTCGGTTACGGGGTTCGCCGGTCGGTCACGAACGCCGCCCAGCCGTTTCACACCGACGGGCCGTGGCTCTGGAAGCCCCCCGCCGTCGTCGGTCTCTTGTGCGTGGAGTCGGGCCACGAGGGCGGGCTGAGCCGTGTGACGAGTCTGCTCACCGCGCACGACGACATGCGCCGCCGTCATGCCGATCTGCTGCCCCGCCTGTACGAGGCGTTCTCCTGGGACCGTCAGGCCGAGCACCCGCCCGATGATTCCCGGGTGTCCCGCCATCCGGTGTACACGTCCGACGGCGGGCGGCTGTTGGGGCGGTACTACGAGGACTACGTGGTGAAGGGCCACGCGCTGGCCGGCGAGCCGCTGGACGCCGCGGGTGTCGAGGCGCTGGCCGCGCTTCGGAACATCGTCGATCGGCCCGAGAACTGGGTCGAGTTCCGTCTCGAGCGCGGTCAGTTCCAGTTCGTCAACAACCGCCAGATCGCCCACTGCCGGACGGAGTTTCGGGACGAGCCCGAGCATCCACGCCACATGATCCGCGTCTGGGTTCGGGACGAAGGCACGCCGCACCTCGAAGGGCGGGCTTGACGACCTCGCTGTACTTCGCGGCGGTACTGTTCGTCGCCTACTTCGTCCGCGGTCTGGCGGGGTTCGGCTCGGGACTGATCGCGGTCCCGCTGCTCACGCTCGTCGCCCCGCTGCCGCTCGTCGTTCCCCTCGTGGTGCTGCTCGACTACGTCGGCTCGGCCAGCCAGGGTCTCAGGAACGCCGCGCACGTCGCCTGGCGCGAGCAACTCGTCCTGGTGCCGTTCATGCTCGTCGGCGTGGCCGTGGGCCTCTATCTCCTGACCGCGCTGCCGAAGCAGATCCTCGCGCGCGCGCTCGGCGCGTTCGTCATCCTCTACGCCGTGTATCAGCTGCTTCCGCTGCCTCCCCTTCGGGGCTCGCGCGCCTTCGCGACGGTCTGCGGATTCTTCGGCGGTCTCGTGGGCACCGTCTTCGGCGCGGGGGGGCCGTTCTACGTGGTGTACTTCGGCCTCCGGGCGCTGGACCGGACGACCTTCCGGGCGACGTTCGCCGTCAACTTCCTCATCGACGGCGGCGTGCGCCTGATCGCGTACCTCGTCACCGGGCTCCTCGGGTGGGCGACCGGCGGCGTGCGCCTGATCGCGTACCTCGTCACCGGGCTCCTCGGGTGGGCGACGCTGCCACTGCTGGCCGTCGGGCTGCCCTTCGCCGCCGCCGGCCTCTATGTCGGCGGCCGCATCCAGACCGGTTTCACGCAGGCCGCCTTCGTCCGGGTGGTCGGCGCGCTGCTCGTCGTCAGCGGCATCGTGCTCCTGCTCAAGCGCTGACGTCGCGCCGTGGCCGGCCCCGTGGCTTCGTGCTAACGTCCGACGCGTCATGGACTTCCGCATCACCAACGAGCAGCGCGAGCTCCAACAACGCGCGCGGTCTCTGGCCCGGGACTTCGCCACGCGCGCGGCTCAACACGACCGCGAGGCGAGCGATCCCGTCGAGAACTACGCGGCGCTTCGCGACGCCGGGTTCTACGGGCTCAACGTGCCGGCCGAATTCGGCGGGGGCGGCGTCGGCTTGCTCGGGTGGTCGCTGGCCGCCGAGGAGCTGGGACGGGGCTGCGGATCGACGGCGCTGTCGTTCAACATGCACCTGTCCGTGGTCGGGCCGGTCATGGAGAGTCCGCTGGTGCCGCTCGCGGCTAAGGGGCGGCTGGCCAAGATGGTGGTGCAGGACGCCACGCTCATCGGCGGGAATTTCTCGGAGCCGACGACGTCCGGGCTGGTCGGGACGCCGGTGCCGCTCACGCGCGCTCGGCGGGTCAGCGGCGGCTATCGCATCACCGGGCGCAAGATGTTCGCGTCGATGATCGCGGCGGCTGACTACGTGATGGTGATGGCGTATCCGGACGAGGCGACGACGCCGACCGCCGGCATGCTGCTGCTCGTTCCGCCGGACGCGCCGGGGCGCCGCGTGGAGCACGTGTGGGACACGCTCGGGATGCGCGCCACCCGCAGCGATTCCATGGTCCTCGAAGACTGCTTCGTGTCCGACGACGCGCTGCTGTTCCGATCCGACGACATCGTCCCGTTCCGCCGCGACGGCGCGAACTGGTTCTGGGGATCGTACACGCCGGTGTATCTGGGGATCGGCGTCGCCGCCTATCACACGATCATGGACGTCGTGAAGGGACGCACCCCGCCGGGATTCTCCCAGCCGCTCGCGTACCACCCGGACGTGCGGCGGCACGTCGGCGAGATGAGCGTCGATCTCGAGGCCGCGCGGCTGCTGACCCTGCACTCGGCGTGGCTCAGCGACACCGAGGGCCCGACGCCGGCCACGCTGGCCGCGCTCTATCGCGCCAAGTACTTCGTCGGCGAGGCGGTGACTCGCGTGACCCGCACCGCGATGACGCTCGGCGGCGCCCACGCGCTGTTCAAGACCTCACCGCTCGAGCGCTACTTCCGCGACGGCGCGGTCGCGCCCGTGCAGTTCCCCCCGCGCGATTTCTGCCTGAGCAACCTCGGCATGCTCGAGCTGGGCCTCGATCCTCGCGACGTGCTGCCCCCGATGAAGACCGACCGCCCGGAGGGCGGCCCGGTCGTTCGCTGATCGCCGCGTTTACGCGTCGCGCGCGGTGGCCAGCGACGAGGGCAGGGCGGCCAGGACGTCGACCAGGCACCGGCGGATGCGGGCGATGTTCTCGACGGCTTTCTCGGGGATCTCGCCGCGCGTGATCTGGGCGATGAACTCCTCGCGACTCGTCGTGATCAAGAGCGAGGCGTTGATCTCGAGCTGGAGCGCGTGGACGCGCCGCTCGGCGGGCTGGCCGAAGGTGGCCACGATGTTGCCGCCGGCGTAGCCGCTGACGTTCTGGTGCACCTCGAAGCGGTGCCGCCCGAATACGTCGGCCACGGCCTGCGTGAGCTCGGGCGCGCACGTGGTCCCGTGGCGGGTGCCGATGATCACCTGGTGGTCGCCCATGCGGCGGGGGCTGCCGGTGTGGCCGTCGAGGAGGATCGCGTGGCCGTGGGCGTCGCGGGTCTTCGCGAGCAGCCCGTCGAGCGTCGCGTAGTACGGGTCGTAGTGCGCCGCGAGCCGGGCTTCGAGGTCGGCGGGCGCCAGCGCGCGCGTGAAGATCGACACCTCGCGCATGGTGTGCGTGCGCACGACCCCGCGCCGCGAGCGCACGGCGCCGTCGCAGTGCTCGAAGTCGTCGCGGCGACGGTTGACGTCCACGAACATGCGCGAGAACGGCGTGGCCAGCACGGTCGCCCCGTGCTCGTGCAGGTCGCCGTAGAGATCGCCCACGAACGTGTCGGCGAACCCGTAGCAGAACGTCTCGAACCGCGGCTCGCAGTAGTCGTCCGGCGTGATGTGGGGCAGCGGCTGCGTCCCGTAGTGCGGCACGCTCACCACCACCGGCGTGCGCGTGCCCGTCGCGGGCCGCCTGACGATGGGAAAGGCTTCGGTCACGACGAAGGGCTCACCTCGACGATCTTACCTCCGCGCAGGCCCACCGCGGGTCCCCTCGCCGGCGCTTCGGTGTACGAGACCAGGAACCGCGCGTAGTCACGCCACGCCGGTTCGTCAGCGAACGCGCAGTCGCCGATCATCTGGCCGAGCGCGAGGAGATGCGCCCGCCGCTGCTCGCTCTGCCTTCGGTTGAACAGCTCGACGTCGGCCTCGCTCTCGAGCGACCCGACCAGCATCGCCTCGGACGCGGCGGCCGCGATGCCCTGCGACGAGAGCGGGTCTCGCGCCAGCGCCGCGTCACCGATGCGAAACGGTCCCTCCGCGCCGGTGGGCGCCGACGTCGCCCACTGCACCGAGGCCGTCGCGGCACGCCCCTCGGCGAACGACGCCAGCGGGGGCAGATCGTCGATCATGAAGCCGCGGCCAAGCGAGCGGAGCCGCGCGGCCAGCTCCGCCGGCTCCCCCTCGACCGCCTCTCCACGCCCGACGAACCCGACCACAACGGTTTCCGACGTGCCGATGCGATAGACGTAGCCGTCAGGGAGCGCGGCGAGCGCGAAGGCCGGCCCGCGATCGTTGCCGTCACATCGCGCCCACAGCGTTCGCGCCCCCCACGGGCGCGGCAGGCGCGTCACCGAGTCTGCGGTGACGGCCGCGCGTCCGGTGGCGTCGATCAGCCGGCCCGCGCGCCAGCCGTCGCCCCAGAAGATGCCGTCGGCCCGCATCCAGTCCTTCGACACGAACGCGGTCACGCGCGGATGTCGCGCGGCCTGGGCGAACAACCGCCCTTCGAGTCGGGGCCGCTCGAGGTGGGCGGCCGGGCGCAGCCACCGAATCTGCGGCTCTCCATGTGACCACGCGATCCATCGCCGGTCGTGCAGCCGGTCCACCCCGAGCGCGCCCGGCGCGACGCCCAGCTCCACCAGCAGCGCCACCACGGACGCGGGGACCGCGTCGACCCGCGGCGGATCATCGTCGCGGGGCATACGGTCGGCCACCAGGGCGACGTCGCGGTCCGCGGCCATCCGCAGGGCCGCGATCAGTGCCGCCGGTCCCGCGCCGAGGACCGCGACGTCGAACCACCGGCCGGCCCCGCCGGTCACTGCGGCGGATCGATGGCCGCGAACCGCGGGTCGGGGGGGAAGTCGAACGTCACGACGAAGCCTGCCTGGGCGACCGTCTCGCAGGCGGCGAGCAGCGGGCCGATCATGGCGTTGCGCGCCGCGTTCACGTCCGGCGCTCCCGAGACCGTGGTCTGACTGTAGCCCTTGTGCAGGCTGTCGAGCACGGCCCGGTACCGGATCTGCAGATCGTCGTGCGCGAGGTTGCCGGCCGGCGGCCGCGCGAGGTCGACCGCGCGGAGATACCGGACCTCCTCGTGGGGGCGCAGCCATTCCTGGATGGCCTTGAACACCTTCTGGTGATCCTCGCCCTCCGTCATGATCCGGCGGATCGCTTCCTCCGACCGCGCGTTCCCCATCAGCTCGAGGGTGGCCAGGATCCGATTGTAGAGCCCGTCGACGGCCAGGTTCGGTCCCTCGATCTCGATGAAGACCTTGAGCCTCTCCCGGGTGAGCGCCGACGGCGGCAACGCCAGCGGGGGATCGTTCGCCTTGAGGCCGGGAACGCGCGTGGCGACGCGCAGCGGGGGATCGAAGGGGGGCGCCGGGGCCAGGGCGGCCAGCACGTCGCGGACGCCGCGGATGTGACGCATCTCGCTGACCGCGATGCGCATGATCTCGTACTGCGCCGCGGCGATGTCGTCGGCGAGCGCGCCGGTCACGCTCTCAGGATCGCGAAGCGAAAACGCCGCGGCCAGGTAGGCCTGCATCACCGCGATCTCCACCCCGGCGGCGTAGCGGAGCTGCCGCTCCAGATCGGCGGGGGGAAACGGCGTGGTGATCGTCCGCGGCTTCTGCCGGTAGGGTCCGGTGTGCTCACGGTCCTCCAGGACGAAGTTGAGCTTCTGCCAATCGCGATTGATCTCGTGATGCGCCATCTGCGCCTCGGGACCGTCCGCCGTCGCCGGCGCGGGCGGCTGACCCGGTGTCCGGTCGCGCCGCTCCCAGTCCACGCGCAGGTCCCAGCGGATGTCGGCGGTGTTGGCGGGCGGATCGGGCGGCAGCGCGATGTCCGGGTGATTGGAGGCCCAGTAGAAGCACGCGCAGTCGCGGAAGTCGTGGGTCCAGGGGCTGCAGAGCGATTGCGTCAGCTCCCCGGGCAGGAACATGTCGGCCAGGGCGCCGTTGTCGTCGAGGTAGCGCGCCCGCCGGCCCCGCAGGGTGACCGGCGCCACGCCGGCGCGACGGACCTCGATGGTCACCGCGGTGTCCTCGGTGAGGGTGCGGATCGCCGTCCACGCGTCGGTCGGCCCGCGCTCAGGACCGAAGGAGTCGACGGAGAGCGGCAGCGAGAGCGTCCGGGTCCCGAAGGGGCCGAACGTACCTTCGATGACCCGCACCATCCACGCGGCGTTCGTCGTGGTCGGGGTCTCGGGCATGTTGTCGCCGAGGGTGCGATACGCTGCCGCCGTCGCCGCGTCCAGGGCGCCGGAGGCCTCGGCGGCATCGATCCCGGCCTTGTCGACGGACACCACGCGCAACTCGTCCAGGTCCTCCAGCACGTCGACTTCCAGGAACGGAAAGAAGCGGCGTTCCAGGTTGCGCAGATCGCACTCGAGCCCGGGGAAGCAGTTGCCGACGCCGGACTCCAATCGCGTCGACACCGAATTTCCAGGGACGAGGCGCGGTGGGCGGCGCGGATCGGCGGCGCGGCGCTGAGCCGCGACGTTGCGGGCCAACAGCTTGACCGTGCTCATGGGGAGACCTCCCGTGTGTGGATCGCCGCCGACCCCGCGCCGCGGTCTTCGGCCTCCCAGTAGTCGGGATGCCGGTCCGCCAGCTCGCAGTAGGCGGCCAGGCAGAAGTCGAGCCAGCCGCGGATGAAGCCGCAGGACGAATCCGTGCGAGCGGTCGCCTCCTGGTGGCAGCCGCCCGAACAGAGGTACCGGGCCCAGCAGGTCCCGCACGCCGCCTGGGCGTGGACGTGCCGGTCGGTCAGGAAGCGGGCGCGTCGCGCCTCGTCGAGCCCGCGACTGTCGCCGAGCTCGTAGGTGGGCGACCCGATCGCGCGATGACAGGCGTACCACGTGCCGCTGGAGGACACCGAAAAGTAACCGGCGCCGGCGCCGCACGGATAGGGCGCACTGGCCCCGCGGTGCAGTTGCTTGAGGGCCACGGCCAGGTTCGTCAGCCGGATGGGTCCGCCGTCGAGCGCCCGCCGAAGCTCGCGACGCGCCAGGCCGGTGAGGGCGTCGAGATACTCCGGCCAGTCGGATCCGCGCAGCGGCCCTTCGGCGTCGCCGCCGGTACGCAGCGGGCTGAACCCGACCTCGGGGAAGCCGAGGGCGCGGATCGAATCGAAGCGATCGGTGAGATCGAGCCGATGCCGCGTGATCGTGGCCCGAGCGGACAACCGCGCCTGTCCGGGCGCCTCCAGGAGCGCGCGAGTGCGGGCCCGCAGCAGCGCGAAACTGTCCCCGCCCGAGGCCGCCGGGCGCTGGGCGTTCTGGAGGTCGGCGCCCCCGTCGATGCTGACGGTCACCGCGAACGGGTGGGACCGCAGCAGGTCGACGTCCTGGGCGCGAAGCAGGGTGCCGTTGGTCGTCACCGAGAACCGCACGTCGAGGCCCCGGGATCGCGCGGCGTCCGCCGCGCGGCGTCCGCCGCGTACTGCACGGCCTGGTGGATCAGGCTCCGGTTGACGAACGGCTCGCCCCCGAGAAACCCGACGGTGATCGGCGCGCTCGGATCGGCGACGGCCAGCAGCCGATCGATGGCCGCGCGCGCGACGGCCCAGGACATCGGCTCCGGCTGGAGACCGCCGAACCCGCCGCGGCCGGCGTAGCAATACGAGCACGACAGATTGCAGCTCGCGCTCACGTTCAGCGAGAGGCTCTGCGGCTCCGGCATGGCCACCGCTTCGAGCGGCGCTTCTCCCTCGGTCGAGCGCCCCAGCGCCTCGGCGAGCCCTTCGGCCTGGGGCGACGGGGAGTCGAACACCGCGGCGGCTTCCGGCGGCAGATCGAAGATGCGACTGTGGCGGACGATCAGCACGTGCTCCCCGGCCGGGGACCGGAACCGATGGAAGGCCGGGGCGGCGGGCCCCGCCGGCAGATACGCCAACGTGCGGATCATGCTCGGGGCCGACGGCCCAGGCGCGCTAGGGTGGCCTCGCGTCGCCGCGCCGCGAACGTCGGCAGGGGCCGGGCGGCGGGGGCCGCGTCGCCGACCGCGGGGCCGGCAGATACGCCAACGTGCGGATCATGCTCGGGGCCGACGGCCCAGGCGCGCGAGGGTGGCCTCGCGTCGCCGCGCCGCGAACGTCGGCAGGGGCCGGGCGGCGGGGGCCGCGTCGCCGACCGCGGGGATCGCCGACGCTTCGACCTCGCCCACCCACTCCATGAGCAGCGCGTATTGCCACGCGCTCAGCGTCAACGGGTTGTAGTTCGAGTTGCGCATGAACGGGGGCATGCGCATCGTCTGCGCCTCCGAGCGGTCCTCGACGGCCTCGAGCTCGAACGGACCGCGGATGAGCCGACGCAGACGTCCGGCGTGGTCGCGGACGAAGACCGTGAGGGCGTCGATGTCGGAGAGATCGCGGTGCCGCTCGCGAGCGCGCTCGCTCAACGGCAGCGGCCGCTCGGCGTCGGCGCGCTTCACCGGTTCCAGCTCCCGGTTGCGCAGTTGGTCACGCGCCCCCATGGCCCGCCTGTCGTCGCGCAGGCGGTCGCCCGGGATGCCCGGCGGCGGCGTCAGGAGAGCGGGCGGCAGCATGGCCCCCCATTCGAGGCGGTACCGGTCGACGTTGAACAGGGCCGCGGTCTCGAAGATGCGCTCGAACAAATCTTCGACCCACGCCTCGCGCTCCACGGGCTTCAGCTCGGCGTTCCGCTTCACCGCATCGCCGGCGCGGTCGCCGAGCTCGTCGGCCACCGAGAGGAACGGCCGCCGGTCGGGCGCGAAGTCGGGCGGCGCCACGAACACGGTGGCGTGCGCGGCCAGCGGCGGCCGACCAGCGAGCGAGAGGACGACCTCGATGCGCGCGTCGCAGGTGTCGTCCACCACGCCGAGCGAGCTCCCTTGGCGCTCGTCGATGGTGTCGTCCGGCGTGACCACGCGGAGAGGCGCCCGCCGCGCGTCGCGGGGCGACCCGAGCCAGCCCGCGTTCCCGCGCAAGAAGTCGTGGGTGCCCGCCTGGACGGCCGGTGGCGTGGTCCGGGCGGCGGCGGGCGGGCCGTAGAATTCGCCGCGGGCTGGGGTGAACCGGAAACGGATCACGTCCAGGCGGATCGCGTCGCTCCACGCCGTGGGCGCGGCCGGCTGGGCCGCCGGCCGAAGCACCTGAACTGAACCCAAGGGTATTGACCGGCCCGGCGGGATCATTCGCCGGGACGCGGGAACGGCGGGCGGGCTGGGGCTGACCCCGCGCAACGGCACGGGCGTGTGACGGTCACCGGGAATGCTCACCGCGGGGAAGGTGCCGAACTCGAGCCGTCCGTTGTCGGCCCGGCGTGCCGCCTTGCGGTTCCGGGCGTCGATGCGCAGCCCGAGGGCGCGTTCCGTCACCCCGTTGACCTGCAAGAGGTCGATCGTCAGCGGCGCTTCCTCCCAGGCGGCGGTCACCGGGAATGCTCACCGCGGGGAAGGTGCCGAACGCGAGCCGCCCGTTGTCGGCCCGGCGTGCCGCCTTGCGGTTCCGGGCGTCGATGCGCAGCCCGAGGGCGCGTTCCGTCACCCCGTTGGCCTGCAAGAGGTCGATCGTCAGCGGCGCTTCCTCCCAGGCGGCCGGCGGGTCCGCCGGCCGCTCGGAGACCATCGCCCACACCTCGAAGAACGGACAGACCGGCCGGATCTGCTCGCCGTCCCTGAATCTGATCTCTTCGGGCATGATCGGTTCGACGCGGCCGTCCGGCAGCACGTTGAGCGACCACGCCGGCGCGACGACGGTCTCACCCTCGGTGCGAGGGTTCTCCGATTGCTGCCAGTCGTAGGCGTCCTGCGGGGCCGGACTGCTACCGAGGCGAGCCACGGCGATGGGTGGGTCGACGAAGATCGACTGGATGAACGTTTTCTGGGCCATGGCTCCTCCCGGCGCGGGCCAATCGGTGCGAATGGCGACGGCGCCATGACCTATTACACAGGTGTCGGTCAGGTGTCGGTCTGGAGTCAACGGGCACCTGAGGAGGGATCAGCCGGCGGCGCGGGTCAGATGACCGGGGACTTGCTGCCGTCGACGACGAGGGCGGCGCCGTTGACGTAGCTCGCGCGGTCGGAGACGAGGAAGCACACGACGTCGCCGATGTCGTCGGGCACGCCGACCCGTCCCGAGGGAATCGTCTTGACGAGGTCGGCCAGCACCGCGTCCGGCGTCGTCCCCTGGGCGGCCGCCGTGGCCACGAGCAATCGGTCGGCGCGGGCCGTCTGGATGCGGCCGGGGGCCACGCTGTTGACGCGGATGCCCAGCGGGCCCAGCTCCATCGATAGTTCCTTGCTGAACATCCGCAGCGCGGCGTTGCAGGCGCTGCCCGGGGTGTGGAAGGGGATGGCCTGCTGGGTGGTGCCGGTGATGTTGACGATGGTGCCGCCGCCGCGCCTGATCATGTGCGGGACGACGGCCCGCGCGCAGCGCACGTAGCCCAGGAGCTTGCCGTCGATGGCGTCGGTCCAGGCGTCGTCGGGGAGGTCCACGAACGGACCGAAGCCCGACGCGCCCGCGTTGTTGACGAGGATGTCCACGCCGCCGAGGCGTCCGGCCGCCTCGGCGACGAAGCCCTGACAGCCGGCCAGGGTCCGGAGATCGGCCGGGATCGGCACGATCTCCATCCCCGTGACCTTGGTGATTTCCGCGGCGGTGGCCTTCAGCGTGGCCTCGGTGCGCGCGCAGATCGCCACGCGCACCCCTTCTTCCGCCAGCTTCCACGCGACGGCGGCCCCGATGCCCTCGCTCGCTCCGGTCACGAGCGCGGTCTTGCCCCGGAGTCCCAGCTCCATCGCGTCGTCTCCCCAGCTCCATCGCGTCGTCTCCGCGAATCGCCCTAGATCGTTTTGACCAGTTCGGCCGGCCACGCGCGCGCGTCGACGCGCTCGTGCCACTCCTTGATCTTGCCGTCCGGCCCGATCACCACGCCCACGCGCTGCGCGCCCTTGGCCGGGTCGGGGTTGGCCCCGTACGCGGTGCCGATCGTGCGGTCGGTGTCGCAGATCAGCGGGAAGTTGAACGAAAACTTGTCGGCGAACTTCTTGTTGTCCTCCTGGCTGTCGAAGGACGCGCCGAGGATCACGGCGTTCTTCCGGTCGTACTCGGATTTGAGGTCGCGGAACCCGCTCCCCTCGGCCGTTCAGCCAGGGGTGTCGGCCTTGGGGTAGAACCAGACCACGACGGTCTTGCCCTTGTAGTCGGCGAGCTTGACGGTCTTGCCCTCGTGGTCGCGGCCCGTGAAGTCGGGCGCCTTGTCACCGGGATTGAGCATGCATTCCTCCTTCGCGTGTGTCCTCATCGTGATGCTACGGCCACCGATCGCGCGTCGCAAGGGGCAGCGCGCTACGGTACACTCCGCGGAATGAACGACAGATCTCCGCACGCCTACGTCATCCAGGGACGGGGCCAGCGCGATTACGCCGATTGCGTGGCCGTGCTGGCCAGGGTCCCCGCGCGAACGACCGTGCTGCCGTTCATCGGCGACGAGGACCAGCTGATCAGCCAAACTCGCGACGCCGATGCGCTCGTCACGTCAGCCTCGCCGATCACCCGCGGGGTCATGAGCGCGCTCGAGGGGCTCAAGACGGTGGTGCGCACCGGCGTCGGCTACGACGTCATCGACGTGCCCGCGGCCACCGAGCTGGGCGTGATCGTGGTGAACATCCCCGACATCTGGGTGCGCGAGGTGGCCAACCACGCGCTGGGTCTGCTGCTGGCCTGGAACCGCAAGATCATCACGCTCGACCGGCACGTGCACGCCGGCACGTGGACCTCCGGTGTCCCCGGCGGCGCGGGCTCGCTGCACGGCGAGACGGTCGGCATCGTGGGGCTCGGCAACATCGGCAGCGCGTTCGCTCGACGGATCGCCGCGTTCGAGACCAAGGTCATCGCGTGCGATCCCTACGTGGACGACGCGCACTTCGCCAGGCTCGGCGCCGAGCGCGTCTCACTCGACGCGCTGGCCGAGCGCTCCGACTACGTCTCGGTCCACACGCTGCTGAACGACGAGACGCGTCACCTGATCGGCGAGGCGTTCTTCCGTCGCACGAAGCCGACCGCCATTCTCATCAACACCTCCCGTGGTCCCGTGGTCGACGAGCGGGCGCTGATGCGCGCGCTGCAGGAGAAACGTCTGGCCGGCGCCGCCCTCGACGTGTGGGAGCAGGAGCCGGTCGCCGCCGACAACCCGCTGCTCAAGATGGACAATGTGATCGCGACCCCGCACGCCGCTTACTTCTCGACGCCCGCGGTGGCCCAGGTGCCGCGACGCTGCGGGGAAGAGATCGCGCGCGTACTCACGGGCCAGCGTCCGCTCAACGTGGTCAACCCGGAGATCTACGCGCCGGGCGCGGTCCGCCGCGCCCGGTGACGAAGGAGCCCGCTGAATCGCCGCGCGGGGCGGCGGGGCCTGTCACCGGGGTCGCCCCATCGGCGAGGCTGCGTCACCCGCTCACCTGAATCGCAGTGCTTCGCACTGCGCACAGGATGAGGGGGTCCCACTTCGCCTCGCCGATGGGGCGACCCCGGTGCCACCCGCCGGTCGGCGTTTGGCGTCAGGAAGGATTCGAGCTAGTGCGGGAGGCCGTCGGCGTTTGGCGTCAGGAAGGATTCGAGCTAGTGCGGAAGCCCTAGCACGATCTGGGTGTTGTGGTGGAGGATCTTGTCGGCGTCCTCGCGCGGGATCCCGCAGTCGTAGACGTAGTGGAAGGTCTGCTTGTACGTTTCCCACGCCATCAGGACCGGGTAGTCGCTGCCGGCCACGATCCGGTCGGCGCCGAAGCCCATCCACGCGCAGTGAAGCGCGGCCGGCGAGCCGTGACCGACCGTGTCGTAGTAGAAGCGCCGCGCGGTCACGCTGAAGGGTTCGGGCAGGTTGGGGTGCGTGCGCGGGCCTTGGTTGTCGAGGCGCTGCAGCTGCATCGAGAGCATCCCGCCGAGATGCGGGATCACGTACTTGATGTCGGGGAAGCGCGAGGGCATGCGGCGCGCGATCAGGTGGAGCGCGATCATGGTGTCTTCCAGCGAGGCCCCGACGACCACCGTGTACCCGTAGTCGTTGAGGAGCGGTGAGCAGATGCCGTTCTGGATCGGGTGATAGTTGAGCACGGTCCGGCGCCGGTTCATCTCGGCGTAGAGCGGCTCGAACTCGGCTTCCGCCGTGGACCGATCGAAGCACGAGCACGTCATCGACACCCCGAGCATGCCGAGCTGATCGAGCCCGCGCTCCATCTCGCGCAGTGACGCGTCGATGTGGGGCAGCGGCAGCGACACGACGGCGGAGAATTTCCCCGGATGCTTGGCGGCCAGCTCGGCGTACGTGTCGTTGATCAGCCGCGCGGCGGCGACGGCGTCCGCTTCCTTCTCGGCGTAGGGCGGGCTGGCGGCAGGCGACAGCACCTGCATCTGCACGCCGGCGTCGGCCATCCGCTCGAGCCTGACCTGAATGTCGTTCGGGTCGGGCCCGCCCATGGGCCGTGCTGTCAGCGGACGCGCGGCCTCCGGCAAGCTCTTGCCGCCGATGCGCATCAGCTGGTCGATGTACGCCTTGGGAAAGTAATGAGCGTGGATGTCGACGATCATCGGATCCTCCCGGCGAAAACGCCTCAGAGATACTAATCCAAACCGCTCGGCCGTCACCGACAAAGCGTTGTGTTACGCTTCGCGCCGGGCGCTCGCCCCATTGGAGGATGACCATGCGGCCGAACAAGATGAAGCAGATCTGGCGTGACGGGAAGTGCGTGACGATGGGCTGGCTCTCCCTCTCCCACGGGTTCACGGCGGAGATCATGGCGCGCCAGGGGTTCGACGCGCTGGTGGTCGACATGCAGCACGGCCTCACCGACATGAACGATGTGTGGCCCATGCTCCAGGCGATCTCCCAGACCGACACGATGCCGGTCGTGCGGGTGCCGTGGAACGACCCGGCCACGATCATGAAGGTCCTCGACTTCGGTGCGTACGGCGTGCTGGTGCCGCTGATCAACACCGCCGAGGACGCGGCCAAGGCCGTGGCCGCCTGCCGCTATCCTCCGGTGGGCATGCGCTCGTCGGGACCGGTGCGCGCCGTGCATTACGGCGGCGCCGACTACGTGGCCAACGCCAACAACGAGATCGTGCTGATGGGCATGATCGAGACCAAGCAAGGGCTCGAGAACCTCGACGCGATCTGCGCCACGCCCGGCCTCGACGCCGTGTACATCGGGCCGGCCGATCTGTCGTTCGCCCTCGGCATGGCGCCGCGCGCCGACAACCCCGATCCGCTCCACATGGCCACCTGCGACAAGATCCGCGACGCCGCCCACAAGCACGGGATCAAGGCCTGCATGCACTGCGCGAGCGCCAGCTTCGCGGCGGCGTCGATCAAGCGCGGATTCGACCTGGTCATGCTCACGTCAGACCTGGCCTCGATGATCGCCGGCGTCCGCCGCCAGCTCGACGACCTCAAGGCCGCGACCGCGTGAGTCGGGTGATACACTCGGCGACATGACCTTCGATTACGGCAAGTACTTCGGCGAGATCACGCTGGCCCACGACCTCCTGACCACGCCGGAGGAGCGGTCGTGGCTGCTCAAGCCGCCGCGCGACGGCGAGCGCCACGACGTCGTGCTCTACCTCGGTTGCAACGTCCTGCGCACCTCGCACATGGTGCAGACCGTCACCGCGATCTTCGATCGGCTGGGGGTCGACTACGTCGCCGCCGGCGGCGCGACGTACTGCTGCGGTATCCAGCACCATCGCCGCGGGCAGGAGGCCTCGGGCGAGAAGTACGGCAACCACACGATCGAGCTGCTCGCCAAGATGGCGCCGCGCGAGGTCGTCATGTGGTGCCCGTCGTGCATTCATTTCTATGATGAAGTCCTGCACGCGGACCTGCCGTTCCCCAAGCGCCACACCACGGAGTTCCTGGCCGAGCGCGTGGAGCGCGGCGAGTTCACGTTCACCCAGCGGGTCGAGGCGACGGTCGCGCTGCACTCGCATCGCCTCGACGAGGCGCGCCGGCGCGAGGGGCTCGCGTGCCGGCGGCTTCTGGAGGCAATCCCGGGGATCAAGATCGTGGAGTTCGAGGCGGACTCGCGCTTCGGCCGGTCGTGCTCGCCGACGCTACCGGGAGAGATGGGCGTCGATGCGTGGAAGCAGATGGTCCACGCCGACATCGACCGCGCGCTGGAGGCCGGGGCCACCCACATCGCCGGCATCTATCACGGCTGCCATCGCGAGCTGTGCCGGTTCGAGGCCGAGCGGCCGATCGTGTTCGAGCACTACCTGACCCTGTTCGGCCGCGCGCTGGGCATCGAGTTCGAGGACACCTACAAGAAGTACATGGGGTGGGGCGACCCCGAGCGCATCCTCGCCGATGCCACGCCCTGCATGGCCGCCAACGGCGTCGATCTCGAGAAGGCGCGCGGCCTCGTCATCAAGACGTTCGCCTCCAAAGCCTGAGGAGCGAGGACCATGAGCACGATCGCGCCGGCCGCGCCGTCCGTCGCCGCCGCAGAGCACGACGTCCCGATCCCGTACATCCAGCGCACACGTGACTACTACCAGCTGCTCGGCTTCGCGCCCTACCGCTGGGCCCACTTCGCCGACGTGCCGTTCACGCCGCTGGGGACGCCGCTCGATCGAGCGCGGGTCGCGCTGATCACCACCGCGGCGCCGTTTCAGCCCGGCGTGGGCGACCAGGGGCCGGGCGCGCCGTATAACGCGGCCGCCAAGTTCTACCAGGTCTATTCGATCGCCACCGAGAGCGAGCCCGATCTCAGGATCTCGCACATCGGTTACGACCGCCTGCACACGCACGCCAAGGACATCAACTCGTACTTCCCGCTGGCGCGCCTGAAGGAAGCGACGGCGGGGGGACGGATCGGTGAGTTGACCCCGCGCGTGCAGGGTGCGCCGACCAATCGCAGCCAGCGCGTGACCGTCGAGTCCGACGCCCCCGAGCTGCTGAGCCGCGTCCGCGAGGACGGCGCGGATGCGGCGGTGCTCGTGCCCACCTGACCGGTGTGCCATCAGACCGTGAGTCTGCTCGCCCGGCACCTGGAAGCGAACGGAATTCCCACCGTGATCATGGGCTGCGCCAAGGACATCGTCGAGCATTGCGGGGTCCCGCGGTTTGCGTTCAGCGACTTCCCGCTCGGCAACTCGGCGGGCCGGCCCTTCGACGTCGAATCGCAGGCGCGGACGCTGGAGCTGGCGCTGCGCGTGCTCGAGACCGCGCCGGGACCGCGCACCACCGTGCAGTCGCCGCAGTGCTGGAACGACGACGCGAAGTGGAAGCTCGACTACCTCGACCTCACCAAGCTGACCCCGGAGAAGCTCGAGGAGCGCCGCAAGGAGTTCGACGTGGTCAAGAGCGTGGCCAAGGCCAAGCGCGAGGACGGCCGCGCGTGAGCAAGCCGTTCGCGGGCATCCGCATCCTCGACTTCACCCGCTATCTCGCCGGCCCCTACGGGACGTACCAGCTCGGGCTGCTCGGCGCCGACGTGATCAAGATCGAGTCGCGCGAGGGCGACGACACCCGCGGCCAGCTCGCCGACCGCACGTGGGCCGAGCGCAAGATGGCGCCGTCGTTCCTGGCCGTCAACGGCAACAAGCGCAGCCTCACGCTCGACCTGCGCAAGCCCGACGCCATCGCGATCGTCAAGAAGCTGGTCGTCGGCGCCGACGTGGTGTGGGAGAACTTCCGCGGCGGCGTGATGGATCGGCTCGGCCTCGGCTACGAGGCGCTGTCCGCGATCAACCCGCGCCTGATCTACTGCGGCGTCTCCGGCTTCGGACGCAACGGTCCGGAGGCGACGACGGCCGCGTTCGACGGCAAGCTCCAGGCGATGTCGGGGATCATGTCGATCACCGGCACCGCCGAGGCCGGACCCACGCGCGCGGGCTTCGCGATCTGCGACACCATCGGCGGCGTGACCGCGGCCTTCGCGGTGGCCAGCGCGCTCTACCAGCGCACGCACACCGGCCGCGGCCAGCTCGTGGACGTCGCGATGCTCGACGCCGCGCTGGCGTTCCTGCCCGGCCCGGTGTCCGAGTACACGGTCGCCGGCATCGAGGCCAAGCAGATCGGCAACGGCTCGGTGAGCCGCAAGCCGACGGCCGCGCGCTTCCAGGCCAAGGGCGGCTTCCTCGTGCTGGCGGTGCTCACCGAGAAGCAGTTCGTCGGCCTGATGAAGGCGCTCGGCCGCGCCGACGCGCTCGCCGACCCACGCTTCAAGGACTGGCCCGCCCGCACCGCCAACGAGCCCGCCCTGCGCGAGATCATCGAGGTGGCGCTGGCCAGCGACGATCCCAAGACGTGGGAGGAGCGGCTGACCGCCGCCGACGTGCCGTGCGGCTCGATCTGGAAGATCCACGAGATCGTCGAGCACCCGCAGCTCAAGCACCGCGACGTGCTCCAGACCATCGACTCGCGCTACGGCCCGATGCGTCTGGTCGGCGCCGGCTTCCGCTACGAACACGGCAGCCCCAGCATCGATCGCGAGCCCCCGCTCATCGGCGAGCACACCGACGAGGTGTTGAAGGAAGCCGGCTACAGCGCCGAGGAGATCGAGCGCTTCCACCGCGACCAGGTGGTGTGACCAGGCCTCTAACGGGGCACTCCGAGCCGGAGACTGTTCGCAATCCCGTCATGCGTGCGCTCGGTACCCCGTCCCACCGCTTGTAGGTATTCTCATTGACTTGGGGCTTTCGTATCGGTTAACTCTCGAACCGAACAATGGCAAGGAAGACCCTCGTTGCTCTGGCGACCGCCTGGGGACCGAAGCAGGGCGGCATCAACAGCTTCAACTACGATTTCGTCAAGGCGCTGGGTGTCGCTTTCCACGACGCGGTCGCCGTGTACTGCGTGGTACCGAACCCCACCGACGATGAGATCCGGGACGCGCGCAACGCCTTCGTGACCCTGGTCCGGCTCCAGAACCCGCCACAGAGCGAAGCTCTCGAATCCGTGCACGCCGCAGAGATCGTCCGCTGCCTAAGCGGTGTCGTCGACGCGGACACCGTTTGGGTCGGGCACGACCTCTTCACCGGTGAGGCGGCGGTTGAGGCGGCCGCCCAGACCCATTCGCAGGCTGCCGTCATCAACCATATGTCGTATCTTGCCTACAAGGCTTTTCAGTCGGGAGCTCAGCACGCCCGAGACAAATCCGAGAGACAGCGAGCGGTCTTCACGCGCGCCAAATGGCTGTTTGGGGTTGGCCCGCTGCTTCGCGATGATCTGAGTGATCTCGTGCGTGGAAGCAGCCCTTACGTGATCGTGCCTGGCCTGCCTGACCTCGAGCCGATAGAGCCGCCAAAACGCTGGACCGTGGTGCTCTTCGGCCGCCTCAATCCCGAGACCGATCGGATCAAGCAAGGGCGCCTCGGAGTCGCGGCGTTCGCACGTGCCTGCCGCGATGCTTTGAACCAAGCTGGCCTTCCGGAAATCCTGCGTAACGCCCGCCTCAAGCTCTTTGGGGTCGACGCGACTGATGAAACAGAACTCAGAGCGTTCGCGGCAGAGCAGGCGGATGCGGTGCTGGACATCCATCCGCTGCCCTTTGAGACCGACCGCGCGATTCTCTTGAGGGAACTTGCAGAGGCGAGCGTGGCCCTGATGCCCTCGTGGCACGAGGGATTCGGGCTGGTGGGGTGGGAAGCCATCGGGGCTCGAGTGCCGCTTGTCTTAAGCACCAACAGCGGTCTCTATCGGTTTCTCGAAGAATCCCTGGCGGGAGCCGGTACCGGATGCGTAAAGGGGGTTCACATTCGCGGTAGCGAAGACCCGACGGCGCCGTATCAGGAACGCGATGTGATCGCGATCGCCGACGCCTTGAAGGATCTCGCGTCCAATCGCGATCGTGCCGCACGGAACGCAGCCAAGCTCAGGGAATTGCTCTCAGAATTCACATGGGCTCGCTGTGCACGACAATTCGTCCGAGACATCGGGTGGGAGCTCGAGCAGGACACCTCGCCCGAGCCGACTGCCATCGTACCTGAAGGCGCGATATCTCTGCCGGTCGCTGCCCAACCTGAACCTGAACTTATCACGCTTCCTTCCCCCACCTGGCGCCCTGGTCATGGCTACGCCGACAGCCTGCTCCTGCGGGCGGAGGAAGCGTGCGTGCCATTCGACCCCGGCAGAGCGGGATTGGTGACCGATCTACTGTCCTGGGCGCGAGATCCAGACGGCTTCCCGCTGATGGTCCGGCTGCACATCGGCCCTGGTGGCATTGGCAAAACCCGTCTACTGCTGGAGGTGTGCCGGCAGCTCGGGCCTGGCTGGCGGGTGGGCTTCCTGGTCACGGATTGCCCTGTGCGGGACATTCCCAAGCGGCTGACGTTGCTGTTGCGCGAGAACCAGCAGATTTTGATCGTCGTAGACTACGCGGAAACACGCCGCGCAGAAGTTGCCGCGCTGGTGGAGGCTGCGTTTGGGTCGCCGGATCGGCGTGTTCGTATCGTGCTCCTCGCACGAGACGCCGGGGAATGGTGGGATCGGCTTGCGACAGACTACCCGAACTGCGAGCGAATCTTCGCCGGTACAGCGAGTTCTGGTCCTTACCCGCTTCCGCCGCTCCACGGAGAAGCGGCTGATCGGGACGGTGCCTACGTCGTGGCGCTGGAGGCATTTGCCACCCGCCTGGACATTTCCAACGTGACGGCCCACGCTCAGGCGCGACCCGACCTTTCGGCGGACCACTTTGGCTCCCCGCTCTACGTCCAGATGGCGGCGCTGCTCGCCTTGCGTGGTGAGCGGAGCGCCACCGCAAGCGGACTGACGGATGGCCTGCTACGACACGAGGAACGGTACTGGAGTCGCGTGGCCGCCGCCAACGGCATCGCCGATGCCGGTCGGATCGCCGCCCACCTGCTCGCTCTCGCCACGTTGTCGGGGGGCATTCGAACCGCACGGGAGGCACGGGACCTCTACGCCGCTACCGGTGGACCCGCTTGCGAGAACGCGGCTCTGCAGACTTTGTTTCGCATTCTGTGTGGACTTTACCCAGGGCCGCAGGGGCTTCGGCCGCTTCGCCCCGATGTGCTCGGTGAGAGGCTTGTCGCGCGGGTGCTGGCCCTCGCGGGTGATTCGCGTGAAGCCATCTTCAGTACCCTTCTTGGATCCAAGTCGAGCGAGCCCGTGCGTCGCCAGACGCTCACGGTGGTGACACGTCTCGCGCGACAATCGCCCGAGACTCGCCCGACCCTTGTGGAGGCGGTACGGACCCACTTCGTCCCTTGCGTCGGTTGCATCATCGAGGTCTCGCTGGAAACAGGGCAGCCCATGCCTGAAGTGGCCGCGGCCGCTTTCGAAGACCTCCCCACACCACGGAAGTCACAGGCTTCCGGGTTGCTCCAAGAACGCATTCCGCAACCTACCGTGAAGCTTGCGGAGCTCGCGCTCCGTCTCGCGCAATTT
>Ga0193725_1000092_pt1 | contig 30342 bp, 30 predicted proteins | sample H2a2metaG_FD_143058 | JGI IMG/M metagenome (GOLD analysis project Ga0193725, IMG submission 143058) | Soil microbial communities from a riparian zone of the East river system, Colorado, United States - H2a2 | ecosystem: Environmental > Terrestrial > Soil > Riparian zone | place: USA: East River... | reverse complement strand
TCTGATGGCGGCGCACCTGCTCGCACAGCTCGGCCAGCGCGGCCTTGGGGTCGGCGAGGAACGAGAGATCGGGCGTGATGTTCTTGCCGATCTCCCCGGGGTTGACGTCGATCTGCACGACCTTCGTGTCAGTGGGGATCGGGCTCTCGGCGTCGGGGAAGATCAGCTGGAACATCGGCGCGCCCACGACCAGCAGCAGGTCGCAGCCGTCGAGCGCGGCCTTGAGCGGACCCGGGGTGACGAAGTTCAGGGCGCCGAGGTTGAGCGGATGCGAGGCCGGCGCGGTGAACTCGGAGGCGTAGCACTCGAAGATCGGCACGCCGGCCAGCTCGGCGAGGGCCACCACCTCTGGCTGGGCATCGGCGAACGCGACGCCGTCGCCGACCATCAGCATCGGCTTCCGCGCGCCCACCAGCAGCTTGGCGACCTCGGCCATGCCCGCGGCGTCGGCGCGTCCGCGCCAGTTCGTGTACGTGGTCGGGCGAATGTCGACCTCTGCCTCCTCGTCGAGCGTGTCCATGGGCAGCGACAGGAAGACCGGGCCCTGCGGCGGCTCCATGGCGACCTTGAACGCGCGGCGCAGCGCGCGCGGCACGTCGTGGGCGTGGTGGATCTGCGCCGCCCACTTGCAGATGGGCTTGGCCATGTCGACGAGCGGCCCCGAGAGATGAGGCTCCTGCAGCAGCGTCCGCCCCGGCGACTGCCCCGCGTAGACCACGAGCGGAGTCTTGCCGATCGCGGCGTTGTGCAGCATGCCGAGCGCGTTGCCCAGGCCGGGGGCGATGTGGACCTCGACGAACGCGGGCCGCCGGGTGATCCGCGCGAACGCGTCGGCCATGCACACGGCCACGCCCTCGTGCAGGGCCAGCATGAATTCGATCTGCGGGTAGTCGCCGAGCGCGTCCATGAACCCCTGCTCGGTGGTGCCAGGATTGCCGAACACGTGACGCACTCCATCCGCCAGGAGCTGCTCGATCATCGCGCGCTTGCCCGTCATCCTCGGCATCGGTGAGTCTCCCTTTCTAATGACGCTCGCGGAATTGGTCGACCGACTCAGCTCGGGGTCGGCTGGCCTGGGTCCTCGAAAAGAGGAGCTGCGCTCCTCTTTTCTGCGAAATCGGCGCTCGACCCCGAGCTGAGTCGGTCGACCAATTCCGCTATCCCTTGACCGAACCCGCGGTGAGCCCGGCGACGTAGTACTTGACGAAGAACGAGTAGATGAGCACGACCGGGAGGCTGCCCAGGAAGGCCGCGGCCATCAACTGGCCCCAGTAGAAGGCATCCCCGCGGATCAGCTCGCCCGTGACCCCGACCGGCACCGTGCGGATGGTGGAGGTGTTGAGGAAGAGCAGCGCGTAGAGGAACTCGTTCTGCGCGAGCGTGAACGCGAAGATGCCGGCGGAGAGAAAGCCGGGAGTGCACAGCGGCAGGATCACCCGCGTCATGGCCCGCCAGCGGCTGGCCCCGTCGATGAGCGCGGCCTCCTCCAGCTCCTTGGGCACGGTCTTGAAATAACCGATCAACAGCCAGGCGCAGAAGGGGACGAGCAGGGTCGGATAGGTCAGCATCACGGCGCTGAGGCTGTCGCCCAGCTTCATCCGGTTGATCAGGTCGGCCATCGGCACGAAGAGCAGCGTCTGCGGCACCAGATACGCCACGGCCACCGCGATGGCGAGCAGTCCCGAGGCGGGAAAGCGCATCCGCGCCAGCGGATAGGCGAGCATCACGCCGAGGAGCAGCGAGAGCAGGGTCGCGACCAGCGCCACCAGCATGGTGTTGCCGATCCAGACGACGAAGTTCGTCTCCTTGAACAGGCCGATGTAGTGCACGAGCGACGGATTCTGAACCCACAGGGGGTTTGCCTTAGGGTCGTAGAGCTCCGCGTTGGCCTTGAGCGAGGTGGCGGCCATCCAGGCGAAGGGGAACAGCGCGAACACGGTCAGCGCCCCGAGCGGGAGCCAGAGGCCGAAGAGCCGCCGGCTCCAGGTCAATTCGCCGACCATCTCAGGCTCTCCTCACGTACGAGTTCATCATGATCAGCACCAAGCCGAGCACCGGCACCATGGCCAGCGCGGCGGCCGAGCCGAGGCCCAGCTGCCCGGTGGTCACGCTGATGACGTAAGCATAGGTGGCCATGAGGTGGGTGGCGTTGGCGGGTCCGCCGCCGGTGAGCACGTAGACCAGCTGGAAATCGAAGAACGTGAAGATGATCGAGAACGTGGTGACGATGAAGATCACGGGCATGAGCAGCGGCAGCGTGACGTAGCGGAAGCGGTTCCACGTGCCGGCGCCGTCGATGGTGGCGGTCTCCATCAGCTCGGTCGGAATAGTCTGGAGCCCGGCCAGGATCGTGATGCCGAAGAACGGCAGCCCGCGCCACGTGTTGACGAGGATCACGGACACCATGGCCAGCGTGGGATTGCCGAGCCACGACGGCGCGTGCGCCGGGGTGACCAGGCCGAAATACATGAGCCCCCGGTTGAACAGGCCCATGCCCGGATCGAGGATCCACTGCCACGCGACCGTGCTGAGCACGGTGGGCACGATGAAGGGAAGCAGAAGGAGCGCGCGCGTCAGGCCCTTCATCTTGAAGCTCTGGTGCATCACGAGCGCCATGCCGAGCCCGCCCGCGAGCTTGAGAATGGTCGCCGCCACGGTGAAGCGAACCGTGTTCCAGGCCGCTTGCCAGAAGATGGGATCGTTCCACAGCTTCTCGAAATTGCCGAACCCGACGAAGGTGGCCGGCAGGGCCACCGGCCGGCTGACGAACGTCAGGTAGAACCCGTAGCAGAACGGGTAGCCCAGGAACGCGATGAGGAAGAGCAGGGGCGGGGTGAGCATGAGCCAGCTGAAGACCGACTCACGCTCGAGCCACTCGCGAAAACGAAACGGGCGCGGGGCGAGTACGGCCCGCGGCGCGGGCCGTACCGCCTCGAGGGCGCGATTCACGCTCACTCAGCGCTATCCGTAGATCGCCTTGAGTCCCGCCACGGCCTCGGCGATGACGGTCTTGGTGGCCGCACCGGTGCAGGCCTTGGCGAACATGTCGATCACGATCCACTTGTTGACGACCTCGCCCGCCCGGCGATCGGCCGGCGCCGGCCACGACACGAGCTTTGCGGTCTCCAGGAGCTCGTGGTACGGCTTGAACCGCGGCTCCTTGTTCCACTCCGCGTCCTTGTCGTAAGCGCGCAGGTAAGGCGCGTGATACATCTGCGCCGACCGATACCAGTCGCCCACCTGCTTGGGCGCCATCAACCACCGGAGGAAGTGCTTCACGGCTTCCGGATCGGACGTGTGCCGGAAGATGCCGTGGGTGACGGGGACCAGGCTGTGGAAGCGTCCCTTGGCGCCCTTCGGGTTCAGCCCGTGGTCGATGACCTTGCCCATGTCGGGCAGGTCACGCTTGGCGGAGATCATGATGCTCATCGCGTTGTTCGTGCACGAGATCTGGCTGGTCAGGAACGCCTTGTTGTTGTGCGGGTCGAGCCAGCCGACGCAGTCGTCGATGCACGCGTCCTTGTAGAGCGTCCGCACGTAGTCCACCGCCTTGGCGGTCTCGGCGGAGTCGAGGGTGACTGTCTTGCCGTCCTTAGCGACGACCTGGCTGCCGTACGACCACAGGAGGGGCAGCAGCCACGAGTTGTTGTCCGCGTAGCCGTGCCCCATCGACATGCCGTACGGATGGCCGGCTTTCTTCAGCGTCCTTCCCGCGTCGAGGAACTCTTCCCACGTGTCCGGGAACTTCTTGATGCCCGCCCCCTCGAACCAGTCGCGGCGATACGCCATGCACTGGCCGATGTTCCCGAACGGCACCGACTTCCACTTTCCCTCCCACTGCGAGAGGGCCTTCACTTCCGGGTACCAGCCGCCCTGCTGCTTGCCCGCTTCCTCGGCGATGTCGGAGACGTCCAGGAGCCCTTCGCGGTACAGCCACTCCTGCTGCACCCAGCCCGAGTCCACCGGCGCCTTGCTCTCGACGATGGAGACCAGGCGCGGCACCGCCGACCCTCCGGCCGCCACGATCTCGTAGTTGAGTTTGATGCCCGTCTCCTGCTGGTACCGGGGCATCAAGACGTTCTTGAAGTGATCGTCGAACTCCTTCACGTACGAGCTCTCGCGCAGGAACGTGATCTGCGCGGGCTTGGCCTCGGCCTTACGCGGCCGGAAGCCCGTTCCGACCGCCGCGCCGGCCGCGCCCACCGCGGAGAGTTTGACGAAATCGCGCCGTGACGTGGACCCCAGAAAGTCGTGACGAGCCATGCGTTCCTCCCCAGCCTTGCCAGCCGGTGCAGTGGTTTGATCGATGCGCCCGAGGATTCTCCCTAAGGGGCGCGGTGTCAAGTGCCGTTGGCCAGTGCCTAAACGAAAGGCGTCGACCGAGGGGTGCGGGACGGGTATTATCTGCGCAAAGGAGCCAGCGATATGCGCTTTGGGATCTTCGGCAGCGCGCAGGCCAAGCGGGGCGGCCCCGACGTCGACAGCGGCGCGGGGTTCCGGGAGTTCGTCGACTACAACGTGGAGGCCGAGGCGCTCGGCTACCGGTCTTCGTTCGTGGTCGAGCATCACTTCACCGGCTTCGGCCAGATCTCGGCCACGCTGAACCTCCTGACGTGGGTCGGCGCGCGCACGAGCAGCTTGAGACTCGGCACCGCGGTCATGGTGCTGCCGTGGCACAACCCCGTGCTCCTGGCCGAGCAGGTCGCGACCATGGACCTGCTCTCGGGCGGTCGGATCGATCTCGGCATCGGCCCCGGCTATCGCTACAACGAGTTCGCCGGATTCTGCATTCCCATGGAAGAGGCCGAGGAACGATTCGACGAATCGGTCGGCGTGATGATCAAGGCGTGGACGTCGGATCAGCCGTGGTCGCACCGAGGCAAGTACTGGCAGTTCGACAACGTGGTCGTCGAGCCGCCGACGGCGCAGAAGCCGCACCCGCCGCTGTGGATGGGCGCCGGCCGTCCCGAGTCCATCAAGAAGGTCGCCCGGCGCGGCTACAACCTGTTGCTCGATCAGTTCGCGCCGTTCGAGCAGATCGGCGAGCGGATCGCCCTCTACAAGTCGGAGGTCGAGGCTCTCGGCCGTCCGTGGGACCCATCAACGCTGGCCGTCGCGCGCTCGGTCAACGTGGTGATGACCGAGGGCGAGCGGCAGAAGGCCCTGGAGGCGCGGCTGGCCGCGCGTCTCCGGACGGACGCGCTGGCCCAGCGTCCCGACGGCCAGAACAAGGCGAGCATCATGTCGTACGCGTCGACCATCGAAGGCGCCGAGGCGGGAACGCTCTACGGCAGCCCCGACGAGATCGCCGCCAAGCTCCAGATGCTGCGCGACATGGGCGCGGAGTACGTGCTGCTCAACTGCGTGGGCGGGGCGAGGACGCTTCGCCGATTCGCCCGCGAGGTGATGCCGGCGTTCACCGGCGCCGCCGTCGGCTCGGCGGTGTGAGGAGGCGGCGATGAGCAAGATTCCGAGCGACGCCGAGCTGAAGACGCAGCTGACGCGGATGCAGTACGAGGTCACCCGGTGCAGCGCCACCGAGCCGCCGTTCCGCAACGAGTTCTGGAATCACCACGAGGCCGGGATCTACGTCGATGTGGTTTCCGGCGAGGCGTTGTTCGCCTCGACCGACAAGTTCGATTCCGGCACGGGCTGGCCGAGCTTCGTGCGCCCGCTCGAGGCTGACCACGTCAGCGAGCTCGCCGACACGTCGTACGGCATGCGCCGCGTGGAAGTGCGCTCGGCCAACGCCGATTCGCACCTGGGCCATCTCTTCGACGACGGTCCCGCGCCCACGGGCCTGCGCTACTGCATCAACTCCGCGTCGCTCCGCTTCATCCCCGTCGACAAGCTCGAAGAAGCGGGCTACGGCAAGTACCGCGCGCTCTTCGAGCCAGCCAAGCCCGAGCGCTGACGCTTCGTGACCGCGGCGGCAAAACGCCGCGGTGAATCCTTTCACCCGCCGACATTTTTTCCCGGAGCCCCTTGTTGCGCGCTCGCGCGATCGCGCAGTGTCCTGCCGGCGGCATCCTGTGCTTACGCTCAGGGTGGTGCGGGTTCGTCGCTCTGTCAGTCAGCCACCACAATATGATCGCTGCGTGACGGTGAAGCGCCTGATATCAGGACGCTCGAGGTTTGGCACGTCCGCTGCTCATGTCCGTGACACGAACCCGCGACAGGAGGAGCGCACGTGGAGAAACATGGACGTTCGAGCACGTGGACGATGTGGGCGCTCGGCGCGGTGTTCGCGGTGACGATGATCGGCGTGAGCTGGGTCACCGCGGAGATGCCGATGCCCGCGCGCGACGCCGGCTGGCGCGAGCCGCTCGGCCGCGCCGAGGCCGCGTTCTTACAAGGCGAGACTCGGCGCGCCGAGCAAGCATGGGAAGAGGCGCAGCGCGTCGCCATGCGGCCCACGATTCCGCCGAGCGGCCTCGTGGACGTCGGCCTGGCCTACTTGAAGATCGGTGAGGCTGCGCACGATCGTCAGACCGCGGTCACGCGCACCCGGCAGGTCTTGCTGCGCGCGTTGTTTCGAGCCCGCCACCAGCGCGACGTCGACGGTCTCACCGCGGTGAGTCACGCCTTCGCGCTGCTCGGCGATTGCGAGGTGGCCGAGCGGGCCTTCGCCGTCGCGCTGGCCATGTCGCCCAAGCAAACGCCGCCGACGTGCGGGAACCCCGACGTCTCCGCGAGCCCGCGATGGGGCGCGGGAAGCCGAGCGCCCGCGCCCGGCCGTTGAGCGAACGCTAGGCGCGCGCGCCGGCCGGCGCGGCCGCGCGCAGCGCTTCGTCCCAGGGGCCGGGGAAGCGGCCCTTGTCGCCCTGACCCGAGAACGGCCGATCGCGCTTCCACTCGCTGCGCGGCAGCTCGAAGTAGGCCTCGAGACCGTTGCCATCGGGATCCGAGAAGTAGAGCCCGATCGAGATCGAGTGGTCGGACACGCTGAACGGCACGCCTTTGTCCCCAAGCCGCCCGTGCATCTCCTTGAGGTCGTCGAGGCTCGCCATCCGCCAGGCGAAGTGATTGAGACCGACCTGCCCCTTCTGCTGGACCGGCGCCTCGTCACCGACGTCGAACAGCGCGACGTCGTGAGCGTGGTCCGGGTCGGCGGCGAGGAACGCCGCGCGCAGCCGTCCGGGCTCCCGCGAGGGGAACGTGTCCTGGACGTGGAGTCCGAGGACGTCGGTGTACCACTGGAGCGAGCGGTCGACGTTGCGCACGAAGATGTTGACGTGATCGAGACCGACCGGCCTGGCGCCCATATGCGTGACCTCCAATGCCAATGGTGGACTTCCGCTCGAGCGCCGTCGGCGCTCTCGACGATCGAGGGAGATTATCGCACTTCGCAGGCGGCGAGCCTCGAGGAGAGGAAGGCTCGCTCGCGCGGGTTGTCGGCGAGGGCGAGGGCGCGGCGGTACTCGGTGGCCGCCTCTTCGAGGCGGTCGAGGCGGCGCAGGAAGTCGGCGCGGGCGGCGGGGAGCAGGTGGTAGTGGCGCAGCGCTGACGCCTCGATGGCGTCGAGCGCGGCGAGGCCGGACGCCGGGCCGTGGGCGAGGCCGATCGCCACCGCGCGGTTCAGCGCGACCACGGGCGAGGGTGCGACGGCGGCGAGGGCGTCGTAGTGCGAGACGATCGAGAGCCAGTCCGTCGCCTCCCACGACGTCGCGCGCGCGTGACAGCTCGCGATCTCCGCCTGGAGCTGATACGGCCCCGCGTGCTCCGGTGGGCCGGCGCGATCGAGATAGGCGAGGCCGCGGGCGATCCGCTCACGGTCCCAGCGCGAGCGATCCTGATCGGCGAGCAGGACGAGCTGTCCGTCGGCGTCGGTGCGGGTCGCGGCGCGTGAGGCCTGAAGCTCCATCAGCGCGACGAGTCCGAGGGCCTCGGGCTCCGACGGCATCAGCTCGACGAGGGTCAGCCCGAGGCGGATCGCTTCCTCGCACAGATCGTGGCGCACCAGCGCGTCGCCGGTGTGCGCGGCGTAGCCCTCGTTGAAGATCAGGTAGATCACCGCCAGCACCGCGGGCAGCCGCTCCGACAACTCGGCGCCCTCGGGCACCACGTACGGCAGCTCGCGATCGCGGATCATCCGCTTGGCCCGCACCAATCGTTGCGCGATGGTCGGCTCGGGGACGAGAAAGGCGCGGGCGATCTCGCCGGTCGAGAGACCGCCCACCAGCTTGAGCGTGAGCGCGACCCGGCTCTCCGCGGGCAGGGCCGGGTGGCTGCACGTGAAGATCAGCCGCAGCCGGTCGTCGGGGATCTCGTGGGGATCGATCACGTCGGGTCCTTCGTCGCGTCCATCGATCGCGGCCTCGTAGGCGAGCGCCCCGGCATGCGCCTCGGCGCGCCGGAGGTGACGCAGTCGATCGAGCGCGCGACGGCGCGCCGTCGTCAGGAGCCAGGCGCCGGGACGATCGGGCGTGCCTTCAGCCGGCCAATGAGCGAGCGCCTGAGCGAACGCGTCCTGGACGATCTCTTCCGCCGCGTCCACGTCGCGCACGATACGCAGCACGGACGCCACCACGCGCGCGTACTCCAGCCGGAACGTCTCGGCCACCCGCGCGCCGATGTCGTGGTCTCGCCGTCCGTGATCGAGGGTCCCCACGGACAGCGATGGTACCGCCGGCGCGAACGCCGGCGATCACATCTGCCAGATCGGGCGTACGTCGACGAAGCCGCCTTCCACCAGCGGGAGCTTCTTCGCCCATTCGACCGCTTCGTCTCGCGTCTCGCAGTCGATCAGGTAGAACCCGCCCAGCCCTTCCTTGGTCTCCGCGAACGGCCCGTCCATCACCTGGCGCTGGCCGGCCTTGAGACGCACGCGGCTGGCGTCACCCTCGGGACGCAGGCGCTCGCCGTGGACCATCTTGCCGGCCGCCTGGAGCTCGTCGCTGAAGCGGCGATGACCCGCCACCAGCGCTTCCATCTCGGCGCGCGGCCGTGGCGGCGCGTTCTTGTCGTCGGAGCCGATCAGCAGCATGTAGCGCATGTGGCCTCCCTCGGTCTCGATTCGATCTTCATCCATACGACGCCGATCACTCGTGGAAATCGACACCCGCGAAGTCCCTCCGACTGGATCGGGCGTATGATGCCGGAAATCGCGCGAGGAGGGTCTCATGGCGGTGAAGGTCGGGTTCATCGGGGTCGGGAACATGGGCAATCCCATGGCGGGCAACATCTTGAAGCAGTCGTTTCCGATGACGGTCTTCGACCTCAATCCCAAGGCGATGGAGAACCTCGTCCAGGCCGGGGCGAAGGCCGCCGGCTCCGCGAACGAGGTCGTCGACAACTCCGAGATCGTGCTTACCTCGCTGCCGGCCTCGCCCGACGTCGAGGCGATCTATCTGAACGCCGGGGGCCTCGTCGATCGCGCCAAGCCCGGGACGATCTTGATCGACCTGAGCAGCGTGCTGCCCTCGACCCCGCGCAAGATCGAGCCGCGGGCCAAGGCGCGCGGCGTGCACTTCCTCGAAGCGCCGGTCAGCGGGGGAGTCAGCGGCGCTCGCGCGGCCACGCTCGCGGTCATGGTCGGCGGCGAGGCCGAGCCGCTGGAGCGCGCCAAGCCCGTCCTGCGCGCGATCGGTCCCAACATCTTCCACGTCGGCCCCGTAGGCGCCGGCAACATCGTGAAGGCCATCAACAACATGATGGCGTGCGTCAACGGCGTGGCCATGATGGAAGGGCTGGCGGTCGGCGTGAAGGCCGGGCTCGATCCGATGACGGTCTACGAAGTCGTGAAGGCTTCGAGCGGCGGCAGCAAGGCCCTCGAGCGCATTCCGCGCGCGCTGATCCCGCGCGACTTCGAGCCGGGCTTCAAGGTCGCGCTGATGAACAAGGACCTCGAGACGTTCACGACCATCGCCAAGGAGCTGCACGTGCCGATCAGCTTCGCCAACGTCGCCCAGCGCTACCAGCAGATGGCGCTGGCCGCCGGTCTCGGCGAGCAGGACACGAGCGTGGTGATGACCCTCATCGAGCAGCTCGCCGCCACCAAGGTTCCGCAGGGCCAGGTGGGCGCGCGATGAAGCTCGGACTGCACTCGGTCAACCTGAACACGTGCGGATATCCCGACGCGGCCGCGCGCTTGGGCCGCGCCGCCGAGGCCGCGGGGTTCGAGTCGCTCTGGGTGGCCGACCACGTCGTGCTGCCCGATCCGCCCGTGGCCGGACGTCCGATGGCGCCGGACATGCGCCTGCTCGACCCGATCGTGTCGCTCACGTTCCTGGCCGCGCACACCTCGCGCGTCAAGCTCGCCACCGGCGTGATCATCCTGCCCCAGCGCCAGGCCGTGGTGCTGGCCAAGCAGCTCGCGTCGCTCGACGTGCTCTCGAACGGGCGGCTGATCTTCGGACTCGGCGTGGGCTGGTGCGAGCCGGAGATGAAATCGACCGGCGCGCCCTTCGCCGAGCGCGGCCGCGTCGCCGACGACTATCTGGCCGCGATGCGCGCGCTGTGGACGCAGCCCAAGCCCGCGCACCATGGCCGCTACGTCTCGTTCGACGGCGTCCAGGCCATGCCGCGTCCCGTGCAGACGCCGATCCCGATCGTGGTCGGCGGGCGCACGCCGCCGGCCTATCGACGCGCGGTCACGCAGGGCCATGGCTGGTACGGTTTCGGTATCGACGTCGAGGAGACGCGCAAGTGCGTCAACGCGCTCCGCGAGGCCGAGAAGAAGAACGCGCGCCCGCCGGAGCTGGGACGTCTGGAGATCAGCGCGACCCCGCCCGGCTACGACGTCCCCGACCGGGCGCAGATCGATGCGTACGCCGGCGTGGGCGTCGATCGTCTGATCATCCGTCCGCGTTCCGACATGGACGCCGCCGCGCTCGAACGCTTCGCCGCCGAGGCCGGCCGCGCGCTGGGTCTCAAAGCCTGATGCGGTTCGGCTGGCTCACGCTCGGGTTGTCGCCGTCGGGGGACGGCGATTACGCGGCGATCCACGAGCAGCTCGAGCAGGCGTGCTTCGCGGAGGCGGCGGGGTTCGACGGGATCTGGCTCACCGAGCACAACTTCACGGGCGAGAGCGTGTACTGCGATCCGATCCCGTTCGCCAGCGTCGTGGCCGCGCGGACGTCGCGCATCCGGATCGGCTTCGCGGTGATCCAGCTCGCGCTGCGCCACCCGATCCGCCTGGCCATCGAGCTGTCCCTGCTCGACAACCTCTCGGGCGGACGCGTGGACGTCGGCGTGGGCCACGGGACCAACTACAACGAGTACGAGTTCATGGGCTACGGGCTGCGCAGCGACGACAGCCGCGAGCGGATGGAAGAGACGCTGGACGTCATGATCCGCGCGTGGACGGAGTCGCCGCTCGTCCACCACGGCAAGTTCTACGATCTCAGCCTGCCCGAGCTACGCCCGCGTCCGCTGCAGCGTCCGTATCCGCCGATCTGGCGCGCGGTCTCGTCGGGCAACTCGGTGCGCGAGTGCGGACGCCTGGGCTCGCCGCTCCTGACCGCACGGCTGCCCGTCGCGCGCGCGGTGGAGCGCATGGCGCTCTACCAGGCCGGGCTTGCCGAGAGCGGGCTCGATGCGGAAGCGCAGCGCCAGTTGCGCGAGCAGGCCGCGATCTGGCGCTTCGTCTACGTCGCGGAGAGTCAGGCAAAGGCCGAGGACGAGCTGGGCGCCGCGCTACGGGAGACGCGCCGTCACATGGTCCACGCCCGCGCCGAGCACAATCCCCCGGACTTCCACGTTCCGACCGCGCGCGTGAATCCGTGGAACGACCCGCTGGTCTCACACGAGGACGGCGCTCGCTACTCGCTCGAACACAGCTCGATCTACGGCACCGCAGAGCGCGTGGCCGAGCAGATCGCCGAGCTGCGCGACGCCGGCATCCACCACGTGCTCTGCCAGCTGAGCACGGGCTTCCTCACGCACGACCAGGTCATGGCGTCGACACGGCGCTTCGGCGCCGACGTGATTCCGAAGTTCCGCTAGGAGGCTCCATCATGGGCATGACGCGTCTCTACACCGGACCCGATGGCCAGACCCACATCGAGCACATCGACCCCGCCAGCCGCCCCGATCTCACCGCGCTCCACGCGACCAAGGGCGTGGTGTTCCGGTCGACCGAGCCCGGCCACTTCAGCGACTGGCACAACGCGCCCCGCCGTCAGTACGTGATCACGCTGGAAGGCGAAGTCGAGATCGGCCTCGGCGATGGGACCACGCATCGCTTCGGCGCCGGCCACGTGACGCTGGCGGAAGACCTCACCGGCAAGGGCCACACCACGCGAGTCGTCGGCAACAAGCGCCGCCTCACCGCGACCGTCCACCTCGCGGACTAGACAGACCTCCGGGTATCCCCTGGCGGCGACTTCGAACGCGGAACGATGAGGGCGGCGCGCCGAAGCGCCGCTTGAACGCCGTGCTGAACGCCGCGAAGTTCTCGTAGCCCACCAGCATCGCGATGTCGCCGACGGGGGTGCGGTCCGCTTCGACGAGTCGTCGCGCCTCCTCGAGCCGCCGCGCTTTGACGTAGGCGTGCGGGCTCGTGCCGGTGTCCCGGCGGAAGTGGCGAAGCAGCGTGGACGCGCTCGCGAACGCCCGCGCGGCGATCGTCGCCAGGTCCACGTCGGAGAAGAGATTGGCCTCGATGTAACGCACGGCCCGCCCGGTGACCGTTTCCGGCGACGGTCGGCCCGGCGGCTGCTCCCGCGTCCGGCCGCGCTCCATCCCGCAGGCGAAGATCTCGACGAGGATCTGCCGCTCGAGGAACGCCACGGTCTTCGCACTCTCGCGCCGTGAGAGCACGCGGGCGAAGACGTACTCCTGCGTGAGCTGGTCGAGCCAGGCGCTGCGGGGAAACTCCCGGGGACGGCTGAACAGCCTGGCCACCTTCGCCTCGGGGATCCCTTCGTCGACGGCCACCGCCTCGAGGAGCGAGGGCGAGGGATACAGGGCCAGGGTGTCGAAGATCGAGGTCACGGCCTCGTCTTCGTGCGCCACGCGGCTCGGCACGATGAAGGCCGCGGCGGGGCTGATCGTATGCGTTGCTCTCCGGCCGCCGGCGGTCCTGACCGTGATCACGGATGAGCCGCGTGGCATCACGATCATCGGGCGGTCGTGGGTGTGGAAATCCTTGTGAAAGCCGACGCTCCGCTCGTACGCGATGCCCATCGACCCTGAGAGGTCGATGAGCTGGTCCAGGAGATGTCCCTCGGGAGCCCGCTCGAAACCTTTCCACTGGGGAAAGACGTCACTCACGTGACGATTTTAGCGAAATGATCGACCGCGGAACGCAAACCGCTTCACGGCGCTGCGGCTACCCTCGGTCCAGTAGCACAGACGTTCAGCGGCGGATGACGGCGCCGCGAGGAGGAGAGCATGCAGAACAGAGAAGTGGGGACGAAGAACGGTCGGTTGCTCGAGGTGGTCGAGTTGCTTGCCCATGGCGCGTGGTCGGAGGCCCACGAGATCGTCCAGCGGGACAAGTCTCCCGAAGCGGCCTGGCTCCACGGCATCGTCCACACGATCGAAGGTGACCTCGAGAACGCTCGCCACTGGTATCGGAAGGCTGCGCGGGACTTCCCCGGGGCTGACGCGGTGACGGAAGAGATCGCCGCCGCCCGCGAGCGCCTCGGCCCCTGAAGAGACTTGCCCGGGCGCGGCGAGTTCTCGCGCCCGGGCCTCTGTGCCTACTTACAGGGCGTCGCCTGCTTGCAGGCGCTGATGAGGAACGTGTGGCCGATGTCGCCGCCGTCCCAGCCGGAGAAGGGCCAGTCCTTGATGATCTTGGGGTTCACCATGACCTCGATGTACACGTCGAAGAGCGGCATGACCTCGAAGTTCTCGAACTTGTAGTTGCCGATCTTGCGCAGCTGGGCATCCGCCGCCTTGGGATCGGACATCTGCAGCAGCTCTTCCCACATCCCGTAGATCGTGTCGTCCTCGAACCAGTGCGCGACGCCCTTCCCGGCGTTGAACAGGGAGATCTGCGGCTCCACCGCCTTCTTCGAGGGGACGCCGCCCCGCAGCCAGTAGTTCGCGCGCCGCTCACGCGCCTTGGGCTGGACGACGGCGATCAGGTCGGATTCTTCCAGCTCCAGCTCGATGCCGACCTCGCGCAACTGAGTGGCCACCGCCTCCATCACCTGGACGAGCTCGGGCGCACCGGCAAACGGATAGAGCCAGGCCTTGGCCTTGAACCCCTTTGGGTATCCGGCTTCGGCCAGCAGTTGTTTGGCCTTCTTCGGGTCGTAGCCGTACATTTCCGGGAAGCGCTTCTCCCAGGTGGGGTCCCAGCCCGGCAGGTCGGGGTAGAAGCCTGCCACGTAGGTGGGCGTGGCCCGCCCCTTGTACAGCGCTTTGAGGATTTCCGCGCGGTTGACGGCCTTGTTCATGGCCTGCCGGACCTTCTTGTTGGTCCAGGGCACTTTGGGATCGAGTCTGCCCGTGGTTCCACCGTACTCGGTGAAGCGCTTGGTGGCCTTGTCTTCGGTGCCGAAGTAGAGCCCACCGAACACGATGACGGTCTGTTGCGCCACCTGCCGGCTGCGGATGAGCTTGAACCCCTTGGCGAGCGCGTCCTCGGTGAGGTCCCGGTTGATCTCGGTGAGGTGGCTCTCGCCGGCCAGCAGCTGGGCGAAGCGCGGCGGCTCCTCCGTGTTCCACGTCATCTTGATCTCTTTCCAGTCCACCGTTCCCCACTTCCAGTGCGGCGTGGGAGCGCGCTCGTACAGGACGTAGCGGCCGAGCTGCCGCTCCTTGAAGACGTACGGCCCGGTCCCGGCCGGCTTCGTCTCGTACGCCTGCTCGCCGTCCTTGTCCCACTGCGCCTTGCTGAACATGATCATGCTCGACGCGCTCGAGTAATAGAACTGCAGGTCGAGGCACACGGTCTTGCAGTGCATGACGATCTCGTGGTCGTTGACCACCTCCACCCGCTGGACCGCGCACATGCCGTTCTTGTAGCCGACGATGGTGGGGTCCTTGCGGCCCGGGTAGTTGGGGTCACACCAGAGCGCGTGGTTGTGCACCACGTCCTTGGCCGTGAACTCGCCGTAGCCGTGGTGGAACTGGACGCCCTTCTGGAGCTTGATGCGCCAGGACCTGCCGTCCTTGGCCATCTCCGAGCCCTTGGCCAGCCAGGGATTGTAGCCACCCGACGAGACGTCGACCTCGAACAGCCATTCGAATGCGGGATCGTGCTGGATGTTGTGGTCAGGGGTGCCGTTGATCCACGGCCGCATGTAGTCCCGATACGGGGTGATGAGGCCCATCACCAGCCGGTCGACCTTGGCCTTACCGGCCGCGGGCTGGGCGTCGGCGCTCACGGTCATCGCCAGGAACAGGAGCGGTAGCAGGCCGAATAGCATCCTCACCATGGCCGTCCCTCCTTACCGAAGCGGGTTCTCGTCAGGTTTTGAAGAAGGTGTCCAGCTCTTCGTAGAGAATGTCGGGGGCTTCCTCCATCGGGTAGTGGGCGCACGGTAGCACGTTGAACCTTCGGATGTCGGCGCAGTAGTGGGGCCAGGCCTCGCGGGCGTCGAACTCGCGATGGGTGTGGCTCTTCTCGGCCCACAGGATCAGTGACGGGCACTGGATCTTGCGGCCGGCCTCGAAGTCGGCGGTGTCCATCGGGAAGTCGACGGCCAGCGTGGCCCGGTAGTCGGAGCAGACGCCGTGGATCTGCTCGGGCGTGCAGCAGCGCAGGTATTCCTTCATGGTCTCGTCGCTGATCTTGCCCTCGCCCTGCTTGGCGAACTTCTTCCGCATGTAGTACTCCTCGTTGCCGCGCAGGAGCTGCTCGGGGAAGTCGTAGGGCTGGGCCAGGAAGAACCAGTGATACGAATAGGCGGCGTAGCTCCACTTCATGCGCGTGAGCTGCCAGTGCGTGGGGATGATGTCGATGCTGGCGAACTTCCTCACGCGCTGGGGATGATCCAGCGCCATTCTGAATGCCGTACGCGCGCCGCGGTCGTGGCCGGCCACGTAGAACTCACGGAAGCCCAGGTGCTCCATCACCTCGACCTGATCCTGGGCCATGCGACGGAAGGTGTAGTTGCTGTGGTCGGCCTTGCCGCGCGGCTTGCTGCTGTCGCCGTAGCCGCGGAGATCGGCGCACACCACCGTGAAGTCCTTGGCGAGGCGCGGCGCGATCAGGTACCACGTGACCAGGGTGAGCGGGTTGCCGTGCAGCAGCAAGACGGGGGGCCCGCTGCCGCCGTAGCGGAGATTGATCTTGCACTCGGGATCGCTGGTCTGGACCTCGGCCTGCGTGAAGCCTTCGAACATTTTTGGTCTCCCTGTTAGATCGCGTCGTCGGCGCGGAGCGCGGCGATCTGTTCCTTCGTGTAGCCGAGGTCGAGCAGGACTTCCTCGGTGTGCTCGCCCAGGCGCGGGGGCGGCGTCTCGATGCTCGGGCCGCCGTGGGCGAACTTGAACGCGGCCAGCGGCACCGTCACCGCGCCCTCGACGCCTTCGATCTTGGGGTGCTCGTGCAAGACGCGGCGCGACTCGAGGTGCGGGTCGGCGAGCGCTTCGCCGAGCTTGCGCACCCGGCCGGCGGGGACGTGGCGCGACTGGAGGTACTGCTCCCACTCCTCCGCGGTGCGGCCGGCGATGATCTTGTCCAGCTCCGCGGTCTGCTGCTCGTAGAGACGCTCGCGCTCCTCGTGGCTCGACTGCGCGGCGAGGTCGGGACGGCCGAGCGCGTTGAACAGCCGCTCGTGCTGGCCCTGATTGCTGGCCGCGATCATCAGGCCCGTGTCCTTGGCCTGATAGAGCTGGCTCGACGCGCGATCCATCCGGTTGCCCTTGGGCTTGGGCTCGTGGCCCGTGCGCAGGTAGCCGGTGATGTGCGAGCCCATCAGCATCAGCGCCACGTCGAGCATGGCGCTGTCGATGTGCTGGCCGACTCCGGTGCGCTCGCGCTGGAAGAGCGCGGCGGAGATCGCGAACGCGCACATGGTGCCGGTCGCGTAGTCGATCACCGGCGAGCCGGTCTTGATCGGATTCACCTCGGGCGTGCCCGTCGTCGCCATCATTCCCGACGTGGCCTGGATGAGCTGGTCGTACGCGGTCTGCTTGCCGCGCGGACCGTCCTGGCCGAACGCTGTCATCGAGCAGTAGATCAAGCGCGGGTTGAGCGGGCGCAGGTCCTCGTAGCCGAGGCCCAGGGCGGGGAACGCGCCGGAGCGCCAGTTCTCGACCAGCACGTCGGCGCCGGCCACGAGGCGCTTGAGGATCTCGCGTCCCTTCTCGTGCTTGAGGTTCAGGGTGATCGCGCGCTTGTTCGAGCCCTGCGTGAGATACCCCGTGCCCATCTGCTGCCCGTTCAGCGCGCGGTCGCTCCCGGAATCGCGGCTCTGGTCGTAGTCGCGCGGATGCTCGACCTTGATCACGTCGGCGCCGAGCAGCGCGAGCTGATACGCCGCGAACGGTCCGGCCAGCACGTGGGTGACGTCGACGATCTTGATGGACTCGAATGGCCTCATGGTCAACCTCTCAGGCGTCGCTCGGGACGCCTCTCAGGCGTCGCGCTGGACGACGTGCATGAGCACGCCGCCGAGCGCGCGGGGATGGGGGAAGCCGATCGACGCGCGGCGCGAGCCGGGACGGCTCTTGGTATCGATCATCGGCAGACCGGCGGCGGCCATGCCGCCGAGCAGCGCGTCGGCGTTGCGCGCCTTCACCGCGAAGTGGTGCAGCCCGCGCCCGCGCGAGGCGACGTACCGCGCGATCGCGCCCTGATCCTGCTTCGTGGTGCCGGCGCGGCCGTGCTCGACGTGACCGGCCTGTCGCGGATCGAAGTTGGCGAGAAACTCCAGCTCGCAGTCGCCGACGGTGATGAACGTCACCCGCAGCCCGCCGACCGGCTCCGGGTGGCGCGTGTGATAGACGACCCCGTACTTGTCCGACGTGAAACTCTCCATGGCCACCGAGACTTCGATGTCGGTCTGGCGGCTCTCGACCGGGAAGCCGAGCTGGCCCGAGAACACGGCTTCGTCCTCGCTCACGTCGCTGCTCGCGACCCCGACGTGGTCGAGCCGCTCGACCGGTCCGCCGCTACGCGGGGTGAGCGTGAGGCGTTCGGTGAGCAGAACGCGAACACCGTTCGTTGCCTCGCGAGGGAGCCGACGGATGCGCAGACCGCCGAGCCCGAGCGTGGACGCGACGCTCCCACCGTCGGGCGGAATTTCCCCACCATTGCCGGGAGCTCTCGCGCCGTCGGCCTCGCGAGTGGCCCCGTCGAGTCGCGCCGCCGCCGCGTCCGGATCGTCGACGCCGAGCGCGATGTGATGCACCCCCGGCCTGGCCTCGCCCTCGACCAGCGGATGACCGGGAGGGAAGACCGCCAGCGCGCTGCGCCCGAGCGCGAACACCGGCACGGGACCTGCCGCGCTCGACAGGTCGGCGCGCGGCAGGCCGAAGTGACGCTCGAAGACGTTGACCGCGACGGCGGGATCGCTCGAGACCAGCGCCACGTACGCGATGTGATCGGCGAGCATCGTCACCGCCGGTACGAGGCCCCGTCCACGCGCTCGAGCTGACGCAGCAGCGCCGGCCACTCCTTGCCGGTCTCGATGAATCCGCCGGGACCGTACATCTTCACGCCCTGCTCGATGGTCTTGGCCTGGGTGGTCTCGGAGAGCGGCTGAAGCTCGCTGCCGCCGGACAGCGCATCGATCTGGATACGGCACGCGGTCTCGATCCGATACATCCACACGAACGCCTCGCCCACGGTCTTGCCGACCGTCATCAAGCCATGATTGCGCAGGATCAGGATGCGCTTGTCGGCCAGGTCGCTCACGATGCGCGGCCGCTCGCCGGTGTCGAAGGCCGCGCCCTCGAAGTCGTGATAGGCGAGCCAGCCCATCAGCGTCAGCGCCTTCTGGGTGACCGGCAGCAGCCCCTGCTTCTGCGTGGCCACCGCGGTCCCGAAACGGCTGTGCGTATGGATGACCCAGTTCAGGTCGGGCGACGACATGTGGATCGCGCTGTGGATCACGAACCCCGCAGGATTCGAGGGGTACTCGGATGGCCCGAGCATGTTGCCGTCCTTGTCGAGCTTGATCAGCGACGAGGCCGTGATCTCGTCGAACAGCATCCCGAACGGATTCAGCAGAAAGTGCTCGGTCCCCGGAATCCGCGCCGAGAAGTGCGTGTTGTTCAGATCCGTCCACCCGTAGACGACAGCCAGCCGATACGCCGCCGCCAGATCCACCCGCGTCCGCCACTCCTCAGCCGACATCCCGGCCGGCGGCTCCGCGGCCGCGCGCCGGGCCGCGCGAGGGTTCCGCGCTTTCTGCAAGACGACTTCGTCGATAGCCATAGTCTCTCCTCCTGATCGCGACGCCGCCCATTCTGCCACGGCCTGGGCGGTGTCGCGGATCCGAGCGCGGGCTTTGCCCGTGCAATCCCGGTCTGGAGCGAGCCTCGGGAGGGGCCTGTCTCGCCGGAGGCGCGCCTGTATGTCGCCTCCCTCGATGGGCTACACTGAGCGCCATGAGACCAGATCTGATCCCCGGCGCGCGTCTTCCCGATCTCACGATCTCCAACCATAATGGCGAGTCCGTCACGCTGTCGAAGCTGGCCGGCGGGTTCCCGCTGATCCTGAGCTTCTATCGCGGCTATTGGTGACCGAAGTGCTCGTGCCAGGTCAGGCACTTGACGGGACTGAAGGACGAGCTGGCCATCAACTATTGCCATCTGGCGGTCGCCAGCACCGACCCACCCGAAGTGACGTCGGCGTTCCGCACGGGGCTCGGCGCGACGTTCACGTTCCTCAGCGACCATGACCGCGCCGCCATCAAAGAGCTCGACATCGTCGAGATCACGAAGCCGGGCTTCAAGCACGGCCACGTCGCCGTCCCCTACACGTTCTCGCTGCTCCCCGACCTGACGATCCACAAGATCTACAACGGCTGGTGGTTCGTCGGCCGCCCCACGCTCGAAGAGCTCCGCCAAGATTTGCGCGCGATGCTCCAGCTCTGCCGCACCGACTACTCCTACGAGCCTCCGAAGTAACGCGAATAGACAACGACAGGGCGATGAAAGCGGCCGGCAAACCCGGCCGCAGCCTGTTCGCCGAACGCGGAACGTCGAACGCCGAACGCCCAACTGCGAACATCGAAAGTCGTACGTGCTCCCGGCGGGTGGCAGCGGGGTGGACCCGTGCGGCGGGCGTAGTGGGACCCCTTCGTCCCGTCCGCAGTGCGAAGCACTGCGATTCGGGCGAACGGGTGACGGAGCCCGCCGCACGGGTCCACCCCGCTGACAGGACCCGCCGTCTCGCGCGGCAGGGTCGCAGGTTCTTCCGAAGAGTAGGGGGGACCATTTCTGGCCCGCCGTCTCGCGCAGATGGAGAGTCGAGGTTCTTCCGAAAGAGAGAAAGAAAGGGGGGCCATTGCTGGCCCCCCACGTCTTCAGATCACTCCGCGAGAGGTGAGATCGCCGATCTGATCCTTCGTATAGCCGAGCGACGTCAGAACGTCTTCGTTGTCCGCGCCGAGCTCGGGGGCGGGGCTGCGGATCGGGTTGCGCTTCTCGCCGTGCGAGACCGGATGGCCCACGATGTCGATGTCGCCCAGCACGGACGAGTGGACGGGCTGGGCCATGGCCAGGTGCTGGACCTGGGGATCGGCGAACGTCTGGTCGATCGTGTAGATCGGGCCGCACGGCACGCCGGCGTCGTTCAGCACCTTGACCCACTCCTCGCTGTTCCGGCGGCTGGTCTCTTCACCCAGGATGTCGTTCAGCGTGTCGCGGTTCGTCTGCCGGGCCTTGGACGTCGCGAACCGAGGATCGGTCAGCAGGTCCGGGCGGCCGATGGCGTCGCAGAACCGCTTGTAGATGTCGTCGCCGGAGGCCGCGATGTTGATGTGACCGTCGCTGGTCGGAAACACTCCGGTGGGAATACCGGTCGGGTGATTGTTGCCGGCCTGCGGCGGGACCTGGTGACCCACCAGCCAGCGCGAGGCCTGGAAGTCGAGCATCGAGATCATCGCTTCGAGCAGGGAGGTGTGCACCCACTTGCCCTGGCCGGTGATCTCGCGCTCGAGCAGCGCGACCAGAATGCCCTGCGCCAGGAAAATCCCCGAGCATAGATCCGCGATCGGAATGCCGACCCGCACCGGCCCCTGGCCGGGCAACCCCGTGATCGACATCAGCCCGCCCATGCCCTGGGCGATCTGATCCACGCCGGGCCGATCGCGATACGGACCGCTCTGGCCGAAGCCGGAGATGCTGCCGTACACGATGCGCGGGTTGATCGCGCGGACCTGCTCATAGTCGATGCCGAGCCGCCGCTTCACGTCCGGACGGTAGTTCTCGACGATCACGTCGGCGGCCTTCGCGAGCTTCTTGAAGATCGCCACCGCCTCGGGATCGCGCAGGTTCAGCGTCACGCTCCGCTTGTTACGGTGCAGGTTCTGGAAGTCGAAGCCGTGGCGGTTGCCGCCCATGCCGTCGCCGGTGCGCCCGCCGGGCATCTCGATCTTGATCGCCTGCGCGCCCCAGTCGACGAGCTGGCGCACGCACGTCGGGCCGGCCCGCGCGCGGGTGAGGTCGAGCACGTGGAAGCGGGCCAGCGGGAGCGAGCGGTCGTTCGCCATGTGAGGCTTCCTCCCAAGCCGGGATATATCACAGGAGGGGCGGGACTCGCGCCCCGGAATCCCGGGGCGCTCGTCGCGACGACGCGGGGCTGGGCGCTACTTGTTCTTGACCGTCACCGGCAGCGTGGTGGTGGCGGTCTGGCCGTTCATAGTAACCGAGAGCGTCAACGTGTGCGCGCCGTCGGCCACGCTCTTGGTGTTCCAGGTGTACCAGAGGGTGACGCCGGTCTGCTTCTGGCTGGTGATGACCTTGCCGTCGACCGAGAGCGTGAACGTCTTGGTCTGACCCCACGCCGCGGTCGTCGACATGCCGACGGACTGGCTGCCGTTGACGGTCGCGCCCGTTCCCGGATAGGTGATCGACGCCGTGAACGGGGCGAGAGCCACGTTCGAGACCGTGACGGAAAGCGTGACCGTCGCCGTCCGGCCGCCGCCGTCGGTGACGGTGAGCGTTAGCGTGTGCGCCCCGTTGGTCGCGGTCGTGGTGTTCCACGCGTAGGAGGCCGTCGAGCTCGTCACCGTCTGGCTCGAGACCACGGTGCCGTCCACGGCCAGCTTGAAGGTCGACGAACCGCTCGCTCCCGAGGAGGCCAGCCCGATCGTGGTCGTGCCGCTCACCGTGGCTCCCGCTGCGGGAGCGGTGAACGATGCGGTCAGCGCCGGAGTCGGTGGCGGCGGTGGCGGCGGCGTGATGCCGCCGTTGTTCACGGTCACCGGCAGGGTCGCCGCCGCGGTCTGGCCGTTCATGGTCACCGTCGCCGTCAGCGTGCGTGACCCGTTCGGCGTCGCCGTCGTGTCCCACGTGTACCAGAGCGTGGTGCCGGTCGAGCTCTGAGACGTCAGCGACGTGCCGTCCACCGCCAAGGCGAACGTCTTCGTTTGTCCCCACGTGGCCGTCGTCGACAGCCCGACGGTCTGCGCACCGCTCACGGTGGCCCCGGAGGCCGGATAGCTGAACGACACCGTGAAGGCCGTCGGCGGCGGAGGCGGCGGTGGGGGCGGCGGCGCCGTCGTATTCGACACGCTCACGGGCAACGTCGCGGTCGCAGTGGCGCCGGTCGAATCGCTCGCGGTGGCGTTGAGCGTGCGCGCTCCGTTGGCCACCGTTACGGTGTTCCAGCTGAAGCTCGCGTTCGTCCCGGTGTAGACGTTCGCGCCGTCGACCGAGACCGCGAAGGTGTAGCCGCTGCCACCGGCGGCGGCCATCGTCACCGTGGTCGAGCCGCTCACGGTGGCGCCGCTCGACGGATTGGTGAACGACAGCGTGAGCGCGCTCGGCGTCGGCGGCGGGGGAGGCGGCGGCGGCGTGGTCCCCGCGCCGTTCACGATGTAGACGCGCGCCTGGTATGGGCCGAACGTGTCGCTCCACGAGGCGCCGTTGAGCGCGAGGCTCTGGCCGCTCTTCGATTCGGTCACGCCCGTGGGCGGGGTGAACCACGTGAACGTCGCCGGCTGCGGACTGTTGGTGTAGTTGTAGGCGAACACGTAACCAACCCCGTTGACGAGCTTGGTCAGGGTGCGCACGTTGGCGGCGCCGTTGAGCATGCCGCCGGACTTCGAGGTGTCGCCGGCCTGGAGCGCGGCCAGCTCGGCCTGGTACCACTGGATGCGCGAGTAGAGCCACTCCACCGCGATGTTGTGCTGGAGCTGCGCGATGCGGCCGGCCACGGGATTGGCGAACCGGGCGGAGTTCCCGGCGAGCGCGCCCGGCGCGGCGTCCGCGATCAGCGCGGGCTCGAGACCAGCCAGCTCGACGGTGAGCGTCTTGAGACCGCTCATGGCCGTGGACACCGTGGCCGCGTCGGTCCCGCTGCGCAGCCCGTTGCTGCCGATGTCCCACCAGAAGATGCCCTGCGCGCCCTCCACGATCGCCATCACCGCGTGGGCCCGCAGCTCGTCGGCCGTGGGCACCCGCGAGTCCGACGTGAACTTGAAGAACTGGTGGACCGACCATACCGGCCGATCGGGCTTGGCCACCGCGCGGAGCTTGGACACGTAGTCGGCCACGACGAAGTGCGTGTACCCGACCGCGGGCTCGGGGCCGTAGAGCGGATAGGGGTCGACGCCGAGCACGTCGACGGCGTTCTTCCACAGCGACGGATCGCGGTAGGCGGCGGCCAGGGTGGCCGCGAAGGTGATGCCCTGCGGGTCCCACGTCTTGAGCTGCTGCTGGTGCTGCTCGGTCTCGGGGATCAGCGAATCGGCGCACTCGTCCATGATGTAGTAGCCGAGCGCGGCGGGATGCTGGGCGAACTGCTGGACGTAGCTCTGGCTCATGATCGAGAACGAGTTCGCGCCGTAGCGGGTCCAGCTGCCGTCCTCGAAGCAGTTCCCGGTCTGCAGGTACATCATGCCGTGGTTGTTCAGCACGTCGAGGAGCGCGTTGGTGGGGCCGATCGGCATCCCGCCCAGCCAGTAGTTGAGGTAGGTGTTCAGCCCGAAGCCCTGAAGGCCGCGCGGGCCGGTCGGCGAGAAGATCTGCTGCTCCCAGAGCGCGGGATCGCTCGAATAGCTGCCGCCGGAGTCGTAGACGCCCAGCATGAAGCGGGGCGTGCCGTGCATGAGGAGTCGACCCGTGCTGTCGAATCCGCCGCGGGTCTGTCCGTGGACGGCCCCGGCGAACGCGGTGAGCAGCAGGACAACCGTCATCAGTGCCGATCGAACATGTCGCATCCAGGTCTCCCCGCGGGCGGCTCGCGCCCGTCGCGCCCACGCGTCGGTTTCGACGCTGTTACAACGCGTGTGAAACTTTTTTCCGTCCGGGGGCCACGGGGCAAAGGCGGGGCCAAAGTATCGGGTGGGCTATGTGGGCGGACGTGCAGGAATTGGAGCTCTTACATCGTTTGGTCGAGTGGTCTGGCCGACGGACACAGTGTTGCGGCAGCGGACAGTTTGGCTGTCACTGACAGCGAACCGCCATCGCGTCCGGGCCAGGGGACGAGCGAGATCAGGCCGTGAAGAGGTCGAGCAACGAGGCGATCCGCCCGCACTGCTCCAATCGCCAGAGCTGGTCGAGCGCGGCGTCGACCTGAGCCGGGCGCAGCACGTCGGCCGTCAGATCACGGAACTTGGTGACGACGTCGGCGTCGGTCATCGGGTGCTTCGCGTGGCCCTTGGGGTACTCCGCGCGCTCCACGAGGCGATCCCCGGCGCGCGTGCGGATCTCGACCTCCGATACCAGCGCTTGCGGGAAGCGGCGCGTGAACTCGGGGTGCTCCACGACCTGGATCCGGCGCATCAACGGCCGCAGCGCGGGATCGAGGTAGCGCGCGGGCTCGAAGCTGGCGGGGCCGACGCGGCCGTCGGTGAGGGCGACGGCCAGCATGTAGGGCAGGCTGTGGTCGGCGGTCTCGCGGGTTTGCGGGTCCCACTTGGCCGGCTCGCTGCCGATCTCGCTGTGGGCCATCGCGTAGATGCGCACCTCGATGGCCTCGATCTGCGTCACGCTGACCTTGCGACGGAGATCGAGGGCGAGGGAGACCGGCGCCTGGGCGTGGTATTCAGTCGCGAAGGACTTGAAGTTGGTGCGCTCGATCGCGAACGGCCTGTCGTCACCGCCCAGGGCGCCCAGCTCGAAGCGGCCGGTGACCTGTTCCCACAGCCCGTGGCGGCCCTCGAAGGCGGCGGTGGGACCGGTCATGCCTTCCTGCGCGAGCTGAGCCGCGAAGAGGCCGGCCTTGGCGGCCACCGCGGTCGCGCAGCCCTTCCACATCGCGAGATCGCCTGCCCGCGTTTGCCGGGTGGCCACGTTGGCGGTGACCGCGATGGCGAGCGCGTTCGCCATCCGCTCGGGCGAGAGACCGAAGAGCAGGCCCGCGCCCGCGGCCGACGCCGGGGCCACGAACACGCCCTGGTCCCAGCCACGATCGCGCAGCGGCACGTGATCGGCGAGCGCGCCGAACACCTCGTAGCCTGCGATGGTCGCGAGCAGCAGGTCGCGCCCCGACGCGTCTCGCGATTCCGCGGCCGCGAGCAGCGCGCCCAGCATATCGCTGGGATGTCCGGACCCCGTCGTGATGTAGGTGTCGTTGGCGTCCAGGAACCGGATCATCACCGAGTTGGCGAACGCCGCCGCCTCCGGCGTCGTGGTCCGCCCGTCGCCGAGGATCCGCGCCGCCGGCGTTCCGCTCCACGCCGGCGCCACCCGCCGCGCGATGTCCGCCGGCTCGCTCCGATACCCACCCATCGCGCACCCGAGCGAGTCGATCAGATGCCGCTTGCCCTCGTGAACCGCGACCGCGCTCAAGCCGTCGTACCGCAGCGAGCTGACGTAGCGCGCCAGCCGCTCGGTGGTGGCGTCCATTACACCGGGCCGTTCGGGGCGACCAGGATCTTGCCGGTGCGCTCGCCGCGTTGGGCGTGAGTGAGGGCGGCCTTGATCTCCTCGATCGGGTAGACCTTCTCGACCGGGGCGGACAGCATTCCCTTCGCGACTTGCGCGCCGAGGTCGGAGTAGATCGCGCGGACCTGGGCGGGCGTGCGGGTGGCCAGCGCGCGGCCGAGGATGAAGCCGACCAGCTTCTGGCCGTTGCCGACGAGGGAGGCGCGCGACATGACCGGATCTTCGCCGCTCATCGAGCCGTAGTTGCAGATCGCGCCACCTTCGCCGACGCAGCCCGACAGACGAGCGGTCGCGCGCCCGGACACCGCATCGAGCCCGAGTCGGATCGGCGCGCCCACGGTCTTCTCCTTGACCATCTCCGCCAGCTCGGGACCGTCGACCACGCAGGCGTCAGCGCCGAGCGCGGTCAGCTCGGCGAAGAGCGACTCCCGGCGCACCACGTTCATGGTCTTGATCCCGCGCCCCTTGGCGAGGGCAATCACCAGCCGGCCGACCGCCGAGTTCGCGACGTTCTGGATGACCCAATCACCGGGCTTGAGATCGACGATGTCAGAGAGGAGCAGCAGCGCGGTGGCTGGGTTGATGCGCAGCATGGCGCCCTGAAGCACGTCGACGCCGGCCGGCACCGGGATGACGTCGTCGGCCTTCACGCGGCGCTTCTGCGCCCAGTTCTCGCGCTGGAGGTTGACGACGAGGTCGCCGACCTTCGCGTGCACCACGTCGGCTCCCACCGCGGTGACGCGGCCGAGGCATTCGGCGCCCGGCGTCGCGGGCAGGGTCGGCCGGAGACGATAGCTGCCCCGGCACATCGAGACGTCGGCGGGATTGATCGGAAACGCCAGGACCTCGAACACCACCTCGCCCGCTCCCGGCGCGCCGACGTCGGGAACGTCCGCGCAGCGCACGCCGTCTTCGGGCGGACCGTACTTTTCGAGCACCGCCTGCTTCATCGCGCGCCTCCCATCAAACCTTCAGCACTTCGGCGCCGGACGCGGCCTCGAGCTCGCAGGCGTTCACGGTCATCGAGAGCATCGCGTAGTAGCCGATGGCGCCGGTGAGCTGGATGAAGCCGTCGTCGCCGAAGCGCTGGCGGAGCGCGTTGGCGGTGGCGTCGTCGACGCGGTGACGCCGCATCAGCGTGCGCGTGAACTCCACGATCTGCGCGTCCTCCGGCGGGATGCCGCGGCTGTGGTTCTCGCGGATCGCGGTGATCGTCGACTCGGGCACGTTGAGCTTGCGCGCGCCGCCGGTCTGGGCGCCCCACACGTAGACCGCCTCCAGCTCGCGGGCGACCGTCATGGCCGCCAGCACGCGCACGCGCATGTCGAGCGAGCCCTCGAAGCGCACGAACGCGCCGAGGTGTGCGAGGCGGCCGGCCAGCTCGGGGCAGTGCAGGAACATCGTGAACGGTCCCTGCACGGCGCCCCGGCTCTGCACGATGGAATCGAAGGTCGCCCCATCCTTGGCCGCGACCTGGTCCTTCTTGGTGATCGGAGTCAGTCTTGCCATGGTTTCCTCCCGGGCTGGTTTCTCCTACTTGGCGATGAGGACTTTCTTGACCCAGCCGCCGCCCCTGCTGGTCTCTACGCTCACGAACCCGTCCTTCTCCTTGCCCATGAAGATCAGCTCTTCGCCGCGGGCCAGCGTGCCGCCCGCGTCGTCCTGCGAGAACACGACGGCGGGCGTGAGCACGTAGTCGGCGGTCACCATCTGGCCACCGCCCATGTTGGAGTCCTGGCGCAATTCACCGGACTTGGACAGCGCGCGCTCCTGCATGAGGTTCTGCATGCCGAGCCCGCGCTCGACCACCAGGAAGCAGTTCGACTGCTGGATCATGAGACGGATGAGTCCGATCGGCGAGCCGAGCTTGTAGCGCGACAGCGAGTAGATGATCTGGTCCTGGGGTCGACGACCGCGACGGCCCCCATGGGCTTGTCGCAGCGCTCGAGGTCCGAGGCCGCGCCCTGCGATCCGCTCGGCCCGCTCGAGCCCTGCACGGCGCTGCCGCCCTCGCCCTTTTTCATGGCGGTGATTCCCTGCGCGCGCGCGGCTGCCGCCACGCTCAGGACACCGATCACCATTCCCAGCACCAGCCCGTGACGCCATCTCGCCATCGCCATTTCTCCTGCGTCGAGAATTCGGGTGACGCGATATTGCGACGGAGCCGCCCGCAGCGTCAACTCACATGGGCGGGCCCCGAGATGGCCCCCCAACCCCCCCAACTTGCGCGGCGATCGAGCGGTCGCTCGATCGTTGAGGCCCGAGATCCCCCCCCGGCGTAGCTCTGGCGCTCCTCTATAATCGCAGCGAACAGGAGGAGCCATGACCGATTGGCAGCCCAGCCCGCGCTATCCCGACCCGCTCGTCCACGCCGTCGACCAGAGCTTCGCCCGCTACAAGCTCAACCTCGCCAAGATCGAGCGTCTGTTCACGGGCTGTCGCTGGTGCGAGGGGCCGGTGTGGTTCGGCGACCTGCGCTGCCTGCTCTGGAGCGACATTCCCAACAATCGCGTGCTGCGGTGGGACGAGGAGACGGGGACGACGACGGTCTTTCGCCGGCCGTCGGATTTCACCAACGGCAACACCCGCGACCGGCAGGGACGCCTGGTGAGCTGCGAGCACGGGGGCCGGCGCGTCCGCCGCACCGAGCACGACGGGATCATCACCACCCTCGCCGCCACCTTCGACGGCCGGCGCCTGAATTCGCCGAACGACGTGGTGGTCAAGTCCGACGGGTCGATCTGGTTCACCGACCCGCCGTTCGGCATCCTCGGCTACTACGAAGGCTACCGGGCGGAGCCCGAGCTGCCGGGCCACGTCTATCGCGTGGACGGTACGAGCGGGGAGCTGACCGTGGTCGCCGACGACGTCAACGGACCGAACGGGCTCGCCTTCTCGCCCGACGAGTCGACCCTCTACGTCGTCGCCTCGCGCGCCGATCCGCGGCAGATCCTCGCCTACGACGTCACGGGAGGCGGCCGGACGCTGACCAATCGGCGCACGTTCATCGACGCGGGGCCCGGCACGCCTGACGGCTTCCGCGTCGACGTCGACGGCAACCTCTGGTGCGGCTGGGGCATGGGCCAGGAGGGACTCGACGGCGTGTGGATCTTCAACGCGGACGGCGCCCACATCGGCCGCATCGACTTGCCCGAGCGCTGCGCCAACCTCTGCTTCGGCGGGACCTACCGGAACCGATTGTTTATGGCCGCGAGCACGTCGCTCTACGCGCTCTACGTCAACACCCAGGGCGCGCCCGGCGGCTGAGCGCGCGCGTCAGCGCGCGGGCTGGGGGAGCGGCCGGTCGCCGGAGGCGCCGAACGTGGCGGTGTGGACCTGGCCGTCGAGGGAGTGGAGCGCGAACCACTCGCCCGTCGCGTCTCGGAAGATCGCCACGTCGGCCCGGCCGTCACCGTCGAAATCACCGGGGACGGGCGTGTCACCGAACCCGCTCGCCGCTGGAGCGCCGAACGGGAACGTCTGAAAACCGCTGACGCTGCCGAAGACGAACCACTCGGCGGTGGCTTGTCGAAAGACCACGAAGTCCGTCTTGCCGTCGCCGTCGATGTCGACGGGGACGGGGAGGTCGGCGAGGCCGCTGGCCGCCGGCGCCCCGAACACGCGGGTCTGAAAGCCTGACGCGCTGCCGAAGACGAGCCATTCGGCGGTGGCCTTGCGGAAGATGGCCAGGTCCGCCTTCCCGTCGCCGTCGAAATCGGCGGGCACGGGCGTATCGCCCAAGCCGCTGGCCGCGGGCGAGCCGAACAGGCGGGTCTGAAAGCCCGACGCGCTGCCGAAGATGAGCCATTCACCGGTGGCCTTGCGATAGATGGCCAGGTCCGCCTTGCCGTCGCCGTCGAAGTCGGCGGGCACCGGCGTATCGCCGAGGCCGAGGACCGCGGGCGCCCCGAACACGCGGGTCTGAAAGCCTGACGTGCTGCCGAAGATGAACCACTCGCCGGTGGCTTGGCGGTAGATCGCGAGATCCGTCTTGCCGTCGCCGTCGAAGTCGGCGGGCACCGGCACGTCACCCAGGCCGCTGGCCGCAGGCGAACCGAACACACGGGTCTGAAAGCCTGACGTGCTGCCGAAGATGAACCACTCGCCGGTGGAGGGCCGATAGACGGCGCGGTCCTGTCGTCCGTCGCCGTCGAAATCGGCCGACGGACGGGGTCCCGTGGTCTTCGGCGTGACAAGGTAGATGCGGGCGTCGTAGGGGCCGAGCGTATCGCTCCACGTGGTGCCCGTCACGGGCAGGCTTCGCCCGTCCTGGGTCTCGGTGACGCTCGCGAGGACGTGTTGCCAGGCGAAGGTCACCGGCGTTGACCGGTTCGTGTAGTTGTAGGCGAAGACGTAGCCGATGCCGTTGACCAGCTTGGTCAGCGTGCGCACGTTGGCGGCGCCGTTGAGCATGCCGCCCGACTTCGACGTGTT
>Ga0193725_1000090_pt1 | contig 30743 bp, 29 predicted proteins | sample H2a2metaG_FD_143058 | JGI IMG/M metagenome (GOLD analysis project Ga0193725, IMG submission 143058) | Soil microbial communities from a riparian zone of the East river system, Colorado, United States - H2a2 | ecosystem: Environmental > Terrestrial > Soil > Riparian zone | place: USA: East River... | reverse complement strand
GCCAGCAGGCGTGCCACGTCGAGGTAGTCCTTCGCCTCGGCGCGATCCTGGACGACCTTGGCCTTCGTCGCGGCAAGGTCTAGGAGTGACGCGACGAGCGGCCCGTCGGCCCCTGCCGATGCAGGGCTAGCCACTCGCGACAGCGGCAGGCCCCCGAAGAACGACACGGTCACCGGGCCGTCCCGTTCCACGACCGCGACGAGCGTATCGGGCTCCGAACGGGATCGGACGGCGCCTCGCAGCAAGGGCATCGCGCGTTCGAGGGCATCAGGCTGGAAATGATCGTTCGAGAACAGGTCGAAATCGAGAGACATCCGGTGGCCCAGCCGCAGGGTGATCGCCGTTCCGCCGTAGAGAACGAACCGGCGCGGGACGCCGCCAAGTTCCCGGAATACCCGGTGTTGCGCCGGAGGGAAAAGCGTCAACATGGGCTCGAACGCGGCCTCTGAGCTCACACCCGCGATGGTAGCGCGGAATCACGCAAATTCGGCCTGAGCGCTCATCGCGACGGTGCCCCCGGGTGTCACGGCCCAGAGCTCGCAGCCGGTCGCGGTCGGCCGTCCGCGAAGCTCGAACGGCGCGCCTTCGAAGAGGGGGGCGCGCGCCTGCGTGGTGTAGCTCCGGAACGCCCGGCCGGGGTTGTGATCGCGCGCGAAGTCGAGGAGCAGCGTGGAGGTCAGCGGGCCGTGCACGACCAGCGCGGGGTAGCCCTCCGTCTCCATCGCCCAGCGGTGGTCGTAGTGGATGCGGTGGCTGTTGAAGGTCAGCGCGGAGAAGCGGAAGAGGAGGACCGGCTCAGGGGTGATCACGCGGCGCCACGGCACGTCGTCCGGTGCCGGATCTCTCCGCGGGGCCTGGTTGCGGTCCCCTGCCCTGACTTCCTCGCGAAACACTCCGCGGCGCTCGTCCTCCACCGCGAGCCCGTCGGGTCCGGAGATACGGCTCACCACGGTGGTGAAGACCAGCGTGCCGGTGCCGCCGCGCTTCACCGAGATGTCGGTCAGCTCGGTTTCCTGCGACAACGCCTCCCCGATGCGGATGGGACGATGGAAGCGGAAGGTCTGGCCGGCGAACATGCGACGCGGCAGCGGCATCGCGGGGACGACGCCGGTATTCGCGGGAGCGCCGTCGGCCCTCAGCTCGTGGGGGAGAAAGCGCGGCAGGAAGTAGAGGATCGTCCAGCCCGGCGGCAACGCGTCGCCGTCCTTGAGCTCGGGCTCAGGTCGGGCAAAGGTCAGGCGCAGGAGATTCGCGGGGGTGGCGGTCACGACGTCGGTCGCGACCTGTCGCCGTCCCACGTGCTGCTTCAACGCGTCGAGATCCAGCTCGATCGTGGCCATGGGTCACCTCTGGGCCGCACGCGGCCCGCTCGGAGCTACACTACCTGAACGCGAGCCCGGGTTGGAGCGACACCGACCGCGACCGCGATTCGCGATGACGACTCGGAGGGGGCTTGATCGGCCGGTGAGATTGGCGGTCGGGGGATTGATCGCGATGGCGGCGGCGGTTGGGGTCGGCCGGTTCGTGTACACGCCGATCCTGCCGCTGATGGTCGACGATCTGGGCATGACGAAGTCGACGGCGGGGCTGCTGGCGTCCGCCAACTTCGCGGGCTATCTGGCCGGCGCGCTGCTGGCGGCGACGTCCGCGGTGAGGGGCTCGGGCCGTCGCTGGCTGCTCGCGGGATTGACGGCGAGCGCGCTCACCACGGGGGCGATGGGTGTGGCCTCGTCGACCCCGGCGTTCATGGTCCTCCGCTTCGTCGGCGGCGCGGCGAGCGCGTTCGGGCTGGTCTTCGCCTCCGCGCTCGTGCTCGACGGTCTCGCCGCGGCCGCGCGCTCGGAGCTGTCCGCGGTGCACTTCGCCGGCGTGGGCGTCGGCATCGCGATCTCCGCCGTGCTCTCTTCTGCTCTGTCGACGTTCGGGGGCGACTGGCGCTCGATCTGGCTGGCCGGGGGCGCGATCAGCCTCGTCGCGGTCGTGCTCGTGGCGATCCTGATTCCCGATCGTGGCGGCCCCGCGCCCGCGGCGACGACGCGCGGCAGTCGGATCGATCGCCGCCTGGCCGCCTTCGTGACCGCGTACGGGCTGTTCGGCTTCGGCTACATCATCACCGCCACCTTTCTCGTCGCGATCGTGCGGGACGCGCGCCACGATCGCGCGCTCGAGCCCGTCGTGTGGCTGGTCGTCGGGCTGACCGCCGCGCCCTCGGTCGCCTTCTGGACGTGGGTCGCGCGCCGCACCGGCATCGAGCGCGCGTTCGCGCTCGCGTGCGTGGCCGAGGCGATCGGCGTCGCCGCCAGCGTGATGCACACCACGGCCGCGGTGCTGCTCGGCGCCGCGCTGCTCGGGGGGACCTTCATGGGACTCACCGCGCTCGGGCTGATCGGCGCCCGCCGCCTGTCGGCGGGCGATCCCCGCAGCACGCTCGCCCTCATGACCGCGGCCTTCGGCCTGGGCCAGATCGTCGGGCCCGCGTTCGCGGGCCTCGTCCACGACGCCACCGGCAGCTTCGTGCTTCCGTCGCTCACCGCGGTCGCGGGGCTGCTCCTCGGTGGGCTGCTGGCCCTGGCCATGTCGAAATAGCCCTCGCTCGGCCGTCATTGTCACGACACACCATTTCGAGCGTGACGGAGGAGACGCGATGATCTACACGATCCTCATCTACGAGACCCAGGACGAATTCGGCGCCCGCACCGACGCCAAGCGCAAGGACGCGTACTGGGGCGCCTACCACGCCTACACCGTGGCCCTGAGAGAAGCCGGCGTGATGGTGGGCGGCCACGGGCTCCAGCCGGCGGCGGTGGCGACGACCGTGCGCCAGCGCGACGGCAAGCGCCAGGTGCAGGACGGCCCCTACGCCGAGGCCAAGGAGCAGCTCGGCGGCTATTACGTGATCGACGTGCCGGACCTCGACAAGGCGCTCGAGTGGGCCGCGCGCTGTCCCGCGGCCTCGACCGGCGCCGTCGAGGTCCGGCCGAACCTGTCGATGTGAGCGACGCCCGGCGAGCGGCCGAGCTGGCGGCGAGAGCGTCCTATGGCCGACTCGTCGCCTACCTCGCCGCTCGCGCGCGCGACGTGGCCGCCGCGGAAGACGCGCTCGGCGACGCCCTCGCGGCCGCGCTCGAGACCTGGCCGCGCGTCGGAGTGCCCGACAATCCCGACGCGTGGCTGCTCGTCGCCGCGCGCCGCCGCCTGGTCGACCGCGCGCGTCACGGCAGCGTCGAGGCGAGCGCCGCCGCGACCCTGCGCCTGGCCGCGGAGACCGCCGAGGTGACCGCCTCGCGCGAGTCGATCTTTCCGGACGAGCGGCTCGAGCTGCTCTTCGTCTGCGTCCACCCGGCGATCGACGAAGCGGCGCGGACGCCGTTGATGCTGCAGGCGGTGCTCGGCCTCGACGCCGCCCGCATCGCCTCGGCCTTCCTGGTGGCTCCGGCCGCGATGAGCCAGCGCCTCGTGCGCGTGAAGGCCAAGATCCGTGACGCCGGCATCGGCTTCGAGATTCCCGGGCCGGAAGCATTGCCCGAGCGACTGCACGCGGTGCTCGAGGCGATCTACGCGGCGTACGGCACGGGGTGGGAAGACGTGGCCGGCGCCGATCCGCGCCGCCGTGGACTCGCCGAGGAAGCGATCTGGCTCGGCCGGCTCGTCGTCGCGCTGCTGCCCGACGAGCCCGAGGCCGGCGGCCTGCTCGCGCTGATGCTGTGCTGCGAGGCCCGGCGATCGGCGCGCCGCGACGCGAGCGGCGCCTACGTCCCCCTCAGCGGCCAGGACGTCGCCCGATGGTCGCGACCGATGACATCGGCGCGCGCGTGGCCCAGGCCGCCGCGCTGGCCGAGGCGCGCGGCGCCGGTGCCGGCCTCGACGCGCTCGACGCGCTGCCGACGGACGCGGTGGCCACGTACCAGCCCTACTGGGCGCTGAGAGCGCACCTGCTGCGGCGGCTGGGGCGAACCACCGAGGCGCGCGACGCCTACGCGCGAGCGATCGGGCTCAGCGAAGATCCGGCGGTGCGGGAGTTCCTCTCGGGCCAATCGCCTTCCTGACGGAGCCTCCTCTTCGTGCTACATAGTGCCCATGCTGGTGGCGCGGAACCTCGGCAAGACCTTCGGTCGCATCGCGGCCGTCGACGGCGTGTCGCTCAAGCTCGCGCCGGGAGAGCTCCTCGGACTGCTCGGCCCGAACGGCGCCGGTAAATCCACGACGGTGGCCCTGCTCGCCGGCCTGCTCCGGCCCGATCGGGGCGAGGTGCTGGTCGACGACCACCGGCTCGTCGGCGACGCCGATCCCGTCAAGCGCCGGATCGGGCTCGTCCCCCAGGAAGTGGCGCTCTACGACGAGCTGACCGCGCGCGACAACCTGCGCTTCTTCGGCGGCCTCTACGGCTTCCGGGGCGCCGTCCTCGAGCGGGTGATCGCCTCCGGGCTGGAGCTGGTCGGCCTGGCCGATCGCGCCCGCGATCGGGTGGCCACCTACAGCGGAGGGATGAAGCGGCGCCTGAACCTGGCCGCCGGGCTCCTGCACGACCCCGACATCCTGCTCCTCGACGAGCCCACCGTGGGCGTCGATCCCCAGAGCCGTCACGCGATCTTCGAGAACCTCCAGGCCCTCAAGCGGCGGGGCAAGGCCATCCTCTACACCACGCATTACATGGAAGAGGCCGAGCGGCTCTCCGACCGCATCGTGGTCATGGATCACGGCCAGGTGATCGCGGCCGACACCCTGGCCGGCCTCCAGCGCGATCACCCCGGCGCCCGCGACCTCGAGGGCGTGTTCCTGGCCCTCACCGGCCGCATGTTGCGCGATTGATGTCCCTCACCCCGCTCGTCGCCATGGTCGCCAAGGACCTTCGATTGTTCCTGACCGACCGCCGGGCCCTCATCATGGCGTTCGCCGCCCCCATCGTCATCGCGTCCTTCTTCGGGGCCATCTTCACGAGCGTGCCCCGCTTGGCCGACCGCGCGCGCACCGCCGTCTACGTGGTCGATCGCGACCGCAGCCCCATCGCGCGGGCCATCGTGGCCGCGGTGCAGGACGACCGCAACCTCAACGTTACCGTGAGCAACGCCGACGAGGCGTGGATGGCCGTGCGCCGGGGCGCGGTGGTCGCCGCGGTGATCATTCCGCCGGGCTTCGGCGACGACGCCGGCCGCGCGTTCTTCGGCAACCAGAACCGGCCGGAGCTGAAGTTCCTGTACGACCCCAGCCGCTCGGCCGAGCTGGCGATGGTGCGCGGGATCGTCACCGAGCACGTGATGCGCACGATCGCCCGCGAGCTGTGGGCGGGCCGCCTCACCCTGCCCTACGAGATCCACGAGCAGGCGATCACCGCGGGCGAGCGCACGCCCTACAACAGCTACGCCCACGCCTTCGCCGGCATGGGCGTGCAGTTCCTGCTCTTCGCGGCCGTCGACCTCGGCATCGGCATCCTCATCGACCGGCAGCGCGGGGTGTGGAAGCGGATACGCAGCGCGCCGCTCTCGCGGGCCACCGTGCTTGGGGGCAAGGCCGCGAGCGGCGCCATCATCACGCTCCTCACCCTGCTCGTCTCCTTCGCGTTCGCGATGCTCGTGTTCAGGGTGCGCATCGAGGGCAGCGTGCTCGGCTTCTTCGCGGTGAGCGTGGCCTGCGCGCTGATGGCCACCACCTTCGGGCTTCTGCTCGCCACCGTCGGCGGCACCCCCGCGGCCACGCGCGGCGTCGCCACCTTCGCGGTGCTGGTCGTGGTGATGCTCGGCGGCGCCTGGGTGCCCACGTTCATCTTCCCGGCCTGGCTCCAGCAATTGACCATGGTCGTCCCGGTCCGCTGGGCCATGGACGGCCTCGACGGCATGACCTGGCGGGGACTGCCGCTGGCCGCCGCCGTCACCCCGACCGTGGTGCTGCTCGGCTTCGCCCTCCTGTTCGGAGCTCTCGCCCTCGCGAGGTTCCGCTGGAACGAGCCGTGACGTAGGGGGCACTGTGCCCCGCGAAGGCCAAGGTGGTGTTCCGTCGGCACGTGCCATGCACATCTTGTCAGGAACGATGACGGATCAGTCCACCACGATTCGGAACGAACCCGCCTCGCCGCAGCCCAGCCGTCCCACGCACGAGAACATCCAGGCGATCGCCCGGCTGGAGGAGCAGGTGCGCCAGCGCCGGACCGGGGCCGATCGCGTCGCCGCCGGGATCACCAGAGCGGCCGGGAGCATGGCCTTCGCGTGGGTGCACGTCGCCTGGTACGCGGGCTGGGTATGCGTGAACCTGGGCCTCGTTCCCAACGTCCCCGCCTTCGATCCGTACCCATTCAACTTCCTGACGCTGGTGGTCTCGCTCGAGGCGATCTTCCTCACGCTGTTCGTCTTGAACAGTCAGAACCGCATGAGCCGCGAGGCGGACCGGCGCGGCCAGCTCGAATTTCAGGTCAATCTCCTCGCCGAGCAGGAGAACACGAAGACGCTCGAGATGCTCCAGCGGATCTGCGAGCACCTTGGACTTCCCATCACGGCGGACGACGAGCTCCACAAGCTCAGCGAGCGAACCGACGTCGATCAGCTCGCCACCGAGCTCGCCCGACAGCTGCCCGGCGAGCAGCCGTGATACGAACCCGACGGTCGTCCCTGAAGATCCTGGGCGCCATCCTCAAGGACCGGACGGTCCCAGACCTCTGCGCCGCCTGTGGCATCACGAAGAAGACGGTCTCGCTCGGCCGACCGTCCGCGTGACTTTCGGAACGCTCCTCCCCGACGCGATCCTCTGATCGTCGCCGTCACCTCGGATCGCCCGCTCGAGCCCGTGGGAGCGCCGAACCACCGATGGCGCCGCGTTTGCTCTCAGTTGTCCGTGGGAGGAACCACCGAATGAAAGCGACGGATCTGTTGAAGAAGCAGCATCGTGAAGTGAAGGCGATGTTCAAGAAAGTGGAGAAGACCAGCGACGCCCGCGGCCGCCGAAGCCTGATGGAGCAGATCGGCCAGGCGCTCGCGATGCACACGCGGATTGAGGAAGAGATCTTCTACCCGGCCGTCCGCGGCCTCGAGACCACGAAGGCCGAGGAGATGGTCGCGGAGGCGTTCGAGGAGCATCACGTCGTGAAGCTCGTCCTGAAGGAGCTCCCCCAGGTCGATCCCGGGGACGAGCGTTTCGAAGCCAAGATGACGGTGCTGTCCGAGCTCGTCGAACACCACGCCGACGAGGAAGAGGAGGAGATGTTCCCCCTGGCCGAAAAGCTCGGCGCCGATGAACTGCGGGCCTTGGGCGAACGGATGGAAGTCAGTGTCGCCGATCGACGCAACCCACGAGGACGACGGGCCGCTTAGCCGCGCCGCCCGGTTCTGGCGTCGGCGGCTGAACGCCGCCGCCGCCCGCTCTCCGAAGAAGCGGAACGACGTGTCGACCTGGAGCAGCACGGCGGCCCCGGCCGCGTCGGCCGCGGGCCCGTCGCTGAAGATCTCCTCGAGGCGAGCCCGTGAGACCACAGCGCTACGCCTGTACTTGAACAGCAGCCAGACGGGTCGCGCTAGCGGGCGATATGACGCGGCTGGAGCGAAAGCATCATGAGCGCCGCGCGAGCGGCGGGCTCACGCCGAGCGGCGCTTGGTGGTCCCCGTCCCGCGCCGGCTCCGGGTCGCGGCTCCTCGTCGACCCCGAGCCGCGCGCTTGATCCCGCGCGCGGCGGAGTCACCCGACGCTCGCGTGGTCTTCGATGGTGACTCCACGGCGTCGCGGGCCGGTGCGCCCAGCTCGCGTGCGGCCCCCGCGATGCCTTTGGCCACGCCGCGAGCGACCGCCACGACGAACTGGACGGCCTGGGTCCCGGCGGTTGTCGCCATCTCCGTCAGATTCTCGGTCCCACGCTCGGACACGTGCCGGCTGTCATCACGGTCGGGCCGTGCCCTGGTGGAGCTGACCCTCTTCGCGCGCTTTTGCTTGGCCATGTCGCCCTCCGCTTTGAGTGAGAGCAACCGGGGTGCCAGCGGTTCTCGGAGGTGCCCGCGCGCGATCAGCTCGTGAGCTTGCGCTCCAGATCCTTGACGCTTTCGGCGACGACGCCGACGAGCTGATCGACTTCGGACGGCGTGATGCAGAGCGGCGGGGCAAGACGCAGGACCGTGCCGCGCGCGTAGACGATGGCGCCGCGGTCCCAGGCGAGACGGTCCAGCTCGGCCACGTGATCGCCGTCCAGTGCGTTGCCGGAACCGTCAGGCTTCACGAAATCGACGCAGACCATGAGGCCGCGCCCGCGCACTTCGCCGACGATCGGGTGGCCGGCGAGCGCGCGCGTCAGACCATCGAGGAGCCTGCGCCCCATCGCCTCCGAGTTCTCCACCAGCTTGTCCTGCTCCATGATCTTGAGATTGGCGAGCGCGGCCGCGCAGGCCACCGGGTGAGCGGCGTACGTGTTGGGATGAACGTTTTCTTCCTTGCGATCGTCGGCGAAGACGTCGGCCAGGTGGCGGCGCACGATGCTCGCGGAGAGCGGGATGTAACCGGACGTGATGCCCTTGGCCACCGACATCAGATCCGGAACGACGTCCTCGTGATCGCAGCCGAACCAGCGGCCGGTGCGCCCGAAGCCCGTGATGACCTCGTCGGCGATCATCAGGACGTCCAGCTCGTCGCACACCGCGCGCACGGCGGCGAGCCAGCCGAGCGGCGGGATGATGAAGCCGCCGGAGGAGATCACCGGCTCGAGGATCACCGCCGAGACCGTCTCCGGTCCCTCGGCGACGATGGCCGCTCTCAGCTCGGCGGCCCGGCGCGCGATCAGCTCAGCATCGGTGCCCGCGCCTCGATCGCGGAAGGAGTGCGGCGGGGCGACCTTGGCGAAGCCGGGAACGAACAGCGGCGCATACGGGCGCGCGAGATGCGGCAGGCCGCAGAGCGCGAGCGTTCCCGCGGTGGCCCCGTGATAGCCGCCCTGGAACGAGATGACCTTGTGCTTGTCGGGCTTGCCCTTGGCCAGCCAGTACTGCCGCGCGATCTGCATCGAGCGCTCGTTGGCCTCCGATCCGCTGACCGCGAACATCGTGTACGTGAGATCGCCGGGGGTGAGCTCGGCGAGCTTGGCCGATAGCTCGGCGGCGGGGCGGTTCGAGAACTGGCGCGTGGTCGGATAGTAGGCGAGGCGCACGGTCTGCTCGGCGACCGCTTCGGCGATCTCGCGCCGGCCGTGGCCGACGTTGACGACCGCGAGCCCGGCGAACGCGTCCATCAGCTTCTGGCCGCGCTGGGTCCACACCCACACGCCCTCGCCGCGATCGATGACCAGCTCCTCGTCGGAGAGCCAGGGATGATCCTGCGTCTTGTGCGTCCACAGATGCCGGATGGTCTCGCGGTCGATCATCGTCGCCTCCAGATGTCGGGTCGCCGTCATGGTCAGCGCATCGTCGAGCGATGTCAATGATGCCCTCCCCGTCGGACGGGGCGGGCGGACGTCGTTGACACGGCCCACGTGTTTCGACATAGTCGGCGACCGACACGATGGATCTCACGCCGCTCATGAAGCCGCGCAGCATCGCGGTCGTCGGCGCCTCGTCGCGGATGAACCGCGCGACGCGGGTGATCACGAACCTCCAGCGCTTCGGCTACCGCGGGCGCGTGTTTCCCATCAACCCGCGCTACCCGGAGATCCTCGGGCTCCCGTGCTATCCCGACCTCGCCTCGACGCCGGAGCCCCCCGACACCGTGGTCGTCGCGATTCCCGCCCCTGAGGTGCCGGCCGTGCTGACGAGCGCGGTCGAGCGCGGGGTGCGCGGCGCGGTCGTGCTGTCGAGCGGCTTCGGCGAAGCCGGGCCGGCGGGGCACGCGCGCCAGGCCGTCCTCGACCGTCTCGCCGCCGAGCGTGGCCTGCTCGTGTGCGGGCCCAACTGCTACGGCGTCTTCAACGTCCGGCTCGGCGCCGCCGCCTTCAGCGCCGACATGCGCGATCCGCTGGCCGGCCCGGTGGCCGTGGTCTCGCAGAGCGGCGGCTTCAGCCACGCGATCTCCGAGCACCTGATGCTGCAGCGGCGCGTCGGCGTCGGCTACATCGTCTCCTGCGGCAACCAGGGCGGCGTCACCGTCGAGGACTACGTCGAGTTCCTCGTGGAGGATCCCGACACCACGGTGATCGGCGTCTACGTGGAAGGATTCAAGCAGCCGGCGAAGCTCAGAGCGGTCGCGGCGCGGGCGCGCGAGCTGAGAAAGGCCATCGTCGCGCTCAAGGTCGGCCGCTCGGAGAACGCGCGCCAGGCGGCGCTGGCCCACACCGGGTCCCTCGCCGGCACCCCCGAGGTCGTCGAGGCCCTGCTGCGCGAGAGCGGGATCATCCAGGTGACGAGCCTCGACGAGATGATCGACACGCTCGCGCTCTTGCCCGCGACGCTCGAGGTGCGACGGGCGGGCTGGCGCACCGCCGTGCTCAGCGGCCTCGGCGGCGAATGTGGACGGGCGGCCGACGCCGCCGAGGGCGAGGGCGTGGAGCTGCCGCCGCTCTCCGCCGAGTCCCTCGTGGCCCTGCGCAAGGTCATGCCGGATTTCGGCAATCCGCGGAACCCCCTCGACGGCACCGGCGCCATGTACGAGAACGCCGAGATCTTCCCCGGGCTCGTCGACACGCTGCTCCGCGACGCGGCCATCGACGTGCTCGCCGTGAACCTGCGCGCCAACGTCCCCCGCCCCGGCGGCTGGGCGCCGTCGCGCGAGTTCGCCCGCGTGCTCGTGACCGCGGTGAACGCCGGGACCGACCGGCTCGTGTTCTGCTACGGATCGCACGCCGCGGGCGATCTCGATCAAGACGTCATCGCGCCGCTCGCCGAGGCCGGCGTGCCGTTTCTCGAGTCGACCGAAACCGCCATGCGGGCGCTCCGTCACGCGCGCGAGCATCACCGGTTCCTTTCACGGACTCACGAGGAGACGAGGCCATGAACTACGAGACGATCCTCTACGAGACGACCGGCCCGGTGGCCACGATCACGCTGAACCGGCCGCAGTCCCTCAACGCGATCAGCCCCCAGATGACCGCGGAGCTGCACACGGCCCTCGACGAGGCGGACGCAGACGCGGCGGTCCGCGCGATCATCATCACCGGGGCGGGCCGTGGATTCTCCGCCGGCTACGACATCGCGCGGCGTCCGGACGGCCGCTCGTCACTCGATCCCACCGGCGTCGAGGTCGCGGACTTTCTCAAGCGCTGGTGGACGACCGACAGCAACTCGGTCCGCCACCTCCTGCACCTCTGGCAGCTCGGCACCCCGGTGATCGCGGCCGTCCACGGCTGGGTCATGGGCGGCGGCTTCTGGTATTCGCTCGCCTGCGACATCACGATCGCCGCCGACAACGCGGTGTTCGCCCAGCCCGAGGTCCGCCACATCTCCAACACCACGTTCCTGTTCGCCGCGCTGGCCGGCTGGAAGGCCGCGCACCGCTACAGCCTCACCGGCGATCACTTCGACGCCGCCGAGGCGCTGCGGCTCGGCATCGTCAACGAAGTGGTGCCGGCGGCCGAGCTGATGACGAAGGCCCGCGCGCTCGCCGAGCGCATCGCGAAGGTCCCCGAGCCGTCGGTCCGCCTCAACAAGGCCATCACCTGCCACGGCATGCTGGCCATGGGCCTGGGCGCGGGCATGCTCGCCAACATCCCGCTCTCCGCCCTCGCCCACTCGTCGTTCAACTCCGACCGCGCCGATCTCCTCGCCGCCATGCAGCAGGGTGGCCTCCACGCCTTCCTCGACGCCCGCGACGGCAAATTCATCCCCGAGCCCTTCGGCCCCAAGTCCGCGCCCAAGGCCTGATCGCGCGCCGGTGGCATCGCGGTTGCCTGTTCTGTGATGCATGCCACGCGCGATGTGGAAGGGGTCCATTGCTTTCGGGCTCGTGACGGTGCCCGTCAGTCTCTACGCGGCGACCGAGCGGACTGAGAAGCTGTCGTTTCATCTCCTGCACGAGAAGGACGGGAGCCGGATCGACTACAAGCGGTTCTGCGTGAAGGAAGACGAGGAAGTGCCCTGGGACGAGATCGTCAAGGGCTACGAGCACCGGAAGGGCCAGTACGTGGTCCTCACCGACAAGGACTTCGAGAAGGCCAAGACGCCGGCGACGGAAGCCTTCGACATCCGCGCGTTCGTGAGCGCGAACGACATCGACTCCCGCTACTTCGACACGCCGTACTACCTGGCGCCGTCCGGCAAGGCGGGCGTCAAGGCGTATGCGCTGCTGCGCGACGCGCTGGAGGAAACGGGGCGCGTCGGCGTCGGCACGATCGTGCTGAGACAGCGCGAGCACCTCGCGGCCCTCGAGCCTTCCGGCGAAGCGCTGGTGCTGACGACCATGCGCTTCGCCCACGAGATCCGATCACCCAGGTCGCTCGATCTGCCCAGGGCCAAGCACGGGTATCAGCCCCGGGAGATGAAGCTCGCCCACCAGCTCATCGACACGCTGACCGCGAAGTGGGACCCGACGGAGTTCAAGGACACCTACACCGACGTGCTCAAGAAGATCATCGCGCAGAAGGTCAAGGGCGAAGAGATCACGGTCCCCGAGGTTCCGGAGCGACCGAAGGTCACCGACCTCGCCAAAGCCCTCCGCGAGAGTCTCGAGCAGGGGCGACGACCGGCGGCGAAGCTAGAAAGCCGCCGCGCGGCCGGAGCGCGGCGCGCCGACGCCCGACACCGAAAGGCGGCCTAGCTCCGACCCCCGAGCGGCCTCACCGTCCGGCCGCCCTCGCGATGGCCAGGCAGAGCACCTCGGGATCCACCGGTTTCGGCAGCAGGTCGTTGAACCCGCCGGCGACGGCGCGCGCCCGCGAGTGCTCCCGGCCGTAGGCGGTGGTGGCCAGCACGGGGACCGTCCCCCGATCGGGGAGGCCGCGGATCTCGCGCACGAGCCAGTAGCCGTCCTGCCCTACCATCGCGATGTCGCTGAGCACGACGTGGGGACCACGCTCCAGGACCAGCCCGAGCGCGTCAACGGCCGTCGACGCCGTCGTCACCGTGGCCCCGCACGCGCGGAGCGCAGCCGCGAAGTACTCGAGACTGTCCTCGTCGTCGTCGACCACGACGACGTGGAGCCCGACGAGGTTCCGAGGCAGCTCCGGAGGTCTCGACGTCGACGCTTCGCCCGGCCGGCCCACGCGGACGTCGCGGAACGGGTGGTCGCCGCCGGCGGCCCGGACGGGCCGGCGCCGTTGGTGAGAACGTGTGGGCAGCGCTTCGGAGCGAAGGGAGTTCACTGTCGTCACCTCGTGCGTGTCTCGCGATTCCCCGACCGCTCGGACGCGAGCGGAAAGCTGACCGTGAAGGTCGCGCCCTGGCCCTTGCCCGGACTCTCGGCCTTCACGCCGCCGCCGTGCAGCTCGACCAGGTGCTTGACGAGGGCCAGGCCGAGTCCCAGGCCGCCGTGGGCCCGCGTGCTCGAGCTGTCCTCCTGGCGGAACTGCTCGAAGACGTGGGGCAGGACCGACGGGCTGATGCCGACGCCGTTGTCGGCGACCACGATGCTGGCGCTCCCCTCGTCCCGCGCGGCCGCGATCTCGACCCGTCCTCCGGACGGCGTGAACTTGATGGCGTTCATGGCGAGGTTCCACACCACCTGCCGCAACCGATCGGGCGAGCCGGAGATCGTGCCGGCGTCCGGCCCCGGCACGGTGACGAGCGCGACGCCCTTGGCGTCGGCGGCCGGCCGCACCGCGTCGACCGCGTCGGTGACCAGCGAGCCCAGCTCGCAGGGCTCGAAGGTGAGCCGCATGCGGCCGGTCACGACGCGTGAGAGGTCGAGCAGGTCCTCGACGAGCTGCGTCTGGGTCGAGGTGTTGCGGATGATGACCTCCACCGCGCGCGCCCGCGCCGCGTCGTCGAGTCCGCCGGCCTGGAGCAGCCGCGCCCATCCCTGGATCGAGTTGAGCGGCGTGCGCAGCTCGTGGGAGACGATGGCCAGGAACTGGTCCTTCATCCGGTTCGAGGCCTCCGCCTCCTCGCGGGCCTCCTGGGCGATCACGAGCAGGCGGTCGCGCTCGGCTTCGAAGCGCCGGCGCTCGCTGACGTCACGGGCGATCTTCGACGCCCCCACGATGCGGCCGGTGGCGTCGCGCAGGGGCGAGACGGTCAGCGAGATGTCGAGCAGCTGCCCGTCCTTGGTGACGCGGACGGTCTCGTAGTGGTCGACCCGCTCGCCGCGCCGGACACGGCCCAGCACGTCGGCCTCTTCCGGCCAGCGTTCACGGGGAATGACGAGCGTGATGTGACGGCCGACCGCTTCCGCCGCCGTCCACCCGAAGAGGCGCTCGGCCCCGCGGTTCCACGAGGTGATGACGCCGTCGAGCGTCTTGCTCACGATCGCGTCGGCGGACGAGTCGACGATGGCGGCCAGACGCCCACGCAGATCGTCGAGGCTCGGTTCATCCGGCACGGACTCGCGCGGATGCGGCATACGAGCCGGAGTATCGCACGGCCCCACGCGTCAAAGGTGTGAGCGCGCATTCGGCAGGGAAAACTTTTGCGCAGTCGTCGCCGATCTCCGCGTTCGCGACGGCGGCGAGGGGCAAGGGCACGCGCGATTGCTGGCATAATGCGGGACGTCACCACCCTGAGGAGCATGCCGCATGGCACATCCGATTCGTCTGGGGTTCGTTGGCGCCAACGTGCGCTCGACCTGGGCCTCCCAGTCGCACTTCCCGGCCCTGCTGGCCAGTCCGGATCTCGAGCTGACGGCGGTGTGTACCACCAGGCCCGAGAGCGCGGAAGAAGCGCGCCGCGCGTTTGGAGCGCAGCGCGCCTTCCACGACTACCGAGCGATGGTGGCCTCGCCGGAGATCGACGCGGTGGCCGTGGTGGTGAAGGTTCCGGAGCACTATGGGCCGACCAAGGCCGCCCTGGAAGCCGGCAAGCACGTCTATACCGAGTGGCCGCTGGGACGGACCACCGCCGAGGCCGAAGAACTGGCGACGCTGGCCCGGTCCAAGGGAGTGCAAACGGCGGTCGGGCTGCAATCGCGCGTCAGCCCCACGCTCATGTACATGAAGGAGCAGATCGAGTCCGGGTACGTGGGCGAGGTGCTGTCCTGTCACGTCACCACCATGCGTGACGGCGCGCTGGAGCGCCCGTCGAGCCGCACCTGGCAGCGCGATGCCCGCCTCGGAGCGAACACCCTCACCATCGCCAACGGGCACGTCATCGACGCCCTGCGCTTCGTCGCGGGCGATTTCGCGCGGGTGGCGTGCATGGTCACGACCCAGGCCCGGCAATGGTACGAGACCGACACCCGGCGAATGGTGGACGTCACCTCGCCCGACAACGTGCTCGTCAGCGGACGACTGGTGAGCGGTGCGGTGGCGTCGGTCCACGTCGGCGCGGTCCCCTGGGCCGGAAGCGGCTTTCGGATGGAGATCTACGGGCGCGAAGGCACGCTGGTCGCCACCGGCACGGTCTCGTCACAGCGCGGCGAAACGCTGCGGCTGCAAGGCGCGCACGGCAACCACGAGCTCAGCGACCTGGCTGTACCCGAGCGCTTCGTGTATGTCCCGGCCGATTTCCCTCGCGGCGATCCGTTCAACGTCGGCCAGATGTACGCGCTGTTCGCCGAGGCCATCCGCACCGGGCAGAGCCGCTTGCCCACGTTCGACACGGCGGTCGAGCTGCACCGCTTCCTCGACGCCATCCAGCAGGCGTCGGATGCGGGCCGCGAGATGCCGGTCGCTGAGCGCCGGTGATCAGTCCTCGCTGAGCCACACGTCCTGGAGCTTCTGGTTCGAGTAGTGGTTCGGCGGCGCCACGTAGTTCTTCACCTTCGCCCAGTGCACCACGCTCCGCGCCCACCAGATGCCCGGGATGTAGTACACGTGTCCGAGCACGAGCTTCTCGACCTCGTGGATGAGCTTCTTGCGTTCGGTGGGATCGAGCGCCCTCGACTGGCGCGTGAAGAGATCGTCGATCCGCGGATCGGAGAATCGCCCCCAGTTGTTGCTGTCGCGGGTGGTGTGCCGCTCGAGGAACTGGTCGGGGTCGTCCATGAAGTTGAACGAGGGGCTGACGATCAGCTCGAAGTTGCCGGTGTCCCGGCCATCCGCGAACCACGACGCCGACTCGAGAAGCCGGTGCTCGGCCTCGACGCCGATCTTGCGCCACTCCTGGATCACGAACACGCCGAAGTCGACGTACGGGACTCGGACGTTGCGGTTCTTCAGCACCGTCTTGAATCCGTTGGGGTATCCGGCCTCGGCCAGGAGGCGCTTGGCCTCGGCCCGATTCTTCTCCATGTCCTTCCCGAAGCCCGGAAATTTTTGCAGCTCGGCGTCCGACATCGCCCAGTCCGTCGCAGGACGCATCAGCCCGCCGACGTCCTTGAGGCTCGCGAGGGGGTAGAGGACACGGCTCGCGGTGTACCGATCGAGCCCGAGGGTCAGCGCCTTACGGACGCGCTCGTCGTTGAAGGGCTTGATCGTCTGGTTCACCGCGATGCCGAAGATGCCGGTGGCCGGCGTATCTTGCACGACCACCTTGTCGCCGAGCTGCTTGCGAATGGCCTCGACCTCGGACTGCGGCATGGTGCGGAACTCGATGTGCACGCGCCCGGAGCGAAGGGCCGCCGCCCGCACCGACGTCTCCGTGCTGACGAAGAACTTGTAGCCGTCGAGGTACGGCCGGTCCTTGATGAAGTAATCGGGGTTCCGCTCGCCCTCGAACGTGGACCCGCGCGTGTGGTTCTTGAACTTGAAGGGCCCCGACCCGACGACGTTCGTCTTGAAGTAGTTCGGATCCTTGTCGAGGTACTTCTTCGGATAGATCACGTTCCACGGCGAGGCCAGGTTGTCCAGGAGCGACGCCGACGGGTGCTTGAGCTTGAACACGATGGTATTCGCGTCGGGAGTCTCGATGCTCGTGATCGCGGCATACGAGTTCTTGCGGATGCTGCGGACGCCCGCCGGTGGAAACACGATCTTCTCGTAGGTCGCCTTGACGTCCGCCGCCGTCAACGGCGAGCCGTCGTGAAATCGAATCCCCTGCCGCAGCTTGAACGTGTACGTGAGTCCATCCGGGGCGATCTTCCACTCGGTCGCCACGTCGCCGATGACCTTGGGGTAATGGTAGGGATCGATCTGGAGCAAGGTGCTGTAGCACGGCGCCACGAGCTCGATCGTGGCGAACGTCTGCTCCTGGTGCGGATCGAGACTGGGCGCGTCGGCGGCGATGGCGGCGAGCAGCACCCCGCCGCGTCGTGGCGTCTCCGCCGCGCGCGCCGGAGAAGCCGTCGCCACGAGGACAACGATCGAGAGGGCGGCCGTGAAGACGACGAGCGTGCGAAGACTCCTCATGATCTCACTCCTCGCGAGACGCGCAGGGCCTCACGGGATGTCCCGTGAGGCCCTGTCGAGTTGGAGCGGCCGACCGGATTCGAACCGGCGACGTCCAGCTTGGGAAGCTGGCATTCTGCCACTGAATTACGGCCGCCCGTGTCCCTGCAGTTTACTACGTGACGATCAGCTGCCCTCTTTGAACGACATGTCGTAGGCCTTGATCAGCTCGTCGCTGCGCGCCTTCCAGTTGAGCCTGCGGCTGGCCCCGTAGAGGTCGATCTGCTGGTAGAGCGGTACCGCCGCCTGGTCGTCGATCCAGAGCTTGTTGATCCGGTGGTACTGCTCCAGGCGCTTCTTCTCGTCCATGATCGTCTGCGCCTCGTCCACCATCCGGTCGAAGTCGGTGTTGTGATAGTTCGACATCAGGTTGCCCGAGCGGAACAGCGGCACGTAGATGCCCTCGGCGTCCATCGACCCCTGGCCCCAGCCGATCAGCCACACCGGCCCGGCCTTGTGGACGTAGACCATGTTGTTCAGGTAGTTGACGAACTCGTACGTCCGGACCTGGGTCTTGATGCCGGCCTTGGTGAGCTGGCCGCCGATGGCCTCCAGCACTTCCTTGTCGCGCACGTAGCGTCCCTGCGGTCCGTGCACGGTCAGCTCGAGCCCGTTGGCGAAGCCGGCCTCGGCGAGCAGCTTCTTGGTACGGGCGAGATCCTGCTTCGGCGGCTTGAGCGAGGCGTCGAAGCCGAAGTGCATGCTCGGCAGCATGGTGGCCACCCGCTGTCCCTTGCCGTCGAGCACGCCCTTGATGATCTCGTCGGCGTCGACGGCCGAGGTGATGGCCTGGCGGATGCGCTTGTCGGACGACGGGCCCTGGTAGGGGCCGACCAGCTTGTTGTCCTTGTCGTACTGGTGCGTGTAGAACATCAGCTGGATGGTGCGGATCGACGGCGCCGTCGACAGGAAGATCTTCGGGTGCTTGTCGATGATCGCCGCCAGGTGCGGCGGGATGTTCACGGCCACGTCGATCTCTCCGTTCTGGAGCGCGGCCACCCGCACGGCGTCGTCGGGAATCGGCTTGAACACCACGGTCTTGATCTTCGGCACGCCCCGCCAGAAGCTCGGGTTGGCCTCCAGCACGATCTCTTCGTCCTTCGACCAGCGCACGAACTTGTACGGCCCCGTGCCGATGGGATTCTTGGAGATGTCCGCGCTCTCCTTGCCGGCGTAGGCCTTGGGCGGATACATGGCGGACTGCGGCGCGTTCATCATCACCGTGAAGATCGGCCAGGGCTTGCTCGTGTGGACGCGGACCGTGTACGGATCGACGATCTCCACTCGATCGATGGGCCGGAAGTTCGACGCCCCGCGCATCTTGCTGTCCTTGGCGCGCTCCAGGCTGAACTTCGCGGAGTCGGCGTTGAAGTCCTCTCCGTTGTGGAACTTCACGCCGCGGCGGAGCTTGACCTCCCACACCTGCGGCGAGACCAGCCTGGGCAGCTCGGCGGCCAGCGCGGGGACGATCTTGAGGCTCTGATCGCGCTCGACGAGCTTTTCGAAGATGTGCTGCCCGATCACCGAGGCGGGCGTTTCCTGCTGGTTCATGATGTCGAGCGTCGTGGGGTCGACGCCCTGCGCGATCACGACCTTCCCTGCCGGGGCGGCCAGCGCCGCGGCCGGCATCACGAGCAGAAGGCACAGCGCCAACCAGGTCCATCGAATCATGGAAACCTCCTCGGGCGAGGGAGTGAGCGTCGGGTACGGTGCGACGTACTTTATGAGTCGTCGCGCGGGGAGTCAAGGTAGGCCAGCGCCTCGTCCCGCGTCCCCACGAGGCCGAGATCCTGCGCCTCGCGGGCGCGGGCGAGCAGGCGGCCCACCTCGGGCCCGGGGGCCAGGCCGAAGCGCGCCATCACGTCGCCGCCGCGCAGGAGCGGCGCGCTCCGGAGGCTCTCGCGCTGCTCTTCCCAGCCCGCGAGCAGCTCGCGCACCAGCGGCATCCGCGACCACAGAAAGAACGGCGACTCCCCGCGCACGCCCGAGGCGTCGGAGAGCACCAGCAACAGCAGGTCGCGGGTCTCGGCGCCGAGGTCACGGAAGAAGCGATAGCGCGCGCGCGCCGTCAACTCGCCGGCCGCGCCCAGGTGCATGGGACGCAGGTGGTGGCGCACCAGCCGCTCCAGCACGGCGATGGCCCGCTCGGGCAGGCGCAGCCGCTCACCGATCGCGCGCGCTTTCGCCGCCCCGATCACGTCGTGCTCGAAGAACCGGACGCGTCCGGCCACCGCCCGCCGCGTCTCGGGCTTGGAGACGTCGTGCAGGAGCGTGGCGAGCTTGAGGATCTGTCGGCGCGTGATCCCGCCACCGAGCGGCTCGGCCACGTGGGCCGCCAGCTCGGCGCCGAGGGGCCGGAGCGCGGGCAAGCGAGCGAGCAGGCGATCGCAGGCGTCGACCGCGCGCAGCGTGTGCTCGAGCACGTCGAAGCGATGGGGCTCGGGCTGCGACGTCACGCGCATCGGCTCGATCTCCGGGAACACCGCGGTGAGCACGCCGAGGCGATCGGCCAGCCGGAGCGCGCGGGCCGTGGCCGGCGCGGCCAGCAGCGCGAGAACTTCGTCCCTCACCCGCTCCGCCGAGACGGCGGTGCACGTGGGGGCGGCGCGTCGAATGGCCGCGCGCGTCGCCGGCGTCAGACGAAAGCCGAGCGTGAGCGAGAGCCTGACGCCGCGCAGGACCCGGACGGGATCGTCGGCGAGCACGCCGGGTCCCGCCAGGCGCAGACGCCGCGCGCCGAGATCCGCGAGACCACCGAGCGGATCCTCGATGGGCGCGCGGCCCTCGCGGAGCAACGCGCGCAGGGGGACGGCCAGCGCGTTCACCGTGAAGTCGCGGGCCGCGAGGTCTCCGGCCAGGGTCGGCGCGCGGAAGTCGGCGAGGTCGACGCGATAGCCCGGCGCCACCACGCGGGCCGCCCCGCGCTCGGTGTCGAGCGGCACGAAGGCCACGCCGAGCGCGTCGGCCAGTCGCCGGCCGGTGTCGAGGGCGCCGGAGGCGAGGGCGACGTCGAGATCGATCGCGGGTGGCCGCCCGAGCAGCGCGTCGCGGACGGCGCCGCCGACGAGCACGGGCGCCGAGCCGCGGGGCGCCGCGCGCACCACCGCGCGCAGCAATTCGATCTGGGGTCGGGTCAGTCGGGAGAGGGCGAACGTTCGGAGGCGGGTCGCCCCCACGTCACGAAATCTCGATCCCCTGGCCGGTGATCTTGTACTCGACGATCTCGTCGCTCATCGCGCTGCCGCGGTGCTTGACCACGCAGAGCATGCGGCCGAGCCGATTGCCCACGCGCTCGCTGCCCATGACGAGGATGGTGTTGGCGGTGGCGCCGATGTCGCCGGTGGCGACCTTGCGCGCGATGAGGTCCTCCAGCCGCGTCTCCTCGGTGGTCACCAGCAGCAGCGTGGTGATCGCCCGGTGATCGTAGAGGTGGGACTCGATGAACTCACGGTGCTTCCACACGGGCAGGCAGATCTCCATCCCGAGCGTCTCGGCGTCGCGATGGATCACCGTGCGGTACACCTCGTTGAACAGGTGGAACTGGATCGAGTCGGCCGGCGAGTCCATGGGCTCGACGCCGTCGACGACCACGCGGCGGCTGCCCGCCGCGAAGTGAAAGTACATGAACGGGCGGACCGTGTAGAACGCGTGGTTGGTCTGGGCCTTCCAGTTCCAGTCGAACTCCCAGCCGCCGTCGCCGGTGGGCGCCTGGAAATCTCTGACCCGGCCGACCCACTTGAGCGCGTTCGAGTAGAACGCCTCCATCTGGCCGGCCGGCGGATAGGGATCGGCCATCGGCGTCACCGTGTGCGTCCACGGCGAGAGCGACCACTCGAACAGCCGCGCCGCGTACTCGTCGTGCTGCTGGGAATCGCCCCGGCCGTTCATGTCGAGCACGATGCCGCGCGCGCCGTCGTGGTCGCGCCGGCCGGTGTCCGCGAAGGTGAGGCCGAGGTGCGTCTTGCCGATGCCGGTGGCGCCGTAGACCACCGTGAGCGTGCCCGGCAGCAGGCCGCCGCCCAGCATGTCGTCGAGTTTTCCTAGACCGGTCGAGACGCGCGCGTTCATAGAGGCGGATTCTACACTGCGCGGCCTTTGACGCTGAACTGGCGCTCGTAGAGGGCGCGCAGCTCCTCCAGCGTGGTGGCCTGCGCCGGCGCCTTGTCCTCGCGGATTCGCGCGATGCGGGCGAAGCGCAGCGCGAGGCCCGAGCGATAGGTCGGGCTCTTCTGGATCTCGTTGTATTCCACCTCGACCACGGTCTCGGGACGCACGCGCACGGTGTACCCGTCGTCGGCCACGGCGAGCGCGGTCAGCCGCGCGGTCATCTCGGCGAACTCACGGTCGGTGAGCCCCTTGAACGTCTTGCCGATCTCCGCGTAGCCGTCGCCGTCGCGCACGGCCAGGTGATAGTTCGACAGCCACCCCACGCGGCGGCCGGAGCCGCGGTCGGCGGCGACGATCACGCAATCGATGGTTTCGGCGGCCTTCACCTTGAACCACCGCTTGCCGCGGCCGCCCGGCTCGTAGGCGCTCGCCAGATCCTTGGCCATCACGCCCTCGTGACCGGCGGCGAGCGCCCGCGACCGAAACTCTTCCGCCTCGTCCGCGCTCGTGACGATCAGGCGCTCGGCGAGAGAGCGGCCGCCGGTGACCGCGGTCAACGCGTCCCAGCGGCGCTCGTAGGGCGCGTCGATGAGCGAGCGGCCCTCCGCCATCAGACAATCGAAGAAGTGAACGGCCAGCGGCATCTCCCCGGCCAGGGCCTCGACGCCGTGCACGCGCCGGAAGCGCCGCATCAGCTCCTGGAACGGCAGCGGGCGACCGGCGTGGTCGAGCGCGACCACCTCGCCGTCGAGGATGAAGGGCGCGCCGGTGAGATCGCGCCGGGCCAGCGCGGCCACGTCGGGCAGGCTCGCGGTGACGTCGGAGAGACGGCGCGTCCAGATGGCCACGCGGTCGCCCTCGCGATGCAGCTGGATGCGCGCGCCGTCGTACTTGAACTCCAGCGCGGTGCGCCCGCCGTGAGCGCGCAGCACCTCGGCGAAGTCGTCCGCGATCTCAGCCAGCATCGGCAGCAGCGGCACGAAGACCCGCGGCGCGGTGCGCGCGAGGGCCTCGGCGCCGGCCTCACGCGCGAGCGTGGCCACGCGCGAGAGATCGCCGAGGAACAGCGCCGCGCGGCGCACGGTCGCGAGATCGGCGCCCGCGGCCTCGGCGATGGCCTCGAGCACGAGACCGTCGGAGACGCCGGTGCGCATCTCGCCGCCGATGATGCGCGCGATGATCTCGCGCTCGTCCGGCGACGCGCGCGCGGCCAGGAGCGCCAGCCGCTCCTCGCGCGCGCGCCGCGAGCCCGCGCCCGACGTGGCGGCCACGTCCGCGAACGCGCTCGCCACGTCGGTGAGCATGAGCGGCGGCCCGATCGGCTCCGGCGGCGCGGCCGGCAACCCGCGCACGTTGAGCGTGCGCGCGTCGGTGGCCGGAAACGCGCGACCGGTCAGGAAGTCGACGGCCGGCGCCACCTCGTCCGCGTCGAGAACGCGCAGGTATTCCGCGGTGAGACGGCGCTTGTCGAGACGCCCGGCGGTCCTGGCCAGTCGGCGACAGAGCTCGGCGAACTCCGAGAACCCACGCACCGGCTCATTATGAGCCGAGCAGGATCGCGACCGCGCCCCACGCGCACGCGGCGGCCAGCGCCAGCAGCGCCCGCACGACCTCGCGCGCCGCTTCCCCGCTCCGCACGTGTTGAGCGGTACGAAGCAAAAAAAGGGCGCGGGTTCTGCGATGAGGAACGAATCCTGAATACGTCGACGTGTGATGCATCGCTCTCTCCTCCTGAGTGGCGGCTCCGGAGAAATTGCGGCCCACTCGGGCCGCGCACACTGAATCAGCTAGAAACCGCGAAGCACTCCGATGACCTTGCCGAGCACCCTGACCTCGCGCTCGCGAGGGTCGACGACGATCGGGGCCATCGTGGGGTGCTCGGGCTTGAGCACGACGCGCTCGCCGTCGCGAAAGAAGCGCTTGACCGTTGCTTCGCTCTCGCCGCCGGTGCCGAGCAGCGCGACCACGATGTCGGCGGGCTGCGCGCTGTCCTGCTTGCGCACGAGCACGAGATCGCCGTCGCAGATGTGGGCGTCGATCATCGACTCGCCGCGAACGCGGAGCGCGAACACGTCCTCGCCCCCGCCGGGAAGCGCCGCCGCGGCCACGGGCAGCTCGCCCTCGCGATTTTCCTCGGCGAGCAGCGGCAGACCCGCGGCAATGCGGCCGAGGATCGGCACCGATCGATAATCGGTCGGCGAGCTACCCACGAGCGTCAGGGCGCGTGACGTGCGCCCGGCGCTGGCGCGGCGTTGCAGCGCGCCCTTGCGCTCGAGCGCGCGCAGATGATCGAAGGCCGCGCGCGGGGTGACCCGAAACTGCGAGCCGATCTCTCGCACCGTCGGCGGCACACCGTGACGCGCGGTAAAGGTTCGGATGAAGCTCAACACCTCGCGCTGCCGATCCGTCAGCTCACGCATCCCCACAACCTCCTGAGACGGCCAATGTACTCAACGGGTGTTGAGGGCGTCAAGCAAAAAAAGAGCGGCGCCTCACGCCGGTTCCCACGGCTCGCAGACCGGGCATTCCTTGAAGCCTTGATCGCGAGCGTCGCTGATCTGCTTCAACTCGACGCGCTCGGCCTCGGGGATGCGACGCACCCACGTGCACTCGCGGCGGTGGAACAAGCGCGATCCGCGCTGGGCGCAGTACGGCTCGCCGATCTCGGTGGTGACCGACGCGGGCGCGGGTGCGCTCTCGGCCGGAGCGACTTCCGACTCCGAGGGCAGCGAAGAGGTCGCGGAGGATTCGCTCGACACGGGCGAGGGCGGCGCCATGTACGGCTCGGGATCGTTGATGTGCAGGTTCGTCTCGACCGTGCTGCGGAACTCGTCGCTCGCGCGCCGGAACTCGCGCATCGCCCGGCCGAACATCCGTCCCAGCTCGGGCAGCTTCGAAGGACCGAAGACCAGCAGGGCGATGACGCCGATGATGAGCATCTCCTGCAGCCCGATGTCGAACATGGCGCTAGAGTATCACGCGGTCGTGGCGGGCTTGGTCGTGAGCCGGATACTCTGACGTGGAAATGCTTTTCCCTCGCCCGAATCGGAGCGTCTGACGCGGATCAGCGTGTTCGCGGAGTTAGGGAAGATGCCACGTGGGGCACGACGCTTGCTCTTCTCACCTGCTGACATGATCGCGTTCCGAGTCGCGCTCTACCTCGTGATGCTCACCGCGGTCGCCGCGCGCGAGCGCTTCCACGCCATCCTGCGCGGTGCTCATTCGTGATGTCGCGAGGGCGCCACGGCTACGCCGCGGCGCCCCGAGCATCAGGCGGGGAAGGGGGGCCCGTGGCCAGGCCCCCCATCTCGGTCAAGACGCGATGACTTCGGCCATCGCGACGTTGTTGCGCTCGACCTTGTCGCGTTCCTTTTCCTCGGGCGTCACGAGGCCACACTGCACGATCTTGTAGAGCAGCGCCTTGTAGCTGATCTGCAGCAGGCGCGCGGCCTTGGCGCGGTTCCAGTGCACGCGGTCGAGCACTTCCTTGATCGCCACGCGCTCGGCGTCGCGTGCGGCCTGGCGCGCGATGTCCTTGAGGCTGATCGGCCCCTCGGAGCTGACGGTGGCGGCCAGCGCGGCGGCGCCGTTCCCGTTTCCGTTTCCATTCCCGTTGCCGTTGCCGTGGCTGAGGTTGGCGAGCATCTCCTGCTGGACCGAGCGCGCGCTGCCGAGCACCACGATGCGCTTGATGGCGTTTTCCAGCTCCCGAAGATTGCCCGGCCAGTGATACTCCATGAAGACGCGCACGGTCTCCTGGGGAACCTCCACCGTGCGGGCGAACTGGACGTTGAACTTACGGAGGAAGTAATCGACCATCAGCGGGATCTCCTCACGGCGCTCGCGCAGCGGCGGGATCCGGATCTCGATCACGTTCAACCGATAGTAGAGGTCTTCACGGAACTGATGAGCCCGCAGCGCGCTCTCGAGGTCGCGGTTGGTCGCCGCGATCAATCGCACGTCGGTGTCGATGATCTTCTCGCCGCCGACGCGGGAGAACTCGCCGTCCTGGAGCACGTGGAGCAGCTTGGCCTGAAGCCGCAACGGCATCTCACCGATCTCGTCGAGGAGCAGGGTGCCGCCGTCGGCGGCCTCGAACTTCCCCGGCTTCTGGCGGTAGGCCCCGGTGAACGAGCCCTTCTCGTGGCCGAACAGCTCGGACTCCAGCAGCTCGCCCGGCAGCGCCGCGCAGTTGACCTTGAGGAATTGCTTGGCGGCCCGCGGCGAGCCCGTGTGGAGGGCTCGGGCGACGACCTCTTTGCCGACGCCGCTTTCTCCACGCAGCAGCACGGTGGTGTTCGTGACGGCCACCTTCGCCACCAGGTCGCGGATCGGCTGCATCTTCTTGCTGACACAAAGGCTGAGCCCGTCGCTCATGGTCCCTCCAAGGGAATTTTTGAGAACTGTTGTATGCAGCCAAGTGCAGGTAAAATGCCAAATGTTTCGTCAGGAAACAACGCAATGACTACACGCACTTCCCATTCACGGCCGTCTTGAGTCCTAAGTAAGAATGTAGATCTTGCAAGAAGTGGAGAGCAGCTCTTACAAAAATCGCCGAGGAGGACGCAATGGAAATTCTGATCGTCGATGACGAGCCCCAGGTCGCCGAAGTGCTGGCTCGATCGCTGGCCCGCGAGGGGCACAGCACGCAGATCGCGAACTCGGGCGAGGAGGCGTTGCGGATGCTCGGCACGAGCGAGCCGGACGCGGTGTTCCTCGACGTCTCGATGCCCGGCATGAACGGCCTCGACGTGCTGACCGAGGTGAAGCGGCTGCGGCCGTCGCTGCCGGTCGTGGTCATCACCGGTCACGCCACTGCCGACGAGGTGGCGGAGGTCAAGCGACTGGGCGCCGTCGACGTCATCGCCAAGCCCGCGCCGCTCACGCACTATCAGCAGGCGCTGCGCCGACTGGATTCGCCGCGCACGTGAGAAAGCGCTTTCTTTCAGGTAATCCGGTGTGATAGGAATCGGTCCGTGCTCGGATCCCGCACGCTCGCCGCCTCCTTGCTCGCGCTCGGGGTGTTTCTCGCAGGCGCCCCCGCCTGGGCGCAGTTCCCCGGCCGCACGCCCGGCACGACCATCTTTCCCGAGCTGCCCGTCCGCGGCCCCATCGTCTTCTACCCCACCCTCACCCTGGGCGCCGAGTACAACGACAACGTCTTCCTGACCAACGAGCACAAGCGCTCCGACTACATCGGCAGCGTCACCCCCGGCTTCCAGCTGATCCTCGAGGGCGTCACCTATCGCTGGAGCGTCGGCTACAGCCTCACCGGCGAGAAGTACCTGCACAACGACGAGCTGGACAACGCCGTCCAGCGCCAGAACTTCTTCCTGACCGGATCGCACCGCCTGACGCCCCAGTTCACGCTGACCCTCAACGAGGTGTTCATCGAGGACAAGAACACCAACTTCGTGGGCACCGAGAACATCGCGGTGGGACGGCAGAAGGCGCTCAGCAACGTGTTCGCGCCCGGGTTCATCTGGCGGTTCCTGCCCACGACGGCGCTCCGCATGGAAGCCAGTTACACGCTCCAGCGCTACGACGATCCCGCGTCGGCCGACTCGAACGTCTACCGCCTCACCGCCGACCTCAACCACGACTTCACCCCCCGGGTCGTCGGCATCCTGGGCTACGAGGCGCGGTACCTCGACGTCGAGCGCCAGCTCGGGGTGACCACGCACACGGCGCGCCTGGGCATGACCTATCGGTTCACGCCGCAGACGTTCGCCACCGTGGTCGCCGGCCCCACCGTGCGGGTCACCCGCGGCGAGTCGCCGAGCGTGAGCCCGTTCGTCGACGCCTTGCTCAGCAGCATCTTCTCGTGGGGCGCGGCCTCCGCGTACGCCCAGCATTCGGTGGGGACCGCGGGCGGCGTGGGCGGGACCACCGAGAACACGTCCGTCGGCGGTCTCGTGCAGGTGACCTCGCTCGCGCGCGACCTGGTGCTCGAGGCGGGGCCGCGGTACTCGCTCTCCAAATCGACCGGCGGGGGCGACGCCGTCGACGTGAGCTCGTTCTCCCTCGATTTCCGCGCCATGTACCGGTTCACGTCGTGGTTCTCGGGGATCGCGGGCTACCGGCTCTTCCTGCAGCGCTCCGACTCGGCGTCCAGCACGATCGCGGGCGACATCGATCAGAACCGCGTGTTCCTCGGCGCCCAGTTCGGCTACCCGATCAAGTTCGAATAACTTAGATCGGGGGGAGCGAAGCGCCGCTCCCCCCGATGGCCCCCCACCGCTTCGCTCGCTCCCGACCGTCACGTCGGTTTAAGCGGCGTCGCTTCCCCCGCCCGCTTCGCTCGCTCCCGACCGTCACGTCGGTTTAAGCGGCGTCGCTTCCCCCCACCGCTTCGCTCGCTCCCGACCGTCACGTCGGTTTAAGCGGCGTCGCTTCCCCCGCTTCGCTCCGCTCGCTCCCGATCGTTCGTTTGGTTTGAGTGGCGAAAACATTGCCTCTTCATTTCTTTGCAGAGGGGAGGGGCTGTTGTCTGACCAGCTTGTGCAAGGGATTGCTCAGAGGCGGTGTGGGCGCGTGCTGAAATGCGACGTTCGTTCCTCGATCGCCGGCGCCTCGAAGCGCACGCGCAAAGAGACGAAAGACCCACGATGACGCCGACCTGCGCACACCTGCAACGGCTTGGCACTGCCTTTGCCCTCGAAGGTCAACGCCCGTACGTCACGCGTTCGGGCGACCTATGTCACTGGCGCAGCGGCTGGCTTGGTTCGAGGCGTTGTCGACGAGCGCGATCGTCATCGCGATGCTCGCGCTCCCGCGCCCCGCCGCCCAGGATCCGGCGGCGCTGCTCGGGATCGCCGCGCGCGCCGCGCTCGTGGTCGCGGTCTGCTCTGCCGCGTTCTACTTCAACGACCTCTACGAGTTCGACACGTCCCACAACCTCTTCGATCTCTTCGGCCGCCTGTGTCGCGCGCTCGGTTTCGCCGCGCTCCTGCTCGGCGGCACCTATCTGCTGTTCCCGCAGACCATGATCCCGGGCAACTCCGCGTCCGACTCGCTCCTGATCCTCCTCGGCACCATCCTCCTGGTGCGCGTCACCTTCTACGGCCTGGTCAAGCGGCGGCCGTTCAGCGAGCGCGTGCTCGTCCTCGGCGGCGGCTCGCTGGCCGCCGAGCTGGAGCGGCAGATCCGCATGCGTCCGGACCTGGCCCTCACCTGCGTGGGATTCCTCGACGACGACGACGAGGCGGCCGGACTGGCCGGGCCACGCCTGGGAACGTACCGCGACGTGGCCGATGCCGTGGCCCGCTGCCGCCCCGACCGGATCGTCGTGGCCCCGCCGGACGCGAGCAGCCCCTTGCCCATCGCTGACCTCCTCGCCTGCCGGGTGCGCGGGATCGTCATCGAGGAAGGCACCCAGACGTTCGAGCGGCTCACCCGCCGCCTGGCCGTGGAGTCGCTGTCGCCGAGCGCGCTGGTCTTCGGCGGCGGCTTCCGCGTCTCCCGCACCTACGTCTGGATCAAGCGCGCGATGAGCGTGGTCATCGCGACCGTGGCGCTGGCGGTGGCCGCGCCCTTCCTGGCCCTGATCGCGCTCGTGATCAAGCTCGAATCCTCCGGGCCGGTGTTCTTCGTCCAGAAGCGCGTGGGGCTGCGCGGCCGTCTCTTCCCGCTCATCAAGTTCCGCACGATGCGGACGGCCAGCGCCACCGACGACGCGATCTGGGAGCGCGACAACCGGAGCCGGGTCACCCGCTTCGGCGCCGTCCTCCGCAAGTACCGGCTCGACGAGACGCCGCAGTTCATCAACATCCTGCGCGGCGACATGAGCCTGGTGGGACCGCGGCCGGAGATGGCAAGCAACGTGACCACGTTCGCGGACCGCATTCCGTACTACGACCTCCGCCACGAAGTCCGGCCCGGCCTCACCGGCTGGGCCCAGGTGAAGGCCGGCTATTCGATGAGCGTCGAGGAAGTGACCCAGAAGCTTTGCTACGACCTCTACTACATCAAGCACATGTCGCTGCGGTTCGATCTTCGCATCCTGTTCGACACCGTGAAATTCGTGCTGTGCGGCAAGCGGCCGGGGTAATGAGCGAAAAGCTGGCCCCCAAACGTTTACTGCAATCGGGCACCGCGCTCCTCACCCAGCGGGCGGGACACGCGGCGAGATCGCTGTCGTGCGAGTTTCCGGGCCCCTACACGCGACGCGATGGGTCGGCACACCTCTTGCGACGCTGAGGAGAAACGTATGGCGCTTTCTGCTCCCGAAACCGGCTTCGCCTTTCCCGCCGTCGCCACCGACTCCCACGTGCTCGTGGTCGAGGCCGACGCCGATCAGCGGCGTCGCGTCGTCGCCCAGCTCTCGAGCTGGGGCTACACGCCGGTGCCGGCGCCCTCCGCCGAGGAAGCGCTGGAGCTCGTCACGCGCACGCGCTTCGCGTTCTCCATCGTCGCCATCCGGCTGCCGGACATGTCCGGGATCGAGTTCCTGCGTCGCGCCCGCGAGGCGTGCGATGCCGGTCCGGTGATCATGGTGGCCGACAACGGGCACAGCTCGCAGATCGTGGAGGCCATCCAGATCGGCGCCGACGATTTCATCCGCCGTCCCTACACCGCGGAGGATCTCGAGAACGCCATCAAGGGTCTGCCCGCCAAGGCGCGGCGGGAGCCGGCCCCGCCGCCCGACGACAACGTCGACCGTCTGGCCCGCGAGCTGCGGCTGCTGGTGAGCCCGCAGATGCGCGAGATCCAGGGCGTGATCGAGCAGGCCGCGCGGGCGGACGTCACCGTGCTCATCTGCGGCGAAACGGGAGTCGGCAAGGAGCTGGTGGCCCGCGCCGTCCACGTGCACTCGCCCCGCCGGCGCGAGCCGTTCGTCAAGGTCAACTGCGCGGCGGTGCCCCGCGAGCTGCTGGAGTCCGAGCTGTTCGGCCACGAGCGCGGCGCCTTCACGGGCGCCCACCAGCGCAAGGCCGGGCGCTTCGAGCTGGCCGACCGGGGCACGATCTTCCTGGACGAGATCGGCGAGCTGCACCCGGCGCTTCAGGCCAAGCTGCTCCACGTGCTCCAGGACGGCGAGTTCTCGCGCGTGGGCGGCCAGGGCAACCTCTCCGTCGACGTGCGGGTCATCTGCGCCACCAACCGCGACCTCGCCCGCGAGGTGGCGGCGAGCCGATTCCGCGAAGACCTCTTCTATCGGCTCAACGTGATCAACATCCTGGTGCCGCCGCTGCGCGAGCGCCGTGAGGAGATTCCCGGCCTCGTGCAGTACTTCGTGGAGCGGTTCGCGCGCCTGTACAACTTCTCGCCGCCCGTCATCTCCGACGAGACCATGGCGGCCCTCGTGCAGCACCGCTGGCCCGGCAACATC